>Ga0208132_1000041_pt1 | contig 52107 bp, 52 predicted proteins | sample ETNtaG_16_FD_185785 | JGI IMG/M metagenome (GOLD analysis project Ga0208132, IMG submission 185785) | Marine microbial and viral communities from oxygen minimum zone, Eastern Pacific Ocean - ETNP201406SV199 (SPAdes) (version 2) | ecosystem: Environmental > Aquatic > Marine > Oceanic ... | reverse complement strand
AATGGTCAAAAAAGATGAAAATTTGACCTATATCAACAATAATCCCTTATTTTGGTTTAATATGTCTTGTATAATTGGTAAAATTATTTTACCAATGTTAACTTACTAAATTATATAAATCATGTCCGAAAAACTTGTTACAAAACTATCTGAAAGAAAATGTCTTACATTGGATGAAAATGATACGTTGCAGACAGCGAGCGAAAAACTTCGAAAATATGATATTGGCTGCATGCCAGTATTAAGCACACAAGATAACAACGCAATTGGAATTGTTTCTGAGCGTGACCTTGCTCGATACATTTCTAATGATAAATTTAAAAACGATCTTCCAGTCACTGAAATAATGTCAAAAAAATTAATTACTTGCAATCTAAATACTTCTGTAACTGAACTGATGGAAATAATTACTAATAAAAAAATTAGACATATTCTCATAATGGATGAAATATTGGAGCACACCGCTGAGCAGGACCGTGTCACTGTTGAAATTGAAAATGTAAAACAACTGAGTGAAAAAGATCCGGATAAATTCATTCAAAATTTAGAGAAAAAAATGCAAGACCACGTCTCTAAACAAGAATTTGAAGCAGCGACACAATTACGCAATGAAATTAATCGGCAAAAAGCAAAACAACAGGGAGTTGAAGAAAAAAAACTTCTAGGCGTTGTTTCTATTGGTGACGTGGTCAATCATATCATCGAGCAGTATAAAGAGGAAAATCAATATTTGAAAAATACTATAAACACAGTGCTACCGCCAGGGTAAGTATTAAAATTTTAAAATCGTAAATTAATAAATTAAATGAAAAAAATTTAGGTGTCTTGTTTTTAGGTTTAATATATGATTGATCTTCAACTCCAATCCATGATTATATACAAAACCTCCAAATGTAAGAGAGTGTTACTATGAGTCGTATATTAGACAAGCTTACATTTTTTACAAACAAGGCTCCTGAAGTTTTTGCCAGTGGTCATGGAATCACCACGGATGAGAACCGTGATTGGGAACGTGCCTATCGTGGTCGGTGGGCGCATGACAAGGTAGTACGTTCAACGCACGGCGTGAACTGCACAGGTTCTTGCAGTTGGAAGATTTACGTTAAAAACGGGCTGGTAACATGGGAAACCCAGCAAACAGATTACCCCCGTACGCGCCCTGACCTACCCAATCATGAACCTCGTGGATGCCCGCGAGGGGCGAGCTATAGCTGGTACCTTTATAGTGCAGCAAGGCTAAAATATCCGATGATCCGTTCACGTCTGTTGAAATTATGGCGTGAAGCAAAAGAACTGCACACAGATCCGGTGCTTGCATGGGAAAGCATTGTCTCTAAATCAGAAAAATCAAAAGAGTATAAACAAGCTCGCGGCTTGGGCGGTATGGTGCGTGCCAACTGGGATGAAGTGAATGAAATCATCGCCGCCGCGAATATCTACACGGCCAAAAAGTATGGTCCTGATCGAGTTATGGGCTTTTCTCCTATTCCTGCAATGTCAATGGTTTCTTATGCTGCAGGCAGTCGTTACCTGTCACTTATCGGAGGCACCTGCTTGAGTTTTTATGACTGGTACTGCGATCTGCCGCCAAGCTCTCCGCAAGTTTGGGGGGAACAGACTGATGTTCCTGAAAGCGCGGATTGGTATAATTCCTCCTACATCATTGCCTGGGGTTCAAATGTGCCACAAACTCGTACTCCAGATGCACATTTCTTTACCGAGGCACGCTATAACGGTACAAAAACTGTAGCGGTGACACCGGATTATAGTGAAGTTGCCAAACTTTCCGATAGCTGGCTTCATGCACGTCAGGGAACAGATTCTGCACTTGCCATGGCGATGGGTCATGTAATTTTAAAGGAATTCCATGTTGCCGGTAAAAGCAGATACTTTGATGATTATTGTCGTATGTATACCGATATGCCGTTTCTTGTGATGTTAGAAGAAAAAGATGGCAATTACATACCTACACGTACCTTACGCGCTGCGGATTTTGAAGATAAACTGGGAGAAAATCAGAATCCTGAATGGAAGCCAGTTATTTTTGATGAAACAACCAGCAAGGTTGTTGTGCCTAATGGAACGATTGGTTCACGCTGGGATGAAAGCGGAAAATGGAATTTGGAATCCAGAAATGCTGATGATGATTCTGACATCTGGCCTGAAACGAGCTTTGTTAAATCTAATGACGAGGTAGTCTCCGTTGGTTTTCCTTATTTTGGTAACTTGGAACATGAACAGCCGATTTTTGCGCATACAAAACATGACAGTATTTTGCTGCGTAATATTCCGGCACGTAAGATTAAACTTGATGCTAAGAAGGAAGTGTTGGTTGCAACAGTCTATGATCTGATGGTGGCAAATTATGGCGTTAACCAGGGTCTTGATCGCAGAAGCGGAGAAAATGTTGCTAACTCACTCGAAGATGATATTCCCTATACCCCCGCATGGCAGGAGAAAATAACCGGCGTTCCCGCCGAGCAAGTGATCCGCATTGCGCGCGAGTTTGCAAATAACGCCGATAAGACAAAAGGCCGCTCGATGGTGATTCTTGGTGCCGCCGTTAATCATTGGTATCACATGGATATGATCTATCGCGGCATCATCAACTTGCTGATGATGTGCGGATGTATCGGCAAATCCGGTGGTGGCTGGGCACATTATGTCGGACAGGAAAAACTTCGTCCGCAAACAGGCTGGCAACCGCTTGCATTTGCAACTGACTGGTACCGTCCACCGCGTCATATGAATGGAACCAGCTTTTTTTACGCACATTCCAACCAATGGCGTTATGAGAAACTGGAGTTGGATGAGATCCTTTCTCCTTTGGCTGATAAAGAAAAATGGAAGGACTATTCTCTTATTGATTGTAACATACGCTCTGAACGTATGGGCTGGTTGCCATCCGCGCCACAGCTGGAAGAAAACCCTCTTGAACTAACAAAGCTGGCTAAAAAAGCTGGAAAGGATACCAGGGACTATATTGTTGAAAGGCTAACAGCGGGCACGCTTAAAATGTCTTGTGAAGATCCAGATGATCCAAAAAACTTTCCGCGCAATCTATTTATCTGGCGTTCTAACTTGTTGGGGTCATCGGGCAAAGGACATGAATATATGCTCAAGCATCTGCTTGGTACAACACATGGAGTGCTTGGCAAGGATTTGGGTGATCTGGACGGTATAAAACCCAAAGAAGTCACATGGCATGATGAAGCGCCCGAAGGAAAGCTTGACCTTCTGGTAACGCTTGATTTTCGAATGTCTACTACCTGTGTTTTTTCAGATATTGTGCTGCCTGCGGCGACATGGTACGAAAAAAATGATCTCAATACCTCCGACATGCATCCGTTTATCCACCCGCTATCACGTGCGGTTGATCCGGCATGGGAATCGCGCAGTGATTGGGACATTTTTTATAAAGGCTTGGCTAAAAAATTCTCTGAGCTTTGCGTGGGCCATTTAGGTGTTGAAAAAGACGTCGTAGCGTTTCCAATTCTCCATGACACACCGGCTGAAATGGCGCAGGGTCTAGGTGTAAAAGAATGGAAGAAAGGCGAGTGCGAGGCTGTCCCTGGTAAAACCATGCCAAACTTCATTGAGGTTGAACGCGACTATCCCAACACTTATAAAAAATTTGGGGCATTAGGCCCGTTATTGTCGGAGATTGGTAATGGTGGAAAAGGTATTTCGTGGAATACTGAAAAGGAAGTGAAATTCCTTGGTGAACTGAATTATAAGGTAACTGAAGAGGGTGTTACCAAAGGCCTGCCGCGCATTGAATCTGACATTGACGCAGCGGAAACAGTACTGTCACTGGCTCCTGAAACAAACGGTCAGGTAGCAGTAAAAGCATGGGAGGCACTGAGTAAAATAACCGGACGTGACCACACCCATCTGGCCAAACCTAAGGAAGAAGAAAAAATCCGCTTCCGTGATATTCAGGAACAACCGCGTAAAATAATTTCTTCTCCTACATGGAGTGGTCTGGAAGATGAGCACGTTAGCTATAATGCGGGCTACACCAACACCCAGGAACTGATTCCATGGCGTACACTCACTGGCCGCCAGCAATTCTATCAGGATCATGAATGGATGCGTGATTTTGGTGAATCGCTTTGTGTTTATAAACCGCCAATCAGCACTAAGACAATTGCTCCGGTGATCAATGAGCATGGCAAAGGTCACAAGCAGGTTGTACTCAATTGGATAACCCCGCATCAAAAATGGGGCATACACAGCACCTATTCCGAAAATTTATTGATGTTAACGTTAAACCGTGGTGGTGCGGTGGTGTGGATCAGTGAAATAGACGCTGCGAAAATCGATGTAGAAGATAATGACTGGATTGAACTCTACAACACCAATGGCGCAATCACTGCACGAGCCGTGGTATCACAGCGCGTCCCAGAAGGCATGAGCATGATGTATCACGCACAAGAGAGAATCATTAATAATCCCGGTTCAAAAGTAACAGGTACGCGCGGAGGGATTCATAATTCTGTAACACGCACCGTAGTTAAACCAACCCATATGATCGGGGGGTATGCTCAGCTAGCATATAGCTTTAATTATTATGGTACAGTTGGCTCCAACCGTGATGAATTTGTGATCGTGCGGAAAATGGATAAAGTTGATTGGCTGGACGACGGTAAAACTAACCTGAATCATGAGGAGTTAGCTTAATGCTGATACGCGCTCAGATTGGAAAAGTCCTTAATCTGGATAAATGCATTGGCTGCCATACATGCTCGGTGACTTGCAAGAATGTGTGGACTTCGCGTCAGGGGGTGGAATATGCGTGGTTTAACAATGTGGAAACAAAACCTGGCGTTGGTTATCCCAAAAAATGGGAAAATCAGAAAGTCTGGAATGGCGGCTGGGAACGTAAAAATAACAGCAGTATTCAGCCTAAAATGGGTGGAAAATTTCGTCTGCTCACTAAAATTTTTTCCAATCCGGATCTGCCTGAAATTGATGATTATTATGAACCCTTCACGTTTGAATATGAACGGCTGCAAAAAGCCCCTGAATCAAAACACATGCCTACTGCCCGTGCGCATTCTGTAATTACCGGCAAAAAGATGGAAAAACCCGAATGGGGACCTAACTGGGAGGAGATCCTGGGTGGTGAGTTTGAAAAGCGCCGTGAAGATTCTAACTTTCAGGATATTCAGGCGGATATTTATGGACAGTTTGAAAACACCTTCATGATGTATCTGCCGCGCTTGTGTGAGCACTGCCTGAACCCTGCCTGTGTCGCTTCCTGCCCATCCGGTGCAATTTATAAACGTGAGGAAGATGGCATTGTGTTGATTGATCAGGATAAATGCCGTGGATGGCGCATGTGTATTTCCGGTTGTCCGTATAAGAAAATTTACTTTAACTGGCAGTCCGGTAAATCCGAAAAATGCACCTTCTGCTATCCGCGTATTGAAGCAGGTGATCCGACCGTGTGTTCGCAAACTTGTGTAGGACGGATTCGTTATCTGGGCGTAATGCTCTATGATGCGGATAAAATCAAGGATGCCGCAAGTGTAAAAGATGAACAGGATTTATATCAGGCGCAGTGTGATATTTTCCTAGATCCGCATGACCCAGAAATTATTGCTCAGGCAAAAAAAGACGGCGTGCCGGATAGCTGGATTACTGCTACGCAAAATTCACCGGTTTACAAAATGGCGATGGAATGGAAAGTCGCTTTACCGCTACACCCTGAATATCGAACCTTGCCAATGGTATGGTATATTCCGCCACTGTCACCAATTACCAATGCTGCTGAAAAAGGGCAGATTGAAATGGATGGAGTGATTCCGGATGTGCATAAACTACGGATTCCAGTGAAATATCTTGCCAATTTATTAACGGCAGGCAAGGAAGAGCCTGTAGTGAATGCATTGGAGAAGATGATAGCCATGCGTGAATACATGCGCGAAAAAAATGTTGAGGGTTTCGATAATCCGGAATTACTGAAACAAGTAGGATTGGATGAAGCTACGCTCACCGACATGTATCGCATTATGGCGCTAGCGAATTATGAAGATCGCTTTGTGATTCCAACCAACCATCGTGAATATTCAGGTGACACGCCCTTTGATAACGAAATTGCGTTTGACACCCGCTCATCCTGTGGCTTTAGTTTTGGTAACGGGTGCTCCGACGACGTAGGTAAAACCAGTCTGTTCGGCACTAAAACCCATAAAAACACGATGAGTGGGAAAGTGCCTAAAACTTCAAAAAAATCACGGCTCGGAAAGTTCGGGGACTGATCATGAAAACATTTAAACTGTTAGGATTGCTGCTCACTTATCCGGAGGGAACGGTTTATTCAGCATCGGATGAATTATTGCAGACATTGCGCTCTGAAGCATTATTGCCGGAAAAATTCATCAAAAAAGTTGAAATTTTTTTAACTGCACAAAAAAACCAGGATTTAATGGCAGCTCAGGAAGACTATGTGGAAACATTTGACCGAGGTCGCGCTCATTGCCTCCATTTATTTGAGCATATTCATGGTGAATCGCGTGATCGAGGACAGGCGATGGTTGATCTTTCAGAGACATACGCCACAAAAGATTTGCATATTGATAGCAGTGAGTTGCCGGATTATTTGCCGCTCTTCATGGAATATCTTTCACGTTGCGATTCCCGGGATGCTGCTGAATTATTAGGAGAAGCAATCGATGTGATTGCCGTGATAGGGGCCAAGCTAAAAAAACGCAAGTCGCCTTATGCGGACATATTTACATGCATAGAAGAACTTTCTGCCGCTAAAGTTGATAAAAGGAAGATAAATAACGCATTGAAAGAAGCTCGCAAAGATCCTGAAACTTTAGAAGAACTGGATGAACAGTGGAAGGAAGCGGAAGCCTTCGCTGGTGATCCGCTGGCTGATGCCGCCGCAGATTCCAACATATGCAACGCTTTCCCGAATACTATGGAAGCATTAAATAAAATTGCAGGAGGTAAAAATGACAGCTGATTATCTACATCAGTTCTTTTTTGTTTACTATCCATACTTTTGTCTGACTGTATTCGTGGTTGGTAGCGCATTACGTTACGACCGGGATCAATATACCTGGAAGGCAGATTCCAGCCAACTCTTGCGTAAAAAGGGAATGCGTATAGGCAATAATTTATTTCATATAGGCATTATATTGCTGCTTTTTGGGCATATGGTTGGACTTCTGATGCCGCGGGAAATCTATCATCACTTCATGGATTCAGGTACCAAGCAGATGATGGCAATGGTTGCCGGTGGTGTTTTCGGCACAATTTGTTTCATCGGCATGACCATACTTCTAATACGGAGACTATTTGATCCACGCATCCGTGCCACCAGCAAACCGTCTGATACTATGATTCTGCTCTTCTTATATGTACAGCTTATTACGGGCTTGATTACCATTCCGTTTTCAGCACAGCACATGGATGGAAGTTCAATGATCGCTCTTGCAAACTGGGCGCAGCATATAGTTACATTCCGCAGCGGTGCGGCTGATTTTATCATGGGTGAAGCGATAATATTCAAGCTGCACTTAGTGTTGGGTACAACAATTTTTCTGCTGTTTCCATTTACCCGATTAGTGCATATATTCAGCGGTGTAGCTGCTCCTGTTAAATACATTCTCCGCCGCGGTTATCAAATTGTACGTAAAAGAACATAATGAGAGGATAAAATAGTTTATTTCTTCTTGAAAAATTTAGTCACATTGTCCAACCGATCCCAGAACACATTTCTTACCATCAACCCAAATAGCATTAGATAAATTTGCCTCATCAAAAACTGCATTAGTGATATTTGCTCCAGTAAGATTGGCTTCAAATAAATTAGCTCCCTTAAAAGAAGCCATAAATAGGTTTGCTCCTTCAAAATTCACTTTGGCCAGATTAGCGTTATCAAAATTTGTATTGTTGCAATTGGCAAATTGCATATTGGAAGAAAATAAATTGGAATTATTAAAATTTCCTAAAATAAAATTTCCGTATGACATATTGGCATTATTTATTTGAGATTTTTCCAAATTGGCAAGTGCCAGGTTAACCCCGGCCATTTGTGCGCTGGCAAGCGATACGCCTGATAAATCAAGCTGCTCGATAAAATTGCAATTTGTCCAATCAACTTCATTTGCCGGTTGATCATCACACGCGGCATAAACATTGAATGAAAATATAACAGTTAGAAATATGATGATTTTACAAATCATTGTTCTTTCTAAAAGGTAATTCATGTTTAATTTATGAAGGTAATTCATGTTTAATTTATGGCAATTACCGGGATGTTAATTTCAGCTCAATTCTTCTATTTTGCTGAAGATCTTTAGCTGATTTCCCTTTTGAAATAGGATAAAATTCTCCGTACCCAGCAGCCGATAAATGTTGAGGATTAAAGCCTAATTCAAGTAATAGTTTCAAAACAGTATTGGCCCTAGCTGTAGAAAGTTCCCAGTTTGATGGGAATTGCGGGGTATTAATTGGATTTTTATCTGTATGTCCCTCTACCTGAATAATCCAGTCAATATCATCAGGTATGTTCATTGTAGTTTCTTTAAGAGTAAGGCCAATTTGCTTTAATTTTTCTTTGCCTTCTAATTGTAATGAAGCTGATCCTGAATCAAACAGCAACTCAGACTCAAATATAAATCTATCGCCAACAACCTTAATATCTTGTCTATCTCCTAAAATGGATTTCAATCTTCCAAAAAACTCTGAGCGGTATTTCTGTAGCTCGAATACTTTAGAGGTTAATGCTTTGTTTAAGCGTTCTCCCAAAACCTCAATTTTTAATTCCTTTGTTAAAACATCTTGTTCACTAGCTTCAAGGGCGGAATTCAATATATTAATTTCATTTTTTAAAACTTCAATTTCATTTGTTAGAAATGCTACCTGTTCTAAAGTCGAAGATGACTTTAATTGAGCCTCTAATATTTCTTTATCCGTACTATCAATAAGTTGCTGATTTTCTTTTTCAAGGCTAGCTATTTTTGAAGTTAAACTTTCAATTTGTGTTTTCTGGTCAGCGGATTTAGCACTTTCTGTTTCCAATACAGATATTTTCTGACTCAAACTTTGTATTTCAGCTTGTTGGGCAATTTTATTTTCTTTACTAATAGACAATATATTATTCAATTCTAAAATTTTTCCTCTTAGATCAAAAATTGTTGTATCTTTTTTAATTAATTCTTCATTCAAAAGAGCTAATTTTGTATTTTTATTTCTAATCAATTCTATTTTCTCTATTAAAGTTTGGTCCTTGATATCCAAGCTATCATTCAAAGCAATTAGTTCCTCTGTCAGCTTTTGATATTGCATCACTTGATTTTGCAATTCCTCTTCATTTAAAGTTAGTTTTGCATTTAATTCTTCAACAATTTTTAATTGTTCAGAGATTTGCTGTTTTGAGAATTCCAATTGTTCATTTGCTAAGGCTAGTTCTGTATTCTTCTTTCGAATTGCCTCTAATTGCTCGACCAGGCCAGCGTCATCCAGTCCCAGGGATTCGTTAATAGCCATTAAATTTTCATTTAATTCGTATACAATTTGCAGTTGTTTGGCTGTTTCTTGCTGAGATAATGATAATTTCTCATTCATTAAATTAAGTTGATCTATTCGTGCTGCTAAAGCCTTGTTGATTCTTTCACCCAACCCCTTTGTATCAAGTGATGTTACTTCAATTCCCTCATAAGTTTCCAATGCTTTTGCAACAATTCTCAGTTCAACTAAAAGGTTTTCAATTTGATCACTTAGAACTGAAATATTTATGCTTTGGGTAGAGATAGTTGCTTTGCTTTCAGCTATTTCACTTTCCAATCGTAGCGTTAATTCTTGCTCAGACTGTAATTCAGATTCTGTTGTTGATAAATCCTCTAAAGCTTGCTGTTTTTCTTTGCTTTCAATGACTAAAATTTTTGATAATTCATTTATTTGATTGCGAAGATCTTCCAGTGCTTTATCGCGCCCTGAAATGGCATCACTTAAGTATATTTGTGAAACTGTAAAAACCATTAATATGAAAATAATGACGATTAAGAGAGTGGCCAAAACATCAACAAATCCGGGCCATATATTAGTAGCTTCACTGAGTCGATGACGTATCGATCTAGCTGTCATATCTTATTTTTTCTTAGATTTTGATACTAATTGCCGAATATCTTTACTCATACTCTCAAAAAATTTTTTTGTTGTAGTATCCAAAACCACTTCCTGATTTGATTGATTATTTTTTTTATCATTGGTTGCTATTAATTGTTGAATGCCCTTATCTATGTTTTCAAAATATTTTTTTGTTTTTGCATCAAGAACGCCTTCTTGAGATAATTGATTCGTTAATTGCAGAATGTTAGATTGAGAGTTAAGCTGAGTGGATAAAAAATTAGAAAGTTTTTTATCTTGCTCTCTGGAATTGGCGCTTAAATTACTTAATTGTTCTGTAAGTGTTTTCATATAAGAAAATATTTGACTTTGATTTTGTGCTGTCTCTTTTAAGGAAAAAACCAAATTATCAAGATTATCGTATATTTTTTGAATTGCCGTTAAAGTGTTTTTATCATTAGAAGTGTTTGTTGACACAAAGTCAGGGGAGCTATTGCCTAAAACAACTTTCTCAGCAAATTGAGAAAACTTTCCTTGCGCTTGGCCCAATTGCAAATCAACAAACCCTAAAATAAGTGATCCGGCAAGACCTAAAAGTGAGCTGCTGAACGCAACGCTCATCCCTTGTAGAGGGGCGTTTAGTCCTTCTTTTAAGCTGTTAAAAAACCCCGCTACATTTGTGTCATCAATTCCTAAACCGCCAATAACATTTCCTACTGAACCAATGGTTTTTAACAAACCCCAAAATGTTCCAAGAAGTCCTAAAAAAACTAAAAGTCCAACCAAGTACCGCGATGTTTCGCGGATGCCGCTCAGAGACATATCAATATTTTCTAATATCTTATCAACTTTAGAAGATCTGAACGTATGATGCCCATCACTTTCACTCAATTCATTGATTAAATTATTTATAGCTCCGGCCTTATTGGTTAACGTTTGTGGAGATTTATGAATGTTAAAATTAGCTAAGCTCGCATAATTGGACTGCAATTGAGATAAATTATAAATACAAAAACCTAATCCAAAAAATAAAGATAAAATAATAATTAAATTTATATAAATATTAGAAAGAAAAGCTGATTGAAGAACTGGGTAAACAAAGACGGCTATGGCTAAAATAACAATGAGAAAAATAAAAACTCTGATTAAATATTGATTAAGTGATCCCTGCATTATTCCTCGCTCCTCCTAAAAACATTGAAAATAATTAACAGGTATTAAAGCACAATTGTGACAAAAATACCAATTTAGTTATAAATATAGTTTCTTGTAAGAGGTAAGTTGTTGATATTTTTTGAAATTTGAATCTGAAACACTACATTCCCCATATTTATAAATGAATATTTGCTGATAAGCAGATAAAACTCCCACATACGAAAGAAACGCTCGTCAAACATTTGAATGATTTGATTTTTATAAGCCACAGAGTTTTTATACCAATGATTTAAGGTGAGAGCATAGTGTAAACGTAAAACCTCAATATCAGTAATGTTTATACTTAGTTTTTCACATGATTTTAATATTTCTGACAGGGAAGGAATATAACCGCCGGGAAAAATATATTTTCTGATCCAAGGACTAGTTGGACTTGGTTTTGATGTTTGACCAATAGTATGAAGTAAAAAAACTCCTGTATCTTTAAGCAACTCATATGTTTTTGAAAAAAAAGTTGGATAATAGTTTATTCCGACATGTTCAAACATGCCAACAGAGATTATTCTGTCATATTTATTGTTTTCAAGACGATAATCCTGAAGAGAAAAATGTACTTTTTCATTCAAGCCTTCTTCTTGAGCGCGTTTTTGCGCGGTTGCTAATTGATTTTTGGAAAGAGTAATTCCTTTTACTTGTGCCCCTGTATCTTTTGCAATCTGCAAAGACAAGCCTCCCCAGCCGCAACCAATATCTAATACGTTCATATCACTTTTAATATGGAGTTTATTGATAATATGTTTTTTTTTATCACTTTGAGCCTGATCTAAACTGATATTTTTATTATGAAAATACGCGCAGGAATACTGCATATCTCTGTCAAGAAACAAACGGTATAATTTTTCATTTAAATCATAGTGGTGTTCTATGTTTTTTTTTGATTTCATTATTTTGTTTATTTGATGAAGTGGTTTTAAAAAATTTAAGACAGTGTCATAAAATTTAAAAACACGATTGCGTAATATAAAGTCATCATAAACAGATGTTATGATATTGATAAAATCATCAATTGTTCCTTCCTCAATTACGATTTCTCCATCCATATATCCTTCTCCTAAATACAGTCCTGGATTTATGAATAGTTTTCGCTGAATCGATTTATTGGTAAATCTGATTTTTACATAAAGATTATCTGATGCTAAATCGGGTAATTCCCCGAAGCTGTGCATCTTGCCATTGGAATCAATGATGTCGAGTTTTCCTTTTAATGGAACGTTTTTTAGAACTGAAAAAAGCATAATGTCATACAAAATTTATTTTATACTAAAACATCTTTAATAGTTGTCAAGAAACTGGAAATAAAAAAAAGCTACTATTTATATAGTAGCTTTTTAGGTTACGATAAAAAAATATATTAAGCAGCAATTCTTCTTTGTCTTTGCGCTATTTTTTCCTTTTTTAATTCTTTTTCATCAATGTAAGCTACATCACAGTGTTGCTGACAATAAGGTTTTCCAACAGCAGTACCAGCGTCACAAAATTGGAAATCTTTTTCCTGAGGATCGCCTATAGGCCACTGACAGCTTGAAAAGGTATGTGTTACTTTATTTTGTTTAAAGTAATTCTTGATAATTGACATCGTTCTATCCTTGTATTCTTTGTATTCTTTCTTAAATCTATTAAAAAATTGAAATATGCTAAAAAAAGTTCAGATGCTTTATAGGTAGGAAAACTTAACTTATCAAGGTTGAAATTAAAAAAACTCTTAATTGTCAATATATTAGTGCTTTGCTAGATCATCAATACTATATATAGTTATATATGAATCAAATAATCGATGCCTAAAACGAATCGACCGTTAAAAAAAAATACAAGATCACAAAAACAACTCCAAAAGTCATTAAAGATTGAAAGGTAAATTTTTTAGTCAACTTGGATTTTGGAGGCTTTCGAACAAAAATAAACGCCAATATTAAAGACCAAAAAAGAAATAATATTAACCACCCTATTATGGCTGCATATAAAAAATCACTTATCATTCATTTAAATTATCCAATATATCAATTGCTGATTGAAAAATTTATTCCAGATTCTTTTTTTGTATATAACACTGGTGATAATCTTCTGCTAAAAAAAATTCTTTTGCTTTACTAATCTCAGTAGCCACTGGTTTACTGATATTTTTTTGAAAACTTTCTTTTGAATCTTCAGCTATTTTTTTTTGTTCATCAGAATAATAAAAAATGACTGAGCGATATTGAGTTCCTGTATCAAAACCCTGTCCATTAATTTGTGTGGGATTATGACATCTCCAGAAGTGATTGAGTAATTCGGGGTATGTTAAGAGAACTTCATCATATTCTATTAAAACTACTTCAGCGTGTTCTGTCTTGCCAGTACAAACATCCTTATAACTGGGGTTGTTTAAATTGCCTCCGGAATAGCCAACGCAAGTTTTTTTCACGCCTTTAAGTTTTTTAAAATATTCCTCAATCCCCCAAAAACATCCTGCCCCAAATAAAGCTTTTACCATTTGTTAAGTAAATTTTATGTCCCGATGCCTATTTTGTAAGGCTGGGTGATTTTTCTGCAAATAAAAGATAAATCTAAAGTCTGTAAACTCTCATCAACAGTTTGATATTCTTGACATTCATAAACTTCCCTGTTTTTCTGTAAAACTGTTACAAAAAACATTAGGATTAACCCGCTTTCAGTTTTTAGCGTGCTTGTGTCATATGCCTTAACTTCAAAACCTTCGTCAATAAGATCCTTATAAGTTTTTTCACTGTCTTCCCATTGATCAATATCTGATTCTGCGTAAAGAGCAGAATTGACAAATAATAAGAAAATAAAAAATAAGGACTTGTATATCATCTGTTGGAATCTAACCATTGTAGAACCTCTTTAACATGTAATTCGGGTGGAAACACGGGATAAAAAAAATGTTTTATTATGGATTCTTCAACTATTAGTGTCAGCCTTTTTATATAAACTTTATCCTCAACTTTAAAAGTAGGAAGTCGGAGTTGGTTAACAAAACTTAAGTGTTCGTCACTAACTACATCGTATGGAATCAATAATCTTGCTGTCATCTCTTTAATGTCAGGAACTGACTGTGTGGATAAGCCAACAGGCACTGCATTACGGGTTATAAAATCATCATGAGCGTCTCTAAATGAACATGTCTCAGGCGTGCAACCTCTGGCTCCGGGTATGCTATCCCAATTTTTTGGAAGAGGTTTATTAGGATTGCCCGTCATGGGGTAACAATAAATAATTAATCTAAAAGTGTCAGACCGATTAAGTTTTAACAGATTGCCATCTTGATTGGGGAGAGAAATATCAGGAATTTGTTTATTCGTTAAATGATTGCAGGCTTCGTCATCTTTTGGTTTAGACAAATTTTTAGGCAAAATTGACGGATTCATTGTTTACAGATTTTTATCAACAAACTCTTCCAGTAAATCCAGCCTATCTTGTCCCCAAAAAATCTCTTTATTTACAACATAGGTCGGAGAGCCAAATACATTCGATTGAGCAGCTTTTTCAGCAAGTGAATGATACAGTTCGATTTTTGTATTTGCTCCTGTTGTTAATTGATCAAAATTTAAGTCTAAGCTATTGCAAGCTTCTCTTATATTATTTTCATCACCTACATCTTTTTCTTCCGCCCACATCTGTCGCAGAAATAAAAAACTAATATCATTTTGTTTTTGTTGATCTTCAATAGATAAAATTATTGTAGAAGCTTTAGAGACGTCTGATGGAGGAAAATATTTTGGTGTAAAATTGATTGGCATATTTAACTTTTTCTGCCATCTTTTTAATTCCATCATACGATACGCTTTTCTTTGCTCCGCTCTTTTTCCTAACGGTTCTCCGCCTGACAAAGGAAATAATTTCATTATATCGAGTGGTAAATGATTAATCTTAAATTTATATTTTTTTTGCATTGTGTAAAATCGTGGCGCTCCAAAATAGGCCCATGGAGACATCAAAGTATAATAATAATCAATTTGCATAAACTTCCCAAATAATGAAATATTTACTGTAAGTTAAATTAATGTATTAATATTGTTAATTCAATGTTCATATTATGAATAAAAACAAGCCAATTTCAAGTATGACGATTCCAAGGTTTGCGGATATCGCAACTTTTTTTCGTTTGCCGATAAATAAAAATCTAAAAGATCTTGATTACTGCATATGCGGCGTTCCATGGGATGGAGGAACTACAAATAGGCCGGGGGCAAGGCATGGTCCAAGAGAAGTTCGTAATGCATCTTCCTTGATAAGATTATATCATCCCGTTTCACTTAAAAGTCCTTATGATAACTTTGACATCGCAGACATTGGGGACTGTCCGGTTAATCCAGCTGATCTTCAAGACTCACTTAATAAAATTAAAGAATTTTACGAAAATGTGGTCACTTCAAAAACCATTCCATTATCCATAGGTGGAGATCATTTAATTTCTCTTCCTATATTAAGGGCTTTGGCAAAAGATAGACCTATGGGTTTGTTTCAATTTGATTCTCATTCAGATACTTGGGACTCGTATTTTGGTGGATATAAATACACTCATGGAACACCTTTCCGTCGTGCAATTGAAGAAAATCTAATAAATCCCAAAAAATATGTCATGCTAGGTATTCGCGGATCACTTTATGATCCAGATGATATGAAATGGGCTAAAGAACAAGGAGTGACAATTATTACTATTGATGAATATTATAAAACTGGTTTTGAAAAATCTATGAAGATTGTCAAAGACACCTTAGGGGATTCTCCTTCATACTTGACATTCGATATTGATGGAATTGATCCAACACATGCTCCAGGAACTGGAACGCCTGAAGTAGGTGGTTTTAATGTTAGAGAGGCACAATTAATTATCAGAGAACTGAATCAAGTAAATTTCATTGGTGCTGATGTTGTAGAAGTGTCTCCACCATTTGATGTTAACAACATGACATCACTTGTAGGTGCAACAATTGCCTTTGAGATATTGTGTACAATGACAAGAACTAACTAATAACTACTCATCCTTCGTATCAAACCCCCCAAAGTCTTTGAAAAGATTAGGATCGCCAAAAATATCGCCGTAATCCTTATTGCCTCCCAAATCTCCGCCTTCAAGCGCTTTTTCTTCAACTTGATTTTGTTGCAATAATTTTAACTGTTCTGAAAATTTTGATTTTTTAGCTAATTCTGCTGCCGCAACACATTCAGATCCATATAAATTATTTTTTACAAGGTGATTAAACCCAAAAATACCAACTACTAAAACAAATAAAATCACATATATCGATTTTGGAATTCTAAATGATTTGGTGGTTTCTTTTTTAAGACGACTGTCTTGTGTTTCCTCAAATAATAACCGGTCTTGTCTTTCTTTTTTCCTTCTGTCCTCTCTTCTTCTCAATACTTCATATATTATTGCTGCAATTAAGGTTAAGGTTATAATCACTAGGGCAAGAGCGCTGATTGCAGGACTTATTCCCAAACGGACTTTTGAGGCAATTACTGTTGTGAGCGTTTGATCGGATAAAATGCTAAAAACGGTGGTGTTATAATTTTCAAAGGACGCTAAAAAAGCTATGACTGCGGATGAAGCAATTGCAGGCATAAGATAGGGAACCAGTATTTTAAAAAAAACTTGAGTTTGGCTTGCTCCAAGATCTAAAGCAGCTTCTTCTTGAGTCTGATCAAAGCGTTGAAGACGTGCTACAAAAATAAGGAAACAATAAGTTGAAATAAAACATGTCTGGCCAAGAATGGTTAAAAAAATTCCATTCCTACCAATGTCAGCAATAAATCCTTCTCCGCCAATTGTGGCAATGCGGTCCCAAAGCACAACAGTGGATATGCCAATAATAACACCTGGAAATAAAACCGGCATGATTGAAACAGAATAAAATATTGTTCTTAGTCTGCTATGAACCTGAGTTAGAACAATTGAGGCAGCCATACCAATGGGAACAGCTAAAACAACCACCCCCAAACCTATGATCAAACTTTTGATCAATCCATCGTGAAGGCGCCAGTCAGTTGACAATCCTGCTAAATGTTGACCATCATAAGCAATTTTACCTTCTTGAAACCATCTCCAACTAAAACATTCCCATGGGGTAATTGCTGGGAATTCCGCTGAATTAAAAGCGGTGACACTCATAATGATTAAAGGGCCAAATAAATACGCTAAAAAAATAAAGATATATATACCGAGCATGAAATTTAATACGTGTTGAGATTTCATCGGACAATCTCGCCAATTTTCACTTTAAATAGGCGCATCATTAAAAGAACAAAAATAACAGAAGCGGTAAGCAGCAAAATAGAATATGCCGAACCTCTTGACCAATTGTCATTCATATTAAACCATTGATAAATTAACTGGGTGAACCAATAAGTGTTTGGACTACTCAAAACTACCGGTGTTGCCAAAGCTCCTGCGGTTAACATAAAAACCATTGTACAACCTGAGGCAATTCCTGCTTTTGCATGAGGAATAACAATCCGCCAGTGAGTTCGAAAAGTAGAAGAGCCTAAATCTTTTGCGGCCTCAAGCTGATTTGTATCTAGACTCTCTATGGCATTATAAAGTGGAAATATCATTAAAAGAATGTAGGCGTAGGTTAAACCTGTATAGAGAGCTATATCCATAGCTATAAAATTAATCCCCGTATCAATTAAGCCGGTGTCCATTAAAATATTATTAATTACGCCTTCACCAGCAAATAAAATTCGGAGAGCAAAAGAACGTAAAAGCTCATTAATCCAAAAAGGAATAATGAGAGATACGATTAGAAGTCTTGCGGCATTCGGGTTAGCAACCTTTGCCATATAAAAAGCAATGGGATAACAAAAACACAGATTAATGATTGTAACTAAAATAGCTGTTAAAATTGTATTAAAAAAAACTCCTATATCGACGTAATTATATGGATCTTGACTTGATTCAGATCCAAAAATAAAATGTTTATAGTGAACAATGGTGTGTACGTCGTCAGGTCCGCCTCTTAGTAATGGTGGAAGATTGGGTCTGAAAGATAAATCCAACATATACAGTTGAGGTATAATGATTAAAAAAATTAACCAAAAAACTATAGCAATGATAAAATAGGTTGAAATTAGCGGCCCGTTTTTTATAAAAAAAGAATTCATTTAAAAATCAAATCTAATCTACAGCAAGGGCGCCCTTTGGAAGCACAACTGCTTTTTGTGAAGAGAAAGTTAATTCAACTTCTTTGTTGTTTAAAAGTTCACTTGTATCCACGGCATTTGGAACGCTAAATCTTACATTCATATTGGATTCCGTTTTGAGATAAATATTTTTTAGGTTTCCTTCAAATTCAATTGTAACTACTTTAGCGGAAAAAACATTATCCAGTTTATTATTTTCATTCTTGATAAAAATTGATTCAGGTCTAATAAACATTATCGCTTCATCACCGTTTGAAAAAGAGTGATTTTGTTTCTCATCAATTCTACCTGCGGTTGCAAAAAAGGTGTTCCCTTGTGATTCAACCTTAACTATGCCATTATCAACTGACAACACCTTTGAATAAAATGGATTGTTTTCTCCAACAAAGGTCGCAACAAAGGAAGTGTTTGGATAATCATAAACATCACCACATAAGCCCACCTGTTCTAATTCTCCTTCATTCATTACAGCTACCCTGTCTGACATTGTCAAGGCTTCCCCCTGATCATGAGTTATGTAAATAAAAGTAATGCCCACTCTTTTTTGAATGGCTCTAAGTTCTGTTCTCATTTTTTGACGTAATTTTAAATCCAGCGCGGAGAGCGGCTCATCAAGTAACAAAACCTCAGGCTCAATAGCCAGTGCTCTTGCAATGGCAACGCGCTGTCTTTGACCTCCGGATAACTCGTGTACTTTCTTATCTCCTTGTCCGCTTAGAGCAATCAACTCAAGGAGTTCATCTGCTCTTTTTTTCCTCTTAATTTTTCCAACACCTCTTACTTCTAAAGAAAAAACAATATTATCGGATACTGACATTAAGGGAAATAAAGCAAGATTTTGAAATATTAATGAAGTCGGTCTCTTATTAGGACCAATTCCAGACATATCTTTGCCACCAATTAGTACCTTGCCTTCAGATGGATCCAAGAAACCAGATATTGCACGCAGTAAAGTTGTTTTTCCACATCCAGAAGGTCCTAGAAAACTAAAAAATTCTCCTTCTTGAATTTTAACACTGACATTTTTTGCTGCATAAAAACTTCCAAACGTTACAGAAACATTTTGTAGTTCTACATCAGCACTCATACTATCTATTCCCTCAATATGATTAGTTTAACAAATTATAATATAAAAACTATTAAAAAAAGCGTCCTGGTTAACCAGGACGCTAAATAAAATATAAAGTCTATTATTTAATTACGCTGTTTCAAACTTATTAGCGTATTCAGCTCTTGCATCAGCATACCAAGGTGGCTCTGGTGGCCATGGATTAAGCTTAGAAGCTGTATCCCCTGGATATATTGCTTGAGCTAGTGCTTTTGTCTCATCTGAATAATGATCGGAAGCTCCAATAACTGCGGAGTTGTATCCAATTTCATTCACTGTTTGACCGCCAACTTCCGGTGTGAAGCTATAATTGATAAGTTCATATGCCTCATCAACATTTTCTGCTTTCGCTGATAGAGTAATACCATCAACCCAAGCAAGCGCTCCTTCGTCAGTTGTTTGATAAGCAACAGGCTCACCTGCTTTCATCATCGCTGCAATTGGTCCATCCCAAGTTTGTCCAACGATCACTCCATCAGATGTAAAGCCTTGTTTTTGCGGGTCAGCGCCTGACCAGAATTTTACAAGATTGCCTTTTTTAGAAATACAATAATCGGTAAGTGTTTGCCAATTTTTTCTCATTGTATCTTCATCTTTGTAAGAAGACCAAAAGTCCATCTTGCCCTGATGATGCATCCAGATTCCACAGCCAGTCATCATGGAATAAGTTCTGCCCATCATGAATGCGCCGTCAATTCCTGGATTTGGTTCCCAAATGTCACCAAAGCTAGGTAACCCATCGGGGGACCATTTATCAGTTCTCCATGAAATAGATTCTGTACCCCAAAGTTGTGGGACCCAATGCGAACCTTTTCCACCAAAGTTCCAGTCTCTTTCTCCAACCGCAACCATGCCTGGATTAACATTACCAAGATTAGTAATTCTAGCCATATCAAATGGTTGAAGAACGCCTAAGTTTTCCCACTGAAGTGCTCTCATATTAGTTGGACTTGCCAAATCATAACCAGCGCCGCCGCCAGCTTTCATTTTAGCAATAATCTCTCCGTTGTCACCAATCTTAGTATGGTTAACAGTGATTCCGGTTTTTGCTTTGAAATCAGCTACAACAGAGTCAGGTAAATATTCTCCCCACATTACAACATTTACTTCTCCACTTGAGGCAGCAAACGCATTTTTTACAAACATAGGGGCAGCACCTACAAATGCTGCTGCAGCAGCACCTCGTTTAATTGCTGTACGACGAGAAAATTTTCGTGCAGCTTTCTGAATTGTAAGGCTGGATTTTTTAATTTTATCCATATGGATTTCCTCCTGTTTAAATTACCACATTCTCATCATATCAGCGGTTAAATAACAACTATTTTTTTCCAATTCTATTAACTTTATAAAATTAATTAAACTTGTCGATATATTTTAAATCCAAGCAAAAAATAGGAAAACCCTTGATTTTCAATGAACATTCAATGATATTTCTCTTATGATTACAACTGTCATAGGTTCTTATCCAAAACCTTCATATCTGCAAGTGCCTGATTGGTTTAATGCAGAAGGAGGAACTGATACCGCCAATCCAACCGCGGATTATCTGGATGCAATCAACAAGATGGGTGATGAAAGAGAAGGTATTTTTTTAAAAGCAACAAAAGAAATTATTCAAGATCAAGTTGAATGCGGAATTGATATAGTTACTGATGGGGAAGTGCGACGAGAAAATTACATTCATTATCATTGTCGTCATCTTGCAGGCATTGATTTTAATCAATTAACAAAAAAAGTTGCAAGAACAGGAAATTATGAATGTTATTTACCAACAATTACAAATAAAGTTGAAGCTAAAGATTCTTTTTTGGTGAATGAATGGCTTGCGGCGCAAAAAATATCATCAAAACCTGTTAAAGTAACGCTGCCCGGGCCAATGACTATCACAGATACAGTTGCGAATGACTATTACTCTTCGAACAACCAATTAGGAAATGATTTGGCTATTGCAATTAATGTTGAAATAAAAAGATTAGCTGAGGTAGGATGTAAACATGTTCAAGTTGATGAACCTTTGTTTGCAAGAAAGCCTCAAGAAGCAATTGATTACGGAATTTCTAACTTAGAAAAATGTTTTAATGGCCTAGAAGATGGAGATATAGAAAAGATTACTCATATATGTTGTGGATACCCTGATAAATTGGATGCGGTTGACTATCCAAAAGCGCCGCTCAGCTCTTATCAACGAATTGCCAATCTATTAGATGATTCTATTGTTGATACTATCTCAATTGAGGATGCTCATCGCTACAATGATTTATCTCTTTTGGAAAGTTTTAAAACAACAAAAATCATTTTGGGATTGATTAAAATTGCAAGCAGTACTGAAGAAACAATTGGTGAAATACAAACAAGAATAGAAAAGGCTCTAAATCACATTGACGTTAATCGTTTAATTGCCGCCCCTGATTGTGGTCTTGGTCATCTTCCTCGTAATCTTGCCAGGAAAAAATTAAAAACGATGGTTGAAGCTGTCAAAAAATATTAATTAATAGCGGAACCTGCAGCAACGTACTCGTAGTTCAAGTCATCCGCGACTGCCTTATAAGTTACATTACCTTGGCATACATTAAGTCCAGCTAAAAAATTCGCATCGCTTGTAAGAGCTTTTTTGTATCCTTCTTGCGCAAGCTTTAGTACAAACGGCAAAGTTGCGGCATTTAATGCAAGGGTTGATGTCATTGGCACGCATCCAGGCATGTTTGCCACGCAATAATGGACAACATCTCCAACCATATAAGTTGGATCCGCATGGGTAGTCGGTTTGCTTGTTTCCACACACCCCCCCTGGTCAATGGCCACATCAACAACAACTGCTCCCCGTTTCATGGAGCTGACCATTTCTTTTGAAACAAGTTTTGGCGCATTCGCTCCTGGCACCAAAACTCCCCCGATGAGCAAATCGCAATCTTGAATATGTTTTTGCAAATCAATATCGTCGCTTTGAAGCGGAGTGATGACGTCACCGAATTTCGAATGAAGTTCTTTTAATCTTTGCGAAGATTTATCAATTATAGATACAGCTGCTTGCATTCCAGTAGCAATAATGGCTGCGTTTTCTCCAACAACGCCTCCGCCTAAAATAAGAACATTAGCAGGCTGTACCCCTGGCGCTCCGCCAAGTAAAAGACCGCGTCCTTTTTGAGTTTTTTCTAGTGAGTGGGCGCCCGCCTGAATAGATATTCTTCCAGCAACGGCGCTCATGGGCGCAAGTAAAGGCAAGTGGTTATTTTCATCAGTAACTGTTTCATAAGCAATACAAACAGATTTGGATTTGATAAGCCCGGCCGTTAATTCCGGCGCGGCCGCTAAATGCAAGTACGTGAATAATATTTGATTTTCACGGAGCATCTCTACTTCCTTTTGAAGCGGTTCCTTAACTTTAATAATTAAATCTGCATCATTAAAAATGTCACTTGCTTCTTTGAGTATTTTAGCTCCGACACTCTCATAATCAGAATTTTCAAAGCCAGCACCGTATCCCGCATGATCCTCCACTAAAACTTGATGTCCGTAATTAACTAATTGTTGGACACTTTCTGGAGTCAGGCCTACCCGTGACTCTTGTGCCTTGATTTCCGATGGAACGCCAATCAACATTATTTTGATTTCATATAGTTAGTAATGCCTGTTCGAAGCTTTTCAATAATTTCATCAATATGCTCTTTCTCGCATATGAATGGAGGCGCTACAATCAGACAGTCACCTGTTGCCTTCAAGCTCAAGCCAGCTTCAAATAATTTTTTAAAACACGAGTATCCTGCTTTTCCAGGCCTTTCATCAAGACGAATATCAATCCCGCCCAACATGCCATAACCCCTGATATCAGTGATCACATCAATATCCTTCAAGCTAAACAGACCATCTAAGAAATACGGCGACATGTCTTTTGAGCGCTGGATAAGATTTTCTTTTTCAATAATATTTTGCATCGCAAGTCCTGCTGCCATTGAAACGGGTATGGCAGAATAAGTATATCCATGGAAAAATTCCACTGCTCCCATAGGAGAGGCGTCCAGTACAGTTTCATAAATACTTTCGCGTGAAGCAACGGCGCCAAGAGGCACAACCCCGTTGGTAACAGCTTTTGCCATTGTCATAATGTCTGGTGTTACGCCAAAAGCTTGCGCGGCGAACGGATATCCCGTTCTTCCCCACCCAGTTATAACTTCATCAAAAATAAGAAGGATACCATGCTTGTCGCAAGCATCGCGTAGTTTTTGCAAATATCCTTTAGGTGGAACAAGCGCGCCCGTTGAACCCGCAATTGGTTCAACAATGCATGCGGCGATATTTTCCGGACCAATATTGGCAGCAATTCGCTCCAGGTCATCCGCTAAATCAGCACCAGTCTCAGGCTCGCCCTTAACAAATAAATTTTCAGGTAAGTGTGTGTGTCGTAAATGATGAACATTTGGCATCAATATATTGGAGAAAGTTTTTCTGTTTGAAACCATGCCGCCAACAGAAATACCTCCGATATTCATTCCATGATAACCTCTTTCACGACCAACGATATGGGAGCGATGGCCCTCACCTTTTGCCTTGAAGTAAGCTATGGCAGTTTTAATGGCCGTTTCAACGGCCGAGGATCCGCAAATGGTAAAAAATATTCTGTTTAAATCTCCTGGAGTGTGCTTGGATATTCTTCTGGCAAGCTCAAAGGATCCGTCGTACCCTTGCTGGAAGGGCTGAACATAATCTAATTGCTCAAGTTGATGTGATACTGCCTCGCGAATTTCTGGACGCGAGTGTCCTGCGGGACTGCAGAACAAACCTGAACTTGCATCAATTAGTTTATTGCCGTGATGATCTGTATAATAAACGCCCTCAGCTTTCACCATCAAGCGCGGACTCTCCTTAAAATCCTTGTTAGAAGTAAAAGGCATCCAATGTTCTTCCAGAGAATTTGGAAGTTCTTTGTTGATTTCTAAATCCATATTCCTCTGTCCATTTAAAGTGAATTTTAATTAATAAGTATAGGAGAGAATTAAGAAGTCCAAGCACAATCCTTACAAAAAGCTAAATTTCATAGGAAAAAATTCAACCCTGGTATAGAAGGAAATTTATCAAATTATGCTCAGTCAAAATAAAGCAGTTGTACCAGAAAATCTAATTTCTTTAGCCAAAAAAACATCACAAATGCCGGTAGGCATTGTCTCCGCTCATCAAGCAGTCGCCATAGAATCGGCTAAACAGGCTTTTGAATTAAACTTGATTAAACCTATTTTTATTGGTGATAAAAACGGAATTCAGAAAGAGGCTAGCGCCCTTAACTGGGATATAAATGGTTTTGAAATCATTGATCAAAGCGATGATCAAGAAGCGGCAATCATCGGCGCACAGTTGGCAAGGGATGATAAAATTAAAGTTCTTATTAAAGGCAATTTACACACAGATACATTGATGCGGGCTTATCTTAAAAAGGAATTCGCTTTAATTGGGAAAAAACGTCTCAGTCACATCTGGCATATGACAATCCCAAACAGCAATAAGCCTCTTTTCATCACGGATGGAGCGCTCAATGTGTCGCCTCGCATTGAAGTGAAGATGCATATTTTAATCAATGCAGTTGAATTTGCAAAAAAAGTCGGCATATCCAAGCCGCGAGTCGCCGTGTTATCGGGAACAGAGGATCCAATAGAAAGCATGCCAAGTTCAATGGAGGCGAAAGAAGTGATGGCGCGCGCTCAAAAAGAAAACATCGATGCATACGTGCACGGACCCCTTGCTTTTGATAACGCCGTTTCTCCTGAGGCGGCACGGATTAAAAATATCAGCAATAATGTGGCGGGTAAAGCGGACATATTGCTTGTCCCGAACTTGGAGACGGGCAATTCACTGTCCAAAATCATGGTCTTTTTCATGGGCGCGTGCGCCGCAGGTTTTGTGGTGGGAGGAAAAGTTCCCGTTGTTGTGGCAAGCAGGGCTGATGACGCTTCTTCCCGCTTAGCCTCTATTGCCGCCTCGATTATCGCTGCGCAGTAGTGCTAAATAATAAATCCTTCATTGTTGTCGCTTTAGCTATTGCCGGTACGCTCACAGCAGCCTTGATGGCATCAGGCGTGAAATTTTTATCCAATGATCTTAATCCGTTCATCATTTGTTTTTATCGATGCCTTCTTGGATTGATATTTCTCTTGCCTTTTGTGGCAAGAAATAAGTTTCAAGCCCTGAAAAGCAATAATATTAAACTGCAGTTCACGAGAAGCATGTTCAACATTGTTTCCATGATTTGTTGGTTCTCCGCACTGGGAATGATGCAGTTTGAAAAAGCAACCGCTTTGGGTTTCACTACTCCTTTATTTACCACCATTCTGGCAGTGTTTTTTTTAGGGGAAATGATCCGGATGCACAGAACCGCTGCTCTGATACTGGGTTTTATAGGCATATTAGTGATCATACGACCTGGTTACATTCCCTTTGAATATGGCGCCATGCTAATGTTAATAGCTTCGCTGAGCTTTTCGTTTGTCCTTATACTTATCAAGCGATTATCAAGCATTGACACTAATCTGACAATTATTTTTTATCACCTTCTTTTCATGACGCCTGTTTTTTTTATCATGTCTTTATTTTTTTGGGAATCCATCACATTCAATCAACTACTAATTTTTTCAATGATGGGAATAGCTGGATTATTGTCCCACTGGTGCATAACACAGTCGTTGAAAATGAGTGAAACCACATTTGTAATGCCCTTGCAATTTACAAAGTTAATTTGGGTTTCTTTAATTGGATTTTTTATATTCTCGGAAACGCCGGATATTTGGACATGGGTTGGAGGAGTAATAATATTTGTTTCGGTGGTTTACATAACTTACCGGGAATCATTTATCAAAAAAGATGTCCCTGAAACAAAACAGGTTGATAGGGCAATCATCAGTTAAATAGAAATTATTTTATTTTACCCTTTGTTCGCATCTCTTTTCTTATTTTTGTAGCGGAAATCTTATGGATTTCTTCTCCTAAATCATATTCGGTAAAGGAGTAGCCAACGCCTCTTCCATAAGAAATATCAACAACATTAGGAACTTTTATCACAATATATTCCTTGCCTTCTTCGTATCCATGCTTTGATAGACCTTTAATAATGTTTTTTTTTACGTCTTCAAAATCAAAAGGATTGTCCGCCTGCCCTTCAACGCCAGCATCCACACCGGCAACATCACGGTACATGATGCATACCTGACCTGTTTTTTGTAACGCGCGCCTAAATAATTCTATATGTCCGTCGTGCCACGGCTGCCATCTTCCAAGCATTTGCACTGTCGGTTTTTTCCAATCAAACATTTATCACCTCTTCTGCTAATTTTTTTATTTCTTCATCATTCATGAAATGCTTAACGTGCGTGTCTATCTTTCTGGGCGTTTCAAACACTTTGTTCGTATCCTCAAACTCCTTACTCTTAGAAAGGGATACCGCGTCAAAGGGAAGGTTATGGATATCTTTTAATTCATTTAATTTTGATGATACGACTCTTCCCTCTTTAATTGTATCCATCCAGATCACATAATCGGGTGCAAATGCTTTCCTTGCTTTTTTTGTTGGCGCTACAAAATCACAAATAACCCACCTGCCGTTCTCTCGCTCAAAATCAGCAAATGTTTTCATTCGATTGGCCTGCCTAATCCTGCCCTCCATGCTGAAATCCCAGTCATTGGAGAATTTTCTGACACTGTCTGCATTGTACCATGCGCAATTCTTGATATGTTTTACCAATCTCTCAGCAAGCCAGGTTTTGCCTGATCCAGGCAAGCCACAAACCAATATTTTCATAATTTTTTTTTCATTTATCTAATTTACATGAAGCGATAAAAGGAGGGTTAATAACACTTTCTTTATTATTATATAATATTTTTTCATCATTAATGCTTTTAATCTCTCCGCCCGCTTCCACTAAAATTATATGGCCAGCCGCTGTGTCCCACTCACTGGTTGAACCAAAGCGGGGATACAAATCAACTTTGCCTTCTGCTATTTCACAAAACTTGATTGAACTGCCTTTTTGAATCAATTCATAATCATCAACATTATTTTTCACCCAACTTTCAAATTCATCATTCGAGTGGGACCTGCTTTTAAAGACATAAAAGTGGTCTGAATTTTTTTTATGACTTGTTCGTATTTTGGTAGAATCAGACAATGAATTAATCGTTTGATCACATGCGAGTTTGTATGATCCGTTATTTTTACCCGCGTAATATAAAACGGACAATGCCGGCGCGTAAATTACCCCCAGGACTGGTTCATTATTTTCAATTAATGCAATATTGACTGTAAATTCTGCCCTTTGATTTATAAATTCTTTTGTTCCGTCTAGCGGGTCAATTAACCAATAGGTTGTCCAATCTTTTCTAAGATTCCAACCTATAAATGATTCCTCAGACAGAATTGGAATATCGGGATACGTTTTCAAAAGTGATTTAGTGATATGTTGATTAGAATCAAGATCCGCTGCTGTTAATGGTGACTGATCTTCTTTAAAAGAAATATCTATCTTTGTTTTATAATGTTTTTTTATTATTAGACCTGCCTCTATGGCTATATTACATAAACCCAGAAATGATTGATCGTCTAAATTCACAATCATATATTAATACAAATTCTCAGAGAATCATAAATTGCCGCGTGTATGTTTCTGCTTGAAATAGCATCACCTACCCTGTACAAAAAATAACTGCCTTGGTTGTTTTTTTTGAGCTCTGTAAAAATATTTTTTATAATAGAATTATAATCTATACTGCCTAGATTATATGAATCACTCTTTAAATCAAAATACAGTTGATCTAATGGCATAGTGCCATGCTCTATGATAACCTGAGAAGTTTCCAGTTTTTCTTGATTATCTGAATAATCAGATCCTAAAGTAACAAGCAATTTATTTCCTCTCCTATTAATTTTTTGTATTCTTTTGTTAATTGAAATTTTCACCATTTTTTCAATGAAAGTTTTAGCATAAGGAACATAATTCATTCCTCCAATTTCTGGAGAAAAAAATCTCTCTGGTGTTACTATTTCCAACTTCGAACCATGGTTGGCTATAATTTCTGCTGCTTGAAGTCCTGGGTACGAACCATTGTCGTCATATATTACCACTTCTTCTTCAATATTTGCATTACCGCTAATTATATCCCATGTTGAAATAGCTAAATCTGACCCCTCTTGAATATTGTTTAAATTCGGAACACCGCCCGTTGCTATAATTATTACATCAGGATTTTGCGATAAGATCATCTCTTTATCAGCAAGAACATTATAATTTATCTTAACATTAAATTTTTCACATTCAGCTAACCGCCATTCAATTATTCCAATCATATCTTTTCTTCTTTTAGACCTGCTTAGAAGATTAATTTGCCCTCCTGGACTATCTAAAGCTTCATAGACCACAACATCATGACCTCTGGCTGAACAAACTCTAGCGGCTTCTAATCCTGCAGGTCCAGCTCCAACTACAATTATCTTTTTTTTCTCTTTTGTTCTTTCTGTTATTTCATGAGGCATGTAAGCTTCTCTGCCCGTTGCAGGATTATGAATACAAAGAGTTTCATTGCCTTCATAAATCCTATCCAAACAATAAGTGGCGCCAACACAAGGCCTTATTCTATCTTCCCTGCCTTCAATGATTTTATTAACAATGTGCGGATCAGCAATATGAGCTCTGGTCATACCAACCATATCTAGTTTACCTGTAGAAATTGCATGTCTTGCTGTTGCGACATCATTAATTTTTGAAGCATGAAAAACAGGAAATTTTGTAACTTCTTTAATTTCTCCTGCAAAATCCAAGTGAGGCGCAGAAGCCATTCCTTGAATTGGAATGACTTTTGTTAACGCTGAATCTGTATCTATATGACCTCTGATGACATTTAAAAAATCTATTTTATTAGTTTCTATAATTTTTTTTGCAATCTCCAGTCCCTCTTCTTTACTGAGGCCAATATCCCAATCTTCATCAGCCACTAAACGCATCCCTACAATGAACTCACTTCCAATTTTTTTTCTAATTGCATTAATTACCTTGATTGAAAAACTAATCCTATTTTCTAGATTGCCACCATATGAATCTTCTCTCTTATTAGTTGCAGGAGACCAGAAAGAATCTAATAAATGTCCATAAGCTTCAATTTCCACACCGTCCATTCCAGATTCTTTCATTCTTTCTGCCGCATCAGCATAATCTTCTATAATTCTTTCAATATCCCAGTCTTCTGCTTCTTTTGGAAATGATCTGTGAGCGGGCTCTCTTATCGGGGATGAGGATAATACAGGTAGCCAGTCTGAATGGTTCCAATTAGTTCTTCTGCCAAGATGCGTGATTTGAATCATTACTTTCGTTCCATAGTCATGACACTCTGTTGTTAATTTTCTCAACCAAGGAATTATTTCATCTTTGTATGCATGCAAATTATTATAAGCTGGAGGTGAATCCGGAGATACGACAGCGCTCCCTGCTGTCATGGTTAACGCGACGCCTCCTTTTGCTCTTTCTACATGATACAGTCTATAACGATCTTTAGGCATTCCTTCTTCGGAATAAGATGGTTCATGAGCAGATGTCATTAATCTGTTTTTTAGCTCTAAATGTTTTAATTTATATGGTTGTAGTATGGGATCATTTTTCATGATGCAAATTTGATAAATTTTGTTCTTCTAAAAACTCTGTTTTAGTATTTAATTTCTTTGTTTACTTTTTTTAAGCTAGAGTCAGTTCCATGATGGAAATGTTTGCTCATATCAGGGTAAAACTCATATGAAATAGGTTTTTTACCGATTGCGACAGACATTTCTCTTACATGATGAGGTTCGGCTCCACAGCAAACGCCGATAAAATTAATTTTGTTTTGCATGCATTCTTTTGCAAATTCTGCCATTTCATATCTATTACAATAAAAACTATCCAAGGCTACAGGAAAGGCGTTATTTCCAGGAATGCAATCGCAAGCATGATCATGAATGTTAAGAAAAGTTGGATCTTTTTCAGTAGTTCTATAAGGAACGGGCAGTCCCGCAACATGACAAGAAACTTTCTCTCTAACTTTTTTTAGCAAAGGCATTGTAGTTTGTGGTCCTCTATAACAATTTAATCCAACAACTTCTGCGCCTAAATCCTCTACTATCTTGCATGCGTCTTCTGCTGAATAGCCATCCCTAGTTTTATCCCCTCTGGGAATGGCAAAATTAGCAACTGCAATAAATCCCTCATCCTTGATTGCCTTTAAGGCAATTTTCATCTCCTCAACCCAACTAATGGTCTCGGCAACCACGAAATCAACTTTAGCTTCTTTTGCCCATGCAATTTGTTCTTCATACATTTTTTGACATTCTTTAAATGAATTTTTATCATTAGGATCATAAATATTCGTATTTGCAACATCACCACAAACCAATAAATCTAAATCAGGGAATTCTTTTGCTGCATTATGTGCAATGTTAAGAGCTTGTTTTTGCAAAGGTTCAAGAAGATCTTCTTTGCCAATTATTCTTAATTTTTCTCGATGGCCATAATAAGTAAAGGCTTGAACCACATCAGAACCTGCACGTATGAATTCTCGGTGGAGTTGCGTGACCACTTCAGGATTTTTAAGGACGACTTCTGGAACAAAAGCTCCCGCTTGCAGATAGCCGCGTCTTTCCATGGCAAATAAATACCCCTCTGCACATATAACTGGCCCTTCATTTAATCTTGATATTAAATCTTTACTCATACAATCTCCAAATACAATTCTTTTTAATCATATTTTGATTGAACTGAAAATAGATTTGTTTAGTCTTCAGAAAATGCTCTATGATTAAAAAAGACGTTGACAATAAATTGCCTATTTACAAACTTACTTCAAAAGAAGAGGTCCTGGATTATTATGAAAATTGGACTGATAAATCTCAATATAATCAGGATATGATTGATTGGCAATATACAGCTCCGCAACACGCAGTTAACCTTTTTAAACAACATGCTTCCAACAAAGGTATGCGAATTTTAAATGCCGGCTGTGGTTCTGGACTTGTAGGAATAGAACTGAAAAAAGAAGGTTATATAAATCTTGAGGGAATTGATTTTTCTCAAAGTATGTTAAATATAATTCCTGAGGAAATATATAATTCTACAAAATTAATTGATTTAAACGAACCCCTTTATTTTGAAGATAATTATTTTGATGCCATTATGTGTGTTGGAACATTTACCTACGGACATGTGAAGGCACATACTTTAAATGAATTTATCCGCATTACAAAAAATAACGGACTTATTTGTTTCACTGTTAATGAAGGTATTTATAATGAATATGAATTTGATAAAAAAATTGAAGAATTATCTAAAAATAATTTTTGGAAAGTCATTAGTCTCAAAAAATCACCGTATATTGAAAATAAAAATATTGAATCTTGGTTGTGCCTCTCTGAAGTTTGCAAAAACTAAGTTTGATTAATAGGATGGTTGGTTAAAAGCTTTAAACCATTTGTTGTCACCAAATACTGATCTTCCAGTTTGACTCCTTCTCTCCCCCCCACTTCGCCAATATAGCTCTCAATGGTAATCGTCATGTTCTCTTCAAATATCCCGCTGAAATCTCCATTGCTATAATCTTCATTCGGAAACACAATGAAAGGCCACTCATCACACATGCCTATGCCATGTACTTGACACGGGTAATGATTATCATAACAAGATTGAGGCATTTCCCATGCTTTTTCTGCGAATTCTCTGAAGTTTGTTCCAGCTTTAATTAACTGTTCATTATATTTAATATGTTCCACAGCCAGACTATGAAGTCTTTTTTGTTCATCGCTAAGTTTGCCGCCTTCAACAAACGTTCTGGAAATGTCTGCGCAGTACCCATATGGCCCAACCATGTCTGTATCAAAAGCGACTAAATCACCTTGTTGAATAATTCGGTTGCTACACTCTTGAAGCCAGGGATTAGTTCTCGGTCCCGATGTAAAAAGTCTCGTTTCAAACCATTCTCCTCCATTTTCAATATTTATTTTATGAAAATAAGACCACAACTCTTCTTCTGTCCTGCCAGCTTCTAATTTTTCATGGATGAGATTAATGCCTTTTTCTGCTACTTCAATTGAGGCCTGCGTACAAATGAGCTCGTCTTCTGACTTAATGGATCTTGCTTTTTCTGTTAAATTTTGTGCGTTACACAAAGTATAATTTAAATTATCCTGCAATGCTTGGATGCCGACAGGATCACAAATATCAATTGCTAATCGCTTATTATCATTTGAGTATGATCGCATAAGATCATCAACTTGCCGTGACCAAATGTTGGCATTCTCTTCTACTTTATCGCCTGATGAAAAAAAATCCCAACTCATTACCTCCCTAACTTCATCTATAGTGCAAAGATCTTGAGATAAATGTTTGGACTTCGGATAATCATAAAGTATCACCGGACCTGATAGAGGAATAAAAACAAATCTTGTAAGGGTGTGCATTGTAAACATGCTCATATTTCGTGCATCTGTTGCGTAACGAATGTTTATGGGGTCAAATAATATGGTAGCGCCAATATTGTGATTTTCTATTTGTTCTCGTATTCGCTGCAATCTGAACTTGCGCATACGATCAAAATCAATTTTCTCTTCGTATAGTCGCGGCTTAAACTTGTTTGAGCTGTAATTGCTTGCGTCTTCTTCGTTAAATTTAGGACCAATCTTTCTTTCCATGCTTTTACTTCTAAATATATTCATTTTTTTTTATCAAAACTTTGTTAAATATCTATCATATATATAGTGATAAAGTTAGATTAACATATGCATGCTGTTTTCTTAAATGATCATGGGGGATTGGATAAACTGGAATATAGATCTGATGTTGTAGTTCCTGTTCCTAAAGAAGATGAGGTGCTAATTAATGTTAAGGGAGCTGGCATTAACAATACGGACATAAATACAAGAACTGGTTGGTATTCAAAATCTCCTGTTGAAAATGCTGATGATGGTAGCTGGTCAGGAAATCCCCTAGATTTTCCTATTATACAAGGAGCTGATATTTGTGGTTATATTGTTGCAGTTGGTTCTAAAGTTGCTCAATCAAGAATTGGTGAACGTGTGATTGTAAGAACAATGCAAGAAGTTCCAGCAAATCAAAAAAAATTTTCTGCGTGGACGGTTGGATCTGAATGCAATGGGGGATTTGCACAATTTTGTACAATGCGATCATCTGAAACATTTAAAATAAATTCAAACTGGTCTGATATTGATCTGGCATCCATACCTTGCGCATATTCTACAGCAGAAGGGTTGTTGCACCGATCACAAGTAGGAAAAGAAAAAGTGTTCATTACAGGAGCGTCGGGTGGTGTAGGTTCTGCCGCTGTTCAGTTAGCTAAATTACGCGGCGCTACAGTCATAGCGCAATGCTCGAATGAAAAAAAAAATGAAGTCAAAGAAATCGGTGCGGATCAAATTGTTTTCAGAGAAAGTAATTTAATAGAAGAAATAGGAAAAAATTCTGTAAATGTTGTAATAGATCTGGTTGCAGGATCGAATTGGGGGCAATTGCTCGATATTTTAAAACCTGGTGGTAGATACGCTACCTCAGGAGCCATTGCGGGACCTGTTGTTGAACTCGATGTGCGCACTTTATATTTAAAGGATCTGACATTGTATGGATGCACGCATCAGCCAAAAGAAGTGTTCACTAATTTAATCGGTTATGTTGAGCGTAACGAAATACGTCCATTAGTTACGAAAACCTATCCTTTGCAGGACATTAAAAAAGCCCAGGAGGATTTTTTATCTAAAAAACACACAGGCAAACTTGTACTAATACCGCCAAATGATACTGTTTGATTTTTTATTATAAAAAATTTTGAAAACATAGGAGAAGTTATGGACGAAAAACTGTTTGAAAAAGGCCTTGAGAAAAGAAAGGCCACTCTTGGCAAAGAATACGTGGAGAATAATCTGGCGAAAGCGGATGATTTTACCCGCCCTTTCCAAGAGGCTATGACAGCGTGGTGCTGGGGTTTTGGATGGGGTGATGAAGTCATTGACTCCAAAACGCGCTCCATGATGAATTTAGCCATGATTGGTGCGTTAGGCAAAATGGATGAGTGGGAGATACATTGCCGTGGTGCCATCACCAATGGTGTAAACAAAGAAGAGATCCGGGCGATACTGCATGTAATTGCTATTTATTGTGGCGTGCCACAATCGTTGGAATGTTTTCGTGTAGCAAGAAAAGTTTTGGAAGAAAAAAAAATATTATAAAAAATTATTAATTTAATTTTAGATAATTATATAGTGTATAGATTGCATATAAAATTAAAAATGATATGCCGCTATTTTTAGTCAATTGAAATGCTTTGATATTTAATAACTTAACACCAAATCTCACTTTATAGACAAAAAGAAAAGTTATAATTGTCATAATAATAATATTAGTCATTAAAACTCCGGAACCTGCTGGAAATTCTCCTGACTTCATAAAAAGAATAAGCGCAAAAATACCTACTATATTATATACGTTTGAACCCAAAATTGTACCCACCGCAAGGCTCGATTGTTTTCTTAAGGCAGCTATAATGCCTGTTGCAAGTTCTGGAAGAGAAGTTCCAAATGCAACTAATGTTAAACCAATAATGGTTTCTGAAATATTAAAAGAAATAGCAAGCTTCTGTGATCCTATGATAAAATATTTTGACCCAAAATAAAGAAAAACAAGTCCTATGATTAATAATAAATATGACACAAATTGGGAATAGTTAGGCGTTTTAGATGCATTAGACTGATCTGCTAACTCCATCCTGTATTGCAAAAATAGAAACACAAAAAAGATGGTAACTAAAATCACACCAAGAAAAATTGAATTAGAGTTTTGATTATTTGTTAAAAAATAGAAAATAGCAGTTGCAATTATCGTAACTGCAAGAACTATTAATGTTTGATTTTTTTGTCCTCTTTCTTGAGAAAAAGTAATTGGATTAATGATTGAAACAACTCCTAAAATCAAAAGTAAATTTGCAACATTAGATCCAATAATATTACCAAGGGCGATATCAACACTATCAACAATATTAAGAGCTTGAACAGTTGCAGCTAATTCTGGCAAACTTGTTCCAAGAGCAACAACCGTAAAGCCTATAAAATAACCGCTTATCTTGTATGTATTTGCAAGATTAATTGAACTTCTCACAATCATGTCTGCCCCCAGACCCAGAGCAAAAACACCGCCGGCAATAAATAACAAAATTATGTACACAAAAAATTAATTACTCTATTCACTAATTAATTATAAATTACAATGAATGAATTTGACTATATTATTATTGGTGCGGGATCAGCAGGTTGCGTACTAGCTAATCGTTTATCAGCTAACAGTTCTAATAAAATTCTTCTTATAGAGGCGGGAGGCAAGGACACTTATCCCTGGATTCATATTCCCGTAGGCTACTTGAAGACCATGCATAATCCAAAGGTTGACTGGTGTTTTAAAATCGAAAGTGATCCTGGTCTTGCCGGGCGTGAGATGAATTATCCCCGTGGCAAAGTGTTGGGAGGGAGTTCTTCGATTAACGGACTCTTGTACATCAGGGGGCAGTCAAATGATTATGATTACTGGCGGCAACTGGGCAATGTCGGATGGGGATGGGATGATGTTCTCCCTTATTTCAAAAAAGGAGAGGATCAGGAGCGAGGAGAGAGTGAGTTCCACGGTGTAGGCGGCCCCCTTTCCGTCAGCAATCAACGAATCAAGCTTAAGCTTCTAGATACTTTTATAAAAGCTACTGGAGAATTTGGCATCCCGCATTCTCTAGACTTTAATACTGGAAAGACTGAAGGGTGCGGATATTTTCAAGTAACAGAGAAAAATGGTCTGCGTTGCAGTACGGCTGTAGGTTATCTCAATCCGGTGAAAAAAAGAAGTAATTTAAAAATTGAAGTAAGGGCGCACATAAAAAAAATCTTATTCGAGGGATTAAAAGCCGTAGGCGTTGAATATTGGCAGGATGATGAAGTTAAAACAATAAAATGTAACAGGGAAATCATTCTCTCAGCAGGCTCGATCGGCTCACCGCACATCCTCCAAACTTCAGGCATCGGTCCTGCAGATTCACTTCGGTCACACGGCATTGATGTTATAAGAAATGTTGATGCGGTGGGAAAAAACTTGCACGATCATCTCATGCTTCGTCCTGTCTACAAGGTTAAAAACATCTATACCCTCAATCAACTCTATCACAGTTATTACCGAAAGTTCCTGGTGGGACTTGAGTATTTCTTTTTCAGGTCAGGTCCCATGACCATGGGCGCATCACAACTCTGTGGATTTGCCAAAAGTGACCCTGCTCTTGCAACACCAAACTTGCAGTTTCATGTAGCGCCAATGAGCGCGGATAAATTAGGTGGCGCGGCGCTCCACACATTTCCAGCCTTCACACCAACCGTGTGCAATCTTAGACCAACAAGCAGAGGTCATATCTCAATTGCCAGCAGTGATACGCGCGTTGATCCTAAAATTACCATGAACTATCTATCAACGCATGAAGATAAAAAAGTTGCTGTTCAAGCCATCAGACTAACACGTGACATCGTCCTTAAGTCAAATGCATTCAAGCCTTACGCGCCTGAAGAATTACGCCCGGGCATCAACCTGGATGATGATGAAATTGTAACGGAAGTTGGAAAATATGCCAATACTGTTTTTCATCCAGTCAGCACGTGCAGAATGGGAAATGATGAAAATGCCGTTGTTAGTGACAGGTTACTTGTTCACGGATTAGAGGGGCTTAGAATAGTCGATGCTTCAGTGATGCCCCACATCACATCTGGCAACACCAACGCTCCGACAATCATGATCGCGGAAAAAGCGGCCGACATGATTTTAGCCAACCAAAAAAATTAATTTTGCATATCAGAGGATTTGATGCCGGCAACTTGAACTGGTTTTTTCATCGCATCCCTTCTAAAGGGCTCTCCTAATTCCTGATTGAGAATAACTTCAATGAATGTTGTGATTCCTTTTTGCTGTTCTTCACAAGATTTTTTGATGGCATCAGTCAGTTCCGTTGATGTTTTCACTTGGACGCCTTTTGAGCCGCACGCTTCAGCAATTTTTGCATAGCTCAAATCAGGATCCAGTTCTGTTCCAACAAAATTATTATCATACCATAAAATAGAATTTCTTTTTTCTGCCCCCCATTGGTAATTTCTAAAAATCACCATAGTAATGTTAGGCCATTCTTTGCGATTACACGATGTCATCTCACTCATGCTAATTCCAAATGCGCCATCTCCAGCAAATCCCACAACTGGCGTATCGGGACAGCCAATTTTCGCTCCCAAAATAGAGGGAAATCCATACCCACAGGGGCCAAATAGACCAGGAGCTAAATATTTTCTTCCTGTCTCAAAAGTTGGATACGCATTTCCAATGGCGCAGTTATTGCCAATATCACTTGAAATGATTGCATCCTTAGGGAGACCCGCTTGAATGGCTCTCCAGGCAATGCGCGGTGACATTCTCTCCGGATCCCTATCCCTTGAATCTTTATTCCACGTTGTGCCAGGATCATCCTCCTCGTGATCCAAACTTGTAAGTGTTTGAAGCCATGCTGATTTGGTTTGGTGAATAAGGACTTTTCTCTCTTCGCGTCCAGCGTCTCCGGCGTTAGAAGATAATTGTGATAAAATTTGTTGTGCAACTAATTTGGCATCACCACAAATGCCAACAGATATTTTTTTCGCAAGACCAATGCGATCGGAGTTAATATCCACTTGAATAATGCTTGCCTCTTTTGGCCAGTAATCAATTCCGTAACCTGGAAGTGTTGAAAAGGGATTTAGTCTTGTGCCCAAAGCCAAGACGACATCGGCTTTGGATATAATTTCCATTCCGGCTTTTGATCCATTATAACCAAGTGGTCCTACCGCTAATGGATGACTTCCAGGAAAACTATCATTATGCTGATAACCACAAGCAACAGGGGCATCAAGTTTTTCTGCAAGCGATTTGCAATCATCAATCGCATCAGCGAGAATCACCCCCGCACCCGATAAGATGACGGGAAATTTTGCATTCGATAAAAGTTCTGCTGCTTTATTAATTGCTTGTCTTCCTCCAGATGGTCTTTCCATTCTGATTATTGCTGGGAGTTCTATATCAATGACTTGTGTCCAAAAATCTCTTGGCACGTTAACTTGTGCCGGAGCGGATCCTCTTATTGCTTTTTCTATAACGCGGTTTAATACCTCGGCCATACGGGAGGGATCTTTTACCTCTTCTTGATAGCAAACCATGTCTTTGAATAAATTCATTTGCTCCACCTCCTGAAAGCCTCCTTGACCAATTGTTTTATTGGCGGCTTGAGGAGTGACTAGGAGCATTGGTGTGTGATTCCAGTAAGCTGTCTTTATTGGAGTGACAAAACCTGTAATACCAGGGCCGTTCTGAGCAATGCACATTGCGATTTTTCCTGTGGACCGAGTATATCCATCACAAATCAGACCGCCATTGGATTCATGCGCCACATCCCAAAATGTAATGTCCGCCTTGGGAAAAAGATCGGAGATAGGCATAAATGCGGAGCCAATTATTCCAAAAGCATGTTTAATGCCGTGCATCTGCAATACTTTTACAAAAGCCTCCTCTGTCGTCATTTTTGCCATTATATTTTTTCCTCCAAGATCAATTTTAATAGTAAATTGGTTGGTTATACAGAGTTAAATCTGTTTAAATACAAATTTGAATTATAATATATTACTTTGATAATCCACTTAAAATTATGACCAAGGCACAAAAACCAGATAGCCCTCCCGTTATAAAAGACAGCTTTCCACAACTACGTAGCAATGTTAGTCTCAAGGGGCAAGAAATCATAAAGTATATTTCTAAAACGCTGCCTCACAAGCCGGGTGTTTATCAAATGGAAAACGAAGATGGCAAAATACTCTATATTGGTAAGGCCAAAAATCTCGCCAAGCGTGTCATTAATTATGCTTCGCTTAATAATTTAACAAGAAGATTGCAGCGCATGGTCAGTATGACAAAACAAATGAATTTTTTTGTCACCAACACGGAAATTGAAGCTCTTCTATTGGAATGCAATCTTATTAAACGACATAAACCAAGATTTAATATCATTCTGCGTGATGATAAATCTTTTCCTTACATTTTAATTAACAAGGAGTATGAATTTCCCCGCATATTAAAATATAGGGGGGCAAAAAAATACAAGGGGGAGTACTTTGGCCCCTTTGTGTCTCCTTCAGTCGCAGATTACACGCTCATTTCATTGCAAAAAGCTTTTTTATTGCGCAGTTGTTCGGATACAGTCTTCAATAACAGAACGCGGCCTTGTCTGTTATATGATATTAAAAGATGCAGTGCGCCATGTGTGAAGTATATTTCTATAAAAAACTATGATGAAACCATTCAGGATGCAAAAAAATTCTTAAATGGGAATACCAAAAAAATAGAATCAAAACTTAATAAACTAATGGTTAATGCCAGTAAAAATCAAATGTATGAAGAAGCCGGTCGGCTGCGTGATCGCATCAAGTCAATAAATCAAATTCAAAAATATCAATCGGTCTACATTAAAGATATGCGCAATATAGATATTTTTGCGATAAAGATAATTGACGGAAAAAGTTGCATTCACGGCATGTTTTATCGTAATGGAAGCAATTACGGCAATAAATCATTTTTTCCAATTCATGACATTAACGCTCGGGATAATGAAATTTTAGAATCTTTCCTTTTTCAATTTTATGCAGATAAAGAAGCCCCCCCAAAAATATTAGTTAATTGTGATAAAAAAAATTTTAAAGATGTTGAAAATATATTGAATGCGAAAAATAAACAAAAAATAATAATTCAAAATCCCATAACGGGGGAAAAATATAAACATATTAAGCTAGCTGAAAAAAATGCAAAAGAGAATATTAAATTAAAAAAAGCAAGCTTGGAGAATCATCATCAAGCACTCCTCAAATTAAAAAAATTTCTAAAATTGGATGAATTGCCAAATCGCATTGAAGTCTATGACAACAGTCATACTTTTGGCAATGATTCTGTAGGAGTAATGATTGTTGTTGATCAAGATGGCCTGAGTCCAAAAAATTATCGAAAATATAATATTCGTTTTAACACAACTCCAGATGATCACTCACGTATTGATGACTACTATATGATGAAAGAAGTCTTGAGCAGACGCATAAAAAAAATAAATAAAAAAGAAGATGTAGTAATACCGGATGTCATAATTATTGATGGAGGAAGAGGGCAACTTAATGTCGTTAAAAATATTTTAAAAGAAAATAAGTTGGATACAATTTCACTTATGTCTGTATCAAAAGGTAAAAAAAGGAATGCGGGCAAGGAAATAATTCACACCCCAAGTGAAAACATTAACTTAAAGATAAATGATCCGCTTTTGTTTTTTATTCAACGCATAAGAGATGAAGCGCACCGATTTGCCATAACTGCTCATCGGTCACGAAGAGATAAGAAATCTGTTCATTCTATTTTTGATGATCTGCCAGGAATTGGGCCTAAAAGGAAAAAATCCCTTCTTACAAAATTTGGATCTGCAGAAAACTTAAAAAAAGCCTCTCTAGAGGACCTCAGATCAACAAAAAATATGCCTGATATTATAGCAAATCAAATATATGATTTTTTTCATAGCTAATAAAATAAAGTTGGTCTAAAAATTAATTATATGAAAATTAATTTATCTAATATTCTCACATTGTCGCGAATTTTGGTTATTCCTGTAATTGTTGCATTGATTTATTTAAAAAGTCCTTTCTATGGATGGTTGGCCTTCATTTTGTTTTGTCTAGCGGGCGTGACAGATTATTTTGATGGATACTTTGCTAGAATTAGAAATGAAGTTTCTAACTTGGGCACTTTCCTTGATCCGATTGCTGATAAGCTGTTAGTTGCGTCAGTAATATTAATTCTTACTTCTAAAGAAGTGATAGCTGATTGGGAGACCATACCGGCCCTGATTATTTTACTTCGCGAAATTGTTGTTTCTGGCTTAAGGGAATATTTGGCTGGTATAAAAGTGAGTGTGCCCGTATCTAAAATTGCAAAATTAAAGACATCGCTCCAATTAATTGCGCTTGGAATATTAATATTAAGTGAAAGTGGTATTTCAGTTGTCCCTATTGTACTTTTTGGTAAAATTGCACTCTGGCTTGCAGCAATTCTTACTTTATACACGGGTTATGATTACTTAAAATCTGGTTTCAAACATCTATAATGATTATTAAATACTTTGCTTGGTTAAAAAATATTACTAACATTGAGGAAGAAAAGGTTGACGATAAAAATATTACGGATGTTAAGACGCTAAAGGAGTTTCTTCTCAAAAAATATCCTCAGTTAGATCAATATATGAAAAAAGAAGATGATTTCATACGTGTCGCTATTAATTTAGAGTATGTTACTACCAATGAACCTTTAAACTCTAAAGATGAAATTGCTCTTTTTCCGCCTGTAAGTGGAGGCTAATGATAAAGATTCAAGAAGAAGATTTTAATATAGAAGATGAAATTAATAGGATTAAGTTGCAACATTTAAATGTTGGCGCTGTATCTACTTTTATAGGCTATGTGCGAAGTTTGAATAATCAACAAAAAGTTACGTCCATAAATTTAGAAGTTTATAAGGATATGGCGTACAAGTCACTCGAAGATATTTGTTTAAAAGCTCAAGAAAAATGGAATATGATTGATGTGTTGATAATTCACCGCTTTGGAAAATTAAACGTCAAGGAGAAGATTGTTTTAGTAGCGACATTTTCTATGCATCGAAAAGAAAGTTCAGATGCATGTAACTTTATTATGGATTACCTAAAAAAAGATGCCCCTTTCTGGAAAAAAGAATTTTATGATGATAATTACGAATGGCTAGAAAATACTAGATTGACGAATTAACTAAATCAGTAAAATCATTCATTAATTTATAAGAAGTAGTATTTTTCCCAGTATTATAATTTATATCATCAATTGATTTGATTGGTGTAATTTCAGCTGCAGTGCCGGTTAATAAAGCTTCATCATAATTCTCAATTTCATTTGGTAAAATATGTTTTTCAACCAAATTAAGTCCTTGCTTTTTCACCATTTCAATAACAGTCTGACGAGTAATACCATTTAAAAAACAATCTGCTATCGGGGTGTGTATATCATTGCCTTTGATAAAAAAAATGTTTGCGCCTGTTCCTTCAGCAACATAGTTTCTATAATCTAGCATTAAAGCGTCATCATATCCTTTTTTCTCAGCGAATTCTTTAGACATTGTGCAAATTATGTACGGTCCAGAAGCTTTTGCATTACAAGGAGCAGTTTCAGGAGAAGGCCTTTTCCATGGTGATGTAATTAATTTCAAACCTTCAAGTCTTTTTTCAGTTTTAAAATAGCTATGCCAATCATCCCAAACTGCTATAGCAACAAAGATATCTGCATTTGAAGTTGAAAGGCCCATTTGATTTGATCCTCGCCAAACTATTGGACGAACGTAACAATTTTTTAAATTCATTTTTAGCAATAAATCATTTTTTGCATTATTAATTTGCTTATGACTAAAAGGTATTTTAATACCCATTATTTCTGCTGAATTAAATAAACGTTCGGTATGTTCCTTTGATTTAAAAATCTTACCATTATATGCTCGCTCACCCTCAAATACTGCGCTTGCATAATGCAAACCTTGGTTAATGATATGGCTTGTAGCTTCCTTCCAAGGAATAAAAGATCCATTCATCCATATCCATCCTTCACGATTATCAAATGATTTAGCCATTATTTAATTCATTTTATATTGTAAGTTTTTCAATGACAAAGGACTATCAGTGATGCATAACTAAGTCAATATGGCTGACCTAAATAAATTGTTAACTCCGCTTTTTTTAAATGAAAAAGAAATAAGAAAAATTATTGAATTAATGTTTTTTGCCTACAGGGATTTTACATCGGGGCCAGATGCTTTGTTGGAGAAAATTGATTTTGGGAGGGCTCATCATCGTGTCATATATTTTGTTGGAAAAAAAGAAAAAATTACAATTAAGGAACTTCTATCTATCCTGCAGATAACAAAACAGAGCCTGTCTCGTGTGCTTAATCAATTAGTAAAAGAAAAGTATATTATCTTGTCCATTGGAGAGGACAAAAGAACAAAAAATTTAACTTTAACGAAAAAAGGTCATGAATTAGAAAATGAACTATCTACTATACAAATAGAAAAAATTAAAAAAATTTTGAAAGATTCCGATGAAGATAACATAAGTGGTTTTAAAACTTTATTATATGAAATGATTGATGATAAAAATAAAATCAAGTTTGACAAACTAAACTATTAACTAATTGATGATGTCTAAAAGCATACTAATTATAGACGATGATAAAAGGCTTCGAGAACTATTGGAAGATTATTTAAAAGAAAAAAAATATAAAATTTATTTGTGTGACGATTTTTCATCCGCAAATGAAATCCTTCAATATTTTTTATTTGATCTTGTCATAATTGATCGAATGATGCCATCCGGAGATGGAATAGATTTAATTAAAATTATCAAAGAAAATAAAAATATTCCTGTAATTATGCTTACTGCTTTGGGGGAAAGTGAAAATCGAATTCAAGGGTTGCAATACGGTGCTGATGATTATCTATCAAAGCCTTTTGAACCAGAAGAGCTTTATCTTCGTATAAAAAAATTATTAAATCTATATAAGGATAAAACAGGTAAAAAAACAGCAATCATCTTTGGGAATTTTGTTTTCAATATCTCCACTCTACAATTAAAAAAAAATTCCAATGACATTTATTTGACTGAAGGAGAGACTGAACTTTTGTTGAAATTAATTGATAAAAGAAATAATATTGTTTTACGGGAAGAATTAGCCGATCGAGATTTTGACGAAAATGAATTAAGAAAAGTTGATGTGCAAGTAACGCGTCTTCGTCAAAAAATTGAAGAAAACCCTAAACAACCGCACTTTATTAAAACGATTCGTGGAAAAGGTTACAAGCTAGTTTGTGATGAACTATGATTTATAAAAAACTTATTCCTGCTTCTTTGCTTGGCCGTTCACTTATTATTGTCTTTGTTCCTTTAATTATTTTAGTGATATTGACTGTATTGGTTTTTTACCAGACATCCTGGACTATAATATCAAAAAGACTCACCCAGTCTGTCGTTGCTGATATTAATGTTATTGTGAAGTTAATTGATCATAACCTTAAATTTAAAGCTATGAGAATTGCTAAGGAAGATTTTAAAATGGATGTAAGTTATAAAAAAAACACGGATCTTAATCCTCTGTCATTCCGTCCAGCAAGAGGGATATTGTCTTTTCGATTACGACAGGCTTTGGAAGAGTTAAACAAACCGTTTTTTTATGATTTGAGTAATCTTGATCAAGGAGCAAAAATAGCGATTCAGTTAAATCAAGATTTATTAATTATTAATGTAAATAAAGACCGTCTGTACAATGAGTCTGCATTTGTATTTTTATTGTGGATGATGTTTGCATCTCTAGTTCTCTTAATTGTAGCCTTTTTTTTCATGAAAGGTCAAATTAGGCCTCTTAAAAGACTGTCAATTATTGCAGAAGCTTTTGGGCGTGGACTTGATGCGCCAGAACTGAAAGGGGCCGGTGCATTAGAAATACGCCAAACCACAAATGCTTTTAATCAAATGAGAACACGTATCAAAAGATTTTTAAAACAAAGAACTGATATGCTTGCTGGTGTTAGTCATGATCTGCGGACTCCGCTTACAAGAATGAAGTTACAACTTTCATTAATGACAGATAACAAAGCTAAAAAAGAACTGGAAAATGATATTAATGAGATGACAGCTATGCTGGATAGTTATGTAAGCTTTGTTCGTGGGGAGGCACCGGAACCGATTGACCGAATAAAATTAAATGATTTCGTTGAAAATATCTGTAAGAGTATAAAAATTAAGGATCAAAAACTAATTACCAATATTAACTGTTTTATTGAAACGTCAGGAAGACCTCTCCAATTAAAGCGATCAATTATGAATATACTCGAAAATTCCCTGAGATATGCTAAAAAAATTCGCGTTGATGTATCAAATAATGATGAAAATTGTTATATAGAGATCTCAGATGATGGTGATGGCATCCTTGAAAAAAATTATGAAGATGTCTTTAAGCCTTTTTTCACTCTTGATCCTTCTAGAAACAAATTAAAAGGTGAAAGTGGGCTTGGATTGACAATTGCTAGAGACATCGTTCGTTCTCATGGAGGCGATATTAAGTTGTCAAAGTCAGATTTGGGAGGATTGAAAACAACAATTAATTTACCTCTATAAATTTAATAAAGTCTCCCCCCATTTTCAATTTTATAATCAGGTGAAACTAATATTGGCTCATTTTGACTATCCGGGAATCCTAATACTAATACTTCTGATATAATTTTTCCTATTTGTTTATTAGGGAAGTTAATAACAGCCGCAACTTGTTTTTGAATCAAATCCTGAACTTGATAATTAGATTTAAGTTGCGCTGAACTTTTTTTCACTCCTATTTTTTTGCCAAAATCAATCTCTAGTATAATCGAAGGTTTTTTTAAATTATTGTTTTCTTCGACTCGCAAAATGGTTCCAACACGAATATCTACTTTTAAAAAATCTGAATAGCTGAGATCGGTCATGTTATATCTTTATTATGCTCAATAACTTTCCAGCCCTATCTAGATGATTGTCCAACGATGTCATAGTTTTTTCCAAAGATTCACTATTATCTTTTGCCCATACTAAAAAACTTGAGAAATATATTACTAGCAATCCTTTAACTTTTAAATTGCCCTTTATTCCAACGATGGGAATTTTGGCTAAACCAGCCATTAAAATCATACTTTCGATTAAAGATGGTAATAAAAAAACTAATTCTTGAGGTTTTTTCTTAAAGAATTCAAAAATCTTAATAATAGGTTTCCGATGAATTTGCAAAATATCAAATCTCATCATTATTATTTCAAAGATCATATCTTTACGAGTAGACTTATCAATCAAATCTGCAATATTACCTAACTTGAAATCAAAATAGTTGTTAATATTTCGAAGAAGATCACGTTTGTTATTAACTTTATTCTGTAAGTTTTTTTTATTTATATTTGTTTTATTATAAACTTCATCAATTTTTATAGAATGCAATGATCTTTTCTCTAATATCAAAAGAGTTGTTTCTGCTAATTTTATTAATTGCTGATTCATAAGTTATTTCTTACTCAGTTCAATTGCACGTTTATGTGCTACTTTAACTGCCTTACTAATCATATTTTTTAATTGATTATTTTTCTTAAAAAATCTAATCGCTGCTTCAGTTGTGCCTCCCTTAATGGCAATATCATTTGTTAATTTTTCAGCACTTTTGGAATTTTTCATTAATAATTTAATTGACCCAAAGGCTGTCTGATAAACTAATTCTTTTGCAATTTTCTTAGTGAAACCTAATTCAACTGCGGCTTTTTCAAATAAATCAATAAATAAAAAATAATACCCAGGACCACTACCAGAGATAGCGGTGACTTTGTCTAATTCCTTTTCGGCACTTAACCAATAAATTTTTCCAATTTTACCAAATAAATCAGTAAGTATATTTATATTTTGTTTAGAAGTTTTTTTATTAGTAACTAAACAAGATACCCCTTCTTCAACCACGGAAGGCATATTAGGCATAACACGTACAAATTGATTGTTGTGTGGTAAAAAATTATTAAAGAAAGATATTTTTTTTCCTGCAACAACACTAACAAATAAAACTTTTTTATTATATTTTAATCCAATGAACTTTCTCATTACCTTTGTGGCAATTTGAGGTTTTATAGCAAAAATAATAATATTAAATTGTTGTGTATTTTGTATTTTGTCAATTGATTGAAAAATTGACACTCTCCGCTTATAAGCTCTTCTTAAAATCATATGTTTATTTGGATCTACTACACTAAAGTAATTTGATGTTTGATTATGCCAGGCGTTTAAAAGAGCGGATCCCATGTGCCCACATCCAATCAATAATATTTTATTCATAATTGATGAATAAAATATAACTCAAAAATGTAAAGAATTTAGGCCCTGCCTAAAGTATCAATTTCACATAATTTCAATGCTTCCTGGGGCTTGCTATCTTCATACAAGATAATATGGAAAGCTGGGTAATACTTCTCGCACTCATAAATCGCAATATCTACTAAATCCTCAAGTTGTTTATAAAGAATTTCATTTCCATAAGGTTTGAGGACTGTATGACGATAAGCAGGAATGCCGTTTTTGGAAGTAATATCAAAATGTCCAATCCATAATTTTTCATTTATATGGGCAAGAAGTTCATATGCCAATTTAGACTTTGATTCAGGAAATTTGATATCAAATGTAACAGTAAAATTAATTGCTTTAATCTGTTCAGACCAAGAAAAGTAAAGTCTATACACACACCAATGAGAAGCAATTTCAGCAACCAATTCATGGTCATCAGCTCTACTAAAAGTCCATTTTTTAGAATGAACTACATCTTCAACTACATCAATAGGGTTTTGATAGAAATTTTCCATCTTCATACATCATCTAGTATAAAAAAAAATTTATATACTAAATATAGTTCTACAAAAAAAAATCGAGGTTTTGCAACAGTATTATTAAATTATTAGAAAAATTTGTGAATAAGGTTGGTATTTTTAGTCTATTTTTCTTTTTTTTCTATTTTTCTTTTTTTTTCTAGTAGGCCTTGTTGATTTTTTATTAGTTTTTTTAAGTTTATCCTTTTCAATAACTAATTTCTGCACCATTTTTTTTAATACTTCAAATTCATCTCTCTTAACAAGTTTCATTTTATTAATAGCTTTATCTATTCTTAAACGAACAATTGTATTCACTTCTTTCTTTATACCTGAGAAAGTACTCGCCGCATCAACAGCCATCTTAGATAGATCTGATAGAATTTTTGTTTTATTAACCATATCTATAAAATTAGTTTAATTAAATATAATGCTTTTAATACATCCTTCTATCGATCCTGTCATTGTTTCTTTCGGTGTTATTCAAATACGATGGTACGGCATTGCTTATGTTTTAGGTTTTCTTCTAGGAATTTTTTTAATAAAACAAATTAATCGAGGCCATAAAAAAAGAATAAAAAATAAACAAATTGATGATTTTTTTATCTGGTCGGTAATTGGGGTAATTTTGGGTGGAAGAATTGGTTATGTTTTATTTTACCAAACAGCAACTATTCTTACAGATCCAATTAATATTATATTCATTTGGAAAGGGGGCATGTCATTTCACGGAGGTTTGATTGGCATAATAATTTCAATTTTTCTTTTCAGTAAAAAATATTCAATTGATTTCTTCCAACTCTCAGATCTTGTATCAAGTGTAGCTCCAGTAGGACTATTTTTTGGAAGATTAGCCAATTTTATCAATGTTGAACTTTATGGAAGAGTTACTGATTTTCCCCTTGCAATGATCTATCCAAGCATAGATCAAGCTCCGAGACACCCGTCTCAATTATATGAAGCTTTTTTTGAGGGGGTTGTGTTATTTATTATTTTGATGTTCTGTAATAAAAAAAATTATAGTCAAAATAACTTTGGTTTTATAACTAGTTTGTTTCTTATTTTGTATGGAATATTTCGTTTTTTAATAGAGTTTCTCAGGGAGCCCGATGCGCATATCGGATTGATATTTAATTCAATTACTATGGGACAATTATTAAGTGTCCCTTTGGTAATAATAGGTGTGGGAATTTATTTAAAAACGCATTCTAAATGATTAAAAATAAAATCATCGATGAAATTCAAAAAAGAAAATGTGGTATTTCATTAGAAAAATTTATTGATATTTGTCTATTTGATAATGAAGGATATTATGAAACATCAAACCCTTTGGGAAGGTCAGGGGATTTTATAACTTCTCCTGAAATTTCACAGCTGTTTGGTGAAATTTTAGGTCTATATATTCACTCTCTATGGCATGATAAATATAAAGAAAAGTTTAACTTAATTGAGCTTGGACCAGGTAATGGAACATTATTGATTGATATATTGCGTATTACCAAACCTTTGGTCAATTTTCATAATTTATTAAATATTCATCTTATTGAAAAAAATATATACCTTGTTAATAAACAAAAACAAAACTTACAACTAAGCAAGTTTGATAATATTAATATTAAGTGGCATGATGATTTTATAAATATTGATCAAAGACCTTCAATAATTTATGCGAATGAATTCTTTGATTGTTTACCAATTAGACAATTTATAAAAGAGGATAATAACTGGTATGAAAAAAATGTTAATTTTAACAAAAAAACAAAATTTTTTTTTTACCAACATTCACTGGTGAATAATGATAAAATATTAAATAAATTAGCAAAATATAAAAAGAATAATATTGTAGAATTATCCGAACATAGAGAAAATTTTTTCAGAAAAATTTGTGATTTCGTTTCTAAGTCTTCTGGTTCGATTATAATTATTGATTATGGCTATAGTGAATTTCTAAAAAAATTTACACTTCAATCAGTTTTTAATCATCGACCATCAAATTTACTCGATAATGTGGGCAAACAGGATATTACATCATTGGTTGATTTTAATACACTTGTAGATATTGCAAAAAATTATAACTTTAATGTAGATGTCTTTTGTAATCAAAAAGAATTTTTATTGGCTAATGGAATTCTTGAGCGTAAAAATAAAATTACAAAAAATTGCACGATTGAACAAAAAAAAACTATTGAAGATGACTGTGATAGATTGGTTAATGAAAAGCAAATGGGATCTTTTTTTAAATTTTTAATATTATCAAGCAATGGTACAACTAATTGAGATACAAAAATAATTATTTTGTTGCGGAAGACATCAAAACCAAAAGAATAACTTATGGTTTTTTTTCTAAAGAAGGCGGTTGTTCAAAAGGTAATTATGATTCTCTCAATTGTAGTTACAGTTCTGGAGATAATAGAAAATTAGTTACAGCAAATATTAACACAGCTAAAAAAAAACTTGGTTTGGAAGACAGTAAAATAAAATTAATAAGGCAAATTCATTCTAATAAAGTTGAAATTATTGATCAAAAAAATTTCAATGAAAAAATTGTTGCAGATGGAAGTATTACAAAAAATAAGAATATTGCACTGGCAATAATGACTGCTGACTGTGCCCCGATTTTCATATTCGACTTGGATTGTTCTTTTGTTTGCTGTTTGCATATTGGTTGGAAAGGATGCTTAAATAATATAGTTAAAATTGCTGTAAATATATTTGCAAAAATTACAAGCCAAGAATTGATTGCGATAATTGGACCTTGTTTAAGTAAAGAAAATTTTGAAGTTGAAGAAAAATTTAAAGATGTTTTTATAACTCAAGACTTGCATTATGAAAATTTTTTTACAATAAAATCAAATCAACAGAAACCTCATTTTGATATGAGGGGGCTTATAAATCACCAATTGCGAAGTTGCTCTGTTCATAAAATATCAAATGTTGATATTGATACTTATTCAAATGAGCATCTATTTTTTAGTCATCGAAGATCTTCCCATTTGTGTTCATTGCCAACTGGCAGGTTAATCAATTTGATTGGTTTTAGAGACGTCCCCTAGAATTTTTTAAACTTGATCTATTAAATTTCTTCTGTAATGATCTAGTAAATAAAAAATGAAAATTCTCGCTTGCAATAGTAATAAAGAGCTTGCAGAGGCGATTTCCTCTTATATCGGTGTTAAATTGGCAGATGCAACAATACGAAATTTTGCTGATGGTGAAATCTTTATAAAAATTAATGAAAATATCAGAGGAGAGGATGTTTACATTATTCAATCCACTTCACCTCCAGTAAATGACCATTTAATGGAATTGCTAATAACTATTGATGCTGCGAGACGTGCTTCTGCACGAACAATTACAGCTGTGATTCCCTATTTTGGTTATGGTCGCCAAGACAGAAAAGATGAGGGCAGAACATCAATTTCGGCAAAATTAGTCGCAAACCTGATAACATCTTCCGGCGCTAATAGAGTCATAACAACAGATCTGCACGCTGGACAAATACAGGGATTTTTTGACATTCCTCTTGATAATTTATTCTCTGTAAATGAAATGATTCAAGATATGGAAAAAATATCCTTTGAAAAAAATACTCTTGCTATTGTATCGCCAGATGTAGGAGGTGTTGTAAGAGCACGAGCCTTTGCAAAAAGAATAAATGCATCTCTTGTTATTATTGACAAAAGAAGAGAAAAAGCTGGTGAGTCAGAAGTAATGAATATTATTGGCGAAATTGATAATAAAACTTGTATCTTGCTCGATGATATAGCGGATTCTGCGGGAACTCTTTGTAACGCAGCTACGGCTTTAATGAAAAACGGGGCGAAAGAGATATATTCTTACGTCGTGCATGGCGTTTTATCCAAAGACGCAGTTGAAAAAATAAAGAATTCTGACATCAAAGAATTAGTTCTTACGGACAGCATTCAAGCTTCGGAAAAAGTAAAAAACACAAAAAATATTAGACATATTAGTATAGCTCCTTTAATGGGAGAGGCG
>Ga0208132_1000040_pt1 | contig 52501 bp, 46 predicted proteins | sample ETNtaG_16_FD_185785 | JGI IMG/M metagenome (GOLD analysis project Ga0208132, IMG submission 185785) | Marine microbial and viral communities from oxygen minimum zone, Eastern Pacific Ocean - ETNP201406SV199 (SPAdes) (version 2) | ecosystem: Environmental > Aquatic > Marine > Oceanic ... | reverse complement strand
TGAGAAAGCGTAACAGTTTGGCGTTGCTATCCTTTAATTCGTCCATCTGCAGATCGCCGATGGCGACCGTGTCAATCGGTGGCTTGTACGTCGGGAGTGCCTCACCCAAGTCAACGTAGCCTTCGTGGTCGAAGTAGATTTCCTGTCGGCCGGTCAATGTGTGCCACGGCTTCAGTTTCTCGACGTTCATGGTCCACGGCCCGTATGTACGGCCTGCGGACTCAATGGCCGACCAGTGTGGTGATGTTAGTGTGCGACGCGGCTGCGAGGAGAGATCGACGTAGGAGTGAGCAATCTCTCGCTCATGCTCCACCATATCGGCCAATGGCAGCCCAACTCGCTTCTCGAGATTCTTGAATATTTGGTAGGAGACCTCACCATCGGACTCGGGCGAGATGCGCAGGATGGCCTCGGAGACCTGCTGGGCGCTGGTTATGTCAGGGCGGCCATCTTTGGTACCAACCTGACGATTATCTTTGAGTTCTTCGTAAACTCCACTCAGGTCCCAGTCGATGCCCTTGGCACCATAGCCACCGGGCTGGCAGCTGAGCGGTCCCATCGTGGTAAGCCGGTCATAGAGCTGCGCGTAATCACGCTCAACCACCTTCACATTGGGGAAGGTCTTGCCTGGAACCGGTTCGCATTCGCCTGCACGCCAGTCGTGTACTCTACCTAGCGGCTGTGCCATCTCATCAGGTGTATCTGTCTGGAGCGCGGTCATCACCACCTCTTTCACAGGTCCTTCGAATTCGTCAGCCGCCAGTTCACTGAACTTCTTTGCCAGTACTTTGAACCCTTCCCAGTCAGTTTTACACTCCCACGGTGGATCATGCGCCGGATTGAAAGGATGCAGGAAGGAGTGCAGGTCGCTGCAGGTCAAGTCATGTTTCTCATACCAGTGGGCGGTCGGCAGGACAATGTCAGCATAGTTGGCCGAAGAATCCATGCGCAGGTTGAAATTTACCACCAAATCCAGCTTGCCGGCATCAACTTGGTCATGCCACTTTATTTCCTCCACCATCTCCTTGGAGCGTTCTCCACCGAGCACATTGTCATGCGTTCCGAGCAGATATCGCTGGCCATACTCCTGACCACGCGTGCTGGTGCCGAAGAGGTTGCCACGCCAGATGGTGAGTACTTTGGGATGGTTATCCTTGTGATCAACGTCAGTCAGAGCGAAGTCCATCTTGCCGTCTTTGAACTGTCTCGCAACCCAAGAGGTGATTTCCGCATCGGTTTTGCAACCATCTGCAACAGCTTCTTTGTACACATCAAGTGGATTTTTCTTGTCAAACTGCGGGAAGAACGGGAGCCAGCCGCTGCGCACTGCCAAGTGATTCAGGTCGGCGGAGTGCTGACCATGCTTCGGCAGTGACTTCGCACCAGGAGACCAGAGTGCATCGAGCGGCATTCCGTCGTAGCGCCACTGGTCGGTGTGGAAGTACTGCCAAGAGGTAGAATTCTGATGCCGTGGCGGGCGGTACCAGTCTGTTGCACCGCCGAGCATTCCAATGGCTGCGTAATTACGAATCTTCTCGGTCCCTACATAGTGGGCGAAACCACCGCCATTATTGCCTTGGCAACCACAGATAATCCCCATCACCGCCTCAGCACGATAGATGAGAGAACCGCCGTGGTACCAGTGCAGGATGCCTGAACCCGTAATGAAGAGTGATTTTCCCTTTGTCGCTTCAGCGTTATCTGCCCACTCCCGCCCAACTCGGATAGCTAAATCCCGACTGACGCCAGTCTCCTGTTCCTGCCAGGCAGGGGTGAAGGGCTGGCTGGAATCATTGTAGTCTTCGGGGTAGTCGCCCGAGAGCTCACGGTTGACGCCGAACTGGCCCAGCAGCAGGTCGAAAGCAGTGGTCACAAGCAATTTCCCTTCGGCTGTCTCGACTTCCACTGCAGGAACTCCGCGATAGCGATCAATCGCTGGGTTTCCCGTGTTCTCGGTCTGTCCCAGTTCGTCGTAGGTATTGGTAAAGTCAGAAAATGCTACTTGTACTTCCTTGGCCTTTTTGCTTCCAAGCAGTGTCAGGACTGGGTCGTAATCCTTGCCAGTCAGCGAATCCTGGTGAGTCAGGTTCCAGCGCCCCTCGGTTTCCTGTTCCCAGCGGTGGCCAACGGTACCAGTGGGTATCTTCAACTTACCGTTCGAATCCATCTGCAGTGGTTTCCATTCACCGTGTTCCTCATCCACAAACGCTTTGATATCGGAGGCGCGCAGGAACCGACCGTTACGATACACTTTGTCTTCTTTGTCCAGCACTACCAAGAAAGGAAGATTGGTGTATCGTTTAACGTAGTCATGAAAGTATTCACACTGCCGGTCGACATAGTATTCCTTCAGAATCACATGGATGCAAGCGTTAAGGAAAGCACCGTCTCTCCCTTCCTTAATCTGTACCCAGAGATCGGCAAACTTAGTAACATCCGAGTAATCGGGTGAGAGGTTGGTAATCTTGCCGCCATTGTACTTGTGTTCGGAAGCGAAGTGGGCGTCTGCAGTCCTGGTCATCGGCAAGTTGGAGCCCATGACTATCCAGTAGGTCCCCTGATACCAGTCGGCACTCTCGGCTACATCGGTCTGGTCCCCCCACATCATTGGCATGATATGTGGCAAGTCGTGGTACCACTCGTAGAATGAGAGCATCACGCCCCCCATCAGATTGTTCCAGCGCTGACCTCCAATGAATGAAACCATACTCATTGCGGGAATCGGTGAAAAAGCAGCGAGATGATCCGGGCCGTAACGTTTGATAGTATGAATCTGGGACGCAGCGGTGAGCTCAGCTGCCTCGTCCCAAGTGACGCGTTTCCACCCTGCCTTGCCCCGTGCATTCTTGTATGTCTCGGATTTTACAGGGTCGTCAACAATCGAAGCCCAGGCTGCCGCCGGGTTCTGACCATTGCTGCGCGCTTCTTGATAGTAATCCCACAGCACTCCTCTGACGTACGGGTACTTCGGGCGCAGAGGTGAGTAAGGATACCAGGAGGCCGAGATACCTCTCTGGCAACCGCGCGGTTCGTAATTGGGCGTTTCATCATTGATTTGGGGCCAGTCGGTTTTCTGCAGTTCCCAGCAGATAAGCCCATCCTTGACGAAAACTTCCCATGAGCAGGAGCCTGAACAATTAACGCTGTGACTGGTACGGACTGTGCGATCGTATGACCAGCGGTTGCGGTAGAACTGCTCCCAGGTTCGTGATTCGGGAGCAACGCGGAACCAGCGAGCACCATCAAGCTTGTCTGAAGCCATGAATTACTCCCTCCTCCGGCCGCGGGTGACCTTGCGCATGGTGTAGCCTGTGATTCCCGCCAGACAGAGCAACACCACTGCCAGCTCCCCTTCTAGCATAAACTCGGGAGCTTCCCATCCTTTCTCGGCCAGCTTGACGCCGGTCGTTCCATCGCTGTTGTATGTGACTGTGATTTTGTTCCATCTATCTTCATCTCCTAGATTGGGTTGACCATCGCCATTGACTGAGTTGACTCGCAGGGTGAAGACCGTGGAGTCTGCGCTACCGGCGGTCCATTGCAGATTCCAGCTGCGCTTCCCGTTCCCCGCTGCGGTGTGATTGGCTTCCTTTCCATCTGCCGTTACGGTCACATCAGAACCAGTGGCTGCTAGAGTTCCAGAATCAACATCGAGGTAGAAGCCTCCCTGTGCAGTGTCTGGATCTTGGTTTTCCTCGGGGCCGCCAGTGAAACTAATACCAATCAGGTAGGTTTCACTAGTGTTATAGCCTCCAACCGGCAGGTCCAAAATGACTTTCACATCAGATGAGGGGTTGGAACCATGGCAAACACATTGGTCATACTCATTGGTACCGCCCTCCTTCCCGATAGCATTCTGAGGGGTGATACTGACCACCACCAGAGCCACCAGCACTATGATTAGGATTGCAGCCGTATTATGACGTCGTTCCAGCACTGCCAAAGATTCGATTCCGCAAGATTTCAACCGCTGTTTTATGGGCGACATTTTTCTCCGATAGATACAATAAATGTATCGTAAAGATGCGATTGATGCATTCTAAAGTCAGTATATATACTTTTGGAGTGCCGCGTGAAAATCTCACTGACCCCAAATCCCTTATGGTTCAGCCTCCCTCGCACCGTGTGTTCACCGATTCCGAATTACGGCGCTATGCTCGCCATCTGGCACTGCCTGAGGTTGGTCCGCAAGGCCAACAGCGGCTAAAGGCTGCACGAGTGCTGGTAGTAGGAATGGGTGGGTTAGGCTGCCCGGCTGCACAATACCTAGCGGCCGCCGGCGTAGGTCGACTGACACTGGTTGACGATGACCTAGTGGAGTTGAGCAATCTCCAGCGGCAGCCGCTCTACACTGAGGATGATGTGGGGAGGCCAAAAGCAGAGGTGGCTGCCACCCGACTGCGCGCGCTGAATTCTGCTATTCGGATCGAACCACTGGTGGAACTGGTCTCGGCTGCCAACGTGCTGGAGCTGACGCAGCAGCACGACTTGGTGCTCGACGGCACTGATAGCCTCGAGGCGCGCTATCTGCTCGCCGACGGCTGCTACCTAACGGGGGTTCCGTTAATCCACGCGGCGCTGCGGCGCTTCGAGGGACAAGTGGTACTTTTCCCTCCGGGGGGGCCGTGCTACCGCTGCCTGTTCCCGCGGCCACCGCCTCTGGAAGTAATCGAAGACTGTGCTATGGCTGGCGTGCTGGGGGCAGTGCCAGGATTGCTCGGGAGTTTGCAGGCGCTGGAAGCACTGAAATGGCTGCTGCTAATTGAGCCGAGAGAACCACGCCTGCTGCTGCTGGATGGGTTGGCGGGGACAATTCAACCGGTGGCGCTAGCACAACGCCATAGCTGCCCACTCTGCGGCGAGTCACCGACTATAACTGCGCCGGTGGATGGGCAAGTCTCCTGCCAACCTGGAGAACTGGCACCGGAGGAGTTGCAAGCGGAGCTGGAGGGACCTGCACCACCACTGCTAGTGGACCTGCGGGAGCCCTGGGAACGAAATCTGGGACAGATCCCAGGAAAGGAGCTGCACCTGCCTTTCAGCCAGTTCGCTCAGCGGCAGGATGAACTGCCTCGGGAGCAGGAGCTGCTGCTCTACTGCCACACCGGCATCCAGTCGGCGATGGCGCTGCGGCAGCTACAGCAAGGGGGCCGCGAAGCGCGCCACCTGACGGGCGGCATCGCGGCGTGGCTGCGGGAGACAGGTCAGCAGGAGCGACTCTACTGATGCGACTCACTGTCAAACCATTTGCCCAGTTGCGCGAACGGCTCGGTACCGAAGCGCTCGAGCTGGAGCTGCCAGCGGGCGCCACCGTTGCGGAGCTGCTGGAGCGGTTGCTCGCCGAGCATCCCGCGCTGGCGCCCTTCCGCGAGAGCTTGCTGCTGGCGCGCGGCGCCGAAATGCTGGAGCCCGGCAGCGCGCTGGCCGAAGGCGACACGGTAGCGCTCTACCCCCCCTTCAGCGGCGGCTAGAGCAGATCCACTTCGACCTGCTCGCCGGTACCGGCGCCGGCGCCAGCCGGAAGCGCCACCACCCCGTCGGCCAGCGCCATCGACATAATCGCGCCCGAGCCGCGGTAGCAAGGGGTGGCGCGCAGCGCGTCGCCCGCCCCTTCCAGCCGCACCAGCATGAGCTGGTCGCGCCCCTGCACCGCTCGCACGGCGGCGGCAAGCGTCGCCGTCCGGCAGCGTCGCAAGTCGGGCGGTAGCCGCGCCATCTGGCGCAGTGCGGGACGCAGGAAGAGCCACGCAGTCAGCAGGCACGACGTCGGGTTGCCCGGCAGCCCCAGCACTAGCGCGCCGTCCAGCCGGCCGCAGAGCATCGGCTTCCCCGGTTTGACGGCGACGCCGTGGAACTCGATGCTCCCGAGCCGCTCCATGGCGGGCGCCAGCAGGTCGCGCTCGCCGACGCTGGAGCCGCCGGTAACCACCACGATATCGCTGCTCCCGGCCGCCGTACAGAGCGCCTTTTCCAGCACTCCCTGCTCGTCGCCCAGCACTGGCGTGCGCTCCGCTACTCCGCCCGCCTGCTGTACCAGCGGCACCAGCGCGGGGGCGTTGGAATCGTACACCTGCCCCGCTTCTAGCGGGCGGCCCGGTGGCACCAGTTCGGTGCCGGTCGGCAGCACCATTACCCGCGGGCGGCGGAATACCAGCGCCTGCGCCAGCCCCAGCGCCGCCAGCACCCCCACCCGGGCCGGCGTCAGCACCATCCCCGGCGAGAGCACTTCGTCGCCGGCACGCATGTCTTCGCCCCGCGGGACGACGTGCTTGCCCCGCTCCACCGCGACGCGCACCAGCACGGCATCGCCTTCGCGAGCAGTATCCTCGACCTTCACCACCGCCTCCGCGCCCTCCGGTAGCGGCGCCCCGGTGGCGACCTGGATGCAGCTGCCGGCGCCAAGCGTGCCGCGCGGCAGGTGGCCGGCGTGGACCGCCTCGAGCAGCGCCAGCCGCACTGGCTCCGCAGGCGTCGCGTCGGCTACATCAGCCGCCCGCATCGCGTAGCCATCCATCGCCGAGCGGTCGAAGCCGGGCACGTCGCGGTCGGCTACCACCGGCGTCGCCAGCACCCGGCCGGCCGCTGCGGCCAGCCCCACACCCTCGCTCGCTTCCAGCGGCTGCGCGGCCGCCAGCACCAGCTCCCGCGCCCGCGCCAGCGAAATCAGCTCGTCGAAGGGTCTGAACACCATCTTAGACCTCCAGCGCCGTCCGGAGTAGTGACGGCATGGTACGGTTGAGACCATGGGCGACCCAGGGGCCAAGTCCTGCCCGGCGCACGCCCGTCCGATGGAGCATTTCTCTCCATTCCAGCCTTTCCACCCAGCAGATAGCAGCTAAGGGCAGCAGCACGAAGAGCAGCAGCTTGCCCAGTCCGTAACCCGGAGCACCCAGTATCTCGGAGAGGAAGAAGGTGAGGGGATACAATACCACCATCAGGACTCCAGCGGCGAAAAGCATGGCCACCGGCCGCAGGGATTCCTGTTTCCATTTCAGGCAGTATCCCAGGGGGATGAGCAGGGTTGCCAGCAGCAGGGCCACTGGCCATTGGCCGAAGGAAATCATCCATCTCCCTTCCGGCCCGGCGCCCAGGCTCCCTTTTTATAATAATTATCGAGAAAAGTCATGCCTTTCCCAGCTCCCCCACCATGTGTCTCAGCTCCGGCAGGATGAGCTGCTCCAGTGCCAACCGGCACGCCGCCTCGGAACCCGGCAATGCAAAGAGCAGCTTGCCGCGCGCGACGCCCGCCAGCGCGCGGGAGAGCATCGCGGCCGCGCCGATTTCGTGGAACGAGAGCTGCCGGAACAGCTCGCCGAAGCCGGGCAGCTCGCGCTCCAGCAGCGCACCGATGATTTCGGGCGCCGAATCGCGCGGCGCGATGCCGGTGCCGCCGTTCAGGATAATCGCCTGCGCCGGTCCCGCCAGCGCCGCTTCGAGCGCCGCCCGGATGACGGGTGGGTCCTCCCGCACCAGCACCCGGCCGGCGACGGAGTGGCCCGCCGCCTCGAGCAGTGCGACGATGGCGTCGCCGCTACGGTCTTCCGCCGGGGTGCGGCTGTCGCTCAGCGTCAGCACCGCGACCGCGACCGTGCGGGGAGCGGCAGCATGGTGCTCGCGGTGGCCCATTATTTTCCGCCCTTCAGCTTCTCCACCACTTCCACGTCGTAGATGCGGGTTTCGGGATACTGCCCGGCAGCATCCTTCTCGAGCGGCTTGACCAGATCCCAGACGCAGAGTAGCCCCGCCATCACGCCGGTCAGTGCCTCCATCTCGACACCAGTGCGGTACATTGCGGCAACAGTAACGCGACATTCCACTGCGTTACCCTCCAGCGTGAAATCTACCTCCACGCCGCTGATTGGTAAGGGGTGGCAGAGTGGCAGGATTGCGGGCGTCGCCTTCACCGCCTGGATGGCGGCGACGCGGCCGGTGGCGAACGGGTCGCCTTTCGGGACTTCGCCGTCGGCGATGGCGGCCGCCGTCGTGGGCCGCAGCCGCAGCCGCCCCCGGGCGGTGGCGCGTCGCGCCACTTCCTGCTTGTCGCTGATATCAACCATTCGCGCCACAGTTCACCTCATGTTGCGGCGCGACCCAGCGTGTGCCGTCCGGGGCGTGCTCCTGCTTCCAGATGGGCACCCGTTGCTTGAGCGTGTCGATGAGCCACTCGCAGGCGCTGAAGGCGTCAGCTCGATGGGCCGCCGCGGCGCAGCAGACCACAATCAGCTCGCCCGCCTCGAGCAGTCCCACCCGGTGCACTAGCGCCGCGTCGTGGATGGCAAATCGCTCGCACGCCTCGCTGCGCAGCGTTTCCATCTGCGCCAGCGCTGCCGGTTCGTCGGCGCTGAACTTGATGCGCTCCACCACGCCCGCCTCGGTCACGCCTTTGACGGTGCCTGTAAAGGTCACCACCGCCCCGACTTCCGGTCCGCCCAGCGCAGCCGCGAGCTCCGCGGGGTCGCACGCTTCTCGCTGCAGCCGCACCTTTGGTGGGACCATGCCGCCGATAATGACGGCCGGGTTAATAGCAGTCGGCTTCAGGCCCATACCTCCGCCAGCAGCACTACGAGCGGAATAGTCACCAGCGCCAGCAGTGTAGTCCCGAGAATGCCCAGCGAGAGCCGCTGCATGTCGCTGCCGCAGTAGGCGCCGACGACGTAAGTGGTGATGGCCGAAGGCATGCTGCTCGATATCAGCACCACCGCCGCCAGTTCTCCGCGGAGCCCCAGCGCCAGCACCAGCGCAGCTGCGGCAGCCAGCCCGGTGGCCATACGGGCGACCACCAGCGGTGGCAGCAGGCGCCGGAAGTCCGCGCTTTCCAGCCGTGACGCGCGGCTCAATTGCATCCCGAGCGTCAGCAGCAGCACCGGCTTCCACGCCCCGCCCAGGATTTCCAGCGTGCCGTCGGCCACCGCCGGCAGCCCCGTTCCAGCGCGGTTCAGCGCCAGCCCCAGCAGCAGCGCCCAGATGAGTGGTAGCCGCAGCGCAGCGGCAGCCCCTTCGCGCAGCTGCTCGCGGCCGCCGCCCGCCAGCGCCGGCCCGACGGTGTAGAGCAACGCCTGCACCGTAATGTAGAAAAGCATCGCCAGCAGGAATCCCTGTTCGCCGTAGAACTGGTCCGCCACCGAAGTTCCCAGCGACCCGGCGTTCATGAATCCCGAGCCGAGCACCAGCGCGCTGCTGGCGGCCGCCGGCAGCGCCAGCCACCGCGCCAGCCACCACGCCACCGCTGTCGAGGCCGCTACCACCACCACCGCTGCCAGCACCGGCTCCCACGTCAAGGCGAACTCCGCCTGCTGGGTCGCGAGCAGGATTTTGGCCGGCACCAGCAGGTAAATCAGCAGCCCCCCGAGGTCGCGCAATGTCTTTTCTTTCACCCCTAGTCGCCGGCCGGCGAGGAAGCCTAGCGCCAGCAGCGCGAAGAGCGGGACGAGCTTGCCAACCACCCAGAAAATGAGCATGTGCCTAGCGCTGGTCGATCGACGACCAGTTATTAAACTCCGACTCGCCACCCGACCACTTCCGAAAGCGTTCCAGATCGGCAAGCGTATTGAGGTTCAGCGCCTCCATCTGCGCCAGTGCTACAGGTTCGTCGGCGCTGAACTCGATTCGCTCTACAGTGCCCTGCTTGGTGACTTTTTTAACGGTCCCGGTGAAAGTTACTATCGCCCCTACTTTGGGACCTACGAGTGTGGCCGCAATTATCGCAGGGTCACAGTGTTCACGTTGCACACGCACCTTTTCCGAATCCATACTCTTCATAGCGACAGTATCACGAGACATGACTTGATTCCAGATTGTCCGGTAGGTCACCGGGTCTGTCCACGTCAGTCCCACCCCGAGGGAAAATGACTGCCCCGATCTTCTCTGTGTGATTATGTAGGATTTTTTTTGCCCCAGAATCATTACTCAGCATTTTTAGCTCGGGGAAATATTGTTTTTTAAAGAGGGCTGGAACACCCAAGATTCCGTCATAATCGCTAGCGGTAATCGTATACCCAGATAGGAACAGATCAATGAGTGAGTCAATGACTTTCGCTGTTAGAAAGGGCTGGTCGCAGACCAGAAACAGGGCTGCGCGTGTATTATTGTTAATTACTTCCATTTCCTCCAGTCCTGTTCGGATAGAGGAAGCTATCCCGGACCTCCAATTTTTATTCTGTACCGGATGTACTGGGAGCTCAAAAATACTGTCGTGGATGGATGGAGCATGGGCGCCCAGCACTACAATAACTTCACTGCATTTTGAGGCCAGGACACACCGGATAGTGTGACCAAGAAGAGTTGTATCTCTATAGGGAAGTAACTGTTTTGGAACTCCTAGCCGTTCGGAAGAGCCTGCTGCCAGTATGATGGCACATATATCCAGTCTGCCGTCAGAATCTGGCGACATTGAGTTCCATTATCTCTGGACTTTTCAGGACGTCTCCTGCACTCTTGCTCAGGATTGCCTGTATCTCCGATACTATTGATAGTGCTATTTCAGCCGGAGTTTCGCTGCCGATATCCAGTCCAACCGGGGAGTGGAGTCTTTTCCTTGCGTCTGAAATACTCATTACTTCTGCCAATTCAACCTCTTTCAGGAGGTTATCAGTGCGGATTTTCGTACCAAGAAGCCCAAGATAATCTAAACCCACCGGTAGCAGTATTTTCAACAATTTGGCGTCACGGAGATAGTTGTGCGTAAGGATTACTGCAGCATTGACTTTGGAGAGATTTACGCTATTGGCCAAGTTCTCAGATGCAGCCTGAACTAGGTTGTCTGCGTCGGGAAATTTCTCTTTGGTAAGGTATGCAGGACGATGGTCTGTAACGGTAACTCGCCAACCGAGGTGTTTCGCAAAGGATATTAGTGGCAGTGCATCGCTCCCAGCTCCAATTACCAGCAAGTTAATAGGTGGGCAAATGACGTTGGAGAAAATTTCCATCTCGCCCAACACTGTGTGTGAAATCTGGTTCGCACTGTTAGAACCGACCGGCATTTTTCTTACCAAGGACTGAATTGTCTCAATGGTGGTCTGGGAGACTATATCTGTAATCAATCGATTGTCCTCAGTCAGAAATAGTCTGTTTCCCACCTCTTTTTTGTTCCCGGACCTGTGAATAACAACTGACCTGACCGAGGAGTCCTGTTCAATCAGACGGCCAACATGTTCTAGGAAAAAATGAGATTTATTAACAGATACTGGCTCGAGCAAAATATCAACTTCGCCGCCACAACCAATCCCAAGTCCGAATACTATGTCCTCAGGTGACGAAGTATCATATTTCATCAGTAATATCTCTCCAGTCGAGAGTGCTTTTTTCGCATGATGTAGCAAGTCAGTTTCCAGGCAACCACCACTGATGTTGCCCACAAATTCCCCAGATTCGACTATCAAGGCTTGGGCACCCGGTTTCCGGTAATGAGAGCCCTGCAGTTTTACCAACGTTGCCAAAACAGAAGATTTACCAGAATCGCGGCACTGTTGGTAAGCCTTTATTATCTGTTCGAGTTCGTTCATTTGTTTTTGGGAAGGCTCAGATCGATGCTTTTCCACCAGTCCCGAAGAAACAGGTCAATCATCTGTCGGCGGTATTTCAATGGCATGAGGTCATTGTTAACTGTCTTACAATTCTTCCGGGCTACTTTGACGAGACTTTCCAATGTCAGGTCTACGAGAGATTCCTCAATGAGAACAGGTGACATGGACACTCCATTCAGACAGACCCGGGCAACGCCGCTACTATTGACTGTCGCAGCGACTGTCAGAGAAGTGAAGTCCAGTGTTTTCCGTAAGCGGAGTTTCCGGAACCACCAGCTTGCCGGCTTTTCTGAAACCTGGATATCAGTCAGGATTGCATTGTCACCCAGATGCTGGTGGAAATTAATCCCATCCGGAACATAAATATCTTTCAGGTTGATTTGTTTTTTCCCCTTCTGGGACTGAATCTTAACTGTGGCACCAAGGGCAATCAGAGCCGGCGCCGTATCTGACACATTTCGGGAAAAGCACTTACCCTTTCCTCCGGTTACTAGGCATATATCTCCCACATCCCTCATACAGGAGCCAATTGCATCCCGCCATTCCTGTGACTGGTTGTAGAATGTGCAACGGTTGTTGACTAACAAATTGCCGCCAAGGGTAGCAGTTTTCCTGATTACTGGTGTTGCCACAGACTTAGCAGCTTCAATTAGTATCGGAAAATGATTCTTAATCTCTGAGCAAGTAGCGATGTCATCCAGAGTAATAGTAGCTCCAAGTCTTAGCGAATTTTTGTCAACCTCAAACGCAGAGGTATCCACGAGTTCGCTCAGGTCAATGATAGTTTCCTCATTTACCAGTTTATGTTTCCGGTAAATCAGCAGGTCGGTTCCACCCCCAAAATATACACACTTTCCCGGCCGGTCTGATGCCAGAGAAAGGGCCTCCTTGACTGTGGTTGGGCGGAAAAAGCTATTCACGATCCGAATCTTTCTCCCTGAAAATTCTTTCACAACGCTCATCGCCGGCTGGTATTGAACTTACCGTTTCCACCTCTATATCAGTACCCAGTTCACGGTTGAAATCAGTTGTAATTGTCTTGAACCAGCAGTCGCAGCCAGGCTGATCTTCCTCCACAGCATCAAACTTGACGTGCCAGTCATGCCACGGGCACACATCATGAATAACGCCGACCTCGTCATCATTGTCAACGACGCGTGCACTTTCACCCATGGAGAGGGAACTATCCACTATCATCTGGGCAATCTGGGGTGAGACAGGCTTGTCCCTTTCCACTTTTCGAAGATAGGCTTTGGCCGTATCGTGTCCTACAATCTCCCAGTATTGCAATACAGCATCCATGGGCGACCTTTCGGGATACATTTTCATGAAGGTTTCTCTCCATTTGAAGAAAGTCGCTCTATTAATCTGACAGAGTGCCTTGAATCTCTGTTCGAGTGTGTAGTTCATACGCTTTCAGTTCGCATCAGATTTGACCTTATATATCTTTTCAGCCTGTTTCTGCGAGACTACCTCGTTCCGCACGTCTCTCAACACTTTTTCACGTTTTCTCTCCTCAGGTTTTCCATATCCGCCACCACCACTGGAGACCTGATGGTAGACTGTACCAGCCGGTATTCCCTCAATCATATCCTTACTCATGGGTACGACTTCTTTCCCATCGGCGTAAGTGAGGCAAATTCTGTTCAGGATACTCTCCTTGCCTCCAAATAGGCCGTAGGGTGGTTTTATGTCGCCATCCCCGAAAACTACCATGGTGGTGTTATTACCACCCAACTCAATTTCAGTTATCACGCCCAGACCTCCTCGCCACTTTCCCGCTCCGGCGGAATCTTTTAGATACTCATGCCGCATCAATTTATGCGGTGTTTGCCGCTCGAACATTTCATAGTCCTGATCAAGCACACCTCCTGAGGCGTCTATCATACCAATATGATCGTAGCCGTCTGACTGATGCAATGCCCCTGAACCACCCTTCATGCCGAGGAAGCAGATGTCTACATATTTTTCGTCTGTTCCAGGGTGAACACCTGTAAAAAGCGAACACAAAAGATGATTCCACCCCGCAGTGACGCGTTCTGGAATTGCCAGACTTAGGGCCTTGAAAATGGAATCGGCTACTTGTGGGCATAGATGATTTCCGAATGTAGTGGCTGCAGGATAGGCAGCGTTCAGGATTATGCCTTCAGGCACAACATAACGCAGTGGTTTTATCATTCCTTCATTATGTGGAATATCGGGGTTAATCATCTGGAGGAATGTAAGCGTGATGGCTGAGCATGTAGATGTGTAGGTGCCGTTCACGAAACCTTTTGTCTGGGGAGATGATTTGGAGAAATCAAAGCAGATAGTTTCATCCTCAACCGTGATTTTTGCGCGCACGGTAAATTGAGTTCCCTCATGCTTTCCGTCATAGAATACTATGCTCTCACCCTCATAAATACCGTTGGGGATGGAGGCTATTTCACTCCGCATCATTTTTTCCGTAGAACTGAAAAGTTTCTCCTTGTGAGCTTCATAGCACCCTACACCGTACTTTGCTGCCAGCGCTTTTAACCTCCTCTCACCCAGTGTACAAGCACCAACTTGGGCTTTAATGTCTTCCTGAACTATGTCTAGCCGAATATTTGCAAAAATCAGATTCCAGACATCCTCCCTCAGCTGCCCTTTTTCATAGATTTTGACAGCCGGGATTCGGATTGCTTCTTGCCACACTTCCGTGGCGTTTGGGTTGTACCCCCCCTGCACCGCCCCTCCAATGTCTGCCTGGTGCCCCTTCGCGGCAGCCCAGCCAATTAAGGTCTCATCGTAAAAAATGGGCTTGAAGACAGCGACGTCGTTGTTCTGATTACCCATGGAAAACACATCGTTGTGTATGATGACATCTCCTGGATGTATATCTTCACCATACTGTTCTAGAATGACTCTGCAAACGGGTCCCAAAGAAAATGAGAGAATCGGCAGATTTTCAGTCTGCTCCAGCATCCGCCCTTCGGCGTCATAAAGTCCAGTCACGAAATCCTTTGCTTCGCAGAGGATTGGAGAGCGAGTCGTCTTGGTCAGTGAAATACTCATTTCATCCGTAATGGATTTGAATGCCCGTTGAAAAATCGAGAGAAGAATTCTGTCAATATCTACCATTGCACCCTCTTTTAGTTGGCTCAAGTCTGAAACCCTCTGGATATTTATCTCGGTTGTATACAATGAACGAACCCCCAATTCCACTACCACAATCGTAGGAATTTCCCAGAAAAATCGTAGTATTGACCTGCTCGATAATTGCAGGACCTTCGATAGTGTATCTTTCCGTTAGCTTATCTCCATCGTAAACCGGAACTTCTTTCAGCTCATCTATTTCCGGCACGTAAGCTCTTCGTCTGCCTTTCAGTGCAGTATTGGGATTTCGAACCGGCGTTGAACTATCAATTTCGGCAGGAAGATTTGGCTTTTCGATGACGCCAATTGCCCTGAGACGGAGGTTGATAATCTCCAGTTCAGTCCCTTCCTGTTCAAGTGAATATCCAAACTGGCGGTTGTGTTCCTTGTGAAATTCACGTTGGATTCTCTCCAAATTGAATGATGCTATATCATCCATGCTCGTAGGAAGTGGCACTTCATGATACTGTCCCACATAGCGCAAATCCAATGAAGGCTGTAGTTGAACGCATTCTTTGGCAATCCCTTCTTTTGACATGGTAAGTTCGCACTCAGCTATCAGTTCTCCGAGGACCTCGAGAAAAGAATCTTTGTCGATTTCAGAAAACCTGGTAACGTACGACCTGACAAAATCGTATTTCAGGTCTCCTAGCAGCATGCCGGTAGCACAGAAGATCGGTGCAACATCAGGCACCACGAACATCGGTATTTCCAACTCACGACAGATTTCTCCAGCATGAATGGGGCCAGCTCCTCCAGCCACAATCATCAAGAATTCCCTTGGATCATATCCTCTCTCTACAGAGACTTGGCGAACACCTTGGGCCATATTCGTGTTGATGACGCGATACATGCCTGCAGCGGTCTCGACAGTAGAGAGATTAAGGGGCTGGGCAAGTTCTACGCCTGTTTGTTCGAGGGCTTTTTCAGCATCCAACTTGTATTTTCCCCCAGCAAAGAAATCTGGATCAAGATAACCAAGGATCAGGTCAGCATCAGTACAAGTCAGTTCTTCACCACCTTGGTTGTAACACACAGGGCCAGGTCGCGAACCGGCGCTCTGGGGCCCCATCTGTAGCAAGCCGCCACGGTTTATCCAACCGATGCTGCCGCCTCCAGCCCCAATGGTTACAATGTCAAGGGTTGGGAGGGCGACCCTATAGCGGTTGATTTCTCCATCTGTACTGGTTACACATTCCCTCTCCACCACCATACTGGCATCGAAACTGGTCCCACCCATATCAATGGTTATGCAATTATTGTATCCTAAAATCCCTGCGTAATATGCTCCTGCGACTGGAGCGGCAGCTGGACCAGACAAGACCGTCACTGCTGGTATTTTTCGTGCAACTTCCGGGGTCACTACACCTCCATTGGATTGCATTATCAGGAGACTCCCTCCGAACTTTAAATCTTTCAGTTTCTCTAGAAGGGACTGGAGATATTTGTCAACCAGTACACCGATGCAAGCATTAACAACCGTGGTGCTCAACCGCTCATAGAATCGGATGGATGGTAGCACTTCATAAGAGCCGGTAATGAATACACCATCTAAGCGGTCCCTCAGATACTCTGTAGCCTGTCTCTCATGCATTTCGTTCATGTAGGAATTCATGAAACAGATTGCAACAGCCTCTACTTTTTCATCTTTCAACCTCTCAATTAGTGAGTCCAAATCGGATTTGTTTAATGGAGTCTGTACGTTACCTTCGGAATCAATTCGTTCATTTACTACTAGCCTGAGATATCTTGGGACAAGTGGTGTGACATTTCGATAGTGGTTGTTGTACTGCTCTTCCCGGATGCCGCGTCGCATTTCTAGGGCATCTCGCATACCGAGTGTCGTTATCAGGGCAGTTTTCGCCCCCTGAGCCGTAAGGAGTGCATTAGTGGCAACCGTAGTTCCATGTACTATGGTATCGATGCTCGAGATAAATTCTGAGGCATCTTTGTGGAGCTTTTTTCCTAATTCCTTTATCCCTGTAATGAAACCAATAGAGGAATCCTCCGGTGTAGACAGTGTCTTGTGTATTACCATTTCACCTTTAGCGGAAACAAGGAAGAAATCCGTGAATGTTCCGCCCACATCTATACCAAGTTTGTATCTCATGTAGTTTCTAAAAGTAAGTGTTGCCTTCTCTACTTGTGCACAAATTTTGCTTTTGCTCTCGGGCCGTTAGTCAGGAAATTTGCTAAACCAATTTTCATATCTTTGGTTTCGAGACACTGCCCGAAAAGCTGCGCTTCGAAGTCGAGTCCTGCATCCAAGGTCATTTTGCTCCCTCCATAGATCGCCTCAGTGATTAGGGAGTCTATCTTCTGGCTCAGATGGCCAATGTCCAAGTCGGGAATATCGCCACTTTGGCTGAGAGGGTGTTCAGCTATAGGTGCGAGTTCCAGAGACCCATCTGCCAGTTGTCCCACCAGAAAAATTGCAGCTTCGATTAAGTTACTTTCCACTTCCTTGTGGACTAAGCCAATTTCGGTTGCTTCCTTAGAGGAAATAGTGCGGCCTGTTCGCAATATTTCTGCTGCTATGTCGACCCCCACCAGCCGTGGCAGTCTCTGTGTAGCACCAGCACCAGGGATGAAACCAAGATTAACCTCTGGCTGTCTGACTAGAACAGCTAATCCTTTCCGACATATTCGGGCACTACAGGACATGGCCAGTTCATTTCCGCCGCCGAAAGCAAATCCGTTCATGGCACAAACAACAGGTTTTCCAAGAGCCTGAATTCGACTGAATACAGTCTGAAAGCTGCGTGCATTTTCGTATCCTTGATCAGCGGTCTTCAGAGAGGCAAGCATGTTGATATCTGCTCCCGAAACAAATGCCTTTACACCAAAACCAGTGATGACCGAACCGATAACCGACGTATCTTTTTCAGCTTCAAGCAAACCTTTCTCCAGTTCAGCAATTACACCAAGATTAAGTGCGTTCAAAACTTTCGGACGCCGGATAGTAAAGACTGCGACCCGACCTTCCAGTTTTTTTACTATTCGGGAAATCTCCCATTTTCCTGCTGCCCGCGCAGCTTCGAGCGATGCTGGAATGGAAAATCCATCCTGCTCATTGCAAAAATCTTCAACAAGCTGGTAAACATTGTTGAGACCGAGTTTATTCATTAGAGTAAAAGGAGCTTTCATTACCAACGCTATCTCACACGCCATATCAAGATCATTAACATTGCTGATTCCCTTATCTATAATGAAGGAAGAGAGTGCAAAATAAGCGCCGAGAAATTGTTTTTCCAAAATGGCCTCCTTTTCCGAGGCAATGTTCACTTCCTCGCCCCGTTGGGCAATCTCCCAACTAGTACCATTTCTGACCTCTTCTTGCAGTGTCTTGGGTGACTTAAACCAAGGCATGAGTTCATGGTTCATTTCATCCAGACCATGGTCAGTGATGGGGTTTCCCCCCGTCAGGGTCAACGCAGTGAAGGGGCCCACACCCAGTCCCAGCGTCTTGCAGGCGGCAGCATCAATCTCCTTTACGGTGCCATATCCATTTTCAAGGCATAAAATAGCCATCTGGCAAAGTCCTTCAAAAATAGGGTCGATAGCGTAACCGTAGGAACTTTCCACCCTGATGGGAACCTTTCCGATAGCTTCATAGAACTCCATGAGCGAAGTGGTAATTGTTTCGCTAGTGTCTGCACCAGGTACTATTTCTACAACAGGGTTGCGTTCAGCTGGGAAAAAGTAGTGAGTGACAAGGCAGCGTTCTTTTTCGACAATATTCTGAAAAATTACTTCCGGGCGCATGTGAGACGAATTTGACAGGAACAGGCATTTTTCTCCACAAATCTCTTCGACTTGGCTGAAAATTATTTTTTTTATTTTTTCGTCCTCTGTGGCAGCTTCCAGAACTACTGCCGAACCTGCGATTGCCTGATAATCTGTGGTATACGATATACTGTTCCTCATTGTTTCAGCCATTGCTGGTCTGAACGCACCGCTTTCAACACCTCTTTGGATTTTCTTTTCTATTCTGGTCTTTGCATTCGAAAGTGCGTCATTAGATATATCAACCAGGATCAGTTCAACACTGCTTTTCGAAAACACTTTCGAAAAGTGCAGGCATATATCAGGCCCTATCTGACCAGCACCGATTATCGAAAGCTTAGATATGGATAAGGTTTTGTAACGGTAACTCATGGTTCACCAAAAAATTTCACGTCACACACATACCACGCTCTACTAAGTGGTATCTTTGAGCTTGTGTATAGATTCTCTTTCAATTCAATCATTAAAGATGTCCCCACAGATATTCCAAAGTACTTCTCGGCGGTACCATTCCGAGGCGCGCAGATCCGTGATTGGACTGGCACAATCGAGCACCATGGTGGCAAATTTTTCACGTTCATTGTTTGTTAAACGGGAAAGATTTTTGCCTGCTAAGAAATCGCAGGCAGATCTTGCAAACTTGATTGTCGGGGCCACAGAGCCAATGGCCACACCTGACGATGTGACATTTCCATCATTGTTCGCCAGTACATGGAACGCAAGAGATACGATAGCTATCTCCATCGCGTTTCTGACACCAACCTTGACGAAACGAGAGTGCACGATGTCCTCAGTTCTGTTCAAGGGGAAAACCACACTCCGCAAAACTTCTTCTGCCCTCAAGACAGTCTGTTTGACACCCGAAAAAAATTCTGCAATTGGGACGGAACGCACATCTCCCTCTACATTCAGTATCTCGCAGCTTGCTTCCAGAGCTGTCAAAGCACATGACATGTCTCCAGCAGGAGAAGCTGTGCAAATGTTTCCGCCCACAGTAGCAACCTCTCGAATCTGGCGTGAGGCAAAGTTTTCCGCTGCCTGAACCACAACAGGTGCCCGATGGCGAACTTTCTTGTCCGTCATGATTTCAGCAATAGTTGTTAAAGCTCCAATTCTGATGCCTTCATCTACGAATTGAATTGTTGTAAAATCACTGTCATCCATCTGGGCCAAATTGATTATCAGCAAGTCTTTTTGTGGTTCCTGCTTCAACTCAAGAACTAGGTCAGTATATCCTGCGCCGAATCTGAAATTACCGTTGATATTCCGGTTGATTATCTGTAGGAGGTCTTCGGTCGTTTCGGGTGTTTCTATCTCGATTCCCATTTCAATTGTTAATCTGTTGTTTCCCGTCAAGAGCCCTAAGGACTCTCTCCGGAGTAAGCGGAATGGTGTTGATTTCAACACCTAGGGCGTGACATACAGCATTCGTAACGGCTGCCGCTGTAGGGACTAATGGCGCTTCTGCCACTCCTTTCGCACCATACGGTCCCGACGGTTCGTCAGTTTCCACAGGATAAAAATGAATCCTTGGGATGTCACGCGTAGTGGGCAACTTATAATCATGAAATGTCGGATTTAGCAGATATCCCTCATCAGAAAACAGTTCTTCGCTCAGGGCGTAACCCAGCCCCATTGCAACTCCCCCCTCAATCTGTCCTTCAAGCCCCAGTGGGTTCAGTACTTTTCCTACATCCTGTGCCATATAGACGTCCAGAACCTCAACTTTTCCAGTGAGAGTGTCTACTTGGACCTCTACCGCTTGGGATGCAAATGCGTAACACCCCGATACATTTCCCTTGTATTGCTTGTCCTGAAATTCACTGGAAGGCTCATAGAAATATGAAACTTCACACAGTTCATGTGGTGTCTTGAAGTGGATCTCCCTCACGACTTTGTCAATTTTGTATGAGTCACCTGTCTTGTCAGATTGGATATTTCCATCAATATAAATCAAATCTTCTGGGACCGTGTCAAGTAGCTGGGAGGCTTTTGACGAAAGCTTATGCTTTAGTTTCTTCAGCGCTCCAAGAAGTGAATTACCAGCCACGAAAGCTGTACGCGAAGCGTGAACGCCTACGTCCCATGGCTTTACGTCAGTATCGCTGTTGATAATCCGAATTTTCTCCAGATCAATCCCCAGTTCTTCCCGGGCAAACATGGCCAATATGGTTTCTGAACCTTGTCCGATTTCGCTGGAGCCTGATATGATAGTCAAATAGCCATAGGTATCAAGCTTGAGAGTGGTACCGCATCCGTCAGAAGGATATATTTTGGCACCGCCACCCACATGGAGCATGGAGGCAAAACCAATTCCGCGCCTGTAGCGATTGGAACAGGTCGTTCCGTTTTTCTTCGTATTGTAATCGCTGTTTTTAACTACAGATTCTAGAGCTTGTTTATGCCCACACGTACCGTACACTAGTTCCTGACCAGTAATTTCTCCAGGAAGATTGGCATTGAGTAGGCGTATTTCTGCTCTATCAATGCCCAGTTTATCAGCCATCAGATCTATGTTCCGCTCGAGGGCGAAAGTAGCTTGAGGATTGCCGAATCCCCGAAAGGAGCCAGCAAAGACATTGTTCGTGTAGACAGCATCTGCATTATAGGTACAAGCTGGAATTTTGTAGAGTGATGAAAACGTTTGCATCATCACGAAAGAGCTCCTTGCACCCCATGAAGTGTAGGCACCATTGTCCTTTGTGATTTTCACTTCCCTGAAAGTAAAATTCCCGTTCTCGTCCGTACCAGTGGTGAGGTCGATTATCATGGACTGTCTGATGGCAGAGGCGATGAATTCCTCTTTTCTGTCGTATAGAATTTGGACAGGCCGCCCCGTCTTCATTGAAAGTAAAGCACAGATTGGTTCGAATGGGTGAAGATCGAGTTTACTTCCAAATCCGCCACCAATAATAGGTTGAATGACCCGAATTTTTGACGGTTTCATCTTAAGAGCATGTGCAATCTCTCGTTGATAGAGGAAGGGGACCTGGGTTGAACTGTACATCGTCAGTCTGCCATCCACATCAGAATAGTTGGCTGTAACGTTGCTTGTTGCCATGCAACTATGTGCTACCTTCGGCAGGACATACTGTCTGCTAACCACACAAGTGCTTTTCTCCTTCTGTTTTTGCATATCGCCGTGTTCGTAATGAAAAGACTCCGAAATATTCGGATTACCTTCTTTGTCGTGGTTGAATCGGTTAATCTGCGGGGCTGTGGTTTTCAGTGCATCGAACGGATTGAAAATACCCTTTCGTGGTGAATATTCTACTTTAATCAGTTTGAGCGCCTCCATAGCCAATTCCTTCGTAACAGCAGCCACGGCAGCAACTTCATCCCTGATACAATTGACCTCATCACCTTTCATGACGGGATGATCCTTCCGGTAACCGAGGTTATTCGTATCAATGTCACTTGCAGTAATAACACACTCGACTCCTGGCAGGGACAATGCTTGTGACACATCGATTGAATCTATTCTGGCTGAAGGGTATTCAGTCCGTAAAATAGCACCATGCAGCATCCCGGAAATTTCGATGTCTGGACCATAAACTGCCTTGCCGCTCACGCGGTCAGCAGCATCCAATTTTGGCGTTGGTTTGCCGATTGTACTCATTTCCACATTCATCAAGTTCCTGAGGATTTATCGAAAAGTGCTTCAGAAGCATCGATAATCTTGGTGTAGCCTGTACAGCGACAGATATTCCCCGACAATGAATCCTCAATCTCCTCTCTCGTTGGGAGATGCCCTTCCGTCTTGCATTGCTCGACAAATGACTTTATGGCCATCACCATCCCTGGCGTGCAGAAACCGCATTGTACCGCTCCATGCTGAATTAGTGATTCCTGTACCGAATCAAGCGTTTTCTCACCATCTGGTATTCCTTCGATTGTTACGACCTCCCTGCCAGTAATGTTAATGGCTGGAAAGAGGCAGGAGTTAATCGCCTTTCCATCGACTAGTACAGTACAGGCGCCACACTCCCCTTCCATGCATCCAGGTTTAGTACCTTTCAATTTCAACTCATCTCGAATCAAATTGATGAGGAGGAGAGATGCAGGAATCTGCTTTTCACAGTAACTGCCGTTGATTGTGAATGATATATTAAAGGAGTTTTCTTCCATAATCTTGGTATCAGGGGTGACGTGAGTTCATGTTTAAGTTGGAATCAGATTCTCTCCCTGTTTTCGGCCATTGTTATACGCAACAATATTCAATGCTCTCCGGTGATTAGGTGATAGAGCAAGAATAGCGGTTTGCCATGTTTCGTCCGGAATATAATTGAATGGTTCTGTGATGGAAAGCACCCCCAGCATCACCATGTTTGCTGTTTCGGCAGTTTGATCTCCAGAATCTATTGCCACCTCGGTGGCATCAATCTGGACCACCTTGTGCCCCTCAAGAGCCTTGATTATTTCTTCCTCAGGTGGATACTCCTCCTCTTGGGCCGTTATCGGCAACACAGCGAACTTGTTCAGTATGATTGTTCCTCCGGGTTTCAGCATCCCCAGAAATCCCGGTCTGAGAATTTCACTGATTTCCATCACGACTAAAACATCAGCAGAACTTGGTGCTAATATTGGAGAGACAACATCTCCACAACCGAATGTAGAGAGAACGGGGCCACCCAATTGAGCCATACCTTGTGTGTCCCCTTTCACAATGTGGCTATTAGCATAGGGAGTGCTTAGTGCCACCTCCGAGAGGATTTTGCCGAAGAACAGATTTCCTTGACCCCCTATCCCCCTGATGGCGACTCGTAATGAATCAGGCAGACTATCCCTTTCGATAGTTGGCAGTTCGACTGGTTCTGGCTCGGGTAGCTGTGGCCTACTTTTCAATCCCTCATCTATAGCTACAATTGCATCGAAGGGGCAGCGCTGTAGACAGACTGGATTGTTGGCAGCACAATTGGTGCATAGAGTCGTGTAGTGGGGCTTTCTCTCATTGTCTGTCTCTATCCCGGGGCACATATTGCACAAATCGCACTTTCGGCAGCTATCATAATCAAATTCTATGCTCCTGCTTAACTTCTGTTTATCTACACCCAGAATGCAGTCTCCTTCAAGGATTATAGTTGAATATGAACCTTCCTCAGCCAAAGCCAAGGATGTGATCAGTTCCTTTTCAACGGCTTTCAAGTCAAATGCATCTACGACAACAGTCCTCCCTCCTTCAGCCTCTATAGCCTTCCTCAGACTGAAATTGTGTGGTCGTCCTTCTAGATTGACCTCCGAACTAGGAGCAGGCTGCCCACCAGTCATTGCCGTGGAATAATTATCAAGAATGATCTTCACGCCAGGGACATTCCTGAATACGGCATTACGAGTGGAATCCATACCCGAGTGGCATTCGGTTGAATCGCCAATAACACTGATGGTCTGATGAGCCATCTCAGGCCGCGACAGAACAAAACCTTGGCGCATAGAATCGGAAGCGCCCATGCATGATACGGTATCCAGTGCATCGTAGAAATAGAGCAGTGTCGAGCAGCCGATGTCGCCAAAAGACGCATACAGCTTCCGTTTTCGTTTGAGTTTGGCTATTGCTAGGGCGAATGCTTTGTAGGGACAGCCGGGGCAAATTGCAGGCGGTCTGGGAAGGGGTTCAAGCCCTATATCTTTTTTCTCAGGCAGGTGACTGATAATCGAGTGTTCGGAGAGGAAACTCAGAACATCTTCAGGAGTCCAGTTAGTGATAACACTTAGTTCTTCCTTGCCAGTGACCTGAATATCCAGCAGCCGTATTCTTTCCTCCAGAAACCGGTCTCCGTCCTCGATGACAAACAGTTTCCCCTTAATTTTTTGAGCAAAATGCCTTATGGCCTCTTCAGGGACAGGATTGGTCATGGCGAGGGAAAGTATGGATGGATCCGCTTCAGCAATATCAAGGGCTTCCCTGACAATAATTTCACTCCAGCCACTGGCAATAATCCCCCAGTCTTCTGTTCCGTATGTTTCTGTAACAAGGTCACTTGATGTACACCACTTCCTAATTTCGGGTATTCGCTTTCTGGTTGCTTCATTATAATTCGCTCTGGCAATATTTGGAAGAAGCATCCACTCATGGAGATTGTCAGGGAGCTCCCGTGGCTCAGTAATTCGAGATTCTCTTGTACGAATCAGAGCTTCAGAATGAGCGAGGATTCCTGATGCCAGGACTACTACTGGAGTATGGAATTTCCTGCTGAGATCTGCGGCCGTTGAGGCAATATCGTACATCTCCTGGTGATTCCGAGGCTCTAATACTGGCAACCGTGTCGAAGCGAAGAAGTAGCGGGGGTCTACCAAGTGCTGGGTGCTTGATGGAACGTAGTCAGTCGGGGCGTAAATTACCAGGGCACCTGCATCTCCACTGAAAAACGCACTGGTAGTGATAGCATCTGCAGCTTGATACACACCAGGAATTTTCATCGTGACGAGAGCGTCATGACCTGCCATAGCATGACCTAAGGCCGTGGAAACGGCTACCGCCTCGTTGACAGACCAGCCGACTTGGATTCGGTCCTTGACGTGAGCCAGAGATTTATCGATCACCTCCGTACTTGGCGTTCCCGGATATCCAGTTGCCGCATGATAACCGGCGTGGATGACACCTAGTGCAAAAGCAGAATTTCCCTGTAGGATAAAAGTGCTGCCTGCAGACGCATCAACTTGGTTTTGAAATCTGGAATTGTGGGTTTCTTTCAAATCACGCCAGTGTTATTCAGCCTTAGAATCTCTTCTGAAGCAAGACCAGCTTCGCTCAGAATGCTCTCATTATGTTCACCCAATCTCGGTGCACAACTCAACTTACAATCATTCTCTTCCAAAAATTCTGTAATTAAAGGGGCAGGGAAAAGATTTACTTCATTACCGTTCGGCAAACACGTTTTGACCATTTGCTCTCTGACAAAATCAAGAGCTGCTACTTCTTTGACAGTGTTAACCGGAGCCACGGCCAAATTATTCTCCAAGCATATTTCAATAAATGCTTTCGTTGTATAATTTTTCAGGCCTTTCCTGATATCGGCATAAATTTTTTCTCTCTCCTCTTTTCGTCCGTTATTTGTATTTCTACTTGGCTTCGAAAGATGTTCGAAATCCTTGATTTGAGTTAATTTCAGCCATTGAGTGTCGCTCCCAATAGCCAAGTACACATACCCATCTTTTGTAGGATAACAATTAGATGGGATGAAACTACGATGTTCATTTCCACTTCGTTTGAAGAGGTCTTTTTCATTGTTTACAAAAGACAGCTGTGGCAATGCTGTAATCAGCCACGACACAGCGCATTGTGCCATGGAGACATCAATTCGTTTGCCCTTTCCTGTTTCTTTCTGTTCCATCAAGGCCAGCAGAATCTGTGTGAATGCCTCATCGCCGGTTCTCAAGTCAATAATAGGGAGACCACACAGCGTAGGATCACGATCAGACTCTCCAGTTAGATGCATATATCCGAGCATCGCCTGAAGAGCAGGATCATATCCGGCCCGTTCAGGATAGTCTGGTCCAAAAGCGGAAATCCCGCACCAGATTAGGGCTGGATTAGCTTCCTTCAAACTCTCGAAATCTATGCCCAGCTGCTGATAGCGTTTAGGGAGGGTGTTGCACAAGAAGATGTCAACTTTGAGTTCATGAATTAGTTGTTTTAGTAATGTCTGCCCTTCTGTTTTCTGAAGGTTTATAGTAATCGCTTCTTTTCCCACATTCGGAGCGATGTAGTAGGCGTGAAGATCATCCACTCCTGTATCTTCTCCAATATAGCGATTTGGATCACCAGAGTTTTCATGTTCTGATTTTCGCGGCGCTTCAATACGAATGACTCGCCAGCCCAGCTGGACGAAACGCTGCGTAGCGTAGGGAAGCGTGAGTGCTTGCTCAAGAGAAAGTATTGTGTGGATGGTTAATAACCTCTAAAAGAAAATAGGTTCTTCATATTCACCATAAACATCTTTGAGTGTTTGAATAATTTCACCGACAGTTGCGTATTCCTTCACGGCCTCAATGACAGGGGGTAACAAATTCTTGTCGTTTCTGGCATCCTCTCTCAATAGATTGAGGCATTGATTGACTTTTTTGGAATTCCTTTTCTTCCTCATCTTACGTAGTTTCTCTACCTGAAAGTCTGTTGCCTCTGCGTTGTAGGGATGAAATTCTACCGATTTGGGAGTTTCTTCTCTCTGGAAAATGTTGACCCCGACTTTGGGTATGTCACCCCCTTGAATTCTCTTCTCTCTATCATATGCCTGATGCGAAATAATATCCTGAATTTCGCCAGTAGTAATTGCAGCGACTATACCTCCCATAGCTTCGACTTTCTTCATCTCAGCCCTAATTTTGTTCTCAAACTTATCTGTTAGTGTCTCTACGTAATATGAGCCCCCCAAAGGATCCACGGTGTCACATATCCCCATTTCGTGGATAAGTATTTGCATAGTTCTGAGTGAAAGTTCCGCAGCTTTTTCTGTTGGGATGGTATAGGCTTCGTCATAAGAGCAAAGTGCCATGGTTTGGGTTCCTGACAGAGCGCTGATTAATGCATAGTATGCACTGCGAATAATGTTGTTCTCAGGCTGTTCTTTGGTAAGGCCACCACCACCACCGCCAGCAATCATTCGCATCCACGATGACCGGTCATTCTTTGCACGATATTCTTCTCGAATGATTTTGGCCCATAAACGGCGACCTCCACGGAACTTGGCAATTTGTTCAAATAAATTCCCGTAAATATCGAAATTGAATGATAGACGAGATGCGAATTCATCGATGTCCACACCCCGTTTCAGAGTTTCATCGGTGTATGCTTTGGCAATACTGAAAGCGTAAGCCATTTCCTGGACTGGATTAGCGCCCGATTCCCGAATATGGTAGCCACAGACGCTAACGGGGCTGTATTTGGGGACGTTTCGGGCACAATACTCTACAGTGTCTACCACCAGTTTTACAGATGTGCCTACTGGAAAAATCCACGTTCCTCTACCGATGAATTCCTTCAGGATATCATTCTGGGCGGTCCCTCTCAAGGTGCGAATATCAAACCCTCTCTTTTCAGCTAGAGCGAAATACATCGCCATTAGAACTATTGCAGCGCCATTGATGGTCAGAGAGACAGTTATTTTATCTAGGTCGATGCCGTCAAATGCTATTTCGAAATCATCCAGTGTGTCTACAGCCATACCAACACGCCCCACTTCACCAAATGCCTTTGGATTATCCGAATCATATCCGCATTGAGTCGGCAGATCAAAGGCTACATTCAGGCCCGTTTGGCCATTTTCAATCAAAAACTTGAATCGTTTATTGGTTTCTTCGGGAGACGCGAAGCCAGCGTATTGCCTGATGGTAAAGGGACGTTTACGATACATCAAGGGATGGATGCCGCGTGTGAAAGGATATTCTCCCGGAAGATTATGGTCAGCTTCCGACTTCTCCACGTCTTCTTTTGTGTAGAGAGATTTTACCTCAATACCAGATTCCAATAGAACTTTTTTCATATCATCTGTCATCAAATTAGGCAATTTGCCATTGCCTTCATTCTTGTCTGGATTTTTCATACTGTTTGATATTCTTTGAGAAAAGTGACGACTTCATCTATTTTTGTCCCTGTTGGGAAAATTGCTGTGGCACCGCAACCTTCCATCATCTCCAAGTCTTCGAGTGGTATATTGCCGCCAACCAGCCACGGAATAGTAACTCCCTCTTCATCCAGAACTTCCTGCATCCGTTGACAGATGATGACATGAGTTCCTGAAAGTATGGAAAGGCCTATCATATCGGCGTTAACTTCTCTGGCCTGATTCACGATTTCCTCGATTGATTTTCTCAGACCTGTGTAAAAAATGTCGAAACCCGCTTCCCTGAGTGCGTGCGCTAGCACCTTCACACCTACATCATGGCCATCAAGTCCAGGTTTTGACAGTAAGATTTTCATTCAGTCCCGTCGCTTATTATACGTATTATTCTAAACCAGCTGATGGTAAAACTATGCATCCAGCCGTAACACAATCGCCGCCGCAGTGTCACCAGCAGCGCAACCGGTGAACAGACCGTAGCCTCCACCAAGATGCGCGAGTTCTTCGATCATTTCCATGATCAGTCGCATACCTGTTGGTCCCTGTGGATGGCCCCAGACTAGTGATGAGCCATAATTATTCAGGGCCTCTTTTGACACATCCATTTCGCGTGAGAAGAAGATGTCGTTCACTGCAAATGGGTTGTGTGTTTTGATTGTCTTTACATCGGATATGCCTATTCCAGCCAGTTCCAGTGCGCGTTGTGATGCAGGAACGTTTGCCATGGGCATGAAGCCCTTCTTCGCCCTGGCCTGAGCAAAACTGAGTAACTGTACTGTGATAGCTGAATTCACACTTAATTTCGCGGCGCGTTCTGCTGTGGTGATTATCATGCCCGCGTTGCCATCTGCTGGGAAGGTCTGTCCACCAAAAGTGACACTACCTTCTGGCAGTATTGGTTTGAGTTTTGCCAAACCTTCAAACGTTGTGGGAAATATCCCCTCATCGGTCTTGATTGTGCCAATAACTTTACGTCCACTAGGGTTGATTTCTACTGGCGAAACCATGTAGCGACGCTGGAAAGCTGCGTCGTCCATCAGTGCAGCCTGATACTGTTCGTAGCGCAACAGAGCAACTTCATGCTGCTCTTCTGTGCTTATACCTACCTCTCTGGCCACATTTTCGGCAGTGTCTAGCATAGCATTGCGCGCAAACGGGTCCCAGTTGAAATTGTCCCAAACCCAATCTTCAGCATCACCCTTACCACCCGGCGAGGCTGGATTTGGGTAGAGCAGGTGAGGTCCGTTGGATGTGCGATCAGCCGTAATGCAAAGAATCGCAGATTCAGCCTTATCACCAGTTTCTACCTCGAACGCAGCACTGGCAATTACTCGCGCTGAAGTGGCACACGCTTGCCCAATTGTCGGACCAGTAATGTTTTCCGCACCAATCATACCTGCCATCCAAGGTGCACCGTAGAACGATGACTTGGAAGGCACGGTTGTTCCCAGATGTAGAGCGTCGAAGATCTTCGCAGAAAGTTGGCGCGTTGCCAGTGCATCCCTCGCAACTTTAGCTGCGAATTTCATTGGGTGCAGATTAGCAAAACTACCCTGCCACTTGCAGAACGGGGTGCTCCAATAACCACCATAGGGAATGTAGGCGTTCCTATATTGCATAGTTCGCTCCATGTAAGAAAGGATATATGAATTGCGTTTCGTCGTCGAGACTCGAGAAGATAATGCTGGAAAAGGAGTGGTTCACAGCCCCATCTCCTTACCTATATTAATTGAGAGGATTTCAGATGTCCCACCGCCGATGAGGAGGAACCGAGCATCACGCAGATACCTCTGTAACGGGTATTCAGTGGCATAGCCGTAAGACGCAAAAATCCTAGACGCCACATCGCAAATCGAATTGGCACATTCGGAGGCGTACAGTTTGGCAATCATCGACTCTTTTTGTCTTGGTAAATCACGGTCAGTGAGAGATGCCGCGTAGAAGAGGTAATGGCGTGCAGTCTCAAGTTGGACAGTCATTTCGGCGCACTTGGTCCTTATGGCCTGGAACTTTCCGATAGGCCTTCCGAATTGGACACGTGTTTTGGCATATTTGACAGCCTCTTCAAGAGCGGCCGTTGCTACCCCTACGGAGAGGGCAGCAGTCATTATTCTTATCTCTGCAAGAATTTCTCTGAGGCATGTCGTCCCCTCACCAATCTCACCTAGTAGGTAGTTCCCGGGAAGCTTCACCCTATCGAAAGACACTTCACTGGTTACGGAGCCGCGAACACCGAGTTTATCTATGTTCTTTCCAATTGTGACACCTTCTAGATTGGTTGGGACAAAGAATATAGAGATTTTTTCATGATTGTCTGTTTTGGCGAAAACAGTCAGAAAATCTGCTACTGGTGCAGATGTTACCCAAATTTTCTGTCCACTCAGGACGAAACCGTCATCAAGTACGTTAGCCATTGTGCGGATACTGTTCAGGTCACTTCCGGCGTCAGGTTCGGTCATGCAGATTGTGCCAATTTTTCCGCCTTTCAATGCTTGGTCAAAATACGGTTTCAAATCATCATCGCCGAAACGGTAGAGGAAATAGGTAGCCATCAGTGATTGCATGGTACAGGCAGCTGCCAGCGAGAGTGAACCTTTGGCTAATTCAATAGTTGCAAGACAGTAAGAAATGGTATCTGCACCAACCCCACCCGCATCCTCAGGATAGCGCATACCAAAAAAGCCAAGGTCTGCCACCTTCTTGAACAATTCCATTGGAAACTCTTTCCTTTGATCAATCGCCTCTGCTTGTGGTATGACTGCTTGCTCTACAAAATCACGAAATGTTTTCTGAATCAATTCCTGATCACTATTCAACTCAAAATCCATCAGTTTTTCTCCTGAATTTTTGCCAGTATTTTTTCTGGGGTGAGAGGCAATTCTGTCATCCGGATTCCCACCGCGTCAAAAATAGCATTCCCGATAGATGGTAAGACTGGATGAATAGGCCCTTCGCCAGCCTCTTTAGCACCATATGGGCCTTCTTCATCATTGGATTCAATAATTGTCACATCCATTTCCGGAGTATCTACACTGTAGGGAATACGATAGTCAAAGAAGTTGGCATTCATTATCTGGCCCTTTTCATAGCGCATGTCTTCGGAAACGACTTGGCCCAGGCCCATATGAATGCTGCCTTCAATCTGGCCTTCGACAGCCAGCGGATTCAATGCCTTCCCGCAGTCATGGGCGGCCCAGACTTTCTCAACATTTACAGCCCCCGTATCCGAATTTACTACTACTTCGGAGATAAAAGCACCAAAACTGTATGCGGGACTCTGCCCGGCTCCAGCACCCTTGAAATCACCTCCCATCTTGGGTGAGATATAATATCCACTTTTAACGAACGAACCCCGGCCAGCCATGGCAATTTCTACGCCATCTTCCCATAATATGTCCAAGGTCCCATCATCAGTGAATATTTTCCCATTACTGAAGCAAATATCATCTACAGGCACTCCCTTCTCATTGGCAATTGCGCAAGCCAATTCGTTACGGATTTTTTCGGCAGCTACTTTTGCGGCATTTCCGGCCATGAAAGTAACACGGCTGGAATAGCTGCCTAAATCAACCGGGGTGGTCTTGGTATCTGCTGTCTCCACCTGCACAAAATCCATGGGAATGCCTAGTTCTTCGGCAGCAATCTGAACCAGTAGTGTATCACTCCCCTGACCAATGTCACTGGCACCACTGAACATGACGACTCTGCCATCAAAGTCGAGTTTTGCATGCACCACAGTCTGTGGATAACGGTTCCAGATAATAGGTAGCGCACTGCCACTGATGAAAAAACCACAGGCAACACCAAGCCCACGACCGTACGGGAGCTTTCTGTAACGGTTATCCCAGTCCGATTTTTTGCGTACTGCCTTCAGACAATCCTGCACGCCGTTACTGGTGATACGCAGTTGCCCCACAGTCAAGGTATTTTCGGGCAGAAAATTTATTTGCCGCAGGTCACAGGGATCCATATCCATGTCATGTGACAACATATCTAGTATTACTTCAATGGCATACCTGGGATTCACAGCACCATGCCCACGCATGGCACCACACTGAGGTTTGTTCGTGTAAGTTCGCCGTGTCCGGAAACCAAATTTATCTATCTTGTAAGGGCCCTGAAGCAATACACCATTGTAATAGGAGGTTACTACTCCGAAACTTCCGTAGGCTCCACCATCAATTATGACATCTGTATCCAAGGCGATTATTTTCCCATCATCATCACAACCGACAGACATCTCGATCTGGGTGGGGTGTCGGCCGTGATTGGTGATGAAAACTTCTTCTCTGGAAAAGGTGCATTTCACTGGCCTTCTAGTCTTCATGGATAGATATGCAGTAATCATTTCATGGGGAAAGGGGTCACTCTTTCCACCAAAACCACCTCCCAGTGCAGGTTTCTTAACCTGAATTCGATGCATAGGGAGTTCTAACACTTTTGACAAGTTCTTGTGGAGATAGTGGGGAACCTGTGTCGCACTGATGACCGTGAGGGTTTCGTCTCCATTCCAGATAGCAATGGTCGAATGCGGTTCAGTAAATGCGTGAGTTACGCCTGCAAATTTGAATGACTCCTTCCGCTGGAATGATGAGTTTCCCAATGCCTTTTCTGGTTCATTAAATCGAAGTTCAGCAGTCTTGTGGATATTCTTATTATCCTTTGTATGGCTGTGAATCTGTTCATCTTCCCTACAAGTTTCCAGTGATTCGTGAGGGTCAAGAAATTCACGGAGAGGCTCATACTCCACGATTATTTTTTTCACACCGTTTCGAGCGGCCTCCATAGTTTCTGCAGCAACAGCAGCAACGATTTCACCCACATACCTTACCTTTTCAACAGCCATGGCATTTTCATCAGGACTGATAGCTAAAACACCGAAGGAAATAGGTAGATCAGTACCAACGGTAACTGCTGCCACATCCAGGTCTGCTTTTGCTACAGACGTGTCAATATGCTTGATACGGGCATGGGCATAGGGACTTCTTAGTAAGCCGACAAAAAGCATATTAGGGAACCTCAAATCGTCAGTGTACATAGCCTGTCCAGTCACTTTCTGAACTCCGTCGATGGAGGGCGTCGGCTTCCCAATAGGACCATTCATCTATTCATCTCCTCAGCAGCATCTTCGATTGCTTCAATGATTTTTTTATAACCCGTGCACCGGCATAAATTTCCTGCAATACCTTCTCTGATTTCAGCTCTGGAAGGGTTGGGGTTTTTTTCTAGAAATGGAATCGAGGTCATTACCACTCCAGGTGTACAGAAACCGCACTGCAAACCACCGTCTTGTACCAGATATTTTTGTACGGGGTGCAAGTCATTTCCCGGGCTGACTCCTTCAATAGTAACAATTTCCTTATCAACACAACGGTTTGCCAGTGTCAGGCACCCCAGAACTGGTTTGCCGTCCAGCAGAATCGTACAACTGCCGCAAGTGCCTTCATTACAGCATTGTTTGGTCCCAGTGAGATTTAGTCGATTGCGAAGGGTTTCAAGGATTGTCTCATGAGAATCTATTAGAATAGTACGTACCGAACCATTAATGCTTAATTGAATTTTTTCCATGAATTGGTCGTTTTATCGTTTCAAAAGCATAGCCACTCCCTGCCCATGCCCCACACAGAGTGAAGCTATTCCATAGTGAGCATTCTGTGCGTCCATGCTATGGGCAAGTGTCACCGCAATCCTCAGACCAGACATCCCTAGCGGATGTCCCAGAGCAACGGCGCCACCATGAATGTTCAATTTAGTTTCATCAATACCGAGTTTTCGTTGACATGCTAGTACCTGTACCGCAAAGGCCTCATTGATTTCGAACAGGTCGATTTCATCCAGTGATAGTCCCGTCATCTTCAGTAATTTTCTTATTGCAGAAACAGGACCAAGACCCATGGTTTCCGGATTCAACCCGACATTGGCGGTCGTCATGATTTCCGCTAGCGGTTCTTTGCCGGACTGCTCGACAGTGCCTTGGTCCCCTATCCAAGCCATGCAGGCACCGTCTGAAATTCCTGAACTGTTCGCCGCCGTGACCGTGCCATTTTCCTTGAAGACTGTTCGCAGCCCCGATAGTGATTCCAGTGTTGAGAGACGGGGCTCTTGGTCTTCGGTGACAACCTTCCCGTCAGGCAAAGTCACAGGTACCCTTTCCCTAGTAAGGAAACCAGCCTCGCAGGCATCAAAGTATCGCCGGTTGGATTCCATCGCAAATGCGTCCTGCTCAGTCCGGTTAATGCCAAAATCTTCTGATAGCTTTTCCGCAGTAAGGCCCATATTGGTCCACTGAAAATCGTAGCTCTTGAAAAGATTCGGATGGTATCCCAAAGCTGCCGTCATGGGGACATGGCCCAGATGCTCGACGCCGCCAACCAGCATCTGGCTATTCGTTCCTGCCCTGATACTGTCGGTTGCCATCTGGAGGGCAGTCAGACTAGAGCTGCACAGGCGATTAACCGTAGCGCCTGGTGTTGTTTCAGGCAAATCGGCCAGAAGAATAATTAACCGGGCTAAATTCTTTCCCTGTTCCAGATGCTGACCGACACATCCGAGATAAAAATCATCAATCTGTTCCGGATTGAGCTCGGTACGATCAATCAGAGCCTGAAGAACTTGAACAGATAATTCATCCGCACGAAGGTTATGGTATAGTCCCTTTTCTGGATGGCCCCTACCAATTGGTGAACGGCAGCCGTCAATTAAAAAAACTGGATTCATCAGATATATTGTCCTCCATCTACTTTGATAACTTCACCGGTAATGTGTTTTGCACTGTCACTAGCCAAAAAGGTGGTCAATTCGGCAATATCTTCTGGGCTACCGATGCGGCCCAGCACAATTTCTTCCAGTGCTTTCTTCTTGAAATCATCCGGCATACTCTGGATCATTTTAGTCGCGATAAGTCCGGGACAGACGACATTCACAGTTACATTTGCCCGTCCCATTTCCTTGGCCACACTTTTAGACAAGCCAATCACACCAGCTTTGGCAGCAGCATAATTCGATTGGCCAAACTTTCCCCGGAGGGCGTTAATGGACGAAATGGTAATGATTCGGCCAGATTTCTTTTCCCTGAAAATGGGAGCTGCGGCCCGAATATAGTTGAAAACACCTTTTAAATCAGTAGCAATGACTTCGTCCCACATTGTTTCTGTCATTTTCCAAATTACCCTATCCTGATTGGCGCCGGCATTATTCACCAGAATATCCAAGGTTCCAAATTTTTCAATGACCTGGTCTACTATTTCTTGAGCTTTAGCATAATCTGCCATATCTGCCTGAAAATATATACCCTTCACACCCATTGATTCTATTTCTGCAAGAACTGTTTCCGCCCCTTCCTTATTGCTGTGATATGTGAAAGCGACATTCGCACCTTCTCCTGCTAGACTCTGAACGATGGCTGTACCAATCCCGGAGCTTCCCCCAGTTACTAATGCTGTCTTTCCTTCCAAGCGTTTGCTCATAAAATCTCCATAATTTTCCTGTTAGTTGTTTTTCCACCCTTTTTCTTTGTAATAATCCTTGACCATTCTATCAATATCTATCGTCGTCCCCTTCGCCGGTCCATCTGGAATGGGGTAATCCACAAAGCGGGCAGGAAGAGTGTCATCTTCTGGTTGGAGGCCTTCGCGAATGTTGAATTCTCTTTCGACTTGGCTGACATAGGAACAGATTTCCCAAAGTTGTTGCGCCTTTATATCACGCCCTAGCAGCCCTGAGTAAGCCTCTGCTGCGAAATCAAAGCCGATGACATCCACCATACAACAGGAAATATTCTTGCAAAGAGTCATGCTGTCAGAAAGAATCCCCATATGTTCGGCATAGTTAACCAATACCCCTTTCCCCTCCTCTTTTAATCTATGGGCCGCATCCCGGTTTCCTGTACGCTTCAGAGCCAATTCCTCATCTCCTGTCAATTCAATAGACGGTTCGCCGCGATAGTGATCTCCGCCCCGGGAATTGACAGCATTCATGAGAGCATATCCCTTAATCCCCCGGGGATCAGCAGAAAACAGTTCTAACCCCTTCACTTCGGCTGTCAGTTTTTGCGCTTCTTCACCAAATTGCTTTGCTGCACGCTTTGTCCCTTCCGCCAACAGGTCACCTATTCCCTCCCTGTGAGCAACCATTTCAGGGAGTCGAAGCAGGGCTTCCTTCGAACCCCAAGATAGATCTATATCGCCAACCTCCGCATCCGATACTATTCCTTCGTGTCTGCATTCCATAAGCCAAGCGATGACTTCTCCCATACTGATGCAGTCGAGCCCAAGCCTATTGACTGTATTGGATACAGCTACAGCCAGTTCCAAATCGGGATTTCCACATTTAACGGTAAATCCCGCCTGGGCCTCATACTCTGGGCCTTCTCCTTCATTATACTTTGTATATGTGTAGCGAGAACAATAGATATTGCAGTTATAGCACGATTTCGCTTTTACGACATGTTCGCGGCGTAGAGCCGTACCATTGACTTTTTTTAGGTCATCAAAAAGAGCTGTTCTGTAGTGATAAGCTGGTAACACGCCCATCTCTGCTAGTTCATCCATGATTTTTGTTGTTCCAAACTTATGCCGGTCTTCAAACTCATCGTTCTCTTCAATCCTCTGTTTGAACTGTTCGCATGTATTCTTGAACCGTTTTGGATCTACGGCTGTTACTGGCTTACTACCCCGGACAACAATAGCTTTGAGTTTCTTCGACCCCATAACTGCCCCCATTCCTGTCCGACCGGCAGCCCGAGCGAGATTGCAGGAAATTATTGAGTATCGAACTAGGTTCTCTCCGGCGGGACCAATGGCGGCAACCTGGAGATCAGGATCGTGAAGTTCATCTTGAAGCTGGACGGTTGTCTCTGTGATGTCCAGGCCCACCAAGTGTGAAGCGTCACGGAGTTCTACTTTGTCATCGTCGATAAAAAGATAAGTCCACCTGTCTGAAGCTCCTGTGAAAACAATTTGTTGATAACCGGCCCACCGTAGCTCCGGGGCGAAAAATCCTCTGGCTCCCGAATCTCCTAGAATCCCCGTAAGTGGACTCTTGGCGCTGGCGATAAATCGGCAGGTTCCGATCAATTCGCTTCCTGTAAGTGGTCCCACTGCAATACAAAGAATATTCTCTGGCCCCAGTGGATCTATCCCGGGCTTTAATTCATTCATTAGTGTGATACTGTTCCATGTTCGCCCTCCAATTCCATTATCTGGTGTTTGACTTTTTTCGACCTTGCCGTAAGTCAGATCCACTCGCAGACTTGTTCCTCGGCAGATACTCACGAATCTACCCTCAAGCCATCCTTCCATTCTTCGCGGATTGGTTCACCCTGCACGGAAACGTAATTCGCACGTTTCTGATTGGGATTTCCATCAGTCTGGAGGAAGGATACCAGACTACTGTCCCGGTGATCTTCGATGTATGAGAGAGCGCCGCTGGGGCAGGCGGTCACGCAGGAAGTGGCACCATCACACAGATCACAATAAAGAGGCAAGTGATCGTAAAATCCGATAGCACCCACCGGGCATGCATCCACACAGATTTGGCAGGACGTGCATAAATCTTCATCCAGAATTATTTCGCCTTTGTCGCCTACAGACAATGCCGTAGTGGGACACTCTAAACAGGGTTTCTCCAAGCAACTGAGGCAGGCAATGGCCATCTCCAAACCTACACTTTCCAGCTTGGCGACACGAATGCGGGACATAGCCCGGGTGACACTGCCAAAGTGAAACGAGCTGCAAGCAACCTCGCACATGCGGCAACCCACACAGATTCGAAGCTCACAATGGATCATGGTTGTAAGCCTTCATAATCCTTGCACCAATTTATTATTCCAAAATGGATGATTCTATCTATCAACTATTTGTCCACTCCGGCTTCCGTTTCTCCAAAAAAGCTTCTATACCTTCATTAGCATCGTGAGTTTCCATTAATTTGGTTGTGTATGTCTCAGCAAGTTTGTCCAGACTCACAGATAAGTTTTCGTTAAATGCCGTCCGTGCTGCGCGGCTGGCAAAACGCAGAGATGATGCACTCTTTCCCAAGATGTGTTTTTCGACCCAGTTATTGGCACCATCTATCATTGATTGTTGGCTCTCAAAAAGCTGCGTCCCCAAACCGGAAGACATAACCTCATTAGGTTTCATGCTCCTGCCGGAAAGAAGCAATTCATCGGCTTTGGTCTGACCAACCTTCATTGGCAGGATCAAGGATGCCGGAGGTGCGAATACTCCCAACACAATTTCGGGCTGTCCCAATCTTGCAGTTTCGTCTAGGAAAAGGAAGTTACACGAAATAGCCAGTTCCATTCCACCACCAAGACATTGTCCAGATACCATTGCCATTGTGGGTATTGACAGGTGCATCAGAGTTTTGAACAGCTCATGGAACTGGGTCAACATTTCCTGAGCATTTTCTTTGGTGTGTTCTGGTACTGATGCACCACAACAAAAATTATTTCCAGCTCCCATAAACTGTATCAGCTTAACGCCGTGGCCTATAGTTCCCAACCCGGACTGCAATTCTGCCATCATCTCGGCATCCAGTACGTTGATTTTAGGTGCATTCAGGACAAACCGAACCACCTGTCCGTCAAAAAATGACTCTGTAATTACTTTTTCCATGATTACCTAGCTAGAATCGCATTAAAGGCTGTAGGGTATCCCAAATCGGCCTCAAGATGAAGAGGCATCTGCCTCAAAATCGCCACCAAGTGTGGTAGCCGTTCCATCGTAGAGATGAGGATAATGTTTTCGGAATGTAGCAATCATCAGTTTTCGGGGCAAGTCAGCATAGTGACCTAGGTCCTGCAAGTATTCCATATGACGCTGGCCCTGAGAATCATATTCATGAAATATGGAATCGTTTTGTCCGTCAAATTCCAGAGGCTTGACATCAAAACGTTGGCAGAGGGAGAGGTTGAAAGCAGGCGTTGCCTTCACCCAGTGCCCCTCAAGATAGAGTTCTGTGAAACCGTGAAAGGCGAAGACATCGCTCCTCATGTACTCGTTAAGGCGCTCTGTGGTGAGGTGGTTACGTACGTTAGCATACCCGAGGCGACTGGGGATATCTACCACCCTTGCAGCGGCCGCCAGTAGGTTAGCTTTTACTATACAGAATCCACTTCCCTTAGCCAGAGCGGAACTAGCTGTCAGAGCTTCAGGAGCTAAATCAATGTTGTATGGGTCGTAGCGAATTGTATCTCGCACAGCGTAGTAGATACTGACAGCTTTCTCTCTTTTTTCCACCGATCCAGAGCTCACCGTCTGAGCAAAATCAACTACTGTCGGAGCATCGCTATCGACAAAACGACCTGGCTGAAGGTACTGATCAAAATCAGGTTTGGAAATCTCAGTCATGTAAGATTACTTGGGTAAAATTGCTTTGAGCATATCGTCATCCCACGGCAGCCCTTCAGCTAGCATCTGTCGTAGCTTGATGAAGTCCACTTCGCGGTTTCCTTTCTGCCCTTCATTGAATGCCCTGAAACCAGCTTTTGCTTCAGTCATCATATTTAACGCCAGCCAATCGCGATTGCTCTCCTTGTTTCTGTCCCAGTGTTCCAGCTTTTTCTTGCGGACAGAGTTGATGGTTTTACTCAAGCAATTGGGGAATGTCAACATCAGTTTAGTACACATTTTTTCCACGGCATTATCAAGCAATGATAAATCTATTTCACCCTTTTTCAGTATTGCTTTTGCTTCGTCCAGCGCTTTTCCTTTTCTGGAGAGTCCAAAGATAATCTCACCCTTGCACTTACTGATCCATCTATCTGTTCTAACTAGCGGGTTTGGAATGAACTCACCGTCAACTTTCAGAGCAGGTACTATCTCTGACAGTAACCCGTGCCGTAGTGCTTCATGCGCACTCCATGGTTCACATACTGTACAGGAAAGCATTGCCAATTCCGCACCAACAAACAGATGCAGAAAATCGGTCGAGCCACCGTCGGGAGCGCTACCATGCTTTGGGCCAGCCTGCCCGAAACGGGCTAGATCCTGTGCAATAGAGAAATCACAAGCCATTCCGATTTCCTGACCGCCGGCGATTCGCATCCCATTCACTCGATTGATTACGGGTTTATCACACATCAGAATAGCAGAAACCATATCATTGAACAGACGCATATATTGTTTGTATTCTTGTGGATTGCCTGCATAATACTCAGCATATTCTTTTGTATTTCCACCAGTACAGAATGCCTTATCACCTACAGCTGAGAATACAACTGCAACAACACTGCGATCATTTGATGCCGCTCGAAATGCCAAGATAATCTCCTTCACGGCCGCAGTTGTGTAAGAGTTATACTGCTCAGGATTATTCAGTAGAATCCATGCATTGTTCAATCCATCAATCTCCTTTCCATTATTGTCCAGACAAGGATGCAATTCGTATATTATTTCCTTAAAATTGCTTTCGACTAGATTGTGGCTTGCCAAGTTGTTATTCATTTTTTGCTCCAATTGTTTTGTTTGTCATTCATTTTCAGATCCTATTCAAAAATCTGGAATCATCACCGAACGTCTGCTTAATTGGTGTTCCAAGGTTTTTTTAAAGATTTCGTTGATTTGCGACATGGGAAAGGTTTCAGTAAATGGTTTTATTTCAATTTTTCCCTCATCGACTAGTTCCAGAACGTTATTGTATAATTCAGGCTTACATCCCCAAGTACCAATCAAGGTTGCATCAAACGCCATTAGGTTGCTAAGACGCACTTCTAGTTTGTCCATGGTGAAACCAACAATAGATAAGGTACTAGCAATCCCCATCAGTGCAAATGCCAACTCTTGACCTGCTCTAGTTCCAGACATCTCGTAAATTTTCCAGCGATTGGGTGGTGCACCCATCTCTTGACATTTCTCCTTTACAGCCTTTTTTATTTCTCTTATACCCATGTCAGATATATTCAGTGTCTGCCCTATACCTATTTGGCCGAGTTGATCCAGTTTTTCCTGTGAGATGTCCAGTGCCAGTACTTTCCCTCCGAAAACACTTGCAAGTTGAGCCCCATAAATCCCTACACCCCCAACTCCAATTATGATTGCAAAATCACCTTCCTGGATTCCACTCTTTAGCATCACCTGATAAGGTGTTGAAATGGCATCGGCAATTACAGCAAGTTCAGGAAGACTGTGTTTTGACAGAACGGAAACAGGTACTTCTGCCAGATACTGTGCTGGTACCACTGTATGACTCGCAAATCCACCATGAAAATCATTTCCTGGCATTTGCTGTTTTTGACAAATATTACTTCTCCCCGTCTCGCAAAGATCACATCCCCCACATGGCATCACTGCAGGGATAATAACCGGCTTGCCAATAAGGTCAGATACTCCCGCAACAACAGTCCCGCTGATTTCATGCCCTAGGACTAGGGGAATCTCATGACGGGTAGGGACCCCATAATGCCAGAAACTCAGATCTGTATGGCAAACGCCACAGCCAGCTACTTCCACGAGTACTTCATCCTTTTCTAACTTTTGAGCCGGAATCGTTCCTAGCTCAAAGGGCTGGCTTTTGGCGACCATTTGCCATGCCTTTATTGTATTCATATCACTCCTGACTTTTGTCTTTAATTAGCATTATCGTCGCATATAACAAGTAGATATAAAAGGAACTATGCTTCCAGATTTTCATCATTCATGATGACTACGTGAGGTTCCCAAGATTCCTCCGAATCTATTTCTGCAAATGTAGCAAGAATAACTTTGTCTCCTGGATTAGCAAGATGTGCTGCTGCACCATTCACACAGATTATACCTCTATCTTCTCCTTCATATTTCATGACGTAGGTGACCAGTCGAGTGCCTTGTGTTATGTTCCACAGGTGTACTTGTTCATGAATTCGAAATTTGCCCAAATCAATCAAGTCCTGGCTTAACGCTACTGACCCTTCATAATCTTTGAGAGCATGTGTTACGGTTGCATTGTGCAATTTAGATTTTAGAACGGTAATGTTGTGGGGCATTGGTGATTCCACAGAAAGTGTGGCTAGGATTGTAGAGGGGCTAGGTCATTCATTGGATATTATGGTGTGCTTGAAAGCATTATAGCCTATTTTCTTCTGCTTGCGACGCTTGTGTTTTTTGCATGGCTAGAACAGATGCGCCTAATGCAACCGCAAATTGGGGATTGGGCGCGGTTTCCACCTCAGCCGAAAATTCTTTCGTTAACAGTTCCTGCAGGTATGGATGAAATGCTATTACACCTCCACAAAGAATTACAGGAATATCGGTTTTGACAGGAAGTTTTCGGATCCGGTTTACGATTGACAGATATATTCCCTTGGATATTTCCTCGATGGGGATATCATTGAACTTCCATCCTAGAATCTCTGATTTGGCGAATACTGTGCAGAAACTGTTGATTATCTTCGAGCCGGTGGCCAACTGGGCAAGTTCGCTCATTTCATCAATTTTAAGTTCGGCCCTCTCAGCAATTTCAGTGATAAAGGTCCCTGTACCCGCAGCACATTTATCATTCATGTGGAAATTAATTACTTCTCCCGACGGTCCACTCTCTATAATTTTAATATCTTCGCCACCAATATCAACAATGCATTTATGCCTGGGGTATGGCACAGATATTCCTGCCGATGCACAAATCAATTCCGTTTTTTTCACATCCCCCTGAAAACTATCTCGACCGTATCCAGTTGTACAGACTCCATTGATTGAGAATTGTTCTTTTATTTTAGACAACTGGCTCTTGAATAGATTCTTGTTCCTGCTTAGTGAAGGAATTACACTTTTGATTACCAAATCATTTGAACCGTTCGTGACAACAAACTTTGTGTAAGAGGAACCTAGGTCTATGCCAAGATGATGTTTATCCATTTTCTTTCTTTTCTTGAAGATGGATTAGCGCAGTAACGGCACGATTCAGCGGTGTGTCTATGCCATGTTTCAATCCATACTCCCGAATTTTTCCATTTAGTCGGTCAATTTCGGTCATTGCTCCATTCTCGATATCGATTAGCATAGAGGGCTTGTGATGGCCTGCCTTTTCCAGGTAAAGAATACAATCTCTTCGAAAACCATTTCGTATCTCTATATTTTCCTTTTTTGCAACCATGATAGATTCATCAATAATCCCTGCGACCAAATCCTTTGTTTCAGGAAAACTCATCACCTCTTTCATAGTGCAATGCGATATGGCGCACAGGCAGCTCAATGAAGCATTCAAAATGGATTTTTCCCAGACATGATTCCTTATCTTATCCGGTCCAGAAATTACTGTCTTCAGTTTCACAGAATTCAATAAATTTCTAATCGCTTCTGAAATCTCTTTTCCATTTGCTGTTAAAGCGGCTATGTGATTAGGCGGATGGAAAAAGGTCACTTTGACCGTATTCAAATTTTTCATTTCACCTGCATAATTTATGACCATCCGCAAGGTTCTATCTTTACCGAAGGCCTCTGCAGCGATTAATTCGTTATCAATGCCATTCTGAGCACATACGACAAACATTTTTCCGGAATCAATCCGGGTTAATTGCTCAACGACAGCATTTAGTGCTGTGGTTTTTACAGATATTACAATCACGTCTAGGTCATAATCACCCAGTTCAGAAATAGTGCAGCAGACATGGTTGATGCTTACATGTTTGTTGATTGTCTTTGTCAGTTTAATGCCGGATTTTTTTATCACATCAATTTTTTCAGTTATAAGGTCACACACAACTACCATTGCTCCAGCTTCAATTAGATGGGCTGCTAATGTGAGCCCGGCTGGTCCTCCACCGATTATACCTATCCTTAATTGAGCATCAGATATCTTCACTATATTTCCTTCCATAATTTAATCTATTTTTTGAATTTCAGTTGTTCGATGAATGTTTCAAGTTTTGTTCGCGTCTGACCATCGGAAAAGAATCTCAAATCCACTAAGTCTCCATCGAAGGATATGCTATCCTTGCCTGTAGCTTCTTCAACTCGTTGAGGCAAGCCAAAACGACTGTTCGCGTTGTTGAAACAAGTTTTTGAATCGTGAAATACGACGCCGTCAACTCTGAAGGTTTTCATCAAATTCTTCATCACTTCTAGCTTTGCATTTTCTCCCCTGTTAATGAAAATTTGAGTATACGCATAAGCCATAGATTCCAAAGGCCTTTCCGGGTCAAAATCATCGAATACCCAGCTATTGCAGTAGGTTGAGGCCACCACAGCAGTATTATTTTCGGCGAAAAGCTCGGCCAGGTTTCTTAAACGTCCCCAGACCGGCATGCCTTCCCAGTAAATTCTCACTTTCTCATCAGGGACGGCACCTTGGTTTCTTGCAACTAATTCCTCAAGTTCCGTCAACGCTTCTCTATAGAAATCAACACATATCTCCGTTCCACGCAGGATAACAATAGGAGCCATTAAAATACATCCATCAAAAAATGTTAGTGGTGCTGGCGTCTGGCTCGCAGTTTCCAGCATTTTTTTCCAGAGTTTCGAACCTTCAAAACTCAGTGCAAGTGTCTCCGACAGTTTCTGATAATCCAAAGGTTTTCCAATAATTTCTTCTCCAACGGAAATCAGACCCCTTAATTGAGCCGTTACATTATCTACATCAGCTTCTGAAACTTCCTCTAAATAGCGTGGCGGATATATTCCGACCACAGGACAGTTATATTCACGACCAAAAAAGTTGAACCATTCGGACACTTCCCTGCACTGATTTGTGTTGTACACTATAATATCAGGTTCGGGGATGGATTTCAGACCATACACTTTTGTCAGGGGAGTCTCTTTCATCAACCAAGCACCAATGTCTGCCGTAAGATAGGAGCAGATTTCACCGTCAAAACCTGCCTGATGAGCACGTGGAATGTATTTTTCAGCTGTGCGTGACGCTCCCAGAAGGGCACCATGATTTTCTGGAAAATACACCTCAAATCCAAGAGCCCGCAGTATCTCCGCCGGCCCAGCACTAGTGCACCAAGCTATCGGAGATTTCATTCCCGTATAGTAATCTTTCAGAACTTCTTTCAGTCTTTTTTGTGATTCGAGTCCAGCCATTTTCTATTCCAGATTAATCACATATGCCTTTTTAGATATTGGTTTTTCAGATTCGTAGAGAGAGACGATATCATCTTGAAAGATATTCTCCACTACTTTTGGAGAAAGCTTCATTGAAGGAGTCAGTTCTTCATTCTCGATAGTCAGTTCATAGTCAAGTACCAACGCTTTTTTGTAACGAGCATATTTCGGTGTAATAGCCTGGTTCCATATCTTTAGACATTCGCTTGAACACTTTGAGTACTCCAACATACTTGATGGGCATTGACACCTATCACACAGCATAGACTTATCAGGTTTTTGGGAAAACACATTCTTATTCGGGAAAAGAAGGATTACTGGATAATCACGGTTGCGACCACTCAAAAAGGCGTGCGATAGATATGCACAATCCTTTGAAATCAGATTTTCAACTTCCGTGGGGACCACGTTTTCACCATTAATCAACTTGAATATCCTGCCTTTCCTGGTGATGAGTTTCAAGCCAGTGTCTGTGTATTCCCCTATGTCGCCTGTGTGAAACCATCCACTTTCCTCGATCACTTCAGTAGTGGCTTCAGAATTACTGTAGTATCCGGCCATTACATTCGGACCTTTAACCAGTATTTCCCCATCAGAGGCAATTCTCACAGATACACCAGGAATCGGCTTGCCCACAACCCCAGTTTCTCTCTCAATATTTGGGTCAGTCGTGGTACAACAGGGAGAAGTTTCAGTCAATCCCCATCCCTCGATGACTGGCACTCCATAGTTTGCAAAGAGATCAGCTATATTTTTGGGCAGGGCAGCTGCTGCCGTAAAGACGAAACGTAGTTCATCATGAAAAATCGTTTTCTCTATAGCCGGATCTTGCGTGGCCCTGATAGCGATCTCCTGGTAAATACGAGGGACGCTGAAAAAAACCGTTGGCCTTACATGGCTCCAGTTTTTTAAAAGGGTACCAATATCTTTACCATATCCATTTTCAAGAGATAGAGTTGCCCCATTCACAATTGCAGCGAATTTCTCAAAAATTCCGCCAAAACTATGGTGCCACGGAAGGTAGGACAGGAATCTGTCTTCTTGATTCAAATCCCACAAGGCCTTCATAGCCGCCTGCTGCGATAGAATATTTCCGTGAGTCAACTGCACACATTTGGGCCTTCCCATAGTACCGGAAGTGTACATCATCAACGATACGGTGTCAGCCGGGACATCTAACCCTGTAACATCCGTAACGCCAATATAATGAGAAACCATATCCCCAAAAGAGATGGAGTTTGAACCAAACTTTCCTTCATCGCCAGAAAAATGAATGATTTTTCGCAATGATTCGGGAGTCTTGATTTTTGCATATTGAATATTATCAGCTACTGCTGCAAATGTCGGGTTACAAAAATCCAGCAGACGATTAGCCTGATCGTCTGGATATCCTGCAAAAATGGGAACGGAAATGGCACCCATAGCCATGACAGCCAATTCCAGTTCTAGCATTTCCTGGCAATTGCGCGATAGAATGGCAATTCTATCACCTCGCTTAAGTCCCGTGGAACATAGATATTCCTGAATGGCTGAAATATCTTTAATAAATTGAGACCAGGTTAATACTTCATATTCACCATTTCTTGGTTCTTGATAAACGGTTGAACTTGAAAAATTTTTGCCGTTTTGATTAAGCATCACTGCCAGATTCTGCGGAAATTTCATTAAATCAATTTCGCTCTTATATATTTTATCTGCTACTTTCATTTAATCTATTAAAATGATTGAATAAAATTATCCAGCTGCTCAGTGATTTTTGCTTCATCAAAGAATCGTGCATCTACCATATCTGCCTCAATCACCATAGTGGGGATCCCTGCCGCTTCATATCCAGGAAGTCGGCGTTTAACATAACTGTTCCAAATGCTGCAACTATTGTTCCAATGAGCAACAATTCCATCGGCCTGATATTCCTTGACCATATCGAGAGTCCAATTCAAAATCCAGTCTTTTGAACGATTCATAGTATTCCATGCATATCTTCTTACTAAAGAGTCCATTGCATGATTTGCGTCAAAATTGAACCACCAACTATGTGTGTATGTACTGGCTACAAAAGCAACATTCTTTTCTTCGCAGTATTTTGCCAGCCAATTTTTTCGCGGCCAGATGGGGATTGCGTCCCAGACAAGTCTTATTTTTTCATCGGGCACCGCTTGGATTCCTTTTTCAACTCTTTCCTCCAGTTCAGACAGAAGTGAGCGGTAATAATCCGTACAGACTTTCGTTCCTCGTGCGACTACAATTGGTGCCATAGCAGTAAAGGCATCAATATTGGTCCATGGGGTCGGTTTTCTTTTCGCTAGTTCAAGACATTTCTGCCATAATCGATTGGCTTTGTCAGCTTCTTCTACAATTTCATTTAGCTTTTCTTCACTATAGCTCAATTCAAAACGGCCACATATTTCCTTTATGTGTTGTTCGATTTGATCTTTAAAATGCTGTAATTCCTCTGGTGAATGCTCTTCTTTTCTTACCAGAGACGGTGCCCGTAGTACATAATGAGGGACGTCTTTGTTTTGCTGTGAAAATATTTCCTGGACCTCATTGCCCCACCGCTCCACAACTGAACACTGGCTGTTGCAGGCATAAAACATATCTGGTTCAGGGAGACCGTGGATGGGAGAGGCCACGTCTCCTAGGAGTATTCCAATATCGCTGAGAGCATATTTACATAGTATGGGTGAACTTAATCCACTCGACTCAGATAATTTGATAGAATCTTGGCTATACGGATTGTCAGGGTTTTTATCAGGAGATAGGGCACCCAGTATTGCAGCATGGTTTTCAGGATATACTGGGATGATATCCATTGCCATAAGCACTTCTGTGGGGGCAAATGCGGAACACCAAGCTATTTTTTTCCCGCTGGCCTTCACCTCATCATAAAATGCAAATATGTCAAATACCGTCTTTAATCTTACCATTTTTTTCTCCTGATTTTTTTGCAGATTATCGTGTCCAGATGGTTTTCATTTCGTCACCACAGCCGACTAAACAAGCATCACAGGAAGCACCCATGGGTTGGTCTTCCTTTGCCATTGATTCTAAATGAATTTCCTTTCCCATAGACTCAAACAGTTCGCTTGCTTCAGTCAAACGTGGTTCTCCACAGGTAAATTGCCTTATCCATCCTTTCGACTTTAATCCCTCGTCTCGCGGAGAATCTGCCGTGCCGCAAAGTTCGCTCATGCAGATGCCCCTACTTTCTCTAGACGTTGCAGGGCCAGTGTTGCAGCACCGAGGGCTGTCGTGAACTGGACCATGTCTCCGTCGGGTACATTGATTTTTTCATCTACGTTTTCTGTTAGTACATTCACCATCGTCCCAAAACGCATAATGCCGCCAGTAAGTGTGACCTGTGATTCCATTTTGACTCGTTTCAGTAACTGTATTGCACGTTTTACCAATGAAGCCATTGCTCCAAACATGATATCCGAGGGTGCTGATCCCAAAGACAATTGATTAATTACTTCAGACTCCGCGAACACGGCACAAACTCCAGATATGGGGACTTCCTCTTTTGATGTGTCAACGAGGGTGCCGATTTCCTCAGTTCCATATCCCATATATCGAGCTGTTTTTTCGAGAAACGCCCCTGTTCCGGCTGCACATTTATCATTAAGGCGGAAGGATTTGACTTTTATTTTTTCATCTAGCCGACTGGCCTTCATAGTCTGCCCACCGATATCTAGTACAGTCCGAGTTTCAGGAAAGAAAAAGTTTGAGCCACGTGCTGTAGCTGTTAAATCAGTGACTGTAATATCTCGGTAAGGTACCATATGTCGACCGTATCCCGTTGAAATGGCATACCCGATATTTTCTTTGGCCAGACCCGATTCTTTCAGGATTTGATCGAATACCATTTCAGATGCCTTATCTAATTTGAAACCAGTTTTTACCATTGATTTTCCGACCACCTCTTTTTCAGGGGAAAGAATCACAGCCTTGGTGTATGTAGAACCCACATCTACTCCAATGACATGTTTCATGTTTCGCCTACAGGTATTCGACTTTCCATAATGTGATCCATAGCGAATAGTGCAGCTCCCAGAGCTCCCATGTAATGTGATTCATCACTCACGTTCATTTTCATCCCAAGGCCTGCAGTCAAGACTTCAACCATACCAATATTTTTCGCCACGCCACCTGTAAAAGTAATTTCATCGTTAAATCCGACCCGTCTCAATAAAGCAAGTGAACGAGAGGATATCGATTGGTGGACACCTAACAGGATGTCCTCAATTTTCTTGCCTTTGCCAAGCCAGGATAACACTTCCGATTCCGCAAACACAGTACATGTAGTACTGATCTTAACTGGTTTTTCTGATTTCAAAGCCGTGGGACCTAGTTCATTCAGGGGGATGTCTAGAGCCATGGAAGCAGCTCCTAGGAAACGGCCAGTACCAGCAGCACATTTGTCATTCATACAAAAATCCACAATTTCGCCGATTTCACTAACACTGATTGCTTTAGTATCCTGTCCGCCCATATCCAGAACCGTCCTTGTTTCTGGGTACATATGCACGGCGCCTCGACCATGGCAACTGATTTCCGTAACCTGTGTATTCCCAAATGTTACTTTATAGCGCCCATAACCCGTTCCAATGACATAAGCAACTTCTTCTTCCCGACGCTTGCTCTCATTCAGCGCTTTGAAGTATGCCTTCTCGGCAGCTTGTACCACATTAGCACCTGTATCAATCAAGGCCCTGCCGATGATTTTCAGATCCTCATTGATAATAACAGCTTTTGTTTGCGTAGAACCGACATCCACTCCAGCAGCTAACGCCATATTATCCCCCACCCTCTACTGCAGCCCTTGCCTTCCGTGATGCCAACCCCTCAAAAAAAGCATCAATGCGGTTTTTCATCTGGGCTTCTCCGACAACTCTTGAATCCATCATGTCTGATTCAATAAACAGACTCGGCAAATCACTTTTTTCCATTAACATGCGACGATTGTCTGCCATACCTGCTGAAGTCGTCCTACAACTCTTTATGGGGTGGTACACCACACCATCGATATTGAAATCATCAGCTTGTGAAAGAACCGTAAGTTCGGGGTGAAACATAGAATCCATGGCATCACGAACACTGATCAACACACCTTCCGCCAGCGAATCAAGAGGGTCGTCCAGATCATACTGTACGCCTATATTCGTCCCACCTGAAGCGAACCAGAGATAGGATGACATGACAAACGACCCGCCCCATTTCGTGAACATTTCATTGAAACGTCTGAAGATGGGATAACAAGGAACGCCAATGAAACTCAATCTATATTTCTCGTCGGTGAGGGTCCCTATACCATTCGCAGTCATATACTCCATTTCTTCTACCAGTCTTTCAAAAAACCGAGCTCCTTCGGGAGTCCCTCGAAACACATTGGACATCCCTAGATACACAGTTCCATCAGTAAGGGCATTGAACAAAGAAGGGCTGCTCTGATTCAGTTCTAGTACTCGTTTCCAACAGCGACTCATTGTGTTAGCGTGTCCTAGAACTTCCCTGAGACGATCGACATCGAATTTCTTTCCTGTTAACCCCTCACACGTTTCAATCAGTTCTTCAAGTTGAACTTTTACATATTTCTTTTCCCGCTCAAATTGTTCATCTCCAGGCCAGGTTCTTGTTCCCGCTTCACGCGTTGCTGGCACATCTATTGAAACCATGGGAATATCATAAATTCGCTCCCAGATTTCAGCCCATTTGAAATATGTATTACAGGCATTGGTCAGTACGGCAATTCCTGGCTTTGGTATGCGACCCATGGGGTGGTTTCCATTCTGCATCTGCATTGCAAAATCTGCTTTAACGTATCCACAAATATCTGGAGAATACCCATAATCCTCTGCTGTATTCAGAAAGTCGTCTGCTACATGGCGAACAGCAGTCTGTAGAGAATTAATTTCTGGAAACACCATAGGCATATCAAATACACGGAGTATTTCTGCAATGCTGCCCATGACAAAAACATAGGCTGCAGTCTCGTCATCTTCGGCCTTCTGCGTCAAATCCTGAAACCAGTCTCTGAAAAGAGCAGCCCCTTCCCGGGTGCCACGGCCTACTATACCTTTTTTAGTTACACTATTCATTTTTTACCTCAATCAAACATCAAGTTCTCCACGAACGTTTCTAGCTGAATCTCCAAATGGTCAAAGCTGGACATATTTTCCTCAAATTCACTCACAAAATAGGGAGTGTCATCCTTTTCGAGCTCCTGAGTATAAGTGACCTGTTCCTCTAGACCGGGTTCGCACATTTTTGCTGCAGTTATAATCACAGCTTCAGCATCTGTATTTTCAAACCTTTCTCTCAACATTTTTTCTTTCGGTTTACGCAAATCATGTTGCACGGGGCTGTAGGATGAGTTATTGATATAGGCTTCAGCCATCGCTTCTAATGGATTATCACCAGCATCAATATCTTCGAGTATGTATCGCATTCCAATCAACAGGTCATCATCAACTACGTAACATGACCTGCCGATAGTCCTCAACATGTCCAGCGGTGGCTGTTCACAGAAACCACCTTCGAAAACAACCCGAATGCGATCCTGTTCACGGGCATCTCTCTTCTCAATTAGAGGAATTACTGCTTCGAGTAATTCATTATGTTCTTCCCGTGGAATCAAGCCACCTAAAGCCACTAAGACGTATGCTTCATTGATAGTAATGAGCCAAGGCCTTTCCCTTTTTATCGCATATAACTTTCGGAGTAAGGCTCGGTTTTTGTTAAAAACAGCAATAGAATTTCGCAAGTCATCCTTTGTTATTTTCCTGCCCGCAACTCCTTCGATTACACCCTGGATTCTTTCATACTCTTCTTTCAGATATTGAACGGAATGACTAGAGTTCGGGTTCTGGGGAAGATAAAGAATTTGGCAAGGGTAATCAAAATTCCGCCCCCAAATTGGGGCCAGATTTCGGGCGGCATCACAAATAGGATGTGTGACGAACATATCTATTTCCACCCTGCCGGAAAGAACTTGTTCCAGATTTGTTTTCAAAATCGAACATAAAAAGGATCCAAATCTGCTATCTGCTTCACGGGGTTCCACAGAAGCTCCAAACATCTTCATAGGCAGCATGCCAGCAGCATGGGCTATTTCTTCTGGGAAATATACCTGAAAGTGGCCCAGTACTTTTCCGCCCGCTTCCCGCCAGCGTTTAACCGTTGTTACTTCGGTATCTTCTATGGTTTCCTGACAGAGCCACAGAATTTCTTCCAGTGGCTGATTTTTCCATCCTTCGAGCGTTTTTGGTCTATCCATATCTTTCCTGCACTCGTCGCAACTATACATAAAGGCCTACTGCCCTAAATTGGGCAGCGTTACCGCACCTAGCATCGCCTCTCCCTGTCACTCTATGACATAGTCAAAGTCCATTCGGGGCGATGCAAAATGTATATAATTTATAACTAGCAGACACTGCCAAGTGATTCAGGTCGGCGGAGTACTGACCACCACCAGAGCCACCAGCACTATGATTAGGAT
>Ga0208132_1000039_pt1 | contig 52867 bp, 39 predicted proteins | sample ETNtaG_16_FD_185785 | JGI IMG/M metagenome (GOLD analysis project Ga0208132, IMG submission 185785) | Marine microbial and viral communities from oxygen minimum zone, Eastern Pacific Ocean - ETNP201406SV199 (SPAdes) (version 2) | ecosystem: Environmental > Aquatic > Marine > Oceanic ... | reverse complement strand
ATTGCTACGGTATCGCCACGTTTGATGCCGCGTCGGGCCAGGGCGCTGGCCAGTTGCCGGCAGCGGCTGGCGGTTTCGCCCCAGGTGCGGCGAAGGGGTCCGTGAATAATGGCAACTTCCTCCGGATAGACCCGGGCCGTGCGGGCGAGGAACGAAAGTGGGCTGAGCGCCGTGAAATTCGCGGGCCGGCGCTCAAGGTCGATGTCGTAGATCGTATCCATGTTGATTGAGAAACGTCCCCGCTAGGGGCTTGTTTTTACGCCACTATAGCGCAGATAGGTTTGGTCGGCGGCTCTTTCCTGGGGGTGATCGCGCTTGTATTTCGAGTAGTCGATCTTTACAATGTTGCGCTGCAACAATTTATGGAGTGCGTGTGTGAGCAAAGTAAAACCCCAACCAGCGGCAACTGATCCGGCAGAATTTTCCCGCACCATGGTCGATGTCATGACCCGCAGCCAGCAGGCTATGACCGAGTTTATGCAAAATCAAACCGACCACTTTGGCGGCAGTTTCGATCCAGTCAAACTCGGTGAGGTTTTCCTCCAGAACCTCAGTACGTTGCGCTTTGAACCGGAGCAACTGGCCCAGGCCCAGTGGCAGTTCTGGCAGGACACTGTTGCCTTGTGGCAGCAGACCACGGCGGGTCTGCTCGGGCGTCCGACTGAGCCGGTGATAGAGCCAGACAAGGGCGATAAACGTTTTCGCAGCGACAATTGGAGTGACGGCCACCTGTTCGATTTCATCAAGCAATCTTACTTGTTGACCTCACGCTACGTACTCGGTGCGACTGCCTCAGCTGAAGGACTGGATGACAAAACCCGCGCGCAGATCAATTTCTTCACCCGCCAGTACGTCGACGCGATGGCACCGACCAACTTCGCCTTGACCAATCCGGATGTACTCAAGAAAACACTGGAGTCTAAGGGCGAAAACCTGGTCAAGGGCTTCCAGAATATTCTCGAGGACCTGGAGCGAGGCGAGGGTAGGCTACAGACCCGCATGGTAGATACCAAAGCGTTTGAACTGGGGAAGAATATTGCTGTAACCCCGGGTAAAGTGGTGTTGCAGAACGACCTCATCCAGTTGCTGCAATACCAGCCGACCACTGCCACCGCTTACAGTACACCACTGCTCATCATTCCGCCCTGGATCAACAAGTACTACATCCTCGACCTTCAGCCTGAGAACTCGCTGATCCGCTGGCTGGTCGAGCAAGGGCACACCGTGTTCGTCATCTCCTGGGTTAACCCGGGGTCAGAACTCGCCGACAAGGGCTTCGAGGATTATCTGTTGGAGGGTCCGTTGGCGGCGTTGGATGCGATCGCGACGATTTCCGGACAGGCGCAGGCAAACGTCATCGGCTATTGCCTGGGTGGGACCTTGCTGGCGGCGCTGCTTGCCTACCTGCAGGCGCAAGGCGATGCCAAACGGGTCGCTAGCAGCACCTTTTTTACGTCCATGATCAACTTTTCCGAGCCAGGTGACCTGGGGGTGTTCATCAACGAGGAACAAGTCGAGAGCTTGGAGCAGAAGATGGCCAGGGATGGCTACCTCGATGGCACCGATATGGCCGCCACCTTCAACATGCTGCGCTCGAACGATCTCATCTGGTCATTTGTTATAAAAAACTACTTGATGGGGCACGAGCCTCTTGCCTTCGATTTGCTGTATTGGAATTCGGACTCGACCCGCCTCCCGGCGCGAATGCACAGCGAGTACCTGCGTACCATGTATCTGGAGAACCGCTTCAAGGAACCTGGCGGAATGGTGTTGGACGGTGTCCCGATCGACATCTCCAGTATCAAAACGCCGTGTTATTTTCTCTCTGCGAGCGATGACCACATTGCGCCATGGCCGTCGACCTTTGCTGGTGCGACGCTGTTCCAAGGACCGGTAAAATTCGTGCTGGCGGGCTCGGGTCACATTGCCGGGGTGATCAACCCACCTGCAGCCGATAAGTACTGTTACTGGACCAGTCGGGGTCGGCCGCATGGCGACGCCGACACCTGGCTGGAAGGTGCCAGCTGCAAGGCCGGTTCCTGGTGGCCCAACTGGCAGAAGTGGGTTGCCAAGTACACCGGTGCCCGGGGCAAGGCTCGCCAGCCTGGCGCGAAGAAAGCCTTTCCCGTGATCGAAGATGCCCCTGGCAGCTATGCCAGCCTGCGCCTCGACGACGGATAGTGTCTGCAGGCGCCGGCCAGTTGCCCAGCTACCCTGATAGCATCGATTGCCGGAGTCGATGGCAAGGCTCAGACACCGGTTATTCTTGAAGCGATAATGTGATTCATGCGTTAGCGGCCGTGCACGGCGGTGCTGTGACGAGACCCGATTGCAACAGCAAGGCGCGCGCGCGATCGGGGTAGTCGGTGCTGAAGCCGTCCAGATTCAGGTCGATAGCCCGGTTTATCTGTTCCGGTTCGTTGAGTGTCCAGCTGTGAACGCGCAGGCCGATGGCGTGTGCCTGTGCTACCCGTTTTGTGGAAAGGTCGTCGAAGCACGGTCCCCAGACTGTGCCGCCGGCGGCGCTTATCGCGGCCGGCAGGCTGCCGCCGAAAAGGTGCGGATCGAAGCCCGCCAGCCAGGGTGAGGTTCCGCTGACACGGATCGTAGCGTCCCCGTTGCGCTCGGAGCTGAGGTAGCCGGTCACCACGGTAGGATCGATATGCTGTACCGCCCGCAGCAGGCGCCAATCAAAAGCCTGCAGCCAACAATGCCGGTGCAAGTCCAGACGGTAGAGTTCCTCGAGGATGATCGCGGCGTAGCGTTCAGGTGCAGGCGTGTCAGCGGGTTGATGGGGATCCGACTTGAGTTCTATATTAAGTAGCGGCCTTACCGGATGCAGGGTGTGCCAAAGTTCGGCAAGGTCTGTCAGCAGTGGTATGCCGGCACCGTCAGACGGTGTCTGCTGAAAGAATCGTTGAGCGATGGCAGAGCCGGGTCGAGCTCGGCCGACATCGTAGCGGCCAAGGTCCCTCGCGGCCAGTTCACGAATGCGCGGGGTTGGTGCTTCGAGCCAGCAGCCGGCTGAGCTACGGCAGAGCATGGGGTTGAGTCGGGCGTCATGATGAATCACGATACGGTCATCGGCACTCACCATGACATCGAACTCCAGCCCATCCACGCCGATTGCGCAGGCCCGCTGGAACGAGGCCAGTGTATTCTCTGGAGCAAGACCGCGGGCACCGCGGTGACCATGAACAGTAATTCGATTCAAAGTACCCGCTTATCCGATAGTAGCTAAACCCGTGCGCGGAAGGGCACAATCAACTATAACAGTGTCCGATAGTGAGTGGTAACAGGGCCGCCAGGCGGAACAGAACATGCTATTGCAACAGAAACCCGAAGAGTGACTCAGCAAGGACACCGGTGGCTAGAGGCGCAGGGTTTCAACCTGTGCGCTGTGCTCGACCCGGTAGAGTTTCCACCGGCTTTGGCCAAGCTGTGGTCTGATGCTGGCTTGGAAGTGGTGGCCGGTCAGCGACTGGTCCTGCTCGGCATGGGTGGCAGCCGGCTATGGCAGCGCGTGGAGCCGCAATTGACTCTGTACGCCGACCCTTTCGACGCGCTGTCTGTGGCAGCTGCGCAAACTGTGGTCCGTGATTATTGGGGCGACGGTGGCCTGCAGTTGCTGTACCCGGGTACGCTACCCATACCACTACAGCAGTTGGGACGCTGGGCGGGCTGGAGTGCGCCGGCACCGCTGGGGCTGGACATTAGTCCAGTTTTTGGACCTTGGTTTGCTCACCGTACTGCTTTTTTGATGTACGCACCACTACCGTGTACGCCGCGTGAAGCGCCGGCCTCGCCCTGCGATATTTGTGTCGACCCGCCCTGCTTGGACGCTTGTGTGGCCGATGCGCTGGTTTTTGATGCCACACCCGACCTCGAGCGCTGCCTCACCCAACGCCTGGCCGAGCCCGCACTGTGCGGCAGCCGCTGTTTGGCTCGCCTGGCTTGTCCAGTGGGCCTGGGCTGGCGTTACCCGGATGCACAGATCGATTACCACGGACAGCGTTCATTGGCGAGCCTGCAGCGGTGGCAAATGAGGACCAGGTGATCACGCGGCTGCGGCGGCTTGTCGTGTCGCCTTGGGTTGCCAGGCCTGGCTCCGTTAGAATCAGACGGTTGAGTTGAATCGACTGTAACCGGAGGCACGCGTCACCGGCGACCAAAACCGGGCCAGGCTAGCAATTCTCTTTGTTTACCTAGTCAATTATTAGTAGTGTGCCGGGATCGTTCAGGCATTTCAGAATAAGGAAAAGAATGTTTAGTAGCAAAGATACCATCGCTGGTTTCGACCCGCAGTTGTACCAAGCGATCGAGGACGAGCGCCAGCGCCAGGAAGAACACATCGAGCTGATCGCCTCTGAGAATTACACCAGCCCCAGGGTACTCGAGGCACAGGGCTCGGTGCTGACTAACAAGTATGCCGAAGGCTATCCCGGAAAACGCTATTACGGTGGTTGTGAGTTCGTTGACGTGGCCGAACAGTTGGCAATCGATCGGGCCAAGGAGTTATTTGGTACGGCCTACGTCAACGTGCAACCGCATTCCGGATCTAGCGCCAACGCTGCCGTTTACATGGCATTGTTGGAACCCGGTGATACCGTTCTCGGTATGAGTCTCGCTCATGGTGGTCACTTGACTCATGGTGCCGCGGTGAACTTTTCCGGCAAACTCTACAACGCGGTGCAGTATGGCCTTAATCTTGCAAGCGGCGAGATCGATTTTGATCAGGTTGAGGCGCTCGCCAGAGAGCAACAGCCGCGACTGATCATGGCCGGCTTCTCGGCTTATAGCCGCATCATCGATTGGCAGCGCTTTCGGGATATTGCCGACATGGTGGGAGCCTACCTGGTGGTTGATATGGCGCACGTTGCCGGTTTGGTCGCGGTTGGGCTTTACCCCAGTCCACTCGAGATTGCCGATGTCACAACAACTACTACGCACAAAACACTGCGTGGCGCCCGCGGCGGTATGATCATGGCCCGGGCCAATGCTGAGATTGAGAAGAAACTTTCGTCGCTGGTGTTTCCGGGCACCCAGGGCGGGCCACTAATGCATGCGATTGCCGCTAAAGCGGTAGCTTTCAAAGAAGCGCTCGAGCCCTCATTCAAGGTATACCAACAACAGGTATTGGATAATGCTCGGTCCATGGCTGCTTCCTTTATCGAGCGAGGTTATGACATCGTTTCGGGCGGCACCGACAACCACCTGCTCCTGTTGGACCTGGTGGCTAAGGATATTACCGGTAAGGATGCTGATGCGGCCCTTGGCCGCGCCTTTATTACGGTCAACAAAAATGCCGTACCCAACGACCCGCGCTCGCCATTTGTCACCAGCGGTGTGCGCCTCGGCACGCCGGCCAGTACCACCCGGGGCTTTGCCGAGGCTGAGATATGCCAGGTAGCCGACTGGATCTGCGACATACTCGATCATCTCGGCGACGAGTCGATAGTCGATGGCGTACGCAAGCAGGTCAAGGCGCTGTGCGCCCGTTTCCCGGTCTATCGTGACAGTTAGTTGAATCCGGCAACTGGCACTGGTGGCTGTCAGGATGATTGCTCCGAGGGGGGCCGGTAATCGCACTGGAACTTGAGGGTGCTGTGAAAAAGAGCCGCTATTCGATCTTCAGCCTGGCTGGTAACGCGGTCAGCGCCCACCGGCATTGGGACGTGGCCTGGCGCAGTCCCCCACCTGCCCCTGAGTACGACGTAGTAGTAGTAGGCGGCGGCGGTCACGGTCTGGCAACGGCCTATTACTTGGCCCGAGAATACGACGTGGGCCGGATCGCCGTGCTGGAGAAGGGCTGGATTGGCGGCGGCAATACCGGCCGCAACACCACCATCGTGCGCTCGAACTACCTCTGGGATGAAGCCGCCCACCTTTACGAGAAATCATTGCAATTGTGGGAAGGCTTAAGCCAGGAACTCAACTACAACGTCATGTTCAGCCAGCGAGGGGTATTGAACCTGGGGCACACGCTACAGGATATGCGCGATATCGTGCGCCGCTCCAGCGCTAATCGATTGAACGGCATAGACAGCGAAGTGCTGAGCCCTGCCGATATCAAGGCGCTGGTCCCCGCTATCAATATCTCAGCAGAGGCACGCTATCCTGTACTTGGTGCTTCCTTCCAGCCACGCGGCGGCGTTGCCCGCCACGATGCGGTTGCCTGGGGTTTCGCTCGTGCTGCCGATCGCCACGGGGTGGATATCATCGAGAACTGCGAGGTGACCGGTATTCGGCGCGAAGGCGATAGGGTTACGGGTGCAGATACCAGCCGCGGGTTCATTCGTGCTGCCAAAGTGGCTGTGGTGGCGGCCGGTCATTCCAGCGTCATCGCCGACATGGCTGGTCTGCGAATGCCGCTCGAGAGCCATCCACTGCAGGCATTGGTTTCAGAACCCTTGAAACCGGTGCTCGATACCGTGGTCATGTCCAACGCCGTGCACGGTTATGTCAGCCAGTCGGACAAGGGCGAACTCGTGATTGGTGCAGGTATCGACGCCTATAACGGTTACGGCCAGCGTGGCAGTTTCTCTATCATCGAGGGCAATGTTGCCGCCATTGTTGAGTTGTTTCCGGTGTTTAGTCGGGTGCGCATGCTGCGGCAGTGGGGTGGCATCGTCGATGTCTGCCCCGATGCCTGCCCAATTATCTCCAAGACTCCGGTCAAGGGGCTCTACTTCAACTGTGGTTGGGGCACTGGTGGCTTCAAAGCGACACCTGGCTCGGGCTGGGTCTTTGCCCATACCGTGGCTAATGACGCGCCGCATCCACTGAACGCTCCATTCGCTCTCGAGCGCTTCATCAGTGGCGCGCTTATTGACGAGCATGGTGCTGCCGGCGTCGCTCACTGAGTCCACTAGCCGAGACCCCGCAAAAGATGCTGACGATCGATTGCCCCTGGTGTGGCCCGCGCGACCAGAGCGAGTTCAGTTGCGGCGGCGAAGCGCACATCGTGCGCCCAGCTGAGCCCGAGACACTGTCAGATGCACAGTGGAGCGATTACCTTTTCAACCGCAAAAACATAAAAGGCCCACAGGCGGAGCAGTGGTGCCATAGTGGTGGCTGCCGGCGGTGGTTCAATCTGATAAGGGACACTGTCAGTTACCGTGTTATTTCAGTCTATCGGGTTGGTGAGCGGCCACCAGAGGGTGGTCCATGAGCAGCGCCAACCGGCTAGCCAGCGGTGGCCGTATCGACCGGTCGCAGCCATTATCGTTTACCTTTAACGGCAGGCCTTACACCGGTTACCGCGGGGACACGTTGGCCTCGGCTCTGCTGGCGAGTGGCGTACGCCTATTTGGACGTAGTATCAAGTATCACCGCCCGCGCGGACTCGTCAGTGCCGGTGCGGAAGAGCCTAATGCCATCGTCCAGCTTGGCGAGGGAGCATATACGGTGCCCAACCAGCGGGCTACCCAGATCGAGCTCTACCAGGGGTTGGTTGCGGGAACGGTAAACGGCTGGCCCAGTTTGCATCTCGACCTCTATGCGCTTAACAGTCTGGTCGGGCGACTGCTGCCAGCGGGTTTTTATTACAAAACCTTCATGTGGCCACGGACGATGTGGCAGCGCTACGAACACTATATCCGCAAGGCAGCGGGGCTGGGGCATGCGCCGGAGTTGCCGGACCCGGAACGCTACGACAAGATCAACCAGCATTGTGATGTACTGGTGGTGGGCGCTGGGCCAGCTGGTCTGATGGCTGCATTGGCGGCTGGGCGCAGCGGCGCCCGGGTGATCCTGGCAGATGAGCAGGCAGAATTCGGTGGCTCGTTGCTTACTGTGAATACGCATGTTGGCGGCAAGCCTGCCGCCGACTGGGTTGCCGGAACCCTGCACGAACTGGCCGACCTGCCCGAAGTGACACTGTTGCCACGGGCCACGGTGACAGGCTACTACGACCACAACTTTCTGGTCATCAACGAACGACGCAGCCACCACCTGGGGCCGGGACAGGTTGACCCGCGGGTATCGCGCGAACGACTGTGGCGGGTACGGGCAGCCCAGGTGGTGTTGGCGACAGGCGCGATCGAACGACCCCTGGTCTTTGCTGGCAACGACCGGCCGGGAGTGATGCTGGCCGCAGCTGTCTCGACTTACATCTGCCGCTATGCAGTGCTGCCAGGCCGGCGTGGCGCGGTGTTTACCAACAATGATTCAGCCTACCAGGCGGCGCTCGATATGCATGAGGCCGGCATGGAGGTCACCGGGGTGATTGATCTGCGCCAGCAGCCGGAAGGTGAACTCGTTGAGGCAGTACGTAGGCTGGGTATCGCAGTTTATGCCGGGCATGCCGTTACCGGTACCCACGGTGGCTACCACGGATTGTGGCGGGTTGATCTCGCCCGGTTGAACGCCGCCGCAAACGACATACTGGCGCACAAGGGCGCGTTGCCATGCCAGGTACTGGCAGTATCGGGAGGCTGGAATCCGGCCGTGCACCTGCACGCGCAGTCCGGTGCCCGGCCGCTATTCGATGAGGGCAGGAGTTGTTTCGTGCCGGCCAGTTCGGTGCAGGCTGAACGCTCGGCGGGCGCCTGTGCCGGGGCCGTCGATCTGGGCGAGTGTTTAGCTGCGGGTGCGCGAGCCGGCCAGGCAGCAGCGGCCGACAGTGGCTGGAACGGCCCCGGACCTGACCTGCCGCGGGCCCGATCGCCGGCCATGTCGCAGATGTTGCCGTGCTGGAGCGTGCCTGACGGCCGGGCTGAGGGGCATGGCGGCAAGAAGTTTATCGACCTCCAGAATGACACCACGGTCGCCGACATTTTTCTTGCAGCTCGGGAGGGCTACCGCTCGATCGAGCACGTTAAACGTTATACCGGACTGGGTTTCGGCACTGATCAGGGCAAGCTGGGCAACGTTAACGGCATGGCTGTGCTGGCGCAGGCGCTGGACCAGTCATTGGCCGACACCGGCACGACCACCTTTCGACCCAATTACACGCCGATAACCTTCGGTGCCATCGCTGGTCGGAGTCTGGGCATTGAGCGTTTCGACCCGGTGCGCAAGACCGCACTGCACGGCTGGCACGTCGAACACGATGCTGTTTTCGAGGACGTCGGTCAATGGAAACGGCCCTGGTACTATCCACGCCCCGGCGAAAGCATGCAGCAAGCCGTCAACCGGGAGTGCCTGGCAGCGCGCACCAGCGTCGGCGTGCTTGACGCGTCGACGCTGGGCAAGATCGATATCCGCGGGCCCGATGCTGCCGAGTTCCTGAACCGGATCTATACCAATAGTTGGTCGAAACTCGCGCTCGGCCGCTGCCGCTATGGTTTCATGCTCGGCGAGGATGGCATGGTAATGGACGACGGTGTGACTTCGCGCCTGGCCAATGACCATTACCTGATGACCACTACCACCGGCGGCGCAGCCATGGTGCTGGCCTGGATGGAGCGCTGGTTGCAGACCGAGTGGCCGACGCTACAGGTCTATCTCACCTCGGTCACCGATCACTGGTCGGTGATGAGCGTTGCCGGACCTAACAGCCGCCAGGTGCTGGAGCAGGTCTGCGCCGGCATAGACCTGTCGGCAGATGCTCTGCCGTTTATGAGTTTCGGCACGGGCCAGGCCGCGGGCATACCGGCGCAGGTCAGCCGCATCAGTTTCAGCGGTGAACTGGGTTTTGAGATCGGCGTCAACGCCAACGCTGGCCGGACCCTGTGGGAGGCCGTGATGGCGGCCGGCCGGGTCTTCGATATCACCCCCTACGGGACCGAGGCCATGCATGTGCTGCGAGCGGAAAAGGGATATGTGATCGTGGGGCAGGACACCGACGGTTCGGTCACCCCGGTGGACCTGGGGATGGACTGGATCGTTGCCAAGAATAAGGATTTCATTGGCAAACGGTCGTTGTGTCGACCGGATACGCTGCGCCAGAACCGCAAGCAACTGGTCGGGCTGCTCAGCGAAGATCCGGCCCGGGTGCTGCCCGAAGGTGCGCAACTGGTCAATGAGCCGGCCAGCGAACGGCCGGTGCCGATGGTGGGTCACGTCTCGTCCAGTTACTTCAGCGCCACTCTGGGTCGGTCCATTGCGCTGGCATTGGTCAAGGGCGGGCGTTCACGCATGGATGGGACTGTCTATGCCCAGCTAATGGACGGCATGGTGCTGCCGGCAACTATCACCGGCGCGGTATTCTATGATCCCGACAACGAACGGCAGCGGAGCTGATGCAACAACCAGGGCAGCGGCAGTAGGCCATGACCAGAATAGGCAAAATGCACGGGCCTTGGGCGCCGGTATGCTGGCCGGAAACCCGGCTTGAAGCGGTGGTGGCGCAGGTGACAGGAGCCGGCCCTTTGTGAACGGATTACGTTCCCCTCTGGAGCAGGTTTCTGCCGGGCAGGTCTGGAACGGCGTCGGTGGCGGTACTGGCGTATGGTTTCAGGAACTGCCGTTTCGGGTGCACCTCAACCTGCGGGGTGCGGCCACGGCCCGCTATGCTGAGGTGCTGGCGCAGATCAGCGGCGCGGTCCTGCCGCTCGAACCCAACACGGTCAGCTGTGGCCGGCGCTGCCTGGTTCACTGGCTGGGGCCGGACGAATGGCTGCTTATTGCCACCCCCGCCGAGACCCGGCTGCAAGCAGAGCTCGATGCTGCGCTCGCCGGCAGCCATTACGCGTTGACCGACCTCAGCGGCGGCCAGACCCTGTTGCGTGGTGGTGGCCCAAAGTTGCGCGAAGTGCTGGCCGGTGCCTGTACTCTCGATCTGCATCCGCGGCGCTTTGGACCCGGGCAATGTGCGCAGACACTGGTGGCCCACGTCGGGGCACTGTTGCGGGTCGCGGCCGAGGTCGAGGACGCCGATGTGATCGATATCGTCGTGCGCCGCAGTTTTGCCGACCACCTGTTGCGCTGGTTGCTGGATGCCAGTGCCGAGGTCGGTTGTGCGTTGCGCGAGCCGGCCTGACTGGGGACCCTTTTATTGTGCTTGCCGGGGGCGTAGAGTAGGTTGCCGGCAATTTGGGGGAGGTGATGGGCGAGTTCAACTACGATAGCGGGCGGCTGAATTTGCCATTCGTCGGTCACTGCACTTTTGCCAGGGCGCCGGCGTGTTCTGACTGGGCTACCATCGACGCCGAGGTCGCGGTTCTGGGAGTACCTAACGACATGGGAACCCAGTACCGGCCAGGCGCGCGGTTTGGGCCGCGTGCCATACGCGAGGCATCGACGCTGTTCTCGTTTGGTCACGGCGGCGCTTACGATTTCGAGGACGATGTCACCTACTTGCCCGAAGCCAGCGTCCGCATGGTCGACCTCGGCGATGTTGACATTGTGCACACGGACATGGAGCGCAGCCACGCCAACGCTGAGTTGGCTGTGCGGCAGATACTGCAAGCGGGCGCTATGCCGGTGGTGCTGGGTGGTGATCACTCAATCCACGCGCCGGTGATGGCGGCTTTTGCTGGGCGTGGCCCGCTGCACCTGCTCCACTTCGACGCGCACCTGGATTTCGTGGATCAGCGGCACGGGGTTCGCTACGGCCATGGCAATTCGCTACGACGTTCCTCAGAGATGGATCATGTGCAGAGCATGACGCAATTAGGCATACGCAATGTTTCTTCCTCGAACCGCACGGACTACGAGGCGGCCCGCGCGGCTGGCTCCGATATCCTTTCAGTGCGTGACGTGCGTCGACTGGGCACTGCTGGCGTGCTGGAGCGCATCCCGGCGGGGCGGCCTTGCTACATAACACTGGATATAGACGGCTTCGATCCGTCCATCGCACCGGGAACCGGCACACCCAGTCATGGCGGGTTTCTGTATTACGAAGTGATGGAGATCATTCAGGGGGTCGCCAGCCGAAACCCGGTAATCGGTATGGACCTGGTCGAGGTTGCGCCGCCGTACGATCCGGCGGATGTGACCGCCATCCTCGCGGCCCAGGTACTGCTAAATGCCCTGGGCTACGTTTTCCATGCCCGCAGCCATGGGTCTGGCTAGCAGCGCTGGATCAGCCGCGGGCAATCTGCAGGATATCGGTGACTACCAAACCTCAGGCACAGGGGCGGGAGCGGGTTGCTTACCTTAATGGCGACTATCTGCCGGAAAGCGAGATCATGGTTTCGTTCCGTGATCGTGGTTTCATCATGGGCGACGCGGTATTCGACGCGGCCCGCACTTTCAATGGGAGCCTTTTCCGACTTCAAGCTCACGTCGACCGCTTGTACCGCTCGCTGCAGCAAACTGGCATCGATCCTGGCTTGAGTCCGGAGCAGATGCTGGCCATCACTCGAGAGACGGTGCGGCGCAATCTGCCACTGCTGGGGCCTGGTGAAGACTACTGGGTCATGCAACGCGTTACCCGGGGCTGCAACATACCCGGCGGTGATTTGTGGCAGAGCAGCGATCCCACTGTCATCGTCGAGTGCACGCCGTTACCGCTTACGGCACGCGCGCAACTAATTCGTGATGGTGCCGATGTGCTCACGCCCACCCTGCGCCGGGTGCCACCCGAGTGCCTGGATCCCAATATCAAGAGCCACAACTACCTCAACCTGGTACTCGCCGATCGCGAAGTGCGGGATCGGGCTGAAAACGCCTGGGCCGTGTTGCTGGATACGCGAGGCTATCTCAGCGAAGGCATCGGCAGCAATATTTTTCTGGTCAAAGATGCGGTGTTACGTACTCCCAGGGAACGTTACGTGCTGGCAGGGGTCAGCCGGCAGGTGGTGTTGGAACTTGCCGAAAGCATAGGTATTGCCGTGCAGGAGGCGGACCTCAGGCCGCATGAGGCAGTGACGGCGGATGAGGCCTTTATCACCTCCACCAGTTTCTGTATCTGCCCGGTGCGCTCATACGATGGACAGCTGTTGGGAGGTGGGGTGGTACCGGGGCCAATTACGCGGGCGTTGAGCGATGCTTTCGGCGCTGCGGCTGGCCTTGATTTTGTGCGCCAGTACTTGGACGCGCTGGACCACCGGCCAGCAGACGCGGCAGCATAGGCCGCAACACCCCTGCATACGCTGGGGATATTGCTGCGTGTTTTGACAGGCCAGCAGTGCGACACGACAATACCCGCGGCGCTCGGGCCGGTGGGGCGTGCTCGACAGTACAAATGGTGAACCAGGAGGCAACCCTCATGCATAACACGCTCGCAGTCAGGTTTTGGCCCCGTTCGCGGGATTCGCTGCTGATTCAATTGATCCTTGCTGTGGCCGGCACCATGTTGTTGGCCCTGTCGGCGAAAGTGCAGGTGGCGTTCTGGCCAGTGCCGATGACCATGCAGACTTTCGTGGTACTGGTCCTGGGGCTCGCGTATGGGCCGCGTCTGGGTGCCGCGACTGGCGCGCTATACCTGTTGGAGGGAGCGCTGGGGCTGCCGGTGTTTGCCAAAGGGGCAGGGCTCGCTTACCTGGCCGGCCCGACCGGTGGCTATTTGTTCGGATTTCTGGCGGCGATGACAGTGATGGGTTGGTTGGCGCGCCGCGGCTGGGATCGCTCGGTGCTGATGATGCTCGGCGCCATGCTGATCGGCGAGTTGCTGATTTTCCTGCCCGGGGTAGCCTGGCTGGCAGTTGCGGTCGGGGCCAGCAAGGCCGTGACCTTGGGGCTGATGCCTTTCCTCCCTGCCGAGATCTGCAAGATGGCCCTGGCCGCGACGACCCTGCCGCTTGCCTGGACCTACCTCAACCGCTGAACGCAACCAGGGTCCACCGGGGCCCAGCCAACATAAGGAAACAACGTGAGAGAACACCTGCATATTGATCTTAGTAGCCACACCGTGCGGCGCGAGACCTTGACCGGCGAGGCTATCGCTCATGCTGGCCGCTACCTCATTGCCCGCACCCTGGTGGACGCCGGCATCGCTTCGGTTGACCCGCGCTCGCCCGACAATCCGCTGATCTTCTCGGCGGGGCCTTTTGCAGGTACTAACTTTTCGAACGCCAACCGTATCAGTGTGGGTTGCCGCAGCCCGCTGACGGGCGGCATTAAAGAAGCCAATGCCGGCGGCAGCTTTGGTTTTGCTATGGGTCAACTGGGCCTGGCCGGCTTTACCCTGAACGGTGCCAGTGATGAGTGGACGGTGATCCACCTTGCACTCGACGGCACAGTCACGTTCGAGTCGGCCGACGACTATCTCGGCTTGTCGAACTTCGCCTGCGCGCGCATGTTGCACGAGGCTTATGGCAAGAAGGCCAGCTTGGCCCTGTGCGGGCCGGTCGGTGAGTACGGGGGACTGGTCGCTGGTATCAGCTTTAGTGACGCCGATCGGCGACCCTCGCGACTGGCTGCCCGTGGTGGTGTCGGTGCCGTGATGGGCGACAAAAAGGTCAAAGCCATCGTCGCCGACCATCATCGCATGCCGCAACTGCACGACCGTAGGAAAGTGATCGAGGCCGTTAAGCGCTACAACGAATTGCTGGCCGCGGACGAGATGACCTATAACTACCAAAACTATGGTACGGCCATGATGGCCGACGTACAGAACCACATGGGCGGCCTGCCGGTACGAAATTTTAGCCAGGGACGGATGGTTGATACCGAAAAAGAGCCCCTGAAGTTAGGTGGCCAATACCTGCACGAACTGATCACTGCGCGCGGCGGTCAAGTCGCCCACGCCTGTATGCCGGGGTGCACTATTGAGTGCAGCAACGTATACGTCGACAGCAACGGCAAAGAAGTGGTCTCGCCGGTCGAGTACGAGACTCTCGGCCTTATGGGCACCAATTGTGGCCTGAGCGATCCCGATGAGCTCGCCCAAGTCAACTTTATAGCCAATGATCTGGGTGTTGACAGCATCGAGGTTGGCGCCATGATTGCTGTGTTGATGGATGCCGGCGAGGGCGCGTTCGGTGACGTCGGCTTCATGTTGTCGGTACTGGAAGAGATGCGTACCGGCACAGATAAGGGCAAGTTATGGGCTCAGGGCACGGCCGATGTCGGCGCGCACTATGGTGTTAGCCGGGTACCGGTGATCAAACGGCAGGCGGTTAGCGCCTACGATCCGCGCGTGATCGAGGGCACCGGTGTAACCATGATGCTGACTGCCCAGGGTGCGGATCACACTGTCGGCAACTTACCCAAGCTCGATTGCACCGACATGAGTGTAGAGGAGGTAGTCGAAGCGAGCCTCGAGGTGCAGCGCGAGTGGGCAGTCTCCGATTCGCTCGGCCTGTGTATTTTCGGTCGTTCGATCACCAACACCAATATCGATTTTGTCATCGACGCAATCAACAATGCACATGGCACCGAATTGACAGCAGAGTTTTTTGACGAGATCGGGCGCGAAACCCTGCGTCTTGAACACGAGTTCAACCGCGCAGCGGGCTTTACCGAGGCGGACGACGAGTTGCCGGAATTTTTCTACAATGAACCATTGCCGCCAAGTAACCGCGTGGCCCGTTTCCATGCCGATGAGGTCAACCGCTGCCGCAGTTAACTCCTTGAGTTAGGCATCGACGACCGGTTTTACCGGTGGGCTCAAGGGCAAGACCTTGCCCGGATTGAAAACGCCGGCAGGATCGAGCGCGTCTTTGATCGCGCGCATGAGGTCGAGGTCGACTGAATTCTTATAGTGAGACATCTGGGCCAGTTTCAACTGGCCAATACCATGCTCGGCACTGAACGAGCCACCCAGGTCCTGGACGATGTCAAAGACGATCTGGTTGAACTCTCCCCATAGGGTCAAAAACTCGGCGCTATCGGCACCCTCAGGCTGGGTCAGGTTGAAGTGAATGTTGCCATCGCCAACGTGGCCAAACGGGCACGGCCGTATGCCGGGCAAGCGGGCTGTGACGCCGGCGGTGGCACGGCGGATCAACTCTGGTACCCGGGACACCGTGACTGAGATATCGTGCTTAATGCTGCCACCCTCGAACTCCTGGCCTTCAACCAGGCCTTCACGGATGCGCCACAGGCCCTTTGCCTGCGCTTCGCTGGCGGCCACTGTCGCGTCATGCGCTACCCCATCTTCCAGTGCCTGGCCCAGGGCGCGCTCCAGCATGGCCCGCAAGTCCAGTTCTGCGCCACTGCCGCTGAATACCAGCAGCACGTACCAGTCGTAGACCGCCGCCAGCGGATCGGCACAACCAGCGACGTGGCGGCAGGCAAACTCGAGTCCGATGCGGGGGATCAGTTCAAAGCTCGAAAGCAGTCCGCTACTCATGCGCTGCGCACGGTCGAGTAACTCCAGGCTGGCGTCGAGATCGCGTAGCCCAACCAGGGCCGTTTCAGATTGGTCGGGTCGGGGCTGGAGCTTGAGCGCAGCGGCGGTGATGATGCCAAGGGTGCCCTCGGAACCGATCAACAGGTTGTTCAGGTCATAGCCGGTATTGTCTTTGCGCAGCCCGGTGAGATTACTGTAGATGCGCCCATCTGCCAGCACGGCTTCCAGTCCCAGCACCTGGTCACGGGCGTTGCCATAACGCAGCACGTTGACGCCACCGGCGTTGGTCGCCAGGTTGCCGCCGATTTGGCAGCTGCCTTCGGCACCGAGGCTTAACGGAAAGTAGCGGTTGGCTGCCAGTGCAGCCTGCTGCAGGTCTGAAAGAATGCAGCCGGCCTCGACTGTCATGGTGTTGTTGGCGGGGTCGATTCCGCGGATACGCTGGAGCCGCCGGAGATTGACGATTACCTGGCCGGGGCTGGCGGTTGCACCGCCACAAAGGCCAGTATTGCCGCCCTGGGGCACGATCGTGGTGCCGGCTTCAGTGCAGGCACAGACTACGGCCTGCACTTGCTCGGTGGTGGCTGGCAGGGCCACGGCAGCGGCCGCGGCCGGATACAGTCCGCGCTGCTCATCCAGGTACGGCGCCATGTCCTCGGCGCGGCTGATCAGGCCGACATCGCCCAGCAGCGCGTGTAGGTGCTGCAGGAGGGCGGTCACGATGGTATTACCTTGGCGTGCATCGGGGTGGTCCGGATAGAACGCGACGGATTATATCGTCGCCGGGCCGCCTACCTGTTCGCAGCCAGCAGTTTCCGGTACAGTTGTTTTTTGTTCCATCAAACTATCAGAAAAAAGGGGAAAATCGATGCAGCGGTTGCTACACATGGAACCTGGCCTGTGTACCGGGTGCTTGCAGTGTGAAATGGCCTGCAGTTTCGAGCACGAGGGCGAATTTAATCCCGCCCGTTCCAGGATACGGGTCTTCGAATTCGAGCACGCTAGGACTTCCGTACCTTATACCTGCAGCCAGTGCACCGAGGCCTGGTGCCTGAAGGCATGCCCTACCGGTGCGATTGTTTTCGACCAGGAGCTTGGCGCGAAACTGGTGCGGCTAGAGGCCTGCGTTGGCTGCAAGGCCTGCACCAGCGCCTGTCCGTTCGGCACCATCGAATTTAACCCGGCCACTGGCAAGGTATACAAGTGTGACCTGTGCGGTGGTGCCCCGCAGTGCGTGGCAGCCTGTCCGACCGGGGCTATAACTTACCTGGATGCGGGCGCAACCGGGGTCGGCCGTATGCTCGAGTCAGCGGCACAAACCATAAATGGAGTCGCAACATGAGTTGGCAAGGGAAAATTCTGAAAGTTGATCTTACCCGCGGCACGATCGTGCAAGAGTCCTTGAACCAGGATTGGGCCAATGACTACATCGGTGAACGCGGCCTTGGAAGCAAGTACTTGTGGGAGCATATGGATCCAACCGTTAACCCGATGGGACCGGATAACGTTTTGATTTTCGCTACCGGGCCACTGACCGGTACCAGTGCCAGCACCAGTGGTCGCTATGCGGTTCTTACTAAAGGGCCGCTCACTGGCGCCATAGCTTGTTCCAATTCGGGCGGAAAGTTCGGGGCAGAGTTGAAATACGCAGGCTATGATCTGTTACTGGTACAGGGTAAGTCCGAAAAGCCCGTTTACCTGCTGATTGAAGGGGATGAAGCGAGTCTGCAGCCGGCTGACAAGATCTGGGGCAGCAGTGTTTGGGAGACTGAGGAATGGATCAAGCAGAGCCGTAATAACCCGCTGCTTAAGATCGCGAGCATCGGCATCGCCGGGGAGCGCGGCGTTCGTTATGCCGCTATCGTAAATGACTTGCACCGGGCAGCCGGTCGCTCTGGCGTAGGTGCGGTGATGGGCTCGAAAAACCTTAAGGCAGTGGCAGTGCGCGGCAGCGTTGGGGTGAAGGTGAAAGATGCCAAACGCTTCATGGCGGCCGCAGCAAGTATGAAACAGACTCTGGCCAAGAGCTTTGGTGGCATGACCAAGTACGGTACCAACGAAATGATGGATACCATGCAGGAATTTGGCGGCTTGCCCACACGCAATTTCCAGGAGGTGCAGTTCGAGGGCTACGACAAAATCGATGCCAGGGCCATGCTCAAGACTGACCAGATGGGCCACCGTAATCTGGTGACGAATAAAGCCTGCTTTGGCTGCACCATTGCCTGTGGCCGTATTGCACATATTCGTAAGGATCACTTCACCGTTATTAACCGCAAGGAATACTGGCATGCCTCGGGTGGGCTGGAATATGAAACTGCTTATGCCTTTGGCCCGGTAGTAGGGGTAGACGACTTGGATGCTTGCACCTTTGCCGGCTACCTGATGAACGAGCACGGCATGGATCCTATTTCCTTCGGCGTGACCTTGGCAGCCGCAATGGAACTCTACGAGATGGGGGTTATCACCAAGGACGACACGGATGAGGTGGAGCTTAAGTTTGGCAACGCTGAGGCACTCACCATTATGGCTGAGAAAACCGGTAAGCAGGAGGGGTTCGGAGAAATACTAGGCCTTGGATCGAAGTTGATGTGCGAAAAATACGGGCACCCGGAATTGTCGATGACCGTTAAGGGTCAGGAGTTCGCCGGCTACGACTCCCGTGCTCTGCAGGGCATGGGACTGGGTTATGCAACCGGTAACCGTGGAGCCTGTCATCTCAAGCACGATACTTTTGACGTTGATATGGAAGACCAGAGCGGCGCAGGCAAGGCCGAGCCGTGCAAGACTTCGCAGGATTGGGCGGCGGCGGTGGATTCCAGCGGATTGTGCGTGTTTACTTCGGGCTTGGGTGCGGAGATGTTTGCAGCGCTACTGGATGCCGATAGTGAGGGCGATTGGACGGCCGAGCGGTTGATGGTCTCTGGAGAGCGTATCTGGAACCTCGAGCGCTTGTTCAACCTGGCGGCTGGATTGACCGGCTCGGACGATACGTTACCTGAGCGCTTGCTTAAGGATCCAGCCCCCAGCGGCACGGCCAAGGGTCGGGTCAACGAACTCGATCGTATGCTACCCGAGTATTACCAGTTGCGCGGTTGGTCGGAAGATGGCCGCCCCACCGCCCAGACCCTCGAGCGCCTGGGTCTCGGCTGAGCACAGGGCTTTGCAGGTCGGAATCAAGGTCACCGGCCGGTTGGTCGACTACTTCGACGGCACCGAGGTTATCCTGCCCACTGGCGCTAGTGTGGCCGAGGCACTGGCCGCGATAGGCATAACGGCCGACCAGGTCGGCCTAGTCGCGGTCAATGGTGAGTCGGTCGCGCGTGCTCAGTATGGTGAACGTTTACTCGGCGATGGCGACAGCATGACCGTGCTGGCGCCGTTGACTGGCGGTTGAGGGCATGTTGCCGGATACCCCGCAACTGGTGTTTTTCCTCGGCGCGGGCCTGCTCCTGGCGGCGACGCCGGGTCCGGCGGTGTTCTACATCATCGCCCGCAGCGTCGAGCAGGGCCCGCGCACGGGCATTGTCTCTGCAGCCGGCGTTGTTGCAGGCGCTTTGGTCCACGTGGTTGCGGCGAGCCTAGGCCTGTCAATGCTGGTGCTGTCCTCGGCCGTGGCGTTTGGTGTCGTCAAGTATCTGGGCGCGTTGTATCTGGTGTATCTGGGTGTGCGCACATTGCTCGGGCGTGGGGGTGACGCCAGCTGGCAGGGTGAACGGGGAAGACGGCATTACCGGCAGATATTCCGTGATGCCATGATTATCAATGTGTTCAATCCAAAGGTGGCGCTTTTTTTTGTTGCTTTTCTGCCGCAGTTTGTGGACCCTGCTCGGGGCAGTCCAACGCTGCAGTTCCTGCTGCTGGGGTCGCTGCTGGTAACACTGGCGTTCGTCTCGGACGTCTGTTACGCGCTCAGCGCCGGTACGGTCAGTCGCCGACTGCGTGAGGGTGTTAGCCGCTGGCAGTGGCACCGCTGGCTGGCGGGCGTCGTGTACCTGGGTTTGGGTGCCGTTACCGCTTTGGCCGAAGTGCCAGCCGGCTTGCGTATGGGTCGGTAAAGGGGTACACCCATGCGCTCTTGGCAAACAGAGGCTCCGTGCCAGTGCCGCCCAGTCGGAATGTTGTTAGTGGCGGTTAGAGACAATCACTCCTACCGATATCGGCGCCAGGCATGAATTGGCAATACCTTTTCAGTCCGCTACAGGTGGGATCGGTGGAGATTTCCAACCGCATCTTTTCCACCGCTCACCAGACTCTGTTCGCTCGTGCTGGCGTGCCCGAAGAAAACATGGCGGCGTACCACGAGGCACGAGCAGCCGGTGGCACCGGCCTGATCGTGATGGAGGGCGCCAGACCCCACGCCAGTGCGGTCAGCGACGTGCCCATCATCAACGCCACCACGGACCAATGCATTCCCGGTTATCGACGGGTGGCAGAACTCGTACACGCCCACGGCACGCAACTGTTCGGCCAGTTGGCCCATTCCGGCCGGGTCAACTACCTGTTGCGCGCTGGCATGCGTGGGGTGACCTACTCGGCATCGGCGCTGCCGGATCATCGTTTTCACAACATGCCGCGAGCCATGTCCGGCGCCCTGATCGATGATGTCATTAGCGGTTTCGCGGCGGCAGCAAGGCGGCTGGCCGAGGCCGGGCTTGACGGGATAGAGATCGCGGCCAGTCACGGTAATCTGATAGCACAGTTCATGAATCCAGCTTGCAACCGGCGCCAGGACAACTATGGCGGCTCGCTGCAAAACCGCTTGCGGTTACTGCTTGAGACTCTGGCGGCAGTGCGTGGCGCCATCGGCCGTGATCTCGCCCTGGGGGTGCGGTTGTCGGCAGCGGAGTTCGAGCCGGATGGGTTGGACGAAGAGGCCATGCTGGAGATCTGCTCCCACCTCGATGGGGTGAAGGAATTGGATTACCTTAACGTCACCCTGGGTTCGATGTCGGGGCCGCGGGGTTCAGTACATGTGGCACCGCCGATGATGGTTGCACCCGCCTACAGCGCACCGTACGCAGCGTCGGTGCGTGAACGGTTTAGCCGCGCCGTATTCGTTGCTGGCCGCATTAACCAGCCGCAGTTGGCGGAAAATATTCTGGCGGCCGGGCAGGCGGACCTGTGTGGCATGACTCGAGCGTTGATCGCGGATCCACAAATGCCGAACAAAGCACGGGCCGGCCAGTTAGACGATATCCGTGCCTGCATCGGTTGTAACCAGGCCTGTATCGGGCACTTTCACCAGGGGCTGACTATCTCCTGTATCCAGCACCCAGTGAGCGGGCGGGAGCTGCGTTTCGGCCGGGAATCCCCCGCCCGGGAAGAGCGCCGGGTGGTCGTTGCCGGTGGCGGTCCAGCCGGGCTGAAGGCCGCGGCGGTGGCGGCTCGGCGCGGCCACCAGGTGTTGTTGTACGAGGCAAACGCGCAACTGGGTGGCCAGGCGCTGTTGGCGCGCAAACTGCCTGGGCGCGAAGAATTCGGTGGTCTGGTGAGCAACCTCGAACGCGAGGCCCGTACGGCCGGGGTGCGGATTCAACTCAATACTGCGGTGACGGGCGCTTCATTGCTGGCAGATAACGCCGACGCGGTCATCCTGGCTACTGGTGCACGGCCGTTCTGGCCGGATCTGGAGCTTGGCCAGTTGGATCAGGTGGTCGATGCCTGGCAGGTGATCGAAGGTACGGTCCGGCCGGGCCAGCGGGCGGTGGTTGCTGATTGGCGCTGTGACTGGGTGGGGCTGGGTGTGGCTGAGCAACTGGCCCGGAGCGGGTGCCACGTGCGCCTGGCTGTGAACGGCATTTGTGCTGGCCAGAATCTACAGATATACCTGCGCGATCACTGGCTGGGTACGCTGCATCGGTTGGGGGTAGAGATCATTAGTCAAGTGCGTCTGGCCGGGTGTGACGAGGATACCGTTTACTTTCTGCACAGCGCCAGCAACGAACCGGTTGAATGCTGTGGGGTTGATACGCTGGTCGTAGCTTATGGTCATGCGTCGGTCTGCGACCTAGAGCCAGTGGTCAAGGCGCAGGGCCTGGAACTGCACCTGGCCGGGGATTGCCAGAGCCCGCGCTCGGCGGAAGAAGCCGTGTACGAAGGTATGCTGGCGGCCTTGGCGCTATGACCGCTGGGCGCGGTGGCGGTCGAGCGGCCCGCATAGCCAGGGAGGCACGATCGCCAACGACCGGCATGCCGGGCGTAACTTCACATGGGGGCCGAAATTTTGAGCCGCTGACCGAGAGCGACGTCGCCCGCATCCATCGGGCAGCGCTGAGGGTATTGGAGACTGTGGGCATGGGTATGTTGGGGGAGCAGCCACCTGGCGTGAAGGCCATGCTGGAGCAGGGTGCTACGCTGGATGCTCACGGGCGGGTCCGTATACCTGAGGCGCTGGTGGAAGACGCGCTTGCCGGAGCCTGTCGGCATTGGACCCTGCACGCGCTGGATTCAGACCGGGCACTGGAGATTGCCCCGGGCCAAACCCATTACGGTACGGCCGGCGGCGCTGTCAGCATTCTCGACTTTCACCAGCGCCACTACCGAGATACCACGCTGGTCGATCTGTACGACGCTGCCCGATTGATCGACACCCTGGCAAACATCAGTTGGTGTTACCGGCCACTGGTGGCGCGCGACCTGGATTCTCTACGAGCGCTGGATGTGAACACTGCCTATGCGCTGGCGGCGGGCACGACCAAGCCCTGGGGAATTACCTTCTCTTTGCCGCAAAGTGTCGCCCCGGTGATAGAGCTATTTGAAATGGCGCGCGGCCGCCCCGGCAGCTTTTTTGCTGAGCCCTGTTGCCATTCGGTGCAGGGTGCCGGGGTGCCGCCGCTCCAATACGCCTACGACCGTTGCCTGATCAAGGAGGCAGTGATCCGCGCCGGGGTCCCATTGATGATTGCTTCAGCACCCCAGGCCGGTGCAACAGCGCCGGCAGCCCTTGCCGGCACCATGGTGCAGGTTGTGGCCGAAGCGCTGGCTGGCCTGGTGTATGTACAAGCAATCGCCCCGGGTCACCCAATCACTTTTGCGCCGTGGCCGTTCGTCTCGGATCTGCGAACCGGAGCCATGAGTGGCGGTGGTGCAGAGCAGGCACTACTGATGGGAGCGGCTGCCCAGATGGGTCACTTTTATGACCTGCCTTGCAGCGTGGCGGCGGGCATGACGGACGCGAAAATCGCCGATGCTCAGGCCGGCTTCGAAAAAGCCTCGACCAACCTGATCGCCGGCATTGCCGGCGCCGGCATGGTGCATGAGTCGGCAGGCATGCACGCCAGCCTGCTCGGCTGTGCGCTGGAGAGTTTTGTCATCGACAATGAGATGCTCGGCGGCATCAAGCGAGCTGTCCGTGGTATAGAGGTCAACGACGAAACTTTGTCGCTGCAGACTATAGCTGAGGTCAATGTCGAGGGGCCTGGCCACTACCTGGGGCATCAGCAGACCTTGGCGCTGATGCAAAGCGAGTACCACTATCCAGCGCTCAGTGACCGCCAGGCCCCGGCCGCTTGGCAGGATAGCGGTAGTAGCGACATTCTCGAGCGGGCCCGGACGGTGGCGCTCGAGACCTTGAGCAGCCACTATCCCGACCATCTGGCAGGATCGCTGGACCGGAAAATCCGTGAGCGTTTCGACATTCACCTGGCGCCGGCACGCATGCGGCCGGGGTCGCACTGGGCCAAATCGGAGCCTACAGTCACGGGCAGCACTTAAAACGAGGAGGGCGCTTTGCTGACCAGTAGGCCGCAACCGGGAAGGTAGTGTTGGTCGCTTGTTTTCAAAAAATGAAAGAAAATTATGACGAAATATGACAACTTGTTAGACCGGCTATCGAGTAGGGCAGTCATTATTCTGGACGGCGCGGTTGGGACTGAGTTGCAGTCGCTTGGGTTCCCAATTGGGGCTACAGCATGGGCGGGAATAGCGCAACATACCCACCCTGACACGGTGCGTTTTATGCATGAACAATATATTCGGGCGGGTGTTGACATCATCACGACGAATACCTATTCCTCTGCTCGACACTGTTTGGAGCCTCTTGGGCTAGGCGGACTCACACGTGAACTAAATTTACGGGCAGTGGTATTGGCACAGGAGGCACGTAGCCGAGTGGCAGATGGTCGCCCAATTCTCATTGCGGGTTCAGTATCGAATTATGGAATTCTCGCTGGTAGTGACGAAGAAAAGCTACCGTCAAGACTGCAGTATGGTTGGAGTGACTACACCGAAACACAATGTCGGGAAAACCTACATGAGCAGGCGCAGATTCTCGTTGATTCAGGTGTGGACATGTTATTGGCAGAAGCGACAGGCTCTACTTTGAACAGGCGGTGGGTGATAGAGGCCTGCAAGGCTACCGGGTTACCCACCTGGTTGGGATTTAAGGCGCATATTGATACGCAAAACGGCGGATTGATGACTGGACACAACTCAAAAGAACCATTTGAGACAGGGCTAGATACGCTCCTATCGTTCGCCAGTGACGTTGTGGCGGTTTTCCATACGACGGTTGAAGCTACTGACCTTGCAATACCCACTATCAAAGAAAAGTGGAAAGGGCCCGTTGCGGTTTATCCTGACGCTGATCGACATGACTATGTTGATCACCATGTGGATGCGTCAGAATGGAATAGCCATACTCCTGAAGAATTTGTCAACTGTGCGCGCAAGTGGGTAGAAAGTGGTGTGCAAATAATAGGCGGTTGTTGTGGATTTGGTGTGGAATATATCCGACCGCTTCGGGAGGGGTTGCCTACACACGCGGGATAATGACTACAGCTTAGTCACAACGACTGGTTACCATAAACTTTTAGAAACAGATATTGATCTCCAGGAAATAAAGTGATTAAACCAAGAGTCCAAACAGTGACACTTTTAAGGTGCACGAGGATAGCGTCATTGAGGAATTTCTACCTAAAGTGCTGGAGGGAAGATCGGTGGCCGAGGTTGTCGATCGGGCTGGTCACACGCTGGGTTTCGTCAGCGAGAAAGAGCTGGCACGGTCGCTGTCCAAGAACTGATTCGCTGCGTCAGGCTTCGGTTTCACTCTCCACCGCCTGCACCTGTCGTTTGACCCGCTGGACCATGGCATAAACCCCCACGTGGCGAGTGGGACTCAGGTGTTCGAACAGACCCAGTTGCTCGAACGCGGCGTCGGCGTCGAAGGCCTCTATCTCGGCCGCGCTCCTACCGTCGAACATGGCCAGCAGAATGGCGACCACGCCCTTGATGGTGGAAGTATCACAGTCACCGCGAAAAGTGTAGTGTCCGTCGGGGCCGCGTAGGGCACGGATATATACGATGCTCATACACTCGGGCACGCGGTAGCGGTCGCTCCGATCGGTCGTGGGCAACGGGGGTAATTTCATGCCAAGTTCAGTAATGAAGTGATAACGAGCATCCCAATCCTGCAAAAAATCAAAGGTTTCTTTGATGCGCTCGAAAGAAAAAGGGAGTGGCTTCATAAGTTGAATTTACGGCACAATTGAATCGTTGCAACTCTACAGGATGTCGGCGGCACGGTTCTGGCCTGATTAGGGGCCATTAGCCGGCGCCTACTAAAAAAACACCCCTGGACTCTACAAATCTAGTGAAAGGCTTACAACATTTTCGACACTGGCAGGCGTATGAATAATACAAGATGGCGGTTACCGGCAGTAGTATTGCTAGGTGGGTGCCTCATCTCACTGATTGGTTTCGGGGTGCGTTCGCCATTCGGTTTGTACCTGGGGCCGATGACCAGTGCTCTGGGCTGGGATCGAGAGACTTATGCGTTGGCCATGGCGATACAGAACCTGTTGTGGGGCGTTGGTCTGCCGGTGGCTGGCGCGTTGGCCGATCGCTATGGGTCGGTAGCCGTGATCGCTGGCGGTGCATTTATCTATGCCCTGGGAATCCTGGGCATGAGCATGGCGGAATCTGCCTGGATGCTGCACCTGACCGGTGGCCTTCTTGTCGGTATAGGTGTTGCGTTTACGTCCTTCCAGCTCGCTATTGCAGCCATGGTCCGGGTGGTCGGGCCGGCCAAACGCTCACTGGTGATGGGAGCTGGAACGGCAGCCGGTTCGCTGGGCCAGGTACTGTATTCGCCGTTGGCTCAAAGTATGATTGTTGACTACGGTTGGAGCGCCAGCCTGATGATGCTGGCGATGTCGGCGCTTGTGATTGCACCACTGGCACTGCTTTTGCCGAACGACCCCCAGGTCCATAACGAACAACCGCTGCATGCATCGTTGAGAGAGGCGTTAGCTGAGGCCTTCCGCCATCGCGGCTACCTATTGCTTACTGCCGGCTTTTTTGTTTGCGGCTTTCACGTTGCCTTCATCACGGTGCATCTACCGGCCTATGTGACTGATCTGGGGCTGGGCCGGCATGTTGGTGCCTGGTGCATTTCCCTTATCGGATTATTCAACATTGCGGGTTCCTTCCTCTCGGGATGGTATGGTCAGCATGCCAGCAAAAAATTCGGCCTTAGCGTAATTTATCTACTGCGCGCACTGGTCCTACTGGCCTTACTGCTGGTTACTAAGACCGAGTACACAATGTATGTCTTTGCCGGAGCTATTGGAATGCTGTGGCTAGCCACGATACCGCTTACCACTGGCATCGTCGCGCAGATATTCGGCGTACGTTATATGGCGACATTGTTCGGGGTAGTTTTCCTCAGCCACCAGATAGGCAGTTTCACTGGGGTTTGGATGGGTGGCTGGATACACGATCGCACCGGCTCTTACGATCTGATGTGGCAGGCCGGTATCGTACTGGGCCTGGTCGCGGCGGTGATTCACTTGCCGATCAACGAAAAACCCCTGGTCCGTCAGGAAATAACCTGAAGTCGAGTTGCTGCTGCCACTGAGCCTTACACCCGATGTATGCCATCTTTCGAGTCGATCGAGTGCTGTCAGGCAGTGTGCGGTCTTGATTAATCCCTTATTCGTTCCGCGGAGCCTTTTGGGGCGGTTATTTCATAGGGATTGATCGAAAAAGAGTTTTGCCGCACAGTAGCCGAAACCATGACCCCTGGAGGGCGAATGATTGATGCCAGCCTGCGGATTCTGAGGGCAGACGTTGCCGGCATGCCGATCGAGTGGATTGGCTTTGAGGAGGCGGTCAAGCTGCACTGCCTGGAGCAGATTCTTTACCCCATGGGTTCACCACTGTACACCGTGCACGGGGGGGTCAACGCCCGCTCGGGTAAGCAAAGCGCGCTCGAGGTGTACTCCATCATTTGTACCATCGGCCAGTCACGCTCGCATCTAAAGCGTCTACCTACCTACACGCCGCCACTCAACAACGTTACGCTTTTTCGCCGTGACGCTAACTTGTGCTTGTACTGCGGTGGGCGTTTTCGCAACTTGGAGTTGTCGCGTGACCACGTCCGGCCGATCAGCCGCGGCGGGGTCGATAAGTGGCAGAATGTAGTCAGCGCTTGTAAGCGCTGCAACCACCATAAGGGCAACCGGTTACCGGAAGAGGCTGGCATGCAGCTACTGGCAGTGCCGTTCGTGCCCACTCACGCCGAGTACATTTATCTTTCCGGCAAGCGTATCCTGACCGACCAGATGGAGTTCCTGCTGGCACATTTTCCGCGCAATAGCCTCCTGCACCAGCGACTCGACGACGCTGCCTAAGCGGCTATAGTACTTAGCGGTGCAGCATAAATGCCAATTTGATGGGGAGTGATACCGATCAACGTCACGGGCGCCGAACGCTTGCGGTGCACGCTGGCGAGTCACCCGATCCCCACACCGGCGCTTCAGCGCCAAACATCGTTATGTCGAGCACCTTCGTGGTGGATGAGCCACTCGGGTTCTCGGCAAGGAGTTTGGCCGAGGATGCACCGTACGTTTACAGCCGCTGGAGTAACCCCACTGTTGCCCAGTTGGAGGAGAAACTCGCCGCGCTTGAGCAGGCTGAGGCCTGCCGCTGCTTTGCCTCCGGTATGGCGGCCACCTCTGCGGTACTGTTCAGCCTCCTGCGGGCCGGGGACCGGCTGTTGATGAGTGATGCCAACTATCCTGGTACGGCCGAGTTGGCGCGCAACACACTAACCCGGCTCGGTATCGAAGTTGCGACCGCTAATTTCTCCGATCTCAACGCAGTAGCACAGGCAGCCACGACTGATACACGGCTGCTGTGGGGCGAGACACCGGCCAACCCTACTACCCGGATCATGGATATCGCCGCTGTGGCCGGCATCGCCCATCAGTGTGGCGCGGTGCTGGCCGTGGATTCGACCTTTGCCTCGCCGGTTGCTACCCGGCCTATCCTTCTCGGTGCAGATTATGTCATTCACTCCCTGACCAAGTACTGTTGTGGCCACGGGGATGCCATGGGTGGCGCGGTGTTGGCAAGCCAGGAGCACATTGGGGCAATCGAGTCGGAAGGCCAGATCCATATCGGTGGTGTGATCAGTCCGTTCAATGCTTGGCTTATCAACCGCGGCTTGGCGACGTTGCCGTTGCGCATGCAGGCGCACCAGGACAATGCTTTGGCAGTAGCCCATTACCTGGAAGACCACCCGCGAGTGGGCAAGGTGCTGTACCCGGGCCTTGTTAGTCACCCGCATCACCAGCTTGCTCAGCGGCAGATGGAGAACTACTCGGGCATGGTTGCGTTCCAGGTGGCTGATGGTGCTGAACTCGCTGCCCGGATGATGCATGAGTTGCAGGTCATCCACTACGCAGTGTCGCTGGGCCATCACCGCAGTCTGATCTATTGGTTGGGCACGGATGAGTTGATGGAATCGACCTACCAGCTTACCGGTGAGCAGTTGGCGGCTTACCGTGAATTTGCCGGTGATGGGTTGTTTCGCCTGTCAGTCGGGCTGGAGGATCCGCAGGATTTGTGCACCGACCTTGGCCGGGTGCTGGATGACGGATAACCACGACAAACCCAGGACGCGCGCGGTGAACGGGGATGTCCGAGCTCATCCGGATCGGGGCGTTTCCTTTGTTGCCCATGTTGCAGCATTGCAGTGCGTGTATCGGACAAACACATGTTTAGACTGAATCCTGATCTCCTTTTTGCACCGTTTGCGGTATTGCCGCAGCGGCCGCTTGCGTTTGCGCTTGCCGCAGTGCTAAACCGGGCGCTAGTACGCGAGCGAGCGGCAGGTGAACTGGCATTTCTGCAGGGGCGGGTGTTTGGTGTGGTTCTGCGCGATACGCCGGTGCGGCTGGCGCTCAGCCTGCGACGTGGGCGTTTTGTGGCCGCGCCCGCCGCTCGTCCCGATGCTTGGGTGTCAGCACGGCTCGAGGACTACCTTGCTCTGATCGAGCAACGCCAGGATCCGGATACACTGTTTTTTCAGCGTCGGCTGGTGATGTCTGGTGATACAGATCTCGGGCTCGAGGTTAAGAATCTGCTCGACCGCGTAGACCCCGAGGCGTTGCCGTGGCCACTGCCGGAACTGATGTACCTCGGCCGGCAGTTGCGGGCGCTGGCCGCGCGGGGCAAAAGGGCGCTGGCTGGCTAGCCCATGATTTCGCGCCAGATGCTTTCGGTTCGCTGACGTACCTGCGCGGTCATAGCAATCATCCGTCCCCAGGTCCGCGTGGTTTCCGCCGGCCACTTGTTAGTAGCGTCTATACCCATCTTCGAGCCAAGCCCGGAGTGGGGACTGGCGAAGTCAAGGTAGTCGACTGGGGTGTTCTCGATTAGCAGAGTATCGCGGCCCGGGTCCACCCGGGTACTGAGCGCCCACCACACCGCCTGCCAGTTACGCACATCGATATCCTCGTCGGTAACAATCACAAACTTGGTATAGGTGAATTGCCGCAGGTACGACCAGATTCCCATCATGATGCGCCGAGCGTGGCCTGGATACTGTTTACGAATACTCACTACTGCTACTCGGTAGGAACATGCTTCCGGCGGTAGGTAAAAGTCTTCTATCTCCGGGAACTGCTCCTGCAGCAGAGGGATAAAAACCTCGTTCAGTGCCGCAGCCAGGACCGAGGGTTCGTCCTCGGGCGGCCGTCCCATATAGGTGGCATGGTAGATCGGTGCGTGGCGGTGGGTGATCCGCGTGACTCGAAAAACCGGGAAACGTTCGACTGCATTGTAGTAGCCGGTATGATCGCCAAAGGGTCCTTCCTCGGCGCTCTCATCAGGCAATACGAAGCCTTCCAGTACGATCTCGGCGGTCGCAGGTACCTGCAGATCGTGGGTCAGGCACTGGCTAACCTCGGTTGGCCGGCCGCGTAACAGCCCAGCAAAACGGTACTCTGACAAGGTATCTGGTACTGGAGTGACAGCGGCAAGCAAAGTGGCCGGATCCATGCCGATAACCACTGCTACGGGGAAAGGCCGACCCGGGCGGGCTTTCAGCCAGTCGCGATAATCGGTAGCGCCGCCCCGATGGGGCAACCAGCGCATGATCAGGCGGTCGCGGCCGATAACCTGTTGGCGGTAAATACCGAGATTCTGCCGTTCTCGCTGCGGGCCGCGAGTGACCACCGCGCCGATGGTGATCAAAGGTCCAGCATCCTCGGGCCAGCAGGTCTGGATTGGTAAGGTAGCGAGATCGACATCGCCGCCTTCCAGCACCACTTCGCGGCAGGGCGGGTCACGCACCTCGCGTGGGTTAACGTGGCGCAGGCGACTGAAGGCAGGCGCCGCCTCCAGCGCTTCACCGAGGCTGGCGGGCACACTGGGCGCACGGAAGAATGCCAGTTCACGTCCCAGGTCGCGCAGTTCCTGCGGGCTGCGGCCGATGGCAAACGCGACTCGTTCACGGGTGCCGAACAAATTGCCAATCATCTGCAAGGAACTGCCCTTGATGTTTTCGAACAGCAGCGCCGGGCCGTTGGCGCAGATGGCGCGATGACAAAGGTCAGTGACTTCGAGCGCTGGGTCAACTACGGCCTGAACCCGACGCAATTGTTTATCCTGCTCCAGTGCGACCAGAAATTCTCGCAGGTCGGCAAATATGGCCCGCCGCCGCCTGGCAGGAGCACCCATCAGGAAGGCGCGATCTGCCCGGTCATGCCAGGCTGATCCAGCCAGTAACCGCAACATTCACTATTGCTGTCCGGCACGGCGTCCAGGCGCATGGTAAGCCCAGAAGCCTTGTTGCCATCAAGGGCTTGGCGGGTGAGTGTCACGAGATCGAGGACTGCTGGGTGATCGGCGCTGAAGCGGACCACGTCCACGCCCAAGTCGCTTATCTCAGGCAGCCGGTCGAGCAGATTGAGCCGCTGCCAGGATTGCACCTGGGTGCCATTAAGACAGAGGAAATCGTGGTCCTCGCGGGTCTTGAGGCGCAGTCCATCGGGATGCTCCAGACAGCGGAATTCGCAACTGTCTTTGGGCAGGTCGTGGTGCCGGGCGGTGTAACAACGGGCTGACCAGGCAAGCGGCATCCGGCCCCAGACCGGTACCTCGGTTTGTACGGCGTTGGGCCGGGTAGTTTGTAACGCCTTAAGCGCGCTACGGCCGAGTTCAGTAGGCGGCACCCAGCGGGTCATGCCCTGGGCGGCGAACACCTCCAGAGTGCGGCTGTTGTAAATGTTGAGGCTGGCGCCGGCGATGAACGGTACCCCACGGGCGAGCTGCACGGCGGCAACATCGTTAGCCTCAATAGGAAACTCGCCGTTGGCGGCAATGCGTTTCAACTGCCCCAGTTCCGAGCCGGCCTCAAGCAGGGCCAGACTAGAGAACACCACTGATTTACCGGCAGCGCGCAGGCGGCGGCCGAGATTCAGCCATTGTTCGTGCGTCAATGACCGGCGTTTAGCGCAAACCACCTCGCCCAGGTAAACGATGTCGACTGGGCTGTCGGCAACGTCATCGTAAAAAGCCAGCAATTGCTCCTGCGGCCAGTAATAAGGTACCGGCCCGAGCGAGATCTGCATCTGTACGCTCACTGCCAGTAGCGACTGAAGGCGCCGAGCGTTGTCTGACTGCCCTCAGACAGTCCCGCCAGTTCACTCATCCAAGTATCATTTGGGGTGAAGGTTTTCGGATCGCTGGCGCAGGCGTCTATGGCACTGCGCAGCACGCGGGTTACCCGGCGCACATAGGCGGGACTGCGTTGGCGGCCCTCGACTTTGAGTGCCGCGACCCCGGCGCGCATCAGTTCAGGGAGCAGCGGCAGGCTGTTGAGGCTAACCGGTTGCTCCATGGCGTAGGTGGTTTGTCCCGCTACGTGGTAGCGGCCTTTACAGATTGTTGGATAACCGCTGTGCTCGCGCGGGCCGTAGCGGTCGATGAGTACACCGTTCAGGCGCGATTCCAGCCCGGCCGGAGTCTCGGTCCAGCGAACGAACTCACCGGGTGAGCAGGCGCCGAAGCTATTGGGTGATTTGCCGGTCACGTGAGAGGAAAGCAGGCAGCGTCCTTCAACCATCACGCAAAGGCTGCCAAAACCGAACACCTCGATCTCAACCGGGCTGTCGGCACAGACGCGCTGGACCTGGGACAGCGACAACACCCGCGGCAGAACGGCCCGGCGGATGCCGAAGCGTTCGTGGTAGAAGGCGATCGCCTCGGCACTGGTGGCAGAGGCCTGCACCGACAGGTGCAGGGCCAGGTCAGGCCAGCGCTCGCAGGCATAATCTAGTACCCCGGTATCAGCAACGATCAGCACATCCACACCCAGATCCGCTGCTTGGTCGACGGCGTTCTGCCAGGCGCTCCAGTTGTGTGGCTGGGGGTAGGTGTTGATTGCGAGGAAGACCCGCTTGCCCCGGTTGTGAGCGTAGTCGATGCCCTCAGCAGCATTCTCGGTCGAGAAATTGAGACCAGCGAAATGCCGGGCGTTAGTGGCATCGCGAAAGCCGAAATAGACCGCGTCAGCACCGCTATCGATGGCAGTTTTCAGCCCCTGCAGATTGCCAGCTGGGCAGACGAGCTCCATAGCGTTCATATATTCTTTGAGGGTTTTGCGTAGTCGGCTTTTGCCCTACGCTGGTTGCATTTGCTCACTCGGCCAAACTCTAAGGCAATGGCCGATGGCGCAAATTGACCTCGGTCAAGCCAGGTGGCTGAAATTAACGTTTTCTGCGCCTAAGAAGTGCCAGGGTCAGAAGCATTGAATAATTCGTTAAAATTGATAGAGGTCAAAACTATAGATTGAATAATATGTTCATTTATGTTTTTTGGAAGTGCTTTATGACGCCAAATGCCGGGCGTTGGGATTGGCACGTTTCTTGCAAGATTTTATGGATAAATGCAATTGTCGGGCGCTAAGCACCGCAAAAGGAGCTGGTGTCATAAGCGTTTCATTACGAGGCTGATCCGGGGGTGACCTCAGTGTTTGTTTTTTCAACTTCATCCTGTTCAGGGGCTCGACCAACCTGGGATTTACCTTGGTGATGTTGTCGCTGCCTGTAAAGGAACCGCGCAAGCGCGCCGCAATAGAGGCTTCATTGCTGGCGGCGCTGATTGCGGTTCTGATTCTTCTGGCCGGCACCGGCCATTACCTTTTGGACTTCAAGAAGTTTCGCAACGCCCACCAAGATCAGGAGAACACGGTGGTCGAGCGGGCGAGGGCAGTGTTGCAAACGGCGCTGGCCAGCGCCGTTTCAGATACACGTCTACTGGCTCAGACGGTGCGGCAGGTTGGGACGCCCGCCTCTCTTGGAGATGCGCGGACCGAAACTTTGGCCGAATTATTCAGTGCCTTGAGCCGAGAGCGGCCGATGTACGACCAGATTCGGTTGCTGAGTTATCGTGGCCGTGAGTTGATTCGTGTCAATCGAGAACCCGACGGGCCGAACGTAGTCGGGCGGAAAGAGTTGCAGGATAAGTCCAAGCGTTACTACTTCGCGCAGGCCCGTGACCTGGCGGCTGGTCAAATTTATGTTTCACCGGTAGACGTCAATATCGAATGGGGCAAAGTGGAAGCGGTGCCGCGGCCGATGTTTCGGCTCGCCACGCCGGTCTTCGACGACAGCGGCCACCGCCGTGGTGTGGTCTTGATCAATTACCGGGGTGAAGCACTAGGCGAGATATTCAAGCAAGCTATGGGCAACACGGGTGAACGATTGATGGTCGTGGACGATCGCAGTTACTGGTTAAGCAACCCACGGCAGGAACTCGAATGGGGTTTCGTCTATGACCCGGATGCTCGTTTTCAGAATTACTACCCGCAAGTTTGGCAGCGGATGGTGAAACAGGCCGGCGGCACCCACGTCGACCATCGGGGCATCTTCACGTTCGCGCTCCTGGACCTGGAGCATGCGCTCGGTGTAGCCGATTCGCCTGGATCTTCGTGGTTCATTGTGTCGCTGTTTCCTAACGCGCTGCTGCACCAGGCTCTAGGCATTGGCAGTTACCTAGGCGCCTACGGGCTGCTGGTCCTGCTCGGGTTTGTTGCGGCGGTGGGATTTGGGCGCGCACGCGCCCGGCAACTGCAAGCCCTCGTTCGCCTGCAGGGAGTTGAGCCATTGGGACACGCCTTGGAAGCCGCAGTCAACCCGGTGATCGTCACGGATTCGACGGATAAGGTTGTGCTGGTCAACGACGCCTTGCTGGTGCATGCCGGTTATTCGCGGCATGATCTTCTTGGCCAGGGACGCATCGACATGTTGGTCCCGCCGGCTTCAGGGGAGGCTTGTCGGTCCCGGCTGCGGGGGTTGATCGCCGGCAAACTAGAGCCGGGGGTGTTTGACGCCGGTCTGTTGGGGCGAAGTGGCGACAATTACCGGCTGTCCTGGGGTGAGTCACTGCAAAGGAACACCGCTGGTGAGATCACGGGGGTGGTCTACATTGGTGAGGTGCCGCGGTCGGAGTTGCCACCTGACGAGCGACTGCAAAACCTGGCCATCGCCACTGAGCAAAGCCCGGTATCGGTAATGATCACTGATACCGACGGCCACATTGAGTATGTCAATTCGCGGTTCAGCGCGCTAACCGGGTACACCAACGAAGAGGTGTTGGGGCAAAAACCAAGCATCCTCAAGTCCGGCAAGTCGCCGCCGGAAGATTACCGACAACTTTGGTCTAATCTCAAGGCCGGGCGCGAATGGCAAGGGGTCTTTCACAATCGCAAGAAGAGCGGACACTTGTACCTCGAGGCAGCAACGATTTCGCCACTGCGAAACGAATCCGGTAACGTAACCCACTTCCTGGCTCTGAAAGAAGATATCACTGAGCGTGTTCGGCTGGAAAAGAACTTCCGGCTGTCGGTGGAAGCAGCCCCGAGCGCCATGATCCTGACCAACTCGGCGGGCACCATTGTTCTGGCCAATGCCAGGACCGAGCAGATGTTTGGCTACACCCGTGAGGAAATGCTGGGGCAACCGTTGGAAATGCTGGTACCGCGTGCAGGCCGCGAACGCCACGCGGGACTGCGCCGCCAGTACAATGCGCAACCGACTGCACGGGAGATGGGGTCGGAGCTCGAGTTGAGCGCCGAGCACCGGGAGGGCCATAAAATTCCAGTCGACATCGGCCTCAACCCCATCGAGACCGATGAGGGCACTATGGTGCTCAGTTCAATCGTTGACCTGTCCGAGAGAAATGCGTTGCAGTATCAACTTGAGGAGCGCAACCGGCAGGTGGTCGAAGCGCACGCCCTGGCAACGGTGGGCCGGATGGCGGCAATGGTGGCCCACGACCTCAGGAACCCGCTGTCATCGGTAAAGATGGGGCTGCAGATCCTGAATCGGTCGGCCAGCAGAAGCGACGATGCCGGTGACCGGGAAATTCAGGGAATTGCATTGGAACAGGTACAGTACATGGAAAAAATCCTGAGCGAACTATTGTCGTATGCCAGGCCAGCCGTTCTCAATCGGGAATGGTTCGATGTGGCAAAGACCGTAGATAAGACGGTGCTGTTGTGCCAGAAGGAAGTACAGCGGCACCAGGTGCGACTCAACGTTTGGAGTCAACCGTCTCTGCCAACCCTTTACGGCGACTCACACCGTCTGCAGCAGGTAATCTCCAACCTGATAGGCAATTCCATCGAGGCCTGCGCGGAAGCCGGCATCAAGTCGCCGGAGATCAGCGTGCGCACTCACCTGGACCTGGGTGAGGATATCCCCAGAATCTGTATAGAGATTATCGATAATGGCCCCGGTCTGGATGCGGAAAGTGAGCGCAGGGCATTCGAGGCATTTTTCACCAGCCGGGCCAAGGGCACCGGACTGGGGTTAACTATCGTCCGCCAGATCGTGGCGGCCCACGGCGGTGTTGTGACCGTGGTGAATGAGCCTGGTGCGGGCGCAAGAGCATCGATCATCATGCCGACGCGACCGCTGGATAAAAGCGGCGGCGACGGTACACCACATAAGGGGACCGAACAGAGTCAGCCAGATAAACGACCGGTCGAGGTGGTGACATCCGGTGAGTAAGATACTGATCGTTGACGACGATATCGCCAGTTGCCGCACGCTGCAACTGCACTTTCGTGCGGCCGGGCACGATGTTGAGATGGCTCACGATGCAGTCAATGGCCTGGCCATGGCCGAGTCATTTGGCCCGGCTGTCATCATCCTTGATATCCGCATGCCTGGGCAAAGCGGCTTGCAGGCGTTACCTGATTTCAAGACCCGTTTCCCGCAAACACCGGTGATCATGATCACGGCTTTCGACGATATGGACAGCACCATCACTGCTATGCAGCGAGGGGCCGATGACTACATCACTAAGCCGATCGATATCACCGAGATGGATCAAGCCGTAGAGCGAGCCATCAAACGCCGCCAAAGCAACGGTCTGGGGCTGCAACTGGTGGCGCCAGATCAGGCGAGTAGCCGCGGCTACGCGATGGTGGGTAACAGCCGGCCGATGAAAGAGGTGTTCAAGGCCATTGGGCTGATCGCTCGAAAACCGGTCACGGTGCTGATTACGGGTGCGAGCGGTACAGGCAAAGAACTGGTGGCGCGCAATATTCACCGGGTCGGACCAACGCCGGAAGGACCTTTTGTAGCGGTCAACTGCGCTGCGTTGGTTGAAACACTGCTTGAATCGGATATGTTCGGTCATGAGAAAGGGGCCTTCACTGGGGCCGTTAGCAGTCAGCCGGGTAAATTTGCCCTAGCTCAGGATGGCACGATCTTTCTCGACGAGGTGGGCGAACTGTCGCCCAATATTCAGGCGAAACTACTGCGGGTAGTACAAGAGAGGGAGTATCTGTCGGTGGGCGGCAAACAGGCCAAGCAGACCAACGCCCGAATCATGTCGGCCTGCAACGTCAACTTGAAGGAACTGATCGATCAGGGGCGTTTCCGTGAAGACCTCTACTACCGGCTGCAGGTCGTCAATATCGAGATGCCGGCACTGAAAGACCACCTTGAAGATTTGCCGTTGCTGATTCCGCACCTGCTCGGACGCATCAACCGGGATTTCCACAAGAATGTATCGACCATCTCGGTAGAGGTGATGGAGGCGTTCTACGCTTACGACTGGCCCGGCAATATCCGTGAACTGGAGAACCTGTTGATGAAGGCGGTGGCTATGTGCCCGGGCGAGACAATCACGCCGGACCTGCTACCTGTAGAGTTGGTGAAACAGGCACCCCTGCCATCACCAGTGTTCGACGTGCAGATGAGTTTGCAGGAGATTGAAAAAGCGCACGTGCTGCGGGTTTTGCTACATACTGGCTGGCACCGTGGTCGGGCCTGCGAGATTCTGGGCACCTCCCGTCCGCGACTGCGTCGGCTGATCAACCAGTATGGCTTTGAAGAGCCGAACGATGCACCTTCGATGGACAGCGATAGCGGATAAATCGCTGACCCTAAGCCGGATATGCGGTGTGGTTTCAGGCCCCGCACCGTTGCCGCAAAACCAATGCTTCTATGTCGATCGTAGCCTGGCTTTGGGCGGCGCTGGATATCGGCGCAACACTCCTCATGCGGTAGATCCGATTAATCCAAAAGTGAACGACATGCCACCTGAACTGGCGAAAATTTGAAAGATTTGTTCACTGATGATGGTCAAACAGCCGTAGGAATTGGGATCGATTCTCTGGGTTTTGGTTTTCCGGTCGCTAATTTCCGGAGCATTCTGAAGTTGGCACGTTTGTTGCTCTCACTTTTAGTTGTGAATCAATCGTTGAGGCGCGAAGACAAGTGTTTAAACGCTCACTGAAGCTCCAACTGCAACTAGTGAAAGCGCGATGCCGGCCCTAAACCTGACCGGTCCATCGGCTATCAGATCTCGGCCTTTGATGGTCTATCGATAGCGTCCTTGGTTATTCCTGCGACCATAAACCGTGTCCCGAGGCCAAAAACGATGTTGTGCGTTCGGGCTTGCTGTCGGTAGATCTCATCTTTTCATACCCAATCGACTCGGAGAGTGGACATGAAGCCAATGAAAAAGCCCACGCCTGTCATTTCTCGCGCAGCTACCGGCGTCCTACTGGCTTTGGCCCTGGTAACACAGGGGACGCTGAGCCTCGCTGGAAATTTTCCGGCTATCGGGTCTTTGCTGGCTAAGAAAACGCCAGAGGCCGCGCTTGCCGAAATGGGCCGGCGCTTGTTCTTTGACGTGCGAGTCTCTGGCGACGGCGCCATTAGTTGCGCAACCTGCCACGATCCGGGCCAAGGATTTACCCGCCAAGTCGACAAAAATGGCAAGCCCATGGCGTTGTCGGATGCCTACCCCGGTACCCGTCACTTTCGCAATACACCGACCCTGATCAATGTGATCTACAAGGCCGATTTCGCCCAAACCGGCTGGGGCTGGGATGGCCATATGGGCGCTAATCTGAACGACGTGGTTCGTGACCAGATCACCGAGACCATGATGATGAACATGGATATGCGGCTGATGCACGAGCGCATGAAACAGGATCCGGTATACGTGGAGATGTGCCGGCAGAACTTTAACGGTGAATGTAGTTCCGGCAAGGCTCGTAAAGCGCTGGATGCGTTCATGCAAACTCTGGTCTCAAAAGATACACCGTTCGACAACGGCAACTTGTCAGGTGAAGCCCAACTGGGCCAGATCCTGTTCGAGGGGAAGGCAGGCTGTATCGCATGCCACAACGGCTCGTATTTTTCCGATGGTGAACCACACAACACAGGCGTGCCAGAGAACCTGGATGTTTTCCGTGACCCCTTACGGCATATCGCTTACCGGGCAGTAATTACCAACCACGGGGTGCCCAAGGCCGATATTTGGCGCCGGGACGTGGGATATTTTCTGGTGAGCAAGAATTATCGCGATGTCGGCAGCTTTATTACTCCGACCCTGCGCGAAACTGTGCATACCGCGCCTTACATGCATAACGGCATGCTGCAAACGCTCGAAGAAGTGGTCAAATTCTACACAGCTGGCGGCGGCCACGACGATCCGCTTGCTTACGAATTGCGGCCGCTGGATTTGAATGGTGGCGAGCAGGCGCAACTGGTGGCCTTCCTGCGCAGTCTGAGCAGCCCGGTCGCGCCAACTGCCAAGAAGGTGGCGATACCGCTGGAATATGAACCGATAGATGACTGGCTGGAAGTCAAAAACTAGCCCGGTGGAGAGAACCATGAAACCACAAGCACAGATACTGCTATCGTTGGTCGTGGCTTTTGTCGCGGCGCTGCTGCTGGCCGGTCCCATCGCCTTAGCCGCGGGCGACCCGGATACTGATCCGCCGCTGGTGCCACTACCGCCACCGCCAGCACCGCCAGACAATCCGATTACTCAAGCCAAGGCGGATCTAGGCAAGTTGTTGTTCTTCGACCCGAAGTTGACCGGCGACGCCAGTTTAAGTTGCGGCGACTGCCACGATCCCAAACAGGGCTGGGGCTTTAACGACCCGATCTCGCGCGGCTATCCGGGTGCGGTGCACTGGCGCAATTCACAAACCGTCGTCAATACCGCCTACCTGGGTAAGTTATTCTGGCAAGGCAACGCCAAGAGTCTTGAGGCACAGGCACCGATCGCCAACAAAGGTGCTGTGGCTGGTAACGGTGAAGACGATGTAATGGAGGCCCGGCTGCGCCAGACCCCGTACTACATTGAAAAATTTCGTGAGATCTTTGGAACCGAACTGCCTAACTTGGGTGACGCCTGGATGGCTATTGCTACCTTTGAGCGCACCTTGAGTCAACGAGATACTCCGCTCGACCGATACCTCGCCGGTGACAAGGAGGCGCTGTCTGCAATAGCCCTTAAGGGCAAGGAACTGTTCGAAGGCAAAGCCAACTGCATCGAATGCCACAACGGGGCGATGCTGACCGATGAGAAGTACTACAACCTTGGTGTACCACGGCCGTTCGAGTGGGAGGAAATGGGCCTCAACACCGTGACCTTCCGCTGGGAGGCGTATGCCAAGGGTGTGCGCGAGAAGTACTACCGCGACTGGAAGGACGACGCTGGCCTGTACTATTCGTCCAAGCGGCCGCAGGACGCGGGCAAACACCGTACTGCGCCTTTACGTTACCTCGCTTACACCGCGCCGTACATGCATGCCGGGCAGTTCTATACCCTGGAGGAAGTGATCGACTTCTACAACGACGGCGGGGCTGACAACGAATTCACCGATGGTACCCATGGCCTCGAGAACAAGACCTCGATACTTAAGCCGTTGGACCTAAGTGACGAGGAAAAAGAGGCCTTGGTGGCTTTTCTCGAAGAGATCAGCGGTGAAGAGATTCGTATCAAATTGCCTGAGGTGCCACCTTACGACGTGATGCCTAATGTGCCGGGCTTGACCCAGGCCCAGGCCAAGCGCATTGGCCTCGAAACCCACCTGGCTGTAGCCAAGCAACAATAAGAGGAAAAATACCATGTCAAAGCAAACGAACGACACGAGCGTGCAAAGTGCTTGCATGACCCGCCGGGCCTTCCTCTTTGGCGGTAGTGCGGCAGTGGCAGGAACGGTATTGTTGCCGGGCCTGCCTGGCTTGGAGAGCAAGGCCCTTGCGGCTGAGGTCGCACGCTACCCCCGGAAACGGATCGGCAGTCTCAAAGCTCTGCAACTGAACCAGCCGGTAAAGTTTAACTATCCCGACGAGGCACAGAACTCGAATAGCCTGTTGTTTCGGCTGGGCGCAGTGGCTGGCGGCGGTATCGGCCCGGACCAGAACGTGGTCGCATTCAATGCCCTGTGCACCCACATGGGCGGTCTTCTCGATGGGGCCGGGTCCTTCAGTGCTGCTGACCAAGCCCTGGGGCCGTGCCTGTTGCACCAGACAAGTTTCGATTTGACGCGCCATGGCATGGTCATCGGCGGCCATGCGACCGAGAGCCTGCCGCAGGTCTTACTGGAACTGGAAGGCGACGATATCTATGCCGTCGGCATGCTTGGCCTGATCTACGGCCGCTATGACAACCTGAATACAGGGTGACCGGACATGTCAAGAAAAGCTGAAAATTCCCAGCCGTTTTTCCAACCGGAGGACCGGGTTCCCCTGCCACCGAAAAATGCTGATGTCATTACCACCTGCTGTGACTACTGTGTCATGGCCTGCGGCTTTAAGGTTTATCGCTGGCCGGTCGGCACTCCTAGTGGGGGACCAAAAAGAGACCAGAATGCACTGGGCCTGAACTACCCGCTTCGTCCTGGCCAGGGCGGCTGGGTCGGCCCCAACCAGTACACCCAGGGTAAGTGGAAAGGCAAAATGCACCATATCGCCGTGGTCGGCGATCATAAGTCACGGGTGGTCAACGTCGGTGGTGGTCATAGTATTCGCGGCGGTTGTATCGCACAGAAGGTCTATAACCCGCAGAAGCCGACCCAGGACCGCTTGCAGCATCCGATGATACGGATCAACGACCTGCTGATGCCGGTAACCTGGGACTTCGCCCTCGATATTGCGGCGGCCGTCTCCAAGCACGTGATCAAGACCCACGGTGAGTCGGCTTGGGCAATGAAGTATTTCTCTTATCAGTATTTCGAGAACACCTATGCGTTGACCAAGTTGGCACTGAAGGCGGTCAACAGCCCGGCAGTGGCCCATCACGACCACCCATCATTCGTCAATTCTGTACCGGGCTGGGTAGACATTGGCTACGATATCTTCTCTGCCTCACACCAAGACTTTGCGCTGGCTGATTGCATATTGATCTCGGGTACTGATCCATTTGAAACCAAGACCACGCTGTGGAATCACTGGATTCTGAAAGGAATCAACGGCAATAAAACCAAGGTCATCATGATCAACCCGCGGCACACTGCCGGAGTGGCTTATGCCGAGAAGCACGGTGGCCTGCACATTGATGTATTGCCGGGCTCCGACACCGTGGTACACATGGCTATTGAGCGGGTCATCGTGGAAAACGGCTGGCAGGACACCGAGTTCATCAACCAGTGGGTCGCAAACTTCTGGGAAACCGATTCCGGCTTCGGCCAAGGCACCCGCAATACGCCATGGCAGTGGCGCACCACTTGGGGCAAGTTCCAGGTCAAAGGATTCGAGGACTGGAAGGACTGGTTGTTGGCACAGGAGGAGTCCAAGGTCGAGGTAGCGGCCAGGATTGCCGGTATCGACCCGGCAAAAATCTACCGCGCTGCAGAAATGATGGCCAAGCCCAAGGACAACGGTGAGCGAGTCAAGACCTCAATCTGTATCGAAAAGGGCCTGTACTGGTCCAACAACTACCTGAATACCGCGTCGATCGGCACTTTGGGTGCAATCCTCGGTTGTGGCGGTCGACCGGGCCAGGTTATGACCCGGCTGGGTGGGCACCAGCGCGGCGGTGTCAGCGGTGGTAAGTACCCGACCTGGAAGTCGCCGTATAAGGTCCCGGGTCGTCGGCGCCACCGGCTGGACCTGGACCGCTGGCTGGAGGCCGGTCACGTGCGTTTCGCTTACGTAGTCGGGACAACCTGGATTCAAGCCATGCCTGGCTCCTCGGCGCTGGAAGATGCTTTCAAGCGCCAGACCAAGTTCAACCCCCACCAGGTGCGCAGTTTCGACAAGCAGACCATCATCGATACGCTCAAGCGGCGGGTGGACTCGGGTGGCATGGTCATTGCAAACCAGGAAATTTACTTGCGCGACCCAATTGGCAACCAGTACGCCGATATTGTCTTGCCGGCCGCCACCTGGGGTGAAGAGGATTTCACCCGGGCCAACTCGGAACGGCGGGTGCGCCTGTACGGCAAGTTCTGTGACGCCCCGGGCGAAGCCTTGCCGGACTGGAAGATCACTGCACGGCTGGCCAAGAAGATGGGTTTCACAGGCTTTGACTGGAAGGACTCCAACGAAGTGTTTGAGGAAACTTGCCGTTTCAGTCGCGGCTCACGCAAGGACTACAACGCCATTCGTGTGGTCGCCCGGCGCAAGGGCATGCGAGCCCATGATTTCCTACGCGACTTTGGCACCAAGGGCTTACAAGCACCGTTGCTGCTGGACGGTAGTCGAATTGTCGAGACCAAGCGGTTGCATGACTACAATCGTAAAGATATTCCCGATAGTGGGCCAGAAGCCAGCACCATCCACAACAAGCGCCTGCTGGCGTTCAAGACCCAGACCGGCAAGCTTAATCTGGTCAAGACGCCGTGGAAACTGTGGGCTGATTTTTATGAATTCATGCAGCCCAGGGGTGACGAGTTGTGGGTAACCAACGGCCGCATCAACGAATTGTGGGAGTCTGGCTTCGACGACTACGAGCGTAGGCCTTACACCCAGCAGCGTTGGCCGATGAACTTTATCGAACTCCACCCAGTCGATGCCAAGGCTCGGGGTATCGAGTCCGGAGATCTGGTTTCAGTCGAATCGCACAGAGTCCCGGTACAAAAGGACTTCAACCTGGGGGTCAAGAGCGACGACATGTGGTTCTCTGGGCTGATGAAAGATGGCCATATAGAACTCGTTTCCGGCGCCTTCTCCGCCATTGCGATGGTGACCTCAGCGATCAAGCAGGGTGTCGCCTTTACCGAGTTTTTAAAACCCTCGGCACCGGCCAATGTCATCACGCCCCGGGTACCCGATCCGATCACCTTGAACTACCGCTACAAAATAGCCTCGGCCAGGGTCACGCGGATCGGTGAGACGGTGTTCAAGCACTCATTCTCGCAGATGAGTTTTAAGCGACGCGATATCGTTTAGGTTGGTGGGAGGTCATTTTTTAGCTAATGGTGAAGGGCCCCGAGCGGGGCCCTTCACTGGTCACACGCGTCGCAAGGCCCGGGCAGTTTAGTCCTGTTTGGGTATTGCAAAGTGCGGAGTACAGCCTATTAATCGTAGAGAAGGTCGAGAGGCCGTGATCGCCGCCCTGTGCGGACTGCTAGAGTGGGACAACTCGCTGTCCCGCTGCTGCGCTGTGCGGGCACTGGGCAAACTAGAGGTAAGCGACGCTGGCGTCCGCCAACGATTGACGAAATTGTTGCACGACCCAGATCCAGACGTGCGCTTGGATACGGCCGTAATCCTCGGCGATCTAATGGCTACTGAGGGGGTCGAGTCGCTAATCGAAAGTCTGTTGACTGATCCTGAGGGTGAGGTGCGTATCGAAGCGGCGCGAGCGTTGTCTAAACTACGGACTCCGGAGGCAGTCGAGGCACTGATACGCTGTGTCCGTGAGGACGGGCTTCCGCAACTAGATTTGTCGGTGGATGATCTGGAATTTGGTGACTCCCTTGAGGTGCAGGGTCAGGCATTGGAGGCGTTGGGTTGTATTGGTGATCGGCGAGCGACGGCTCCGGTTATCGAACTGCTTTCCAATCCGGAATACGATGATCTGCAAGAGAGCGGTTTCCGGGTGTTGTCGCAATTAGATGACATCAGCGCTCAGTCGTTTTTACTGGGGCAGTTGAGCAATGCCAACAACCGGCTGGCTCGGCGCCGGGCAGTTCAGGCCCTTGCCGAGTTGGCGGAGGCGACGATGGCGGGCGAACTGTCGACCGATATCATCACTGCCTTGATAAACACCCTGCTAGACCCGGAGCCGACGGTCCGGATTAGTGCGGCCCGGGCGCTGGCGGTTGTGGATAGCCCACTGGTGGCGGTACCGCTGACATTATTGCTGAACGACCTCGACCCCGAAGTCAGGGCGCAAGCGGCGGAGATTCTGGTTGGCATGCGTACACCGGGTGTGGTTGATCGATTGCTGCAGATGCTCGATGGCGCGGAAGCCGACCTCACGATGCGAATCGCCGGAGTGCTTGGCAATACTGGAGAACCACGCTCGGTGCCTGCACTTACACAGATGCTGACGACCAATGACGAGAGTTTACGCTACCAGGCAGTCAGCGCACTTGGGTTGTTAGCGCTGCCTGGGCCTGAAATTGAATTAGCGGCCATTCTTACTGACCAGGCAGTCCATGCAAATACCCGTGCCCGGGCTGCGGCAGCACTGGGCAATATTATGAGTGCCGCCCGTGATGGTGATTGGACTACTGAGGTAGTTGCGCTACCGCTGTCACAGGAAGCAGGTAAAGACGACGCGCAAGAAGGCGGGCCCGAACCGGAACAAGCACTCAAGGACGCAGTGTTCGATGCAATAGATGCGGTCGCCTTTGCAGCGCTGACGGCAGTGGTCAAGATCATGGCACCGGCAACAGCCGCGGGATTCCTGGTCGAGTTATTACAAAATGACCCATTCCCTGCAGGTCAGGAAATAACACCACCCGCGTTGGCCGGGAAGTCGGAGACGGGGAGGCCCGAGGAGGCTGCCACAACGATGACTGGGAAGCAGGCCGCAACTGTGCCGGGTTCGTTGCAAGACTTGGTGGGTGAGCATAGTGCACAGACCTCAACCTTGGCAGCCATTTTGGCTGGATCAGAAGATGGTGACCAGCCAGTGGATAAAAGAGAGTCGGGTGCGGCTACCAGGCCGGTGCCCCCAGTTCATTCGATCAAGGTGCTGGCGGCCAGTTTACTGGGTGGGTTGGGCGATCCGGGTTCCACGGTCGTAAACGCTCTGATCGAATCGCTCAATCAGGGCGACCAACGCCTGACCCGCGAAGCCTTACTGGCGTTGGGTCGGATCGGCGACCCGGCCGCGCTGGAGCCGGTTTTGTGCTGCCTGACAGCGGACAGCGAGGACACCCGACTTGCGGCCATAGACGCGCTTGCTGGCCTCGGTGGCCGAGACGGTAGTGAGTCGGCTGGCAAACCGTTGGTTACTCTGCTCGATGATCCGCAGTCGTTGGTGCGTGATTGTGCCGTGCGCGCATTGGGCGCCGCCGGCGGCCCACTGGCAGCACAGCATTTGCCGCGCATGCTAGACGACGAGAATCGCAACGTGTGCCGCGGGGCTATGGCTGCGTTAACGCCGACAATGGCGAGCCCGGAACTTTCAGAACGGATGGTGGGTAATTTATTCCGGTTTTCTGCCGAACTGCGACACGATGCGGCCAAAGCCATCAAGCGGCTGAATGATTTTGACAGCACCTCTCGGCTACTCGAGATATTGCACGACAGCGACCAAGAAGCCGTTCACTGGATTTGCATTGACGCACTTGGCGAGATTTATGCAAGCAACAAAATATTAGCAAATTGAATCGACAAAAGAACCGATCCTGATCGACTCTGTGCCACGCACGGCCCACCATAAATAGCCTTAAATACCAAGACCGCCCTAGTATCAGTCCGTCGGGTGTCCGACCCAGACTGAAAAGACGATACCTCAAGCGATATTTTTTTCAAAAAGAACGCTGGGTGAAAGAGAATCAATCAAACCTGTATTAGAGCGGGTCGGAAAAAGTCCTGCTTAAGTGGGGCTTTTCATAAGTTGTTTGAAGAGTTACATCGTCCAGACTGCATTTCCTTCTTTGACTTCAGGTGGACTGGTCATAAATTCAGCCAGCTCGCCAAAAAGCGCTTGAATTTTCGGCTGTGCGGCTGCAGCCGATGCTTCACTATCATAACTTGCGACGATCATTCCTTGGCCTTCGCCAATTCGGCACGAGTGGACCGATTCCAGCCCGGCGATGGTTTTCAGAGCATCTCGCAACGTTTCGTCAGCCTTCACGAGAAACTCATCGAACCGGCTTTCATCAAACCCATAGGTGGTTACTCTGAAGTACATACGTATTCTCCTTTGTGATGTAGTGAATCAGACATTAGCAGATCATGAAGTGTTGAAAAAGTAGACGGCTGATACAAACACACGACGGTATGATTCTTGATTTGCAACGGGCGCAATATCAAACAGGTAAGAACCATTAAATAATTTGTTAGGCATGTCAGTAAGTCATGGAAAAGATGGTGGACCCGCACGGGCTGGGCCTGAGTCGACCCAGGCAAATTAGAAAAGACGGTGTTGGTTAATTAGAACATTATTGTAGCCTAGATGGCGGCGCTTGACCGGCCCGCCGATTGTCCATCAAATTATCCAACCAGCCTGGGTCCATCTCGGGTACCGACGACAACAACAACGCCGTATAGTCTTCATGCGGCGGTGTAAGAATCTCCTGTTTCGGCCCTTGCTCAACGATTTTTCCTTGATACATCACGACGATATCATCCGCAATTGCCTTAACTGTTGCGAGATCGTGGGTAATAAAGAGATACGACACTCCAAGCTCATTCTGCAAGCGCTGCAATAACTCGAGAATACCTTCTGCGACGAGTTGGTCTAACGCAGACGTCACCTCGTCGCAGATAATCAGATCGGGTTCGGCCGCAAGAGCGCGGGCAATGCAGACCCGCTGCTTTTCACCGCCCGAAAGCTGAGCAGGGTATCGCTCTTCGAAATCTACTGGTAACTCGATTTGCTGCAATAATTCAGCGACACGGGTAGCCTTCTCCTTTCCTCTCATGCCGAGATAGAACTCCAAAGGACGTCCAATCACATCTCGAACTCGTTGCCGTGGATTGAGCGCAACGTCCGGCATCTGGTAAATCATCTGAACTCGGCGAAGATCTTCTTTCTCTCGATCCCGAAGATGGGCGGATAGAATGTCACCCTTGTAGATAACCTGACCCTGCTCTGGTGGCAGAAGGCCCGTGATCACCCGGGCCAGGGTACTCTTGCCGCTCCCTGATTCTCCGACTAGCGCGACAGTTTTTCCGCGTTCCACTTCGACACTGACATCTTTAAGCGCAGCCTGATCTGCGCTGGAATAACGAGCCGTGACGCGATCTACCGTCAACAAAACAGCATCACTTGCTTGTTCCGTGCGCTCTTCGCGTAATGAACGAACTGCAAGTAATCGTTTGGTGTACTCCTCTTTTGGGTCCGAAAGTAACTTTCGTGTCTCGCCCTCCTCGATCAAATCTCCATACCGCAATACCATTATACGATCTGCCACCTGGGCGACCACGGCAAGATCATGGGTGATGTAGATGGCTGCAGAGCCCCGAGTGTGTACGGCCTCCTTAATCGCTGCCAACACCTCGATCTGCGTAGTCACATCGAGCGCCGTGGTCGGTTCATCAAAAACCACAATCTCCGGTTGACAGCCCATTGCCATTGCCGTCATTGCCCGTTGCAATTGCCCGCCTGAGACCTGATGCGGATAACGCTCGCCAAAATGATCCGGGTCAGGCAATTCCAACTGCCGAAATAGCTCCCGACCCCGTTGGTTGGCCTCGATGGCACTCATTCGGCCATGCTGAATTGATGTTTCGGAAAATTGCTCAATCAGGCGATGTGCGGGATTAAACGCAGCGGCTGCACTCTGGGCAACGTATGAAACACGCACACCTCGAAGCTTGCGCAATTCGGTCTCTGGCAATGTCGTGAGTTCCTGTCCATCAAACCGAATCGATCCTGAGACGATCCGACAACCCGGTTTGGTATAGCCGAGCGCAGCCAGTCCAAGAGTCGATTTGCCGGCACCAGACTCCCCAATTAACCCGACAATTTCCCCTTTTTGCAAGTTAAGACTGAGACCGTTAACGATCGACTTCCAAGCTCCCTCGATCTCTGCCTCGATCAGTAGGTTCCGAATTTCCAGCAGATTATTACGCATGTGGCCGCCTCACTGATCTTCACGCAACCCGCTCGCCTTGTGCACCAACCAATCGACCAACAGATTAACACTGATGGTTAAAAGTGCAATACAACCCGCTGGAATAAGGGCATGATAAGTTCCCCAAGCAATACCATCTGCGTTACCACGAACCATTGCACCCCAGTCTGCGAGCGGCGGCTGCAATCCTAGACCTAAGAAACTTAACCCACTGATTAATAGAAACACAAAACAAAAGCGCAACCCAAATTCTGCTGCCAACGGCGTCAAGGCGTTGGGAAGAATTTCTCGCCACATAATCCACCACAGGCCCTCACCCCGTAATCTCGCAGCCTCGACATAATCCAAGATTTCGATGTCCATCGCGACCGCCCGAGCGATTCGGAAGACCGGCATGGCATAAATAACCCCGATCACGGTAATCAGTACGGGGATCGAAGTTCCGGCAGCAGAAAGCACAATCAGGGCGAAAATCAGTGTTGGAATAGAGATAATGATGTCAACGAATCGACTCAGTATCTGATCGACCCATCCTCTCATGGTAGCGGCGAGGAATCCCATCAGGGCTCCAGATAGAAATGACAAAGCCGTTGTGAGAAGCGCTAAGGAGATGGTATTTCGCGCGCCGTAAACCAATCGACTAAGAAGGTCGCGCCCGATCTGATCAGTTCCAAAGAAAAATGTCCCACCAATTGGTTCCCACACGTCTCCGACGATCTGGCTCTCGCCGTACGGCGCTATCCATGGTGCAAACAAAATACACATTGCGAAAAAGAACAGGATGAGTAGACCAATGCGTGCACTACCGGGCAATCGGCCAATGGCTTTGAAAAAGCTCATCTTCATCTTACTTTCTATGACGCAAACGTGGATTGGCAAGTATCGAGAGGATGTCTGCCAGCAAATTGAGCAGCACATAGGTGGTGGCAAAAACCATTGCAGTCCCCCGCACCATAGGCATGTCTCGAAACAGAACTGAATCCACCATGAGGTACCCCAAACCGGGGTAGACGAAGACCACCTCCACAATCACCACTCCGACCACCAGCCAGGCGAGGTTCAAAATGACCACCTGAATTATTGGCGCCCATGCATTTGGGAGTGCATGCCAGACGATAATTCGAGCAGGGCGGATGCCTTTCAGCTTAGCCATCTCGATGTACGGGCTCGCCAAAAGATTGACAATCGATGCCCGGGTCATTCGCATCATGTGCGCCAATACCACCAGCGTTAGAGTCAACACTGGTAATGCCGAAACCTTCACTCGTTCGAAAAATCCCATGAAGCTGTCAACGTTAGAAATCGCTGGAAATACCTGAAAATTAACCGCAAGCAATGCCATTAGGATGTAAGCAACAAAGAATTCCGGCACTGAGATGGTGCTCAACGTGGTAATAGAAATCACCCGGTCGAATGCTGTATTTCGGTACAAGGCGGCTAATACACCAAGACCGATGGCAAGGGGCACTGAGACCAGTGCCGACATCCCCGCCAAAAACAGTGTGTTGCCAATCCGCCTGCTGATCAGCTCGGACACCTCCCGCCTGTTGGCGAGGGAAACGCCCATGTCCCCATGCAGGAGATTCCAGACCCACTCCGCGTAACGAATATGAACAGGCCGATCTAGATTCAACTCCGCGCGACAAGCAGAAACTGTATCTGGTTGGGCCATCTGGCCCAACATCTCGGTGCAGACATCGCCTGCGAGAAATTCCATACCAACAGTGATCAGCAGGGAGATCGCGAACAGGGTCAAAAGGCCGAATCCGAGCCGCTTGATGACCATTCCCCACAACTCGCTATTCACTGTGTCGGCCCCTTAAGAAAAAAGTGGCCAGGGTAGAAACCCTGGCCACCTCGTCAATACTTCATCGAATAGATCAGATTACCGTATCAAGCAAACCACCATCGCTCACAGCTCCGGCAACCATCGAGCTCGAAGTTACCAGCGAGATCGCCATGAGCCAGCTTGTCGGATCGCGCATCGACGTTATTGGCGAAACAGGGAATCACGGTTCCCCCTTCGTTGTGGAGGATCGTTTGCATCTCTACATAGATATCACGGCGCTTGGCTTCATCCAACTCAGCCCGACCCATGACCAGGAGTTCCTCGAATCGTGCATTATCCCAGAACGTTTCGGACCAGTTACCACCAGCCTTGTACCCAATGGTAAACATCCAGTCGGCCGTCGGTCGACCACTCCAGTAACTCGCAGACCAAGGAACCTTCATCCAGGTGTTCGACCAGTAGCCATCCGCTGATGCTCGCGTAACCTTGATGTTGATGCCAGCGGCCTTGGCGGACTCTGCATAAAGCGCCGTCGCATCGACCGCGCCAGCAAACGCTGCGTCCGAGGCATGGATCTCTACATCGAGACCATCACTATAGCCCGATTGAAGCAGATGCCACTTGGCCTTATCAGGATCGTATGCACGCTGGGGTATTTCAGTAGCGCAATAATTTTGCGACACACTGATCGGGTGATCGTTACCCAGTGAGCCGTATCCACGGAGAACGGTGTCCACAAATGATTGGCGATTAATCCCCAACTTCAGTGCCATCCGAACGTTGTTGTCAGTGAACTTGCCTTGACGAACATCCATTGGATATGTGAAATGTTTGGTACCAGCCACCTGAAGTATTTCAAGGCCCGGCTTCTTTTTAAGCATACCAACTGTTTTCAGGTCGCATCTCGCAATCGCATCAACCTGGCCGGTTGCCATAGCATTCATTCGTGCCGCTGCATCATTAATTGCAATCAAACGACACTCATCGAAATGCCCGCGGCCCTCTTTCCAGTAGTTAGGATTACGAATCAAATGTGAGCCAACACCCGGCTCGAAACTCTTGATGCTGTACGCGCCGGTGCCATCACCGGCTGTCCAATCGATATTGCCACTGCTGTCAGCAGGCCCTATCAGGATATGGTAATCACTCAGTAAGAACGGAAAGTCCGCGTTCCCTGATTCAAGTTCAAAGATCACCGTATTTGGACCATCCTTTCTAATGTTACCCATAGACTTTGCTACGGCGTTGGCAGCTGAGGTTGATCCCTCACGAGAGTGCCACGCAATTGATGCGATGACGTCATCCGCATCCAGTGTCTTACCACTATGGAATTCGACGCCTTGTCGAAGTTTGGCCACCCAGGTCTTGGCATCTGCAGAGGGCTCGAGACTCTCAGCCAGCTCAGGAACAGCCTGCCCCTTAGCATCTACTTCGACCATTGCATTCTTAACAGCACCCTGGTTCATGGTGATCATGTAATGGTCACTGTTGAGACCCGAATCGAGGGTGTCCCCGGTATTGGCAGCTGGTAATCCCAGCCGGTACACGCCGCCTTTCTTTGGCGCCGCCTGGGCGGCCTGGTTATACAGTGCCGGCGCCGCTGCCATAAGCCCCATGGCGGACGCTCTGGACAGGAATTCCCGGCGACTCATCGTGCCGCGAGTGACCTGCCGCTGCATTCGTTGAAGATCTTTCTGTAGATTTGACATCTGGTAGTACCCTCCTAATTGGCTGAATTGGTATTTACACCTTATACGCAAGTGTAATCATGCTCACCTAGCTAAATTTATCGTAATTTTCATTGCAACAGGCAGACAGTTGCATAATTGCTATAGGAATTCAACTATATGCCTGGAATTAAAGTGGGGCACAATCAAAAAAAGCCAAATATCCCGATATACCAATATTTGGGGACATTTCGACATAATTCTTGAATTAGAATGATTATGGCTTGGATGGTGCGAGAATCAACGGTTCCGCCTGCCTGTTGGCTGAACACTCCCCGATGTGACCCCTCATATACAGGGCCGCGGTGCTATGGCTGCGTTAACGCCGACAATGGCGAACCCGGAGCTCTCAGAACGGATGGTGGGTAATTTATTCCGGTTTTCTGCCGAACTGCGACACGATGCGGCCAAAGCCATCAAGCGGCTGAATGATTTTGACAGCACCTCTCGGCTACTCGAGATATTGCACGACAGCG
>Ga0208132_1000036_pt1 | contig 53564 bp, 47 predicted proteins | sample ETNtaG_16_FD_185785 | JGI IMG/M metagenome (GOLD analysis project Ga0208132, IMG submission 185785) | Marine microbial and viral communities from oxygen minimum zone, Eastern Pacific Ocean - ETNP201406SV199 (SPAdes) (version 2) | ecosystem: Environmental > Aquatic > Marine > Oceanic ... | reverse complement strand
GAGCTTTCTTCGATGACGACTTGTTCGATAGGAATAACGGCATCAAATTCTTCCGGCATAATGGATCCGGTCATTATTTCACAACTTGATTTCTTTTCTTTAATGATTGGGGCTATCTCCCCTGCAAGAATGCATCCTTTGACTTCAAGTTTTACCAAGTTTTTCTTTGACGCGGATTGGGTTTCTTCTGATTTGACAGCAAAACCATCCATTGCAGAGTTAGAGAAGCTTGGAACTTGCATTTCACTGATTAAATCTTCAGCAAGAACTCCATATGCCTGCTCTGCACTGACACGGATGATCGGCAAAGCCTGGAGAGAGTCAGAAAGAATTTCAATGGCTTCTTTGTAACTAATCATTGATGGGGTTTTTAATTGTGGTCCAAATCATGGACGTAGTAATTATAATTAATAATAGTATCCGCTTTTGACTCATTAAAGATTATCATATATTCAATAATGAAAAAGGAAATTGGGATAAAATATCCACAAAACTAAGAGGATAATTTGACTAAAGTAACCAGACGAAATTTCCTTCAAGGAGCAACAGCCTCAGGATTGGGTTTGTCTCTGCAGTTTGGACATGCAACCAAAGTCATTGCCAATGAGAATTATCGAGGTTCTGAAGACTTATATAGAAAAAAATGGACATGGGACAGTGTTGTTAGAGGCACACACGGAACCAACTGTGCCGGAACATGTGCCTTCAATGTCTTTGTCAAAAATGGGGTTGTTTGGAGAGAAGAGCAGCAAGGTCAATATGAGCAATTAGGAGATGTACCAGATTTTGGACCTAGAGGTTGCCAAAAAGGTATGCGTCACCATAAGTATATGTATGGGGATCAACGAGTACTCTATCCTCTTAAAAGAAAGGGTAAACGGGGCGAAGGTAAATGGCAAAGAATCAGCTGGGATCAAGCAACTACTGAAATTGCTGATAAATTCCTGGATTATGCAACGCAATATAATCCCGAATGCATATCGTACGCCAGCGGCACTCAAATGTCGGTTAAGATGGCCTCTTTTGCATCTTTACTAAGGTTTGGAAATATTACCGGCGTTACTGTGCCTGAGTTTTTCTCAGGAGTTGGCGATCTTCCTACTGGATCGCACATGACTCTTGGCCAGGTTTATACAGGAGATACATTTGCCTCAGTTTACAAATCAAAATGTGTTTTGGTTTGGATGAGCAATCCTGCTGTAACAAGAATTCCTGATGCTCATTTTTTTTGGGAAGCACGCTATAACGGCACTCAAGTCATTGCAATTTCGCCTGAGTTTACACCAACGGCGATGCATTCGAATCTTTGGCTCAATCCAAAACCGGGCACCGACAGTGCTTTGGCAATGGCAATGGCTCAGGTTATTCTCAGTGAAAAACTATATCAACCTGACTACATTAAAGAGCAGAGTGATTTGCCACTTCTGGTACGAACGGACACTAAGGAACTTCTCAGAAAAGAACATCTCTCACTATACGGTTTGCTGGCAGTTGCCGACAATGTCTACTACATGTGGAACAACAAAACCAATGCCATGGTTCGGGCTCCTGGAACTGGTCGCGCCGATATGCCCATAGGCAGGGATCGTAGAAAGCAAGGAACGCTTGATTTAGGTGATATCCAACCGGCCCTGGAAGGTCGTTGGCTAGTCAAAACACTGGATGGTGAAATAGAGGTGACCACGGTTTTTGAAATGCTAAAAGAGCAGTGTAAAGACTATGAGCCAGAAAAAGCTTCTGCAATTACAGGTATCAGCGCAGATGCCATCAGAAAAACAGCAAGAGTATTTGCAAAAGCTCAGCCAGCAATGATTTATGCAGGATACGCATCTTGTAAGTGGTTACATGGTGATTTACTACAAAGAGCCATGTTGTTGCTGCTCTCTCTAACGGCTAATATTGGCAGAGAGGGAGGCGGTCTCCAGGTTGCTAATGCCCCTATTGCCAGAGGCATGAATCAATTTGGTTTTTCCGATATAGGTCCTGCTTTTAGGCTAATTTCAGGTACCACTTGGGATTATGATCATGGCAATATGAAAGCATTGAATACCAAGATATATGGCCAAGAATTAGCTGATACTTACGACAGTTACTATCAAGAAAGTATAGCGGAGGATTGGTTTCCAGATTACAGCAAACATGGATGGAAAATGGGTATATTCGCGGGCAACAATGGGGCAAATTGGCGAGCTGCAGGGAGTGCTTGGAGAAAAAATGCTTTTGAAGAACTGGAAACAATCGTTTCATTGGCACCCGATATGGGGGTGACATCATTCTACTCAGACTATGTACTGCCAATTGCCCATCACTATGAAAGACATGATTTGATGTTGCAATCCAGAATCCCCTATCTGCAGGTTCTGAGTGAAGCAGTGCCACCACTAGGGGAGTCTGTTGATGATTGGGAGGCCAATAAAAGGTTGGCAGCAGCAATCAGTAAACGTGCAAAGGAGAGAGGCATTGCTCCAATCAAGGATGCGGTGGATGGAAGGACAGTAAGAAGGGATTACACCAAAACTTTAGAGCTCTATACCATGGGAGGCAGAGTTAACAACTCAAAAGATGTTGCTCAATTCATCATCAACAGCAGCCATGGAATTCCAAAGATCAGTTTTGATGAGTTGTCTGTAAAAGGCATCGTTAAAGTTAATGGCGTGAACAATACCATGTGGGATACAGAGGAATCACCTTTTCACAGTGAAATTGCGAGGAGCGTGATGAAAAAACATCCCTACGAGACTATTACCGGTCGTCAACAGTTCTATATAGATCATGAGTGGTTTATTGAATTTGGAGAAGTTTTGCCTACATACAAACCACCCCTATCAATCAAAGGGTACCCCTTGAGAATGATGATGGGACATGCCAGACATGGTGTCCATAGTATGTGGCGTGATGATTCTTTACTGTTAAGTTTGCAGCGTGGTGAACCCGATATTTATGTTAATCCCGATGATGCTATAGATCGCAGAGTTGTGGACGGTGATATGATTCGTATTTTTAATTCAGCTGGAGAATTTTTTGCAATGGCTCATGTCAGTTCAGGAATCCAGCCAGGGATGTTGTTTATGTATCACGGATGGGATCCAAAAATGTTCAAAAATGAAAAAAACTTTGGTGAAGTAATTGCAACTGCAGGACTAATTAAACCAACTTCCATGGCAGGCGATTATGGTCATTTAGGATATCGGCCTCTCGCTTTTGCACCGAACCAAACGTACAAAGATTTTACGTGTGACTTTGAAAAATCAGTATGAGCAGTGAGCAAAAACCAGAAAAGAGAGAGCATCGATCCTGCAATGATCAGTTAAGATCTGTAGAACACACAGCAATCAGTCGTTCGCAAGCCTACAGTTTATTTTCCATGCTTTTAAGTTCCCCTCACGATCTAGATTTAAAATCCAAGATTTTGCATAGGGACACCAATTATCAATTACCTTACAACATTGATTTTGATGATCTTATTAATGAGTTTAAACAACAAGATGAAGGGGATTTAAAAAATCAGTACAGTAGTCTTTTTGAGGTAGGCAACGAAGGTCCACCAGCACCCATCAGAGAAGATTTATTTTTGCATCAACCAGCTGGCTTGAGAGAGGATCTAGTTCGTTTTTATGATTATTTTGGCTATACGGTAAGTGATGGGTTTCAATGGCAGATGGATCATTTGTCGATCGAGTTGGAGTTTATGTATTTTTTGTGTTTTCAAGAACATAGCACGGAGGGAGTTAGATTATCTTATCAGTTGGCTCAACTGGACTTTTCCCAACGCCACTTGCATAACTGGATTCCAAAATTGATGCACACGGTAAAAACAATATCCAAAGATGTTTTATATACAAAAGTTGTTGTAGAATTGAATCGATTTATAGAAGATGACATGACATGGCAAATGGAGACAATCAGTCACCAATAATGGAGGTTTAGAGTAATGGGTCAAGTAGCAATGGTAATAGATCTAAACAAGTGCATTGGTTGCCAGACCTGTACAACAGCTTGTAAATCACTTTGGACCGACGAACCAGGACAAGAACATATGTTGTGGAATAATGTAGAAACCAAACCTGGGCCAGGATATCCCCGGTATTGGGAAGAAGGCGGTGGTGGTTTTGATGAGGCAGGCAATCTCAAAAGAGATGGCCTGATGCCAGAGAAAGAAGATCATGGTGAAGAAATTCCTCTCAACCATGATGAAGTCTACTTTAAGGGTGTAGAAGTCAGGTTGCAACAGGAGAGACCTATGGGGAAGGGCGCCAATTGGGATGAGGATACCAGTTCAGGTGATTATCCAAACAACTATCATTTTTATGTTCCCAGAATGTGCAACCATTGTACCAAACCCGCGTGTTTGGAAGCATGCCCTGTAAGAGCAATTTACAAAAGAGAAGAAGATGGCGTAGTGTTGATTGATCAAGATCTATGCCAAGGGATACGTGAGTGCAATAAAGCTTGCCCTTACGATAAAATTTACTTCAATTATGTGACCAGAAAATCCCAAAAATGTATCTTTTGCTTTCCTCGTTTGGAAGAAGGAGTTGCTCCTGCTTGTGCCAGACAATGCCCTGGTCGATTAAGATTTGTGGGTTACCTAGAGGATGAAGATGGTCCTATCCATGAACTAGTTTATCAGTGGAAAGTTGCTTTGCCGTTGCACGCTGAATATGGAACTGAACCAAACGTTTATTATGTCCCACCTATTCTCCCTCCCACTTTTGACGAAAATGGTGAGTTTTCTGATGAACCTAGAGTGCCAACAGAATATTTACGTAACTTGTTTGGTGATGGAGTAGATGCAGCTTTAATCACGTTACACAACGAAATGGAGAATAAGCAGAATGGGAAGGAATCTAGATTAATGGATATCCTAATCGCCAAGGAATGGAAGTCGCTTTTCAATATTCCTAATGTCAAAGTATATTAGCTTATAACCTTTTTCAGAAAGGGTCCCATATGGAACTGTCAAAAGGACGCATTTTATTGATCATGACGTCACTGGTTCTCTCCTCAGTGATGGCCAGCTTAGATTCCAGTTTTGCTCCGATCGCAATTCCTGACATGATTGATAAATTGGATTCCAGCACTAGTGAGATCGTCTGGGTGGCCCTTGGTTACTTGATTGCAGCGAGCGGACCAATGTTATTGGCAGCAAAAATGGCAGATGGGATCGGGCATGCAAGATTCTTTCAAATTGGAACACTGATTTATGCCATAGCCATGATTGCTTGTTCATGGGCGCCCGATGCAAATACTCTCATTTCAATACGTTTTATACAGGGATTTGGTATGGCTTTATTTTTGCCTACCACTTTTGCTATAGCCTCTGCAGTTTTTGGAACAAAGAAAAGGGGGACAGCACTAGGTATCTTGCAAGCAGCCAATGCTTTTGGATTTGTAATGGGGCCGATCTTTGCTGGTTGGTTACTTGATGCATATGACTGGACTGCAATTTTCTGGTCTCGAATCCCCTTCGCAATCTTGGCAATAATTTTGGCTTTTCTCGCTTTTGGTTCTAAAAACAGATTTCAATTCTCTGAACGTCAAAAAACTTATGATTATTTAGGGGCTCTGTTTCTGACTCTAGCGTTATTTGGAATACTTTTTGGCTGTAACAAACTACCTGTTGAGGACAATCATCTCGACCCTCTTGTTTGGATAATTTTTGTATTGGGCTTTGTTTCATTTTTCTTATTCATACGACAAGAAAGAAAGCACCCTGATCCATTGATTGATTTAGATTTATTTACAAAAAGTAATGCTTTCACTAAGGCTTCCATTGCATTCATATCTGTATTTGCAAGTTTTCCTGTGTATCTTTTTATTCTTCCAATAGTCATGATCAGTGGGCTTGAAATGAAAGCTTGGGATGCTGGCTTGGCTTTGTGTCTTGCAGCAGTTGCAACCTTATTAATTAGCCCTATGGCAGGCAAGGCTTCTGATCGTTTTGGGCCAGAAAAATTATGTATGGCTGGTGCCTTGTTAACCGGTATCGGCTACGTCTCTTTATTAGTAGTTCTGGCGGATTCATCCGTAGTAGCCATTCTACCGGCTATGGTATTAATTGGCGGTGGAACGGGACTGTTTTTTGCACCCAATAATAATTTAATGCTCTCCAGTGCGCCCCAGGAACGTGCGGGAATGGTTTCAGGACTTTTTGGCACCCTCAGACAATCAGGATATGCTCTTGGCTTTGCAATCACGGCCAGCTTATTTACAGCAATACAAAACTGGTTTGATCTCGACTGGGCATATTCATCCATTGATGAGATGCCTGCAGTTGATGCCATGGCAATCACTGATATTTACCACCAGGGAAGTCAATGGTCTCCAGAAATGCTGGTATTTATCTTGCATATAGGCGTTCTACTGTGCACTAGCATTTTAATCATTACTTTTATTAATTCTCTCCCTAAGATTAAGCTTTCTTTAAATCGACAATCCCTGATCTGTGTCTCATCGCTGTTGGTGGGACTTTTCAGTATGGGTTTTTATAGTCTAACCAATGCTCCGGCTGCAGTGGTTGTAAAAAGTTCTGATTCCATCGAGTTGTTAGAAAGCAAAACAGAAGAGCACATTTTGCAGGCATTTGGAATGCAGTCCAGAGTACTTGAAACGCTCACACCAGCACACGCCAAAATAAATGATGCTGAATTGAGTGACGAAACTAGTGAGTTCTCAAATAAAGCTTATGCTATGCGATGTGAAGTTTGCCATGGAGCTAGTCTTGAGGGTATTGATGGTCTTGGTATTGGGCTTAAGAACTCTAATTTTCTAATCCAGGCAAATCTTGAGCAAACAATCAATTTTCTAAAATCAGGCCGCATGCAAAATGCGGAAGATTCAGTTTCAGGTGGAGTTATGCCAGCGTTTGCCTGGTTACAAAAAGAAGAGTTAGAAGAGATTGCACGTTATATAAAATCAGTCAATTTAGATCAAGAATAATCACTTATGTATAGCAAAGCTTATCCAACTTTAAAAGCAGGTTGGTACGCAGTATTTATTTTGTTGTTAGCTTATATTCTTTCTTTCGTAGATCGTATTATTATGAGTTTACTGGTGATTCCTATCCAACAAGATTTGGGTACCTCAGATGCTCAGATGGGTCTTTTGATGGGTTTTGCTTTTGCTCTTTTTTATACAGCAATTGGTGTTCCCATTGCTCGGTTATCCGATGTTAAAAGCAGAAAAATTATTGTATCAGTCGGTATTTTTTTATGGAGTCTAATGACTGCAGCTTGTGGGTTGGCAAAAAGTTTTTTCCAACTGTTTTTGGCTAGGATAGGTGTCGGTGTCGGTGAGGCAGCCTTGTCTCCGGCTGCTTATTCTATGATTACCGATTTTTTCCCTGAAGAAAAGCTCGGCAGAGCCATTTCTGTTTATCAATCAGGTGGTTTATTTGGAGGCGGACTGGCTTTCATCATTGGTGGAGCAGTAGTGAGTTTCATTATCGGTTCCAAGGCAATATCATTACCTTTGATTGGGTTTTTACAGCCTTGGCAAATAGCTTTTATTGTTGTCAGTATTCCAGGCATCTTGATGGCTTTACTTATGCTGACTGTAACAGAACCGAAAAGAAAAGGCATGGGACAGGATTTAGCTCAATCTGTTTCTGTCAAAGACGCTGTTGCATTTATGTTTAAGAACTGGAAGGTTTATTTCTCAGTTTTTATTGGTTTCGCCATACTTGCATCACCAATTACATCCTCTATTACATGGTTCCCAACTTATTTTCAGAGAATACATGGCATGTCTATTGCTGACAGTGGAAGAGTATTAGGCTTAATTCTTTTTTTTCTATCTAGTTCTGGTGTTATTTTTGGTGGTTGGTTGGGTGACTATTTAAAGAAAAAACAATACCAAGATGGTTATTTTCGAGTTGGATTAATTGCCTCCATTTTGCCTGTCCCGTTTACCTTATTCGTAACCTCAACAAGCAATCTCGATGCGATTATCATGCTTTTATGTCCCTTCATCTTTTTTGCCAGCATGCCAATAGCCATAGGCCCTATAATTTTACAAGTTATCACACCAAATCAATTAAGAGCCCAAGTTGCTGCTGTTTATATGCTTTTCTTAAATTTACTTACTGCTATTCTGGTTACCACAGGTATAGGTCTTATAACCGATTATGTTTATCAGGACCAGAACGCAATAGGTCAATCTATAATGGTTGTTAATTTAATTTCAGCACCTTTGGCTTTCTTAGCGCTTTCCTTTGGGATATACCATTATAATAAGAGTCAAACAAGGACTACTGGCAATGAATGATTTATTAATCAAACTTGATGTTTCAAAATTTTCAATACAAGACACTGTAAGGTATGGCTTCGTTTTTTTATGCACAGTTGTATTGGTGTTTTCTAATTTTCAATTGAAAGTGGAGGCAGCAGACTTAATTCTACTCAATGCAAAAATATACACAGTTGACTCTACCCAACCTTGGGCCAGTGCTGTTGCCATTGAAAATGGGCAAATCACATATGTGGGCGATGATCAAGGTGCCAAAAAATTGGTTGACGAGAACACCCAAACAATAAACCTCAATGGAAAAATGATACTGCCCGGTTTTCACGATATACATGTGCATCCTGTTCATAGTGGAGTGCTTTACCAGCAATGCACCCTGTTTGACATTCTGGGAGTAGAGAAGCTTCTGAGTAAGGTAAAAGAATGTGCTCTTGCCAACCCTGAAGATGAATGGATCATAGGAGGCGGATGGACAGTACCTGATTTTGCTCCCTCAGGTTTGCCTGATAAAAAATTATTGGATGAAATAGTTTCAGATCGACCGGTTTCACTCAAATCATCGGATGGGCATTCACTCTGGGTTAATTCCAAAGCTTTAGAACTGGCCGGTATAACTGCAGCAACACCTGATCCAGAGAATGGCAGGATTGATCGATATCCCAACTCACAGGAACCCTCGGGCAGTTTACAAGAAGACAGTGCCATCATGTTGGTTATGGATCTTGAGCCGGAATTGACTACAGAAGATCTCATCAATGGGCTTAAGTATTCCCGTGATTTATTTCATAGTTTAGGGATTACTGGTGTCCAGGATGCAATATTAAAGCTTAAACCTGGTGATGCGTACTATGGACTAGATGCATACAACTACCTAGATAACAGGAATGAACTTAATTTGCATGTGGTTACAGCCCTGTTTTGGGAGAACTCTAAACCCTTAGATCAACAACTGCCTCAATTTTTAAAGATTCGTCAACAACAACAAACCAATGGCAATGTAAAAGCAACGTCTATAAAAATTTGGCAAGATGGTGTTATTGAGACCCAAACTGCAGCACTGTTGGAGCCTTATTCTGATCGCAGTGATGGTTATAGGGGTGATTTACAGAACACTCCAGATAATCTCAATACGGCAGTTGTTGCATTGGATGCAGCCGGTTTTCAGATCCACTTTCATGCCATTGGGGACAGGGCAATTCGAGTATCACTGGACGCGCTTGAGGAGGCAATCAATAGCAATGGTACTCGCGACAGTCGTCATCATTTATCACATATTGAATTATTTAACCCAGCTGACATACCCCGTTTTGCAGCAATGAATGTGATAGCAAATTTTCAACCCCTGTGGGCTATCCAAGATGAATACATTACTGATCTCACTTGGCCTCGTTTAGGAGAAGAGCGAAGTAAATGGCTATACCCGATTGGTAGTATGCAAAGAACAGGTGCTAAGGTTGGGTTTGGAAGTGATTGGTATGTTACTTCAGTCAATCCACTTGATGGTATTGAAACTGCAGTTACTCGCTTAGATCCCAACGGATTGACTGATGTCCCATTGGGTCAGAATGAAGAAATTAGTCTTGCACAAGCCATTGAGAACTACACTCTGAATAGTGCTTATGTTAATTTTCTGGATCATAGAGTGGGCTCAGTTGAGGTGGGTAAACAAGCGGACCTAGTGATTTTGGATCGAAATTTGTTTGCTATCCCCACATCCGAAATCAATGAGGCAAAAGTTATTGCAACGCTGTTTGAAGGTCGTTTGGTTTATGGGACATTAAAGATACAATAGAGATCTTCATGCCATAAAGCCTATGCACTACCAGTCGATGTACGCTTGAACCAATAATAACCCTGAGCTATTGAAACGCCAACGCTCACGTTCTGTCCATCGATTTCTTCGATCGCAAAAAACCGTTCTTTTAACTCTGGTGCAAAAAACTTCTGAATATCTTCTCGGGAAACCCGTGTCGGACCAATTATAGATTGAGGTTCATCGGGTGTGCGTTGTAGCCAGTGCAGGATAAGGAACTCGCCGTCATCAGCAAGAGCCTGCATAACGCGTTCTCGGTAGAGTGGATAGCGGTCAGGATTCATGTTATGCAATAGCCCGTGGTCAAGTACCAGGTCAAACTTATCGGTCGGCTGCCATTCGGTGACGTCAGCTTCAATGGTTGTCAGTTTCAATCCAGCTGCCGTAGCACGTAAGCAGGTCATCTCTAGTGCCGCGGGCATGAAATCGAGGCTGGTTACATCCCAGTTTTCACCGGCGAGGTATAGGGAATCGGTGCCGGCGCCGCAACCGATGTCCAGTGCTTTGCCGGGTTTACCACGCTGTCCGACGATATCGCGAAGGAACAGCGTCGGTTCATCATGTGCCCATGGTAACTTGCTGCGATCAGAGCCAGCCCAATCATAGATCTTATAGAAGTTATCTTTGTCGTGTACTTTTTCTATGGTTCCATCTCTCCTATTCTTAGGATTATAGATTATAAGAACTTCACAAAACTCTCAAACATCTCAAAAGCAGTTGTCTTAAACCATCCACCTAGTCAAACAAGTAATTATTTATTATGATATGAGCTCTGCTTAATTTTATTACATAACGTTAAAAAAGAGAGCAAAAATTACGAAAGATCAATGATTATGGAGGACTGGCATGGCAGATGAATCAACACAAGACAATTATGCAGGAGTTTGGGATACCGGACTTGGATTTGGTAAAAAGTCAGCACTTATTGTGATAGATCTTTTACAGGGTTATACCACTGAAGGTTCTGACCTATATGCACCAGGTGTAGTGGAATGCGTAACACAGATGCCTGATATACTTGCACTGGCTCGATCAAAAAATGTACCAATTATCCACACAAGAGTTTTGTATACCGCACCAAATCTTGAGGATGGTGGAGTTTGGATTAAGAAAGCACCTGTATTAAAAGATCTGGTCTTAGGTAACCCATATGCTGAATTTTGTGAGGGTGTTGAGCCCCAAGAAGGCGAAGTGGTCATTGTTAAACAATACGCCAGTGCTTTTTTTGGAACTTCATTGGTTGCCACGCTAAATGGGTTGGGTGTTGATACACTGATTATCACTGGTTGCACAACATCAGGTTGCATCAGGGCTACTGCCGTTGATACTGTCCAGCACGGATTTAGACCAATTTGCGTGAGAGAATGTATTGGTGACAGAGCCGAAGGACCGCATGAGGCAAATTTGTTTGACATCAACGCTAAATACGGGGATGTCATTAGTAAAGAACAAGCTATGGGTTATTTGAACAATCTTTGAATAACTTATGAAAATATTTGAAGACTAATAATAGGAGAGGGAAATAGAATGAGTGATTTAACACAATGCAAACATTATGATTATGTACCGATTATAGACCGAGAACCTTTTAAGCTTCCAGATGGAGCGAGGGTTGCCGTTATGCCTTATATCAATATCGAGCATTTTCCAGCAGCCATACCTGGAACGGCTCTAATACCAGGCACACAGGCATTTTCACCAGACCCATTAAACTATGGTTGGCGAGATTATGGTAACAGAGTCGGTTTATGGCGAATGAAAGAATTGATGGATAAACTGGGAATGAGAGGAACCGTGTGCCTTAATTCTGAAATTATCAGGGAATATCCCAGAATCATAGAGGAGACCATGGCCAGCAATTGGGCTTATATTGGGCATGGCATTAATAATGCACCAGCAAACTTTATTGGCAATGCCCCTGATGGGAAAGGCGGTCATACTCCATTAGATGAAGCCAAAGAACAGCAAATTATCAGTAGTGTTTGCAAGGCTATAGAAGAGGCTACTGGGAGAAAAACCAAAGGTTGGCTCAGCCCATTCTTGACTCACACTGATAACACTCCAAGAATTCTTGAAGAAAATGGAGTTGAGTATCTTTGTGACTACACAGCAGATGATCATCCTTTCAGGTTCAATACACCAAATAATAATTTGATTGCAGTGCCTTATACCGTTGAAATTAACGATATTCCTGCATTTCTTGGGCATTCAGGGGTTGGCGTTTCTTCAGAAGCATTTGGTGATATGATCGTGGATCAATTTGATGTCCTCTACGAAGAAGGAGCAACCAATGCTAGATGTATGCCGATTTGTTTACATACATTCCATGTTGGTCAACCCAATAAATTCAAACATTTGAGAAGAGCTTTTGAATATATTGCTAGTCATGATGATGTTCTACTGACGACAGGTGATGATATCAATGACTGGTTTAGAGAGCAGTATATGTAAATTAGAAAGCTCTGAGATTGAGTGATCATTTTAACGAGTGAGTGATCAGACTACTCGCTGTCATTATTTAGCATGAAAAATCTATTCCCCCCTCTGCTGCTATTACTGTTTCTTAGTTATTCAGAAAGTTACTGGGCCAAACCCATTCCTCCTGAATTACCTGATATCGGATCCTCTGCGATGAAGCTGCCTATATTGGTTGATTCGCAGAACCTTGAATTGGAAGTTTCGGAAGGTTTTAATATTGAACTTTTTATTGATGGTCTAATGGCACCACGTTGGATGATAGTAATGCCCAATGATGAGATTTTGGTTTCTCAATCAAGAACAGAAACATTTTCAGGCATGCCAAAGGAGGCAGTTGATTCTTTAACCAAGTTAGGAATTTTTGGCCCCTCACCGAACAATATCATCAAGGTAACAGTTAATGACAACAAAAAGAGTGCTAAAACTATTATTGATAATTTGAATCAACCATTTGGGATGATCTATTTTCAAGATCATTTGTTTGTAGCGAATACAGATTCAATCATGAGATTTGACTACCAAAAAGAGACACTAAGTTTATTGGGTGAGAAGATTATTGAATTACCATTCGGCCCATCTAACAATCATTGGACCAGAAATATTATTCTCAATGCAGAAAAAGATAAAATACTGGTTGCAGTTGGGTCTGGTACAAACGTCAATGAAGAGGGAACCGATACAAAAGACAGAGCTGCAATATGGGAAATAAACCTTGATGGAACGGACAAAAGACTTTACGCAACTGGGTTAAGAAATCCTGTTGGTATGTCCTATGATCCTACTTCAGGGAAATTATGGGCTACGGTCAATGAAAGAGATGGGTTAGGAGAAAATGTGCCTCCTGATTACTTAACTGAAGTTATTGATGGAGAGTTTTATGGATGGCCTTTCGTATATTTTGGAATCTACCCTGATCCTATCCAATCAAAGATCAATCCAAAAAAAGTAGTAGATGCCCAGCTCAATGCAAGGGTTCCTGATATGGCACTTGGGGCGCACACGGTTCCTTTGGGTTTATTGTTTCATAGTGGGAAAAATATTGATCAAAAATATAAAAATGGAGCTTTTGTCGCTAGAAGAGGAGGTGTGTCTAGATCGATATTATCTGGCTATGATGTCGTATTTATACCATTTAAAGACGGTTATCCCACCGGTGAGATAGAAACTTTTATCTCTGGCTTTGTAGCCGATCAATACCGTGGAGAGATCTATGGTCGTCCAGTAGGTCTGGTAGAGATGAATGATGGTACAATATTACTTAGCGATGATGCTTCAGGTAAAATATGGAAAATTAGCTATAAACAGAATTGATATTTAAAACGCCAGTATCGATGACAATGAAAAGAATAATTGTAAGTTTTTTAGGATTGTGGCTCCTTTATACAAATCCTCTTTACTCTGATGAAAATGAGAGCGATTGGATGCAGTATGGTGGACACGAAGGTGGCGGAAGGTATTCACCTCTAAACCAAATTAATAAAGACAATGTGCATGATCTTGAAGTGGCGTGGACCTTTAAAACTGGACATTTAGATCGCGTACCGGAGAGATTATCTTTTTTGAGAAAATTGGTTGGCTTCCAGGTTACACCAATCCTATTGCCTGATGATGTTGGCGGACATCTCGTTCTCTGTACTCCTTTCAATGAAGTCATTGCTCTGGATCCTACAAGTGGAGAGCAGAGGTGGTTTTATAGTCCTGAGATTAATCTAATGCCATTAGCTGGGCGATTTAATTGTAAAGGTTTATCACAATGGCGTGATCCTGAAGCCAATCCTGATGAACTATGTGCACACAGTCTTTTTATGGCTACCAATGATAAACGATTGATCGCATTGGATGGCAGAACAGGAACCCCATGTCCTGGTTTTGGAGAGAATGGGCAGGTTGACGTCACTCCTTATATCAAAGCTTTGGAACCCACCAATCAGATCAGATCAAGCCAACTCAAATCACCTCCTGCCGTTGTTAATGGAGTAATTATTATTGGCGGGACGGGGAACAAATTTAAAGACGCAAGCTCTATCAATGGTGCTGTTAGAGGGTTTGATGCAAGAAGCGGAGAATTTTTATGGGCCTTTGATACTTTAGTGCGTGATCAAAACGACCCTGATGCACTCCCGTATTCGGTGGGTGGAGCCAACGTATGGACAACCATGTCTGTCGATAGTGAGAGAGACCTGGTTTTTGTTCCTACAGCCAGTGCTTCTCCTAATTTTTATGGAGGGTTAAGGCCAGGGGATAATCGATATGCAAATTCTGTTTTGGCAATCAAAGCCTCAACCGGAGAGTTGGTCTGGCACTATCAAACTCTTCACCATGATATTTGGGATTGGGATTTGCCAACCCACCCCATATTGGTTGATGTCACAACCAAGGAAGGGTCAATACCGATTGTAATTCAGCTAGGTAAAACAGGAATGGTCTATACGTTTCATCGTGAGACAGGCGAGCCTTATTTTGATATTGAAGAGCGGTCAGTCCCAACAGATGGTATTGAGGGAGATCAACTATCACCAACCCAACCATTCCCGGTTAAACCCCCTCCTTTAGTTCGCCAAAGCATCTCTCCAGATGATGCATGGGGGGTAACGCCTTATGAGAGAGAGTCTTGCAGAGAAATGATCACTAATGCTCGTTATGGTGGCATGTTCACTCCAATGTCAACCAAGGGGACCGTGATGTATCCACAAGTAGGTGGTGGATCCAATTGGGGAGGAGGTGCCTTTGATCCAGTGCGAAATATTTTGATAACACCAGTTGGACAAGTACCTTTTTATGTCCAGCTTATACCAGAGGATGAAGTGGATAAAAAACTGGCAAAAGAACCTATGGCTGGCAACCCAATGGGACCACCAGGATTGATTAAAGGAACCGGTTATGGCTTGTTTCAAAAGCCATTATTGTCCCCACTCTATACACCCTGCACAAAGCCGCCTTGGTCTATGATAGTTGCTGTCGATATGATTACAGGTGAAATATTATGGAAAACACCGTTTGGAAAAATTGATAAATTAAGCCCATTGCCTATTGGTTTTGAATGGGGAACACCATACGCAGGAGGAGCTATCACTACTGGAGGTGGCGTGATATTTATTGGAGCTAGTGCTGATGAGCGTTTTCGAGCTTTTGATATTGATACAGGAAAGAAATTATTAGAACTAAAGGCACCTACCTCAGCTATGGCAACCCCGATGACTTACATGGCTGATGGACGTCAGTATGTTGTCATTGCAACTGGAGGCCATATGTGGAATTATCCCCAAGGCATCAGCGATGAAATCATTGCCTATGCCCTGCCTAAAAAATAAATTTGGTGAGGAGAAAAATGTCGATCGTCAATAAAAAATGGATCTTAAAAACCAGACCTGTAGATTTGGTTAAAGAATCCGACTTTGAGTTTTTAGAAGAAGTTTTGCCCAAATTAGAGGACGGACAAATTCTTATCGCTAACAACTACCTTTCTGTTGATCCAACGCAAAGGATGTGGTTAACGGATGTTCCTGGATACATGCCCCCTATACAAATAGATGAAGTAGTTCGGTCTGGAGGCATTGGCACAGTATTGGAGTCAAAGAATCCAAAATATACTGAGGGCGATTTGGTAACAGGCCTCGTTGGTTGGCAAACTCACACCATTAGTACAGGGAAGGCAGAAAATGCGTTCCGAGTGATCCCCAATGTTCTCCCAATTCCAACGATGCTCAACGTTCTTGGAACCACTGGAATAACTGCTTATTATGGTCTTTTAGATGTTGGACAACCCAAAGCTGGAGAGACTGTTTTAGTTTCAGGCGCGGCAGGTGCAACAGGCTCAGTAGTGGCTCAAATAGCTAAAATCAAGGGATGCAATGTAATTGGCATTGCCGGAGGCGAAGAAAAATGTGCCTGGTTAAAAGATTGTGGTCTTGATCACGTAATTGATTATAAAAATTCAGATGTTCATAAAGAGTTGCCTAAAGTTGCGAATTCAGGTATCGACGTCTATTTCGACAATGTGGGTGGACCACTACTTGAAACCGTTCTTTGGCATATTAATTTAAACGCAAGGATTGTCATTTGTGGAGCCATATCAGGATATTTGTCTGGGGAACTGCCTCCAGGACCCAGGAATATAATTAATCTTTTAGTGCAAAGAGCTCGTATGGAAGGGTTTCTTGTTCTTGATTTCTTACACAAAGCAGATCAGGCTATTCAAGAACTCTCTGGTTGGTTACTTGAAGGTAAGATCAAACACAGGGAAGACATTCAGGAAGGAATTGAGAACTGTCCGGAGACACTGAACAGATTATTCACTGGCAAGAATCTCGGCAAGCAAATACTAAAAATTTAACCTTATACGATCTCACCCAGTTTTCTCGCACGGTCGAGTTTAGTGGCTTCTTCTTCAGGCAGATAACGGCAGGCCAAAAGAAGCGTAATTAACGTAATTACCAGCACTCCAAGTGCAGCCGCGAGGGCAGTTTTTAACGCATCTCCATCAGAATATCCTTGGTTGATCAAGGTATCACTTAATAATCCAACACAATAGGGACCCAGGGCAAGACCCAACATGCTTACCATCAAAATATAAAAGGCACCTGCTAGGGCTCTCATTCTTGGCATCACAAGGTCAGAGACCGTTGCCGGGGCAATGCCTACCCACATCGGAGAAACCAATTGAGCCATAAAGTTCCAGGCATAAGAGGCATAAAGGTTTTCTGAATACAGCACACCAAGAGAGAAAGGAACAGTTAGAAAAATAACCAAGAAGCCAATATAAAGACGGCCATTAACATATTTTTTCCGTAATTTGTCACCAATGATTCCTCCAGAAATGACTCCAATTGCTCCTGCAACGGCTGCGGTAAGACCCAAAACAGTCGCAACCTCAGCTTCACTGATTCCGAAGTTACGCATATAAAATGCAGGACCAAATGCAGCCGTGGAATAAGTAATAAATGAGATGAAAGGAAATCCGATCACAGTAAAGAGCATAGCCTTGCTCTTAAAGATCATTGAGAATGTCCCTTGATCTCGAATTTTTAATCCTTGGACCCAACATACTACAACGTAGGATCCAAACCCGAATGCAATCCATTGAATCATGTCCCCTGTCCATAAAATTAGGAAGTAGCTAGCTAGGGATATGGTTGAAGCCAATACAATATTGATACCCAGAAGCTTTTTAGACTGTTTGGAGTCCAATAGTGCGAAGGGGGTAATGCCAACAAATTCATTCAACATCGCTTTGAAAGGGGCAGGGTGTTCGGGAGTTTCTATACCATCACTCATTCCCCTCTTAGGTTCTTTAATTTGCCATGTAAATAGAGCCAATATCAGTCCTGGTATTCCGACAGCCATAAAGGCTGCTTGCCATCCCTTCAGTCCTAGCGGTGCTAAGGATGAATCTGGATAGGCATTTGTCCATAATTCAACAATCCATCCACCTAGAAACAATCCTATTCCTGCACCGATATAAACCCCACTAGAGTAAATAGCTAATATCGTGGTTCTCATTTTTGGAGAAAAGTAGTCAGAGAGCAGTGAGTAAGAGGCTGGGCTGGCACTGGATTCTCCTATACCCACTCCAACTCTATAAGCAGATAAGGCAAAGAAAGATTTCGCCGTTCCAGAAAGTGCAGTCATGATACTCCAAGTTGCAAGGCCTATGCTGATCAGTTTTTTTCTCGACCAGACATCAGCAAGTCTCCCCAGTGGTATTCCAAAGATCGAATAAAAAACAGCAAAGGCAGTACCAAATAGAAAGCCAAGATCACTATCAGAAATCATTAAATCAGCTTTGATGTCTTCTGCCAGAACCGAAAGTATTTGTCTGTCTATAAAATTAACGACATAAACTATGACAAGCAACACAAGTGCAAATTTTGCTGATCGTCCTCCGACCTTTGGTAGACTGTTGTTATCCATAGAAAATACCGAAATTGGGTAGGGCTTATCATATAATATTCAATGGTAATCTCCATTAATTAAAATAGGATGGGCCTGAAAAAAGACCAAGGGAGACAATGATGAAAAATCAATTAATTGGCTATACAACAATAGGAACCAATGACTTAGATAGAGCTAAGGAATTCTATAACAATTTATTCAGTGAGATTGGGGCTGTTGGTTTTGCTGCCAATGACAGAGTTTTTTTGTGGCGTGTCGATGGTGGATCGTCCATGTTTGCCGTTGCCAAACCTTATGATGAAAAAGAAGCCACCGTAGGCAATGGCAACATGATTGCATTGCCAATGGATTCAAGAGATCAAGTGGATTCAATGTATGCCAAGGCTATGGCACTTGGAGCAACTGATGAGGGCGAACCCGGAGAAAGAACAAACACCTTTTACGGAGCCTATGTCCGTGATTTAGACGGCAACAAATTAGTTTTCTATATACTCAGTATCTGAGTGATCAAAGTAACTCTTTATGATCTTGGCTAGCGTCAGGGTCGAGTAAAACCAGTCCTGCGTTTTTTATTTTCTGATTAGAGACGTTCTTTGGTCCCGGGCTTAGATTCAACCACTCAACATGTTCTAGACCTTCTTGGTCACAGACACTGGCAAAGAATTCAGCTTTCGATATTTTGACTTCATTGAAGAGGTTAAAGTAACCAGAGAAATTGTCATTGATGGCCAATGCAATTGCGCTGACAACATCATCACGGTGGATGATCATTGCATCAGAACTACCATCGAAAGGGACTTTTTGTCCTGAGAGCATGGTAAGCTGATTCTTCCATTCTCTTCCTGGGCCGTGAATAGTTCCTGTTCTAAAGATACAAACATTGAGTTGATCCCCTGCAAGGTCCATTAGCAATTGCTCGGTTTCCACATATACTGCTTGAAATGGATTCAATGGATTGGATGGTGTTTCTTCAGTGATTTGGTCTGCTCCACCACCGTCTCCGTAGGCGTTCAGAGAGCTAGTGAAAATTATTTGACGCAGGCTAGAATCAGATCCGATGGCATCAACCACACTTTCCGCAGTTCCCACATAGGCGTCTCTATAAAGATCTGGGTCCATAATTGTTTTTCCATCTTTCTCAACCATGCCTCCGGCAACCGTCAACACCAAAATATCTTGATTAGCCAGCAGCTCTTTCATTTGATCTCGATCACTACCGAGCATGACAAAAACCTTATCTGCAATTGCTTCTAGTTCTTCTTTGCGTGATTCTTTAGTCGTCGTCACACTAACAGTATGACCAAGGTTTTTTAGATATTTTATTGCTGCCAACCCTGTATATGCAGCACCAACTATGGCTATATTCATAAACTTCTCTCCTCTATTTGAGTGCTTCGATAAATAGATTGGGCAATTTAGCATCGTCCCATTCTTTTGAATTTTTTCCTGTTCTTAGTATTACCAAAGATTTAGATGGAATGATATACAATCTTTTTTTACCCAGGCCATCCAGATAAAAAACATCGTCTGCCTTATATGGTTCCGAATGATAATTTGCAAACGTTGTCATTCTTGCATCATAAGGCCGATACTCAGCAAAATCGTTTCCCATCCATAATTGCATGCCGTAATTTACATTAGCTTTAGATGGTTGGATCATTTCTTCTATCCAGCCAGAAGGCATAATTTGCCTGCCCTGGAATACTCCTTTATGCATCAGCATCTCTCCAATGCGAACCATGTCTCTAATCGATGCCCACATGCAACAATCAGTATGTACCATACCCCCAGGTTTATCGACATAAAACAAGGCATCTCTTGCTCCAATTTTTTTCCAAATTTTTTCTGAGAGATAATCACTGATTCTCTGACCCGATGCTCTTTCTATGATGATGCCAAGCAGTTGACTGTTGGGATTGACATGTGAGAATACTTGTCCAGGCATACCATCAATGCCAACGTCAATATTAGGTTGAATGATGTCCAGACCCATCATTCTCTGGATTCTTGCTGAGCTGGGTGAGAAATCATAGCTTTCTTGCAATCCGCTGGCCATGTTGAGCAAATCCCTGATTTGAATAGCTTCCTTTTCTGAGCCTTTCCATTCCACTAGGAATGTTGCTGCAGGAATATCAACTGAATCAATGAAGCCATCTGCTATGGCGTGACCCATGAGCAAGGCATTCATTGTTTTGGTCATTGAATGGAGTGCAAATAAACTATCAGGTTGTTTGTCATTCCAATAGTTCTCAAAGACGATTTCTCCTTGATGTTGGATAACCAAACCATCACTACCGTGAAGCTCTGCATAATCATTGGCCTCTTGAAATACATTCGGTGGTATTTCACTATCTTTCGATGTTAATAGTGCCTCGGAATAATTTCCTGAGATTGTTTCTTGAGGGGTGTACCAAGATAATTTTGGGTTGAGTGGATTACCCAGTAATGATGTTGTCCACCTCTCCCAGAACAAACCATAGGCACCCAATGTAGCAGGTAAAAAACCTCCAACAATGATGATAAAGATTCCGATACCCAACCATTTGAAAAATTTCTTGATCATGATTTTTCCTACTTAGTTTACTCCTTTGCTGATTATATTTGGTAGTTTCGCATCATCCCAGTCCCATACTATTGCTCCTGTTCTAATAATTACAAGATCTTTAGAAGGAATGATATAGGCTCGTTGGCCACCAAAGCCATCTAAAAATACAATATCTTCATCTACAAAAGGCTCAGAATGAAATCCAGTCGCTGAGCTTTTATTGTTATAGATTCTGTTTTCTTGGTATTCAGTGCCAAGCCAAGTTAAATAACCATAATTAGGGTTTAAATCTGATGGAGTTATCATTTCACGAATCCATGTTTCAGATACAATTCTTGAATCACCTAGTCTACCTTGATTTAGAATCAACAGTCCAATTCTAAGCAAGTCCCTGGCTGTTGCATCCAAGCAGCAAAACATTCTTGTTGTTGCATGTTTCTCTGCATCCAATGTCACAAAGGCATCGTCCTTCATATAACGCCATAAATTTTCAGACAGATAATCCGAGTAACTTTTCTTAGTGGCTCTCTCTAGTAACAGTCCGAGATTTTGTGGGTTAATACCATTGTAGGCAAATTCAGAATTTGGTGTTTGCTCTAGAGGTTGATTTAATGCGATGTTTTGGGTGTCATCTCCATTCATAAATTTCATCCATTCTCCCGTTGGGTTAAATGAAAAGGGAGGATACAGGATGCCACTGGATTGTTGAAGCAACTGTTTGATGGTAATTTGCTGACGTTCATCCTGAGCCCATTCGGATAAATAATTGGAGGCACTTTCATCCACGTTGTCGATCAAGCCCTGGTCAATGGCAATGCCGATTAATAGAGCCAAGACCGTTTTATGCATGGAGTTTGTATCTGATAGTGTTTTTTCATCATATCCAGGAAAATATTCTTCTAGTTGAAGTTCACCTTGATGAAATACCAATAATGCATGCGATTTGGTTTCCCTAGCATAGGCAGTTGCTTCATCCAGTGCTTGCTGACTAATTGTTTTTTCACCTAAATTATTTTTAATTGACAATCCATCACCAGAGGTGACAATTTTGTATACTCCTGTTTTTTTGCCCAGCAGCATACCTCCCAATCTACTCATAACAAGTGGTTCTTGTACGAATAGGAATCCAACGGACAAAACGATCGCCAACGTTATGATTAATAAGATTCTCTGAATGGTTTTGATCAATGTTTTCATGCCTTAAGATTGAAGTAAATATCCTATAATATTGAATCCATTAATTATATTAAATCAGGGAAATTATTAATTAATCCTTTTTATTTTGATATGGTATTCGATAGATTTTATTATTAGAAGACCATGATCCTAGACAAGAGACGGAGAAATAATTCCTTTATATTTCAGGCAATTATCATTATTATTTTTGGAGTTCTGGGTTACTCTTCTGTTGCTCAACAAGTAGAAAATACCGATGCCGAACAGGATTATTGGAGCAATTTGTATCAATCTACAATTCGCTATACAGTCATGTTGGCAGAGAACCCTTTTGATCTGGATGTTTATTTTGATTCAACGGGTAGTGTCAGTACAAATTTAGAATATCAAGGTAGCTGGTGGGTGAAAGGCGATACTGGTGAGCAGTTATTTTGTTACAAAATTACATCCAGTCAACGGGAGCCGAGTTTATTGAGCGAATGCTTCCCTTTGATATTGATGAATAATCCGAGAATTGGTGCCAGATGGCCCTCTAAATTTGATCAGAATATTATGTATATGGCCGTGGTTGTTGAAGGCAGACCGTAACCATAGATCCTATTTATTACCATTACTTATATTAAAATAATTTATATAATAAATTATTATAAATAATTTCTTTTACATGGATCAATCATGACCCTGACCCAATTGAAATACTTGATTGCAGTTGTCGATAATAGGCTGAATATCAGTCTGGCTGCAGAAAATTTGAATACCAGTCAACCTGGAATAAGCAAACAACTCAAACTGCTTGAAGAAGAGTTATTGGCAACCATTTTTGTGCGCAAAGGTAAAAAGCTGACTGATCTTACTCCCTTTGGTGATGAAGTTGTTTTTTATGCAAGAAAAATTCTACAAGATGTCAGTAATATTGGATTGCTTGGTCAACAATTGTCATCAGTTGATGAAGGGGTGTTGACTATTGCCACTACCCATTCACAAGCACGCTATGTTCTACCCGATGTTATCAAAACCTTCAAACTTGATTACCCAAAGGTTAAATTAGAATTAAAGCTTGGTTCTGCCAACCAAATTCAAGAAATGGTCCAGACTAGTGAAGTGGATATTGCTATCGCTACGGATTTGTTGGAGTTACAAAGAGAACTTGTATTATTACCAGCTTACAATTGGTACCATGCCATCATTGCTCCACTGGATCATCCCATAACAAAAGATTTTAAACGTTTAACTATTAATCGTTTGGCAAAAGAACCACTGGTGACATATGCATTTAGCGTGGAGCCGGACACATCGTTTAGTGAAACTTTTGAGAATATCGGATTGAAACCAAATATTGTGTTCTCGGCAAGAGATGCAGATATTATCAAAACGTACGTCAATATGGGTATGGGAGTAGGTGTAATAGCCGGCATGGCATACCATTGCGAGGATCATGAAGTGTTTGCTATAACCAGTGGTGAAAATATTTTCCCACAGTGCACTACTTGGTTTGGTTTTAGAAGAGGTATGTTATTGAGAAATTATTTGGTTAATTTTATTAATTTATTTACCCCAGCTCTTTCACCTAAACTCATTTTAAAAGCAGCAGAAACCAGCTCACAATCCGAGCTCAATAAGCTTATGAAGGATATTGATCTGCCGAGCAAAGGCGGCTGCGATGAGATCAATATAAATTAAAATGGCATCATTCAAAGATTAACTGACCTCTCTGGATTGGTATTTTCTGACAACTCTGATGGTTCATCAGAAAGAGTCAAATCAATTAAGAATTAAATTATCTAAAAGGATATAATTTTTACTAGAATACTCATTTAAGGCAATACAACCATAAATGTTTGGTAACAAAACATGAATCCAAAAAATCGAAATAAAGCCCTGGACTCAGTAGTTAGTCAAATTGAGAAACAATTTGGCAAAGGCTCTTTAATGAAGCTCGGTGAAGACCATGTGGACCTGGCTATTGAATCAATATCAACTGGTTCAATCGGTCTTGATCATGCATTAGGTATAGGTGGACTTCCCAGAGGACGGGTTGTTGAGATCTATGGACCTGAGTCTTCAGGTAAAACAACTTTAACTCTTCAAGTTGTAGCAGAGTGTCAGAAAACAGGTGGTACAGCTGCATTCATCGATGCAGAACATGCCTTGGATCCGGTGTATGCCGAAAAAATAGGTGTCAATACAAAAGAGCTTCTTCTTTCTCAGCCTGACACGGGTGAACAAGCACTTGAAATTACCGATATGTTGGTCAACTCAGGAGCAATAGATGTAATTGTCATTGACTCGGTTGCCGCTTTGACTCCTCGAGCAGAAATTGAAGGAGATATGGGTGCTAGTCACGTTGGTCTACAGGCAAGATTGATGTCACAGGCACTCAGAAAGCTGACTGCAAATATACAGAAGTCCAATACGATGATCATATTTGTGAATCAAATTCGCATGAAGATCGGTGTTATGTTTGGCAATCCTGAAACCACAACAGGTGGGCTGGCACTCAAATTCTACTCATCAGTCCGGTTAGATATTAGAAGGATCGGCGCCATTAAGAAAGGCGACGAAATTGTGGGTAATCAAACTCGGGTGAAAGTAGTTAAAAATAAGGTTTCACCTCCGTTTAAGATCGCAGAGTTTGAAATTATTTACGGTCATGGAATTTCCAGGGAAGGGGAGATTATTGATATCGGTGTGGAACATGAACTAATAGAAAAATCGGGTGCATGGTATAGTTATCAAACTGAGAGAATTGGCCAGGGAAAAGAGAATGTGAGGCAATTTTTATTGGACAATAAAGCGATCTCGGAGGACTTAAACACTAAAATTAGGAACATTCTTCTACCCGATCGGAATTCAGAGCCTGATGAAGAATCTAAAGAAGAGTAAACTCATAGAATCATTTCATTTTGACTGAGGATCACTCAGAAAACGTATCAATTCGTAAAAAAGCCATGGATCTACTGGCTAGAAGGGAACATTCATTTTTTGAATTAAAAACAAAATTATTACAAAAAAATTTTAACGAAGATGCGATTAATCAGGAGCTTCATCGACTGGTAGATGACCATCTTTTAGATGACTCGAGATTTACAGAATCCTTTCTCACTTTCTCTTTGAGAAAAGGCAAAGGTCCATTAAGGATAGAATCAGAACTTCAGCAAAGAGGTGTCAGTGGTGATGTCATTCAACGCTTTCTGCTTGAAGTTGATGATCATGAATGGATTCAAATCGCCACAGATGTATTGAAGAAAAAACTGGGTACAGCCAAACAAGTTGATTATGATAAAAAGTTAAAATTGATGCGTTTTTTAAGTAATAGAGGATTTACAAATTTGCAGGTAATCAAAGCAATCAGCCCCTTTGTAGCCAACGTTGATGATGAATAAAGCAATGAAAACGAATGAAATCAGAGAATTGTTTTTAAATTTTTTTGAATCAAGGGAACATGAAAAAGTTTTAGGTTCATCATTGATCCCTTCAAATGATCCAACATTGCTGTTTACCAATGCTGGAATGGTTCAATTTAAAGATGTTTTTTTAGGAAACGAGCAAAGACAATCACAACGAGCGGTCTCGGTTCAAAGATGTCTCAGAGCTGGAGGTAAGCATAATGATTTGGATAACGTCGGCTATACAGATAGGCACCATACGTTTTTCGAAATGTTAGGCAATTTTAGTTTTGGAGATTACTTCAAAGAAGAAGCTATTCATTTTGCATGGGAGTTTATTACAGAAGAACTCAACATTGACCCAGACCGTTTATGGGTTAGTGTTTTCAAGGATGATGATGAGGCTGCTGCTATTTGGTTGGATCAAATTAAAGTCAATCCAGATCGGTTGGTGCGAATGGGAGAAGCCTCTAATTTTTGGTCCATGGGGCAAACGGGACCTTGCGGTCCGTGTACCGAAATTTTTTATGATCATGGACCTCATATAGAGGGTGGGCCACCAGGTTCTGAATCCGAAGAAGGAGATCGATTTGTTGAAATATGGAATCTTGTTTTTATGCAATTTGAACGAGCAGAAGATGGCCAGTTAACTCAGCTGCCGAAACCATCAGTGGATACAGGCATGGGTCTTGAAAGGATTGCAGCCGTGATGCAAGGGGTACAAAGCAACTACGAGATTGATCTTTTTAAAAATATTATTAAAGCAGTCTCCTCCCTCATTGGTGATGCTGGTAGCAATAATCACTATCGAGTCATTTCAGATCATATTCGGGCAGCAGCTTTCCTAATATTGGATGGCGTGAGTCCTGGCAGAGAAGGTCGAGGCTATGTTTTGAGAAGGATTATCAGAAGGGCTCTACGCCATGGATATGAACTGGGAGTCGAGGAACCATTTTTTCATGAGGTCATAGATCCTTTAGTCAAAGAAATGGGTGAAGCTTATCCTGACCTGGCTCAGAAAAGTGAATACATAAAACGAATTATCCTCACAGAGGAGGAGCGTTTTTCAGCTACCTTGGCGCAGGGTATGAGGTTGCTGGAGACAGAGATAGATAGCCTTTCCGGGGATATTCTCTCTGGAGAATTTGTTTTTAAACTTTATGACACTTATGGATTTCCTGTAGATCTGACTTCTGATATTGCCAGAGTGAAGCAACTTAAAATAGATCAAAAAGGCTTTGATAAAGCAATGGATAGACAGAAGGAAATGGCTAGAACCGCAAGCCAATTTTCTCGACAGCAAGTGAAGGAAGTCGATCATGGTCTGGAAACGAGTTTCCTAGGGTATGATCAACATGAAAATGACACAAAGGTAACTGGCATTATTAAAGATCAGTTGATCAACCAAATAGCCAAAGGGGAAACCGGTCAGGTTATCCTTGAAGAAACTGCCTTCTATGCTGAGAGCGGCGGTCAGGTTGGTGATGTTGGGACCATTCAATCCAAGACGGGTGCATTTCAAGTATTAGATACCCAATCTTCAGGAGATGCTTTGGTTCATTTGGGCACAGTCACTAATGGAACTATGGCATTAAACGATAAAGTCAAAGCAACAATTAATCCGATCAGACGCCAGGCAATTACTTTAAATCATACCAGTGCTCACTTATTGCATTCTGCCTTAATCAATGTCTTAGGTGATCATGTTGCTCAACGGGGTTCTGCGGTTGGAGACAAAAGACTTCGTTTAGATTTCTCTCACGATCAGGCATTAACAACAGAGGAATTAAGACAGATTGAAGAATTGGTGAATAAAAAAATAGAGAAGAATATTGATGTTGAAACAAGTATTATGAAACATGATGAAGCCTTAGAATCAGGTGCTTTGGCTTTGTTTGGGGAAAAGTATGGTGAAGAAGTTAGAGTGGTCAATGTTGAATTATTCTCCAAAGAACTTTGTGGTGGAACGCATGTTAAAAACACTGGAGAAATTGGATTTTTTAAGATTATTTCAGAGTCGAGTATTGCCTCAGGAACTAGGAGAATTGAAGCTATAACAGGAGATGAAGCATTGAAATGGGCTGAAGAAACAGAATACTTGGTTGAGAAACTTGCTGACATGTTGCAAACCGGACGGGATGGAATAGAGAAAAAAGTTCAAACTTTAGTGAATAACAATCGACAAATGAATCTTGAAATTAAGGATTTGAAGGCTCAAATCATTCGTCAGCCGTCTGGAGATACAGCAAATGAAATCGAAACAATCAACAGCATATCTTTGCTCATTAAAGAATTGGCAGAAGATACTGAACCTTCGGTTATGCGTTCTGCAATCGACCAAATTAAACAAGATATAGGTTCAGGAGTGATTATTCTGGCTAGTAAGAGTTCCAAAGGTAAAGTTAGAGTCGCAATCGGTGTAACCGAGGACTTGGTAGAAAAAGTTCAAGCTAATATTTTGGCAAATGAAATGTCAAAAGTACTTGGTGGCAAAGGAGGAGGTCGAGCTAATTTTGCAAATGCAGGTGGCTCAGATACAGAAAATTTATTAAAATCCTTCGATCTAGCCAAAGATTGGATCAAAAACCTGGAGTTTTAGTCTTATTTAGGAGAGGTGGCTGAGTGGCTGAAAGCGCTCCCCTGCTAAGGGAGTATACGTTAATAGCGTATCGAGGGTTCGAATCCCTCCCTCTCCGCCAGAGGCTTATTTTTCAGAGCCATCATTGTCAATCAGTTGGATTTGTTCTTCTTTTCCTCGATTTCTCATCTACCAGGATACATTGAAGGTATAAACTACCGTCGTTTCTTTTTCTAAGGATAATCTCAGACTCAAAATCACAGTATTGTCCTATTGTTTGTTCAAGGGTAAATTCATCCAAACTATGACCGTTGGTAACAACCCATAATAAATCTCCTGTTTTACAATCCTTATTGATTGCTACTTTAAAATCATGGAAATTGTCTCCATTTACCCAACAATATTTTTCCTGAGCAAAAGAGTCAGCAGAGAATAGCAGTAGTGCTGATATGAGAAGTAGTTCTTTCATTTGGTCTAGAAGTATGCATTTACTCGGGAGAGCAACTTTATTAACGCACACCTTTGTAGGTAATTGGTATCATTAAAACTATGCTGACGAGTACCAATAAAGCTCCAACTGGAGAGATGCTCATAGCACTTTCTATTCCTAACCCATAAAGATAAAACACACCTGAATGACATAAAGTTCCAAGGATCAGTGAGATCGATGCGACCTTAGATAGAGTTTCAGATTGTGCTCCATAGTTAACAATTAAGAATCCGAAAATAACATTTAATAAGGATTCTAAATTACCATGAACATGGGCTTGTTTGAGCATTTTAAGTGTTTGATCTGGTATTTCTGAGTTCTCTCCTACTTTTGCTAGAAAGAGCCCGAGACCTACGGTTGCTACAAAAAAACACAGACCAAATAAAATATTTTTCTTACCAATTAAATTCATAGTGTTCTCCTAATTTTATTACTCTACTTAACACAAAACATCCTCAATTCAGTATAACTAAAACTTCTTTCCATTCTTATCAAAATACTCCCAACTAGCATCCCGTGTACCATCTTTGGTATATTCACCCCTGACCCATAATTGACCATTGTTATGATAATGCTCCCAAAGACCAACCTTTAATCCGTCTTTATAACTTCCTCTCTCGCTTAATTGACCGTTTTCATGAAATGATTCCCAATAGCCGTCTTTTTTACCATCTGTGTAGTGGTTTCTTTTTCTAATTGTCGTTGAAAACGAAGGCACATCTGGAGGATCCAATCCAAATTTAGTAATGACTGCTTTAAGTTCAAATACAAGTGTTGATAAAATCTCATCGACTTCTGCATCCTCATAAATGTAATTGGTACGTGCTGATAATTTGCCGATTGAGCGAATATTCCATACAGCATTTTTTAGTCTTTTAGGATACAGCCTTTTAAATCTTTCTCTTCGATTCACCATATTTATTAATTATATAATAACTAAATATATATAATATATTATATAATAATGAAATATATATAATATCAAATAGAAGCAAAGAGTAGTTGTCCAATGATTAAGATTATTTTCTTCTTTCCAAGTCTCCGATTACCCTTATAATCATTTTTTTATGGGCTTTTAGACGAGCTTCGACTTCTTCTGGCTGATCTGAAAGTGCATCAAATATTTTATCGGGATCCATACCGTTTTCTTTAAGCAGCAGTTGTAGTGTGCGAACTTCTTCACGGGTAACTGCAAGTTCCTGCAAGGTTCGCATTAGCATGTCATATAATTTATCAACTGCTTGGTCTCCTGTGAAAGCTGGTAGATTATCTGTGAATGCTAATACTTTTTCTAAGTCTGGGTCTTTATTTTTCATTATGTTTCCATCTTTTTAATAGCCCAGAATAAATCCCAATCCATGCTACCACCAAGTTGTGGCACTCTATCAAACTGCACAGTTTTTTCGAAACCGGCATCTTGCATAGTGGAACTTAAATTTAGTTCAGCAAAGCTATTCCAGTAGGGCTCATTATTGTATAAGTAGTCCCAAGCATAGTCAGCCTGAGCGTAAGCATTAAGCTGAGCATTTCGTAATGGAACATCCTGGTGAACGGCGACACCACCCGGTCGCAATAAGCGATAACTTTCTCTCATCATAGCTTTAATTGTTATTGGCGACATTTCATGCATGGCATTGTGAGAAACAACAAGATCAAAGCTATTGTCATCAAAACCTGGAGCACACACATCCCTTTGGTGAAAATGAACCGCAACACCTATCGATTCAGCACGAGCATGTGCATATCGTAATAATCCTGGTGCGATATCTATGGCATGGACATCGGCTTTAGGAAATAAACGTGCATAAGGGGTTGAAGATCCACCTGCTGAGCACGCTAAATCTAAAATATGGGAAGGTCTAAAATGGGGTAATTTTTGATGTAAAAATCGCACAACTAATTCTGCTTTACTTTCATCTACATTGATTGATTGGCCTTGAGAGAAGAGCGCACCACCAGCTTCGTATAATGCTCCAGCCAAAATATCCTGCTGGTGACGATCTAGACAATAACCACCTGGCTGAAGATGTACTGGCACTTTGATCATTGCCTCAGGGATTATTAGGTTCTCATCCAGTTCAAGACTACCTCCAGCAATCGGTTTTTCTCTCAATGCAGTGCATTTTTTTATCAAATCTTTTTCTTTGCGAAGCAGTGGATCTTCTACTCCTTGCCACATTAACTCCTGTGCAGTCCGTGCCAGGCGGCCCCAGATTTTTCTTGGTGTTGATTTTTCAAGGATAGTGGCAATAGAATTGCTATCTTGTTGATCTATGATTTTACTTGGAATCACTTGTTTAAGCTGAGGTCGCAGTCGTCCTCCAATATCCTGCTTTAGTGCTAGTACAAAACGCTGGCGGGCAGCTTCCTGTTGTGTTGGTATTATCTGTAATTCATGTTTTTCGTTACGTGGCATGGTTTGTATCCGTGGTTAAGTCACTTTCCTTCAGCGGGTAATACATAAGTGGAATGCAACTGAGTAACATCAGAATAGCTGGGGCTACTACTGATAAAAAGTAAATACCTGATACGGCTGATGCTGTTTGGATTACCGATTCACCGCTTAGTGACGATTGATAACCAATAAACTGCAAAATAAATCCTGCTGTTACACCTCCCAGTGCAAATGAGAGTTTTTCTACCGTAGTATAAATACCTGCAAAGATACCTTCACGTCGTAAACCATTCTGTTGCCAGTCGTAATGAATAGTGTCCGGTAAAAGTGACTGCCCCATTAATAACAAGCCGCCTACAAATATACCAGAAAGTGCAGAACGCACTAGGATGGAAGTCATACTAGTACCGGTTCCTGTCCAGAACCATGACAAGGCAATTGCTACAAAACCAATGGCCGCGATGGCATAAAGTTTTGCTTTACCACCCTGCTTAGCTAGTCGTACCCAAACTGGCTGAATCAGGATAATCACAATAGAGCTCAGGGCAAAATAAGTGCCTAAATCTTTTAATCCTCTGCCTAACCCATGTTGGAAAAAATATGCCATGGAGGCAAGGGAGATTGCTGTTGCTGTCAACTGTAGTAATTTAGTGAGTATTAATAATAAAAATGGTCGGTTAGCACGAATCAGTGCAACTGCCTCACGCCAGTCAATTCGATTACTGGATTCTGGCGATGTTTGATGAACACCTTTAGTGCCAAGGAAACAAAGAACTAGAGCAGCGGCAGCTACAGATCCAAGTATTAACGCCATTTTAGCATGTCCAGTTTGACCGCTGCCAAACCAGAATACCATGATCGGAGCGAGCGATGCCCCAATCAGTTGTCCCATGCCAATTGCTTTAACTCGCCACGAAATCAAACGTGTCCTCTCAGCGGGAACCGAGGACATTTCTGCAGGCATGGCTAGATAAGGCACGTTAAAAATGGTGTAAAAGGTTGAGTAGGCTATCAGCCCAATAAATACAGCAGCTATAGACGATATCCCCGAAGGTAAATTAAACAGGTAAATAAATGCCAGTGCTGAACCTAGACCTCCAACCAACAACCAAGGACGCCGACGTCCCCACCGACTTTTAGTATGGTCAGTAATCCAGCCCATCAGAGGGTCAGTGGCAGCATCGTAGAGTTTAGATATTAATAACAACGTTGCTGCAACGCCGGCAGCTATACCCAATTCGTCAGTCATATAGCGGGTGAGTAAAACGGTCTGAGTATTAAATAAGATAGCTACACCCAAGCTACCAATGCTCCAGCCAATCACATGTTTTAGGCTAATCACTATCACCAGCACCGGAAAAAAAGTGAAACAATTTTCATAGTAAAGCTCTACTCCAACATTTATATTGCACCAACAAACATTTCATTCTGGGTTAAGCACCACAACCAGACATGCGTATCCACTGGAAAACTATTATAGAAGATTTTATATTGGGAGTATGAAGAAACTCTTAATACTTACTATCCTCTTATTCAGTCAGTTCTCAGGGAGTTTATGTGCTGAAGATTGTTTTGGCAGTCAAGAGAGCCATTGGACTAACTGTGTTGGCACTAGTATTGATTCATATGGAAATCAATACATTGGTGAGTGGAAGGATGGTAGAAAAGACGGACAAGGCACTTTCACTTTAGTTAGTGGCAGCGAATACATCGGTGAATGGAAAAATGACCAACCACACGGACAAGGTACTCTTACTTGGTCTGATGGCAAGATTCAAAAAGGTATTTGGGAAAATGGTAAATATCTAGGACAGTAGTTTTGGTGAACAAAATTCAATGATAATGAAAAGCAGTGCAGATATAGTCATCATTGGGGCAGGCATCATTGGAATGTGTACTGCCATGCAGATCTCCAAGCGTTCTTCAGCTTCAATCATAGTTCTAGATAAAGGCAGAGGACCTGGAGAAGGTTCAACTGGGGCTTCCTCAGCAATATGCCGTCACAAATATACCCATCAACAGATGATCCAGTTGGCGAAAGACGGAATCAGCACCTATCGTGCGTGGTCCGAATTCCTTGATAATCCAAAGCCATTGGCTGAATTTCAAAAGATGGGGGTGCTATGGTTAAGTGACGGAGCAACAGATTGGCCTAGTCTTGAGAGTAATCGACTGAATGACATGGGGATCAGAGCGAGTGTTCTGAGTGATCAAGATTTGAAAGATCACTACCCAGCTTTAAGTCCATGCATAGTCAGTCCCAATCTCAAAACAGGCGAAGCTCACAGCTGTGTCGCCGGTGGATCACACCTATTGGAAGTGGATGGAGGATATATGGATCCTGCAGATACTCTTCAGGATCTCATAACCGCAAGTCGTGACCGAGGAGTTGAGGTACGATTTAGAACGGGAGTGAATAGTGTTCTTGTAGAAGGTGACAAAGTTTCAGGCATTGAGCTTAATTCTGGCACTCAAATACATTCCCGATCCGTTGTGAATGCTACAGGACCTTGGTGTAATCATTTTTTTGAGGAACTAGGGCTAGAAAATCAATGGCCACTGGTAGCCACTCGAGTCCAAATATTACACCTAGACCGTCCAGAAGAAATCATAGGAACATTGCCTGTTTGTGTTGATCTTTTGGGTGGAATTTATTTTCGTACTCAGAATCAAGGTCAACAGATAATCCTTGGGTCCATTCTTGAGGAAGATGAGCAGGAGGTGGTAACACAACCGGATGAGTTTGACCGAATGGTAGATGATATTTTCACACAGACTAAATTACACGCACTCCATCATCGACTACCATCTTTACCCTACAGAGGTAAGGTTGGAGGATACAGTGGTTTGTACACAACCAATCTAACCGATGTTCATCCCATTGTGGGACAAACACCAATTGACGGTTTTTTTGTTGCCAATGGATTTAGTGGACATGGATTTAAGCTTGGACCCGCAATAGGATCATTGCTTGCACAAGCGATCACCGGTCAGCAGAGTACAGATTTCGATACGTCTGTGGATAGCGAATTCTTAGCTTTTGATAGGCTGCCAATCCAAGTGGATTCAAAAAGTGTTCTTGCATAGTAGATCTATTGATTAACATTTAAGTAAAATTTTCATAAAAACTCAATTGGTGGGTGATACAAGAAAGAGTGATTATGATTGTTAACAATTGTTAAAATGGACACTGGATATAAATAGGGAAATCCAAATTTCTCACTGTTAGTCATCGGTCAGATAAAAAAGGGGAAAGAAATGAAATGCATGGCAACTCGATTTTGGTACCGCAGTCTTATTTTCACTAGTCTGTTGGTTACCGCAACTGTAACCCTATCATCGGCACACCCTATCAGTGAGAAGGGCAGACGCTCGATCAGTCCTGAGATTGCAGTGGGTTCCGATGGAGCCTTGAATGTCATATGGATAGATAAAGGTTTAACTGTCAACCGACCACTGCCAAAACCACGTAAACCTGGTGAACATAGTCATCGTTCTGCCACGGATCTATATTTTTCTCGTTCGGAGGATGGAGCTAAGACTTGGAGCCAACCAGTTAAAATCAATGATCAGTCTGGTGAGGTTTGGGGATTTTCAGTCAGTAAGCCACTGATCAAAGTGAGTCCCAATGGTACGATCCATGTTTTCTATCCAGCCAATGGACGCTCAGAAGCAACCGGCTTGGATGTCGTCAATGCCAGATATAGTCATTCTAGAGACAATGGCAAGAGTTTTTCACCTCCGATTACAATCAATCGTCCTGTGACACAGGATCGAGGAGATTTGCTGGGGCAAGGTCTAACAATGTCCAATTCATTCGGCACCATGGGTGTTGCTCCCAATGGAACAATTTTTACTGCTTGGCAAAATATCGTGAATATGAAGGATGCCAGTGATGGTGCCGATGGCATGCTGGCGATTTCAACTGATGACGGTGAAAGCTTTAGCACTGAAAGAGCTGTTATACCAGGCAATGAGGTTTGTCCTTGTTGCCAATTTACACTGGCTTTTGAAAATGAGTTGGTTTACATAGGTTTTAGAAAGATCTTTGCTAATGGACGTGACAGTGTGGTTGCTAGATCAATTGATGGGGGTGAAACCTTTACAATTGATGGACGACTTGATTTGGCTCCTTGGAAAATAAATGGTTGTCCACTGAAACCCACCGAGTTAGCTGTCGATGGTTTGAATGTATATGCCGTAACCTACACTGCCGGAGAAGATCCAGCAGGACTCTATGTTACAGCTTCCAAAGACGGTGGGAAAACGTTTAGTGGCAAACAACAAGTTCACCCAGAAGCAGCCTATTCAGATGCAGCTTCGCTTGCAGTGGATGATATGGGTAATGTTCGTATCGTTTGGCATGCAAAGATCAATGGACCAAGACGACTTTTCACTTCGGTTTCTCTAGATGAAGGCCAATCTTTTTCTCTACCAGTGGAAATGACTATTCCTGATGGTAAATCCCAATTTCCAGCTACTGCCGTTGGGATCGATGGAACTGTATACGTTATTTGGGAACATGAGAATGAAGAAGTGTTCATCACCAGCTTACCGTCAATGATCAATATAGTTAGCAACTGATGCATATTAAACTATTAGGGTTGTTCTGTACCTTATGGTTTTGTTTTGTACCCATAATCAATGCCTCTGAAAGGCTGATGCCCTTAGATGCAGCAGGTTTAGAATCAATAATAATAAAAGAGCAAAATAATATTGTGCTCATCAACTTCTGGGCTACATGGTGTCGGCCTTGTCTTGAAGAAATTCCAATACTGATGAAACTAGAAAGAGAGCTAAAAGAGAGTGGTTTCAAGTTAGTGTCAGTCTCACTCGATGAACCAGAAAGTGCGGACATTCTAGTGAATCCTTTTATACAAAAATGGTTTCCTGGTTTTTCCAGTTACTTAAGTGTTGAACGGGATATGGATAGCATGGTTAGTGTTGTTGACGCAGCATGGAACGAAATCCTTCCAACCAGCTATTTACTGAACAAAAATGGTACCATGGTTCATCGCATACAGGGGAGTTATTCTTCAGAAGAATTTTCTAAAATGATTCTACCGTTAATTGAATAGCAGCAATATAGGGAATTGACGTGACTATCTTTGGAACAAACATTAATTTATCTAAAGAAAAAGTAGCCCCACTACTGAAGGCGTTTTTATTTTTTTATTCTGTCCTGTGTTCATGGTATGTCATAAGACCAGTTAGAAATGAAATGGCAGTTCAGGCAGGTCTCGAGAATCTACCTAGCTTACTGGCCATTGTTTTGATCATCATGCTGTTAGCCAACCCTTTATATTCCTGGGTAGTTTCAAAAGTTAACAAAGACAGGATTGTTCCTTACATCTATTTATTTTTTATTCTTAATCTTTTTGCATTTCTCTTAGGTTGGACTGCATTCGATGCCATCGGAAAGGTCTTAATCGCCAAGATATTCTATATCTGGTGCAATGTTTATTCTTTTTTTGTTGTATCTATTTTTTGGGTAAAGATTATCAACTATTTTCATAGGGATGAAGCTAAAAAGTATTTTGGCGTAATCAGTGCTGGCGGTTCTATGGGGGCTTTTTCCGGCGCCACCATAGCACGTTATTTCTCAACTGAAGTTTGCGGCACTGTTGGCTTGGACAGTGGTCCCTTTAGTCTAGTTGTAATTTCAATTGTATTTTTAAGTATAGCGATTGTATTGAGCAATAGTTTAAAAGCGAGGAAACTGAATAGCAGTAATGAAATCGATGATGAAGTTATTTTAGGTGGTGGGGGCTTAGATGCAATCACCAGCCTATTTAAAGTCTCCTCAGTTCGTTATTTGGCAGCGTATATCATTCTTTGGACTACATTAATGACCATTGGCTGGATGATCGCTCTAGACATTGTTCAAAACTGGTCCAGTGACCCATGTCAGAGAACTGCTTTTTTTGCTCGCATAGAACAAATTGTTACTCCACTGACTTTGCTGTGCCAACTGTTTGTCACTTCATATATTCTCAGGAAAATTGGAGTTGCAGCAATTTTAATAGCTTACGGAGTGATTTTATCACTGGGTCTTATCGGATATGCAACTTATCCAGAATATACCACTGTTCTGGTAGTGGTAATCATTTCAAGAGTCTTTGAGTATGGGTTTAATAAACCCACACGTGAGACCGTTTTTACCACTCTGAGAAAACAAGATCGTTATAAGTCGACTGTTTTTCTAGATACCTTTATTGCCCGTTCAGGGGAAGCATTCGGTAGTTGGTTTACCATTAAAGGCATGTTGATAATAGGTCTGTCATCAATGTCTGCAGCTTGGACAGCACTACCACTAGCAGCACTACTGTCTTGGATAGGTTATCAAACGGCACGTTCAACCAAAGTTTAAAGGGTGTTTTCTTGGTAAGGATTTTGGTATTTATTAAGATTTAAGGCAAAAAAAAACAGAGCCTAAGCCCTGTTTTCTAAGTCGAGTCCTTCGGGTGTCTGAAGTGAGATTTTTTCTCCAGCCCCTTGCTCGCTATCTCTTCGAGCTTGGTGGGAATCTGCCTTTGTTATTGCGCTTCTCCAGCTGATTCGCTTTCACCCTTTAGGTCTCTTTCTCTTTCTGACTCTTTCTTTCGCTTCTATAGTTTCACTTCTGAATCGGTCTTTGAGAGATGGTTAAGATATTACGTCAGGCTGAATTTTTATCAAGATTTTTTTATAAAAAAATAATAAATAATTTTGGTTATTTTTTGATGTCCTATTAATCAAAGATATTTAGATTAATAAGCATATATAAGCTATTGAATATTCAATGATAATAAGATACTAAATAATGATTATTTGTCCTATTCCAATTGTGTGATAATTAGAATACTTCTTTTCTAGTTTACTCATCTTGCGCAAAACTAATTATTATTGAGATCAATTACTTTTTTTACTCAGTTGAAAGTCTTGATTTTACTAAAGGCTCCAATTTGAATTTGTTAAAAATAGATCAATTTAACATACTAAAGAAAATCAAGAATATGAACTCTAATAATCAAGTAACAATCGATCTCAATGCGGATCTGGGAGAATTTCAAACCAATACTCAGTATTCAAATGAACTACAAATGTTAAACCATGTGAGTTCGGGTAACATCGCTTGTGGTGGCCATGCTGGCAACGATGAGAGTATGAAAAAAATCATTGTTGCTTGTCAGAAAAATAAAATATCCATTGGTGCACACCCCTCCTATCCAGACCAGATCAGTTTTGGCAGACGCACAATTGAGATTACGGAATCTAAACTAAAGGAGTCATTGACTCATCAAATCAATAGGCTCTTAGATTTATCAAAGGAGCTCAATACCAAACTAACCCATGTGAAAGCACATGGAGCTCTTTATCATGATGTGTCAACTAGTAACAATGTTGCAGCACTCTTTGTTGATGTCATCAATCAAATTGATCCAAATCTATATATTTTGGGGCCACCAGGTTCGGCGATAGAGAGTGTCGTAGAAGAGCATAGGATGCATTTCATCTGCGAAGCTTTTCTAGACAGACGATATAGTGACAGTGGGTTTCTACTTAATCGGAGTCTGCAGGGAGCTATTTTAGAAAATATATCAGAGCGTTGTGAGCAAGCAGTAAATATTGTTTGTCATCATAAAGTGCAAACAGAAACTGGAGGTTTTTTCAATCTTAAAGCTGAGACACTGTGTCTTCATAGTGACAGTCCCAATGCAGTTAAAACGGCAGCCAGGGTCTGTTCAGAACTTGCAAAAGTAAACATTACAATTCAAAGCTTTGTTGAATGAAAAAAATTGTTAACCCACCAATTATCCACTACGGTGACGATGCCTTATTGGTAAAAATTCAACACTTAGCATTAACCTGTAAACCGAACGAATATGCTCTTGCACTGTTGGCCTATCTAAGAGCATCCAACAATGACTGGATCGATGTCGTTCCCGCTGAAGAAAGTCTCGCGGTTAGATACAGCCCCTTTAGATTGTCTGCTAAAGAAGCGTACAGCAACTTGGAAAAACAGATTGATGAATTCGACTACCAGCCGTTAACGCAAAACAATCAATTAATTCATATTCCTGTTTGTTACCACGATAAATTTGCACCAGATATGCACACTGTAACCCAGCAGAAAGTATTGAGTAGGGAAGAGGTCATCAAGATCCATAGCAGCATTACATATCAAGTAACCATGATTGGATTTACACCCGGGTTTTCCTATCTTGGTGAATTGCCGGAGCAGTTATTCATGCCGCGTCTTGCTGTTCCAAAATTGCATTTATTACCAGGATCAATCGGTATTTCAGGATATAGAACAGGAATTTATCCCCTCGGAGGACCTGGAGGGTGGCAAATTATTGGGTGCACACCAATGAAATTATTTGATTCAGAATTAAACAATCCATTTAAGTTATCGACTGGCATGACCATTAAATTCTCAGCGATATCGATTGAACAATTTCAAGACCATCAAAATCAAGTGACCAGATGAGCATCGAAGTAATCACACCAGGACTGCAAACCACGATTCAAGATGAGGGTCGAAGTGGCTGGCGTCATATGGGGGTTCCACAATCTGGTGCTGCAGACCTTTTCTCTTGTAAGGCTGCCAATTATTTGCTTGGGAAAGCATGTGATTCTGCAGTGATAGAATGCACACTCACAGGACCCAGATTATCTTTTCTAAAAGAGATGCAAATTTTAATCACAGGGTCTGACATGAATCCTAAGATCAATGACAAGCAACTCGATATGTATAAACCCTACAGTGTTAATGTTGGAGATGAGCTGGTGATGAGTGCTTGTTCTTATGGATGTCGTAGTTATATAGCTTTCTCTGATGATTTAGTGTGCAACCCAATAATGGGTAGCCAGTCAACCTATCTGCCTGCTAATTTTGGCGGTTTCAATGGGAAAATTCTGCAGAAAGGAGACATCATTCAGACCATAAGCTCGCCTAATCTCACAAGTAAACTTCAGGATTCTGCTGAGATTACAGGTCAGGATTTTACTAATCAATGGTGTCTCAAAGCAATTCCGGGACCAGAGTTTGAAGTTCTGGATCAATCTTCACAAACCCTTTTGTTTTCTGAAACTTTTAAGGTATCCAACGATTCAGATCGCATGGGGAGTCGCTTAATTGGTAAGAATCTAAATGTTAAAACAACCGATCATATGACAAGTGGACCACTGTTTCCTGGTACCCTTCAATGCCCTAAGGATGGATCTCCAATATTATTGGGTTCAGACGCCCAAACGCTGGGTGGCTACCCGAGATTGATTCAAGTTCCACTTTTCAATCAACATTTAATCGGTCAACTAAGACCGGGTGACTCTATAGAATTTAGAAGAATTTCAAATGAGGAAGCTGTTGAAGAGTTAAAACAACAAGCATTATCATTTCCCTTTATTGCTAATATATAATGCATGCAGTTTCAAAGTTGCGCCTGTAGCTCAGTTGGATAGAGTACCTGGCTTCGAACCAGGTGGTCGGGGGTTCGAATCCCTCCAGGCGCGCCACCAATTTGAATCAAATTACCAGGGGATTGGTGTGCCATCACAATTGACAAAAAATGGTTCACTATCCAATGTCAGATGATCTATATATCGAATCATCTGTGTCACTGATTCCAGAGTCGTAATCATTGGAATCTTTCCTTCTAGAATCATTTGTATCAGTATGACGGGGACAATTTTTGTTAAATGTTCAGGGATGGGATCACCCAGTTTTAGATCTAGAAAACCTCGAGTATCGACTAAGCCAGGATTAATGAGGGAAACCATAATTTTTTCAGACTTCAATTCATGATAAAGGTTATGTGCTGCCAAATGAAGTGCGGCTTTGCTGGCTCTATAGGAATACAGCGTAACTGGGGGTGCTATCTGACCATTAGATCCGGCTGCGCTAGCCAGGAATACAATTTTTTTCATATTCCCTAGTCGGATATTCTCAATTAATTTTTCTGTGACACGAATGGGACCTATGGCATTCACTTCAAAGCTTTTTGTGAACATTTTATAATCAATTTGTCCAAATTTTTGGGGATCCGGTGGCCCAAGATAAGCGGCATTGTTGATCAATAAATCGATAGGTTTTTCTTTTAATTGAGCAGCCAGATCATTAACACTTTCATCTTGGGTTATATCCAGTGATTTTAGTGTAAGATTAGAGTGATCCTTTTCCAGTTGGATCAAATCATCCGCTGCCTCCGGATTTCGACAGGTTGCGATTACTTCCCAATCAATCAAAAGATATTGTTTGACAAATTCAAGTCCAATGCCTCGATTGGAACCGGTGATTAAAACTGTTCTGTCTACATCAGTCATCGATACTCCTCTATAGTCTTGGAATTTCAGGATATGACCACCCTTCTGGGTTGGCTTTTCTTGCAACAGAAGGGACAACACAGTAGTTGTTATTGGCAATCATTTCTCGCCATTTTTTTTGATCAATTTGCCAGCCTTTTGCTTTCATTTCATGCATTATTTCCCAGTAAACTTTTATAATTGTGTCTTCGTGAAGACCGACAATAGGTGACATACCATCGGGACCACCCTTAGGCACTTGGGCTTCAGCAATATCCTTGTCTTCAAAAATGTTCTTCAAATTTCTCTCAAGTGCTATAGGGTCATTTTCTTTTTCAGTCATAAAATTTCTAAAGAAATAATAGCGCATCATTGTGCTTGTTTCATCTATCGGTGTTGAGAATTCATAAAAGCAATTGAATGTTCCAGAGCCCATTGCACCAATTTCCACTTCACCTCGGAGTGTTTGTCCAGCTAAAAAATATTTTAAAACAGATTTAACTTGTGTTCCTTTCTCTCTAATATTTTTCCATTCACCTTTGCTATAGGTTGATTCGGTATGAATAAATGCAGTCAGCCCATAATCAGTTCTCCTGACTTCGTGAGGGGGTGGTTGAACTGGGTTTTCTTGATCTAGAAATGATATGCCATGAACAATTGGAAGATGAACATAGTCTAAGTTACTGAACTTTGCCAAATGAAAATTAGATTCAAAAACGACATCATATTCAACATAGGTATAACTTGGATCGTCGAGTTCCGGAATGTCAAAAATTGGTACCGCCTGTTCAGGTTGATCCCCTAGAAAAGTCCAGATCAATCCATGTTTATCTACTGCGGGATAGTGATCAATTTTGGCTTCAGGGGTTACTTTTTCAGAATCATCACTACCGATAGAAGGTATTTTTCTACAGCGTCCCTTGTTGTCATATTGCCAGCCATGGAAAGGACACACTATCATCCCTTCCTCGCTACACGAACCATCTGACAAACTCGAGCCTCTGTGTGGACAAACATTACTCAGACAGGCTGGGTTGCCTGCTTTATCTCTAAATAAAACAAAATCAGAACCGAGCATTTTCACATACAGAGGCTGATCCTTTAAATCACTGCTTCGTGCTGCCACATACCAAAGATTGGTGTACATCGTCTTAATCGTTATCTATATTAATTAACTGGTGATCATATTTTGTAGGACGATCACTCATCTACATATAATGGTAGTATAGCAATCAATAAAAATGAAATGAGTTATGAATAAAAGTTTTTCATCTGATGAATCTAGAAAACTAGGCCCTATATTATTGATGCCCGGTATTAGTAGGGTCAGCGCTATTAGTTTCTTTCCAGTAGCAATGTTAAATACCTCGGTATTTGCTTTTATGAATTTCATGCAACCCTATGTCCTAGAAGAGCATCTTGGGATTGCAAGAAACATACAAGGGGCTGTTGTTGGTTCAATTAGCACAATGCAGGAATTAATAATTATATTATTAACTGCTTTCATGGGAGCATTGGCTGATAAGGTCGGAAGACGACCCATTTTTTCAATAGGCCTCTTATTGATGGCGCTTGCTTATTTACTGTTTCCCCTATCCACTGAGTTTTACCATCTCTATCTCATTCGAGCCATTTTTGCTGTAGGAGTATCTGCCGCTTCAACTATACTGCTGGTTTATACAGGCGATTATCCTCAAGAACGTTCAAGGGCAAAATGGAATGGTTTCATGGGTTTATTCCAGGGAATAGGAGTGATGGCAACGTCGTTAGTCTTAACAAAAATGCCAATGGTTTTCAAAGCAAGGGGGTTTGATCCTATTGATGCTGGAACCTATACCTTTTGGATAGCGACCATTATTTGCTTATTAGCATCCCTGATAGTTTTTACTTTATTGAAACCAGGATTGAAGACAATAAAAATTCAGAAGCCCAAACTGGGTTTATTGATAAAGGAGGGTTATACAGCTGCTAAAAAAGATTCTAGAGTCAGATTAGCCTTCATTGCTTCTCTGGCTGCTAGGGGTGATATTTTTGTGGTAGGAGCCTTTACATTTTTGTGGATGACTCGTTTTGCCATAGATAATGGCATGACCATTGACGAGGGTTATGCCCGTGGAGCGATCATTGTGCCCATCATAGCTGGCACGGTAGTAATTACCGCCCCCTTATTTGGTTTCCTGTTTGATCGATTGCATAGACTTTATGGAGTCATGATTGCATTTACACTGTCATCCTCAGGTTATTTAATGATGGGTCTCGTTGATGATCCGATGTCATCCTCAATAATACCGACAGCCATTTTCTTGGGCATGGGTGAAGGCGCATCGATTATTTCTTCGACATCTTTGATGGGGAAAACAGCTCCGGCAGCAATTAGAGGAACGCTTTTTGGTGCTTTTGCAATGTGTGGTGCCATTGGTCAAATTATTGCCGGTGGAGCGGGTGGTTTTTTGTTTGATTATATTTATACAGGTCCATTTTTACTCATGGCCTGTCTAAATTTTCTTGTTTTGCTCGTGGCCATCTATACATGGGTTTCTCGAAAGAAAAATAACTTAGAATAAAGTTCAAATTACAATTTAATTGTTTTTCCTTTTCCCAATTTCATTTTTAATGCATGATAAAAAGCTAATACATATTGGAGGTTACACATGAGTAATGCACATCCTTGGCTGGAACAAATACCTTGGACAACCAAAGCATTGCCTAGAGACATGTTGGAGCATCGTATTCAGAGAGCTCTTACATTGAGCAATCTTGGAATGTTGGGCACACTAGGTTTACATGGACCAATAGTGAGTCCGTTGGAGTTCTATGCAGATAAATTCACCGTTTATATTTTCCCCCAACCTGGCAGCCCAAAGCTTAAAGCCATGCAGAGAGATCCAAGGGTTTCATTTGCAGTGGCAAACCCCATGGCTGGATGGGTGGTGGCTCAGGGTGCACAATTGTTTGGCAAGGCAGAATTATTGGATCCTGGCACAGCAGATTGGGAGTATGGTATGACTATTTTTAGATGGCAGGCATCGTCGGCAGAGATTGGGTTCGGATTTGATCAACCGCCTCAAGGAATTCTTATGAAATTAGATCCTGATCGGATTGTCTATACCGAGCATTTTCTTAGAAAAGACGGTTATGGGCCTCGGCAAATATGGCGTAAGGATGAGAAGGCAGAACAAGCTTCTGATGGTTTAACAGAATCAGAAAATACCTAATTATAAAATTAGAAAATTTAAGTATTAGGAGTTTTAACAAATTGGAAGTAGATTCCTAAAACAATTACTGCCAAGGCACCAAAGAAAAAAGGATAGTTTGGATTGATATTATAGAGCAGGGCACCAATTGTAGGTCCAAAAATCATGCCTACTACTGGTGCTGCCGATAACAGACCTGCCATTTCTCCTTGTTCATGTTGTTCAACACTTAAGGTTGCAGCTGAGTTTAATACTGGAGAGATCATGCTAAAAGCAACACCAATGCCGGCAAATGATAAATAATAGTAGTTCAGGTTCTCTATGTATGGAATTGACAACAGTACCAATCCAAAAATAAAAAAACTGAGTCGCAATAAGATTTTTACAGGTATATTTATGAGTTGTAAGACTACAGCTTGCATCAGTGTTGTGGCTAGAGCCATTGAGAGCAACGCAATGCTGGTTGCTTTAATGATTTCATTATAACCCGTAACACCAAGTCGATCTTCAATAAAGAATGCCGCTATGACTTGTGTTCCAGTAAATACCAAAAATACAACTGCCCAACCAATAAGGTAGGGTATGATTCGCTTGTCATAAAATTTTAAATTGTGATTTTGTACTGGTTGAGCCTGCAGTCTTTGATTTGGCTCAATTAAAAACTTCATTGCTAAAAGACCGCCTATGATTGCCAGGGCTGCACCAAAATACAATGGAAATAAGGGATGAATGAAAGCAAGCCCACCTCCAAGGGCAGGACCAATCATGGTACCAATACCAGACGACATACCAATGAGTGCCATGCCTTGGGTTCTATGTTTATCCTCGGTTGAATCTGAGATATAGGCAACCGCAGCGGGTTGGATACCTCCAATAAGACCCCCATAGATTAATCTGATCACAAATAATATGGAAAATAACTGCCAAGTGGCAAACAATCCCCATAAGCCAAGTTGAATTCCAAATGCAAACAATGCATAAGCTAATGCATAACTGAATAGACCTATAATAAAAACAGGTTTTCTGCCAATTGACTGACTTTTTTTACCCCAATAAAAGGATGAAAATACCAAAGCCACATTAGAAACGGCAAGCAATATGCCAAATTGATTTGTACTCAGACCAATGCTTCGGGATAAAGGAGCAAAAATGATATAGAGCATTGAAAATCCGGCTCCATAAATAATCAAGCCGATAATCAAAATGATTTTGTCTAGACTAATCCTAGATTGTCTTTCATTCATTAGCTGTATTGGAGATTATTATAATATTACTTAGAGGTTCTCTCTTGGACATCTATTCTGAGTCCTGCAGGGGATCTTAAACTACAAACAGGACCGTTTCCATATATTAAATTAAGATCTCCAAAATGGGCTAGATCAACCCCTATTGTTTTTGCTTTTTGAGTGAATGCTTTCATAGAATTGGTTAAAAAAGAGCAATGCAAAACCCCTAGTGCGGGGGGAGAAGCTAATTTAAAACGGTTCACTTGATCGGATGCTCCTACATAGCTAATGATTTCTACTGTCCCATATCTGTCTTTTTCATCACCGGAGAGTAGTCTTAGATTCAATCCTCCCCCTTGGGGTAAACCAATCATTTTCTCGATGTGTTCTCCAAATAACTCTTCGTGTAGAGTTTCTTTCAAGTTGAATAGATCCGAATAGAATTTTCCTTCCCTGGCGGTATCCGGAACGATGACCACCAAGGAGGTGATACCACCATAACCTTTTGCCGATAATTTTATTTTCTCTTCTAGCCACTCCATGAAAACAATATTTGTTTCATCGTGACCGGGCATTTGTACTTCAATGACATCTGCTTGTAATGTTTCTATCCTGTATTCGATGTACTTGGATCTGAATGAATAACCCATTTGTTGCAACTCATCATATTTTTTTGGTAAATCTTTGCAGGAAAGGTCCAGATTCTTGGGACCCAAATCGGTGCTATTGGCATCTTTTCTGACGGGATCATTGGGAGTCTTAAATTCCACTAAGTGAAGTTGACCAATTTCGACTCCAGGCGTTCTGACTAAAGCTTGAGTTCTTATATTATCGGGATCTATCCCCCATAGTGTTGCTAAGTTTTCATCTAAACCAGTTATTTTCTTTACCAATTCTAGATCAAACGTATCAACCCAAAGATCAAGTGCTGAATTGAGGTTCTCTACTCCTATTGCGATGGTTGAAATTGAACTGGGCATAAGGGTTCTATCTTTTATTTTTAATTTAAATCAACGTATCACAGATCTTCATCACAATCCTTGATCTAGATCTATGTTTAACCAGTTTATCCCTCGTTTTGCTAGCATGGTCTCTGATGAAAAATACTGCTATTGTAGGTAGAATAAGCAATCTAATGAATGATTGATTCAAATACTGGGAAAATGTTTTCGCAAGATAATCTACCGCTTAAAGGAATAAAAGTTACAGAGTTCACCCATATGATTATGGGACCTGCGGTAGGTGCTATTCTTGCTGATTTGGGTGCTGAAGTTATCAGAATTGAACCGGTTACTGGAGATAAGACGAGATTATTGCCTGGTTCTGGGATTGGCTTTTTTACTTCTTTTAATCGAAATAAAAGATCTATTGCTCTGGATATAAAATCAGACCAAGGCAAGGATATTGCATTAAAACTGATTCAGGAATCAGATGTACTGATCGAGAATTTCAGACCTGGCACCATGGAAAGACTTGGATTCGGCTACGAGGATCTGAAACCTTTAAACAACAGGTTGATTTATTGCTCAGCCAAAGGATTTCTCCAGGGCCCTTATGAAAATAGAACAGCCTTGGATGAAATTGCTCAAATGATGGGTGGGCTTGCTCATATGACCGGACCCATTGGCCAGCCTTTGAGAGCTGGTTCATCGGTGATTGACATTATGGGTGGTATGTTTGGTGTCATTGGTATTTTAGCTGCTTGCGAACAACTAAAAACTACTGGTAGAGGCCAAAAAATAACCAGTGCTTTATTTGAAAATGTGGCGTATTTGATGACACAACATATGGCTCAATATGCCATTACTGGAGAAGCGGTTCCACCGATGCCGGTTCGTAAATCCGTTTGGGCTATTTATGAGGTCTTTCAAACCAAGGGGGATGAGCAAGTGTTTGTTGGGGTTGTCAGCGATGCACAGTGGCAATCATTTTGTAAGGCTTTTGATTTACTGGAATTGTTAGAGAATTCTGATTTGAATGAAAATGCCGGCAGAGTGGAGCATAGAGATCTCATCATCCCCATCATCACTGAAACATTCAAACAATATACCAAATTGGAGTTGATGCAGAAATTGGAAGAAACAGGATTACCGTTTGCACCGATATCCAAGCCAGAAGACCTTTTCGAAGATCCGCATTTGAATGCATCTGATGGTTTGGTTGCAATCGATCTTCCCGAAGGAGGGCAAGTTAAACTACCAACTTTGCCGATAGAAATGGATGGCAATCGATTTGGGGTGAGGTATCAACCTTCACAACCTGGAGAGCACACCAGAGAGATTTTGAGAGAGCTTGATTTTGACGATGAGATAATTGATCAGATGGTGAATGAATCGGTTGTGTCAGAATAACCGCATTAGTGTGATTCGGCATAATTTCCTGTTTGACTTTCGGTTATATGTTTTCGGTAATGTTTGATGCATTTAAATCCTGCGATAATGCCAATGATCCCGACTGTGATTGATACCATGGTCATGGAATAGCGAATCATGCTTTCATCTTTGAAAAAGTAATCGTTTAGTAGTCCCACACTAGTAGGCCCTAGTGTGTAACCTGTCATGCTGATGACAAAGTAATAGATGGCGGTGACTTGTCCTCTGATTTGATTAGGAGTGATGTTGATTATTGCAATGGGGGCAAGAGCTGTCTGGGCAGCTGCAGTAATTATTTGAGGAAGAAACATCAGAGTTGCTAACTGATAAGTAGGCATCAGGGGCACTAGTGAGGCGCTGACGGCCATTATGATGAAGCAATACGCGAACAATTTAACGTGTGCAGCATTATCACCCTTGTTAAATAGTTTATCTCCAAATACACCACTCATGGTTGCACCAAGTGGTCCACCGATAAGAAACACCAATCCTTGCCAAAGTGCAATTGTGCCGATGTCTATGTTATATGTTCTGATGTACATTGCAGGCATCCATGACAAGAATGCATATCCAATCAGAACTGAACATGCCATCGATAGAAACAACCATCCATAAGTTTTCTTTCTTGCTAAAAGAAAATCAATCGTTTGTTTTACGGAAATTTCATCGGTCTGCTGACCGTCTTGTCCCCTGATTATTATTTTGTCTTTTCTTGAAGGTTCTTTAACGGTTCTCATCAGCACTGCAACAATTAACCCTGGGAGACCCACCAACAGAAATAGAGCTTGCCAGGCGAAAATTTCACCTATGTATGGAAGGATGATTGGAGGCGCATCGCTGACATAGGCTATAATTTGCCCCCCACCGATGAACGCTATGCCAGATCCAACAGAGACACCCATATTGAAAAATCCCAAGGCCTTGCCCCGTTTCTCAGCGGGGAAGTAATCACTGATCATTGATAGTCCACTGGGACTTAGAGTCGCTTCTCCAACGCCTACACCAACGCGAGCTAGGAACAACTGAGTGTAATTCCTAGCCAATCCACAGGCTGCCGTCATCAGACACCAGATTGTTATGCCTGTGGCAATAATTGCTCTTCTGCTTTTTTTATCTGCCAATCGGCCAATGGGTATGCCCATGGTTGTATAAAACAGTGCAAACGCAAATCCCAACAATAAACTAACTTGAGTATCAGACAGATCCAAGTCTGTTTTTACATCTTGCACTACCAAGGCAAGTATTTGACGATCTAGAAATGAAACAATATAGGCAATGGTTAGAATAATAACGGCATACCAAGCTCTTTTATTTGAAGGGTAGGTTTGGATCGTATTGTTTTCAGACATCTGGGTTCAATTAGTTATTATTTTTCCATCCAGCTTAAATCAATTTTTTTATTAGCATCCAAGACTGAATATATTTTGCCAATTGTTGTTTTATCTTCGATGCATTTTATGATCATGAGTGCCAGATCTTCACGGGACATTCTTCCCAGAATGCACTCTTCTGTCAAGAGACCATCACCCGTGGCAGAGTCATTGGTGAGTTGACCCGGTCTAATGATTGTAAAATCCAAACCAGAGTTTCTAAGAATATTCTCTGCCTTTGTTTTTTCGTCAGTGATGGGACCTAGTATTGGTTTTAGAACATCTGGCAAATGAGGCTTGCTTTCTCCTGAACCAATGCTAGTGATGAAAATGAGTCTTTTAAATTCAAGGTCAACTGCCGATTCAATAATATATTTATTGCCCAAGAAATCAGATCTGGTTCCTTGTTCATTACTCGATCCACCTACTAAGCTAATGACCGTGGCCTCATTGGTGATGTTACTCATAGCATTAATGACTTGATTGGCATTTAATGCATCTGCTAAGAAAGCATTAGCCCCTAAGGCACTCAAATACTCTCTATCTTTTTCCTTTCGAGCAGCTGTGTATAAAATATAACTCTTTTTTAGAAGTAGTTTTGATAGAGCCAAGCCGGTGGCTCCTGTTGCCCCGAACAGAATAACAGTTGTCATTCAATCAACTTGCTAGAGATTCAGTAAAATGTCAAGAGCAGCACGTTCACCAGCCTCCATGGCTCCTTCCATTCCTGTTGATAGGCGAGCGGTATGAGTTCCTGCAAAATAGAGTCGTCCGAATGGTTTCGTTAAAATATCACTAAATTTCTTGATTTGCCCTGGACTTAGATAGGCTCCATGGCCTTTGGTCCAGGGATGGGTGTGCCAATTTTGTACTGCTATGGGCTCTACTTTTCCTTTGGAACTGGGGCGAATTTTAGCCAACTCATCTATGAGATCTTGGACGATGATGTCATCGTTTTTGTCTTGCCATTTTTTTGTTCGATTGCCAGAGATTGATATCCAATAGTAACCGTGACCCTCTGGGTCTCTGGTCATTTTCACCCAAGTACCGGTTCCTTCGGCCCACATTATCGGAGGGAGCCCATCTTTTTCCCAGAACGGTTCTTTGATATCAAGAAAAACGGAAATATTTTCATCATAGGGTATTTGCTCTACTGCAGCTGCATGGAGTTCTGGCAGGGTAGGTTCGATGGTTATTTCTCGAAGCATAGTTAATGGAGTGGTACACACGGCATACTGAGCCTTATAGGTTCTTCCCGTGCTGTCTTTAATTTCAACACCTTCATCTTTGACTCGAATACCAGTTACTTTTGTGTTTAAGTCAATGTTGCGTTTGAGTAGTGTTGTCATGCCGTCGGTCAATCGACTCGTACCTCCCTCAATGCCAAACAAGGTATTCACTTCACGAAAGGAAAATAATCTTTGTAAACGTAGTTGCCATAGGGTAGAGACTTCACGAAGATCTTTACCGGTGTGTCGCTCTTGGATAATTCTCAATGCCTCTGGATCAATATTTTGTTGTTGTAGGTAGTCGTAGTAGGAAGTATCCAAATAGGCAGCTTCGGGTTCCAACCACGAGCCTAAATGTTCAAGCGGCGATTGTTTAGGGAAAAATGCATTGGCCTGCGCTATGGGTGGCAATGACTTGGTCTTACCCATAATCTTGTTTGTCGGTGAAGTTGCCCATTGTTCCATCGCTACAGTTTTTCCATTGATGTAGAACGACATGGCTGGAAAACCAGTGCCAGTTCCCGGTCCTAACCAAGGGATAAAAGCAAGCCCGAGACGTTTAGCCATATCCACTGTCCGAGGGTGAGATTCAGCGCTTAACTCATTCGCTCCCGCATTCGGCTTATGTTTCTTATCATCCAGAGTGTAAACACGACCGCCAATACGATTACTGCCTTCCAGGATCAGAACGTCTAAACCTTGTTCTTCTAAAATTAAAGCCGTGTTGAGCCCAGATACCCCTGCGCCGATGACGATAACTTGGGCATCTTGATTTCCTGATCTACCAAAAGCTAGTTCTCCAGGAACAGCTACTGCTGCGCCTAACAATTGTATTGTACGTCTACGGTTAATAAGTGTTTTCATTCCATCTCCTAAAAAAATAGTACAAACAGCTACATCTTAGATGATGTAGAGACTAGACATTAACATAGGTCTTTGTCTAGTAATTGATATAGATCAGTTTTTATATGATTTAGATCAATTTCAAAACCAATATCAATCTATATCATTGATAAGTAATGGATATTGATATTATTCTTGAAGCCGGTTTAGTAGTCTGCAAACTAAAATCTTGCTCTCGACTTAGGGCGGAAGATAGGAAGATTAGGAGGGACGAGTTATGATGTTTACTAATGTTTGGTATGTAGCTGAATCGAGCGATAAAATCAAGGATCAGCCTGTGGGAGTGACAATGTTGGGCCGGGATTTCGTGCTATTTCGCGATCAGTCCGGTAAACCAGTTTGTCTCAGTGGCGTTTGTCCACACCGCGGGGCTGACTTGTCTCAGGGAAAGTGTGAGCCTGATGGCACGGTCGGTTGTCCTTTTCATGCGTGGCGTTTTGACAGTAACGGCAGATGCACAAAGATTCCTTCCAACAAAGATCCGGTCGGTGAGATTCCCGATGCAGCACGTGTTGATTCTTACCCAACGGAAGAAAAATATGGTTACATCTGGGTATTCTTGGGCGATGATCTAGAAAATGCAGAGCCAATCTTCGACATACCAGAATACAAAGATTCGGCATGGTCCAGTGTGACACATGCCGTGACCTGGAACTGTAATCAGCATTGGGCAAAGCAGCTTGATCTCGATCACGTGCATTTACCGATCGTACATGGTATCGGCTTCGGTGGTGACAACCCAGTTAGACCCCCGGATCATACGGTTGAATATCGTAATGACGGCGGCTTTGAAGCCAAGATCTCTGGCAAGCCGGATATCACAAAGGGCAAGTGGTTGGAGCTACGCGATACACGCAGTGAGGTGTCTTCGAAATTCAAGTATTTCGTGCCTGGATTTACATCACGTGGCAAAGTTGCTGTCGGCGGGGTAGAAAAAGGGCTCTATAACATTTTCTATCAGTTCACGACACCGATCGATGAAGAACACACGCGGATGTACTACACGTTTTTCCGTAACTTCATGACGGGACCGGAGGGTGATGCTGAACACCTGCGCCGCAATTGTCGGAATATTTATCAGGATAAATCATTGGCGGAAAAGGTCATGCCGAAACGAGCACCGGATGTACCGGTCTATCCGATGATTACCGCAGACCGCGAGGATAAACTTATCGGTGCATATTGGAAAGTCCTTCAGAACTTGCGGAGCAAGGGCTGGCAGATCGACCGGGTACAGCTTGAAGCGTTGGATCAAAACGGTGACCACCGGACTATCCCTTCACCCGCACGTCGGCAGGAAGGTCCTGAGAAATGGGTATTCGAAGAAATACCCCGCATTGCTGGCACTGATAAGGCACAGCGTGATATAGCCTGAACGCAATCGATCAATGTCGGAACCAAGGTACCGGCTGCAATACAACAGATTAAGGAGAGCAACGATGAGTCGAGTAAGTAAAATCAACAAAGAACAAAGTGACGGACACTGGAATCTTGTGCGTTTCCGATCAGATGCGTATGACGCCTGCCAGGCACTTGAAGAAATCGCCTTCGCTGATGGCGCCTTGTCGACAAAGACCAAGGAACTAATGGCGGTTAGTATTTCAATACAAACTGGATGTGAGGCTGCTATTCAGAAGCACATCGACCGGGCCGCTGAACAGGGAGCAAGTTTTGAGGAGTCATTAGAAGCTATTGAGGTAAGTATCGCCATGGGTGGCAGTACAGCCGCTGCCGCTGCGCATGTCGCTTTTTATGCCTTGGACCAGGTCTACTCACGCGAAATTCTCAAGTTCTAACTATAAACAGCCTCTGGAGAAATTCTAAGCCAGACTGAGTGCCTCTCAAGAGCGAATAACCTGGATGCATCACCTAGAATTCAACAAGACAGGTCCTTTGCAAATCTTTTACGATCTGTTTGAAGAGCATATGTCCCTGGATGACAATTACCAGTTCTACTCGAACAGCAAAAAAGCAGGAATCAACACG
>Ga0208132_1000034_pt1 | contig 55008 bp, 45 predicted proteins | sample ETNtaG_16_FD_185785 | JGI IMG/M metagenome (GOLD analysis project Ga0208132, IMG submission 185785) | Marine microbial and viral communities from oxygen minimum zone, Eastern Pacific Ocean - ETNP201406SV199 (SPAdes) (version 2) | ecosystem: Environmental > Aquatic > Marine > Oceanic ... | reverse complement strand
AAAAAATATACATATACATAAAATAAAAACTTCAAATTTATCAACCTAATTTTACACTATTAACGCGTAACTCAGAATTGACATAGATCACAGAATAAAAATAGAGATCTGCCTCAGCAATTAGTTAATTTATATCATTAATTGTTCATTAACCGCTCGATCAGCTGCATCTATAGCGCCAGTAAGATAAGCGGAAGCCGAAGCATCTGAGTTGGCTATCGAAATACGTCCAATTTGTGCCCGACCTGCAATATGTGGTCCATGCTGTGGGTTAAATTCCACTGGATCGGAATAATCAAGATATTCATACGCATAACCGTGCGGCCATCGATTAACAGTAATGGCTGCTATATCTTGCTCGGCATCAAATCCACCATCATGTAGTGCACCGCTCATCTGGCTGATAATTTTTTCCTCAAAGACATCGAAATTCATTTCATACAACTTAGTCCTTCCAGCTATGCATTGCTGTCGTGCATTCAATCCTTTATCTGGGTCTAGTGGCACATGGGTGCCATGAATAACAGTCGGTTCATCTGGATTTTGCGTGAAATTATAGCCGCCCATACTGACTGGAAAATCAAGACCAAACGAATGCATTAAACTCGGCTGGGGAATATAAAAACTGCGGTAACCAAGATTTGAAAATGCCTTCCAATTTCTAACAGCAACACTGATGTAGACTAGCGGCATTTTGGTAGCATAGGCGATGGCTTCTTTCTGAGCATCAGGTACTTCGGGACAAATGTTTGGAATAATGTTGTTGTAGCAGGCCATGATCACATGTGCACCTCTGACCCGATAGGGTCTCCCATTCTTAATATAAGTCACATCAACTGCCTTTTCACTAGGCGTATGTTGTACTTGAACAGCCGTTGAGTTCAATCTAATACGTACCATCGATGACTCCAAATCAAGTCCATCGTAATCAACCCTTGCTTTCACAAGATCTTCCATGGTGGAACCTGGAATCGCACTGGGTATTAAGTTACGGACAATTGAGCGTGCAACACCTGCATTGCCATCGGGAAAATGAAAAATATAAGGCTCATCTCTCTCGTAGCTTTCATCAGCTAGCCCAAGGTTTAAGTGCCGTGTTCCAGGCATTTGTGATCTATAGGCATCCAAAGCTGATAGTGCATCCCATCCGATGCCCCATAAACCTCGAGACATATCTCTATAGAGTCGCACAACTTCTTCTTGAATATGGACGTATTTTCTTAAAAAATCGCTGTAGCTCGTTTGTCTTAACAGGTTGATTTTATCCTCTCTAGATCCCATGCCTTTTAGATAATTCTTCTTGTCACTCAATAATCTAAACAGAGCAGTCCTTGAGGACTCCACAATCGGATACTCATTAATAATATCAACGATCTCCTGTTGGTTATCTTCTATTTCAGCTCCCAAAATATTATCTGATACATGATCTTTGCCATAGTGATCACGACTGAAATATAGGCCACGCCCAAGTTTTCTATCTTTAAAGTAATTACGATCAAAATAATCATAAAAATGCTCGGTATGAATCCCTACATCTTTAAGCAGCTTCTTCCCTACCGGAGACCAGCTTCCAGGTTCAGCAATGGACTGACTGCCTCCGTAACAAATCAGCTGCTTGCCATCAACATTAAATTCATTGCGTTTTGCATGCCCACCAAAATCATCATGATTATCTAAAACCAATATTCTTGGATCTCCCCCGTGGCGTTGTCTGTAGAGATGTGCTGCCGATAACCCTGAAACACCTCCACCAACCACGACTACATCATAATCACGATCAGTCTGGTCAGAAGGTTCTGTCCAACTCGCTCCATTGATTGCAAGAGCATGAGCCACCTCAAATGAACCAGGATGACTACCTCGCAAACCAGTAAGTTCAGGTGGATACAAAACCGCACTGCTCATTTGTTGATTCTTGGCTAGCAGCTCAATAGGCGATAAAGCCGTCCCAGCAGTCAAACTCATTGCAAATCCATTCATAAAATCACGCCGAGTAATGCTTAATTTATTAGCCACAAATCATATCCTCCAGGTACACTTAAATTACCATTACATTCTAGAACTCTATTGGTAGTATAGGCAAATGCTGATTGAAGTTTGTCTCGATACTTTTTAAAAACTTATTAATAATGAAAATTCAACTGCCTAAATTAATCCTCACCTCGGTCGTTCGAGGAAGCCAACAAGGTGAAAGCCATGGTGGCATCTATACCGTTGATTTTGAACATCAACAAGGTCAGCAGCATGTTGATTGGAATACCAGTGACATTGACTTTGAAGGCAGAGGAGCCGATCGGGGACTAAGGGGAATTGCCTTCGATGGCGATGAGATTTATATCGCAGCCAGCGACGAACTGTTTTGCTATGATCAGGATTTTACAATCCAGAATTCTTACAAAAATCCCTATCTAAAACACACCCATGAAATATGCAGAATGGAACGGCGGCTACTACTGACATCAACAGGCTTTGATAGTTTGCTCACATTTAACCTTGATACCAAAGAATTTGACTGGGGGTTTCAGTTACAACAAGAATACAACCAATGGACTGGTCATACTTTTGATCCACAAAGCAATCACGGACCCAGATTAGTTAATGATTTTCACGTTAACATGGTCCATGTCAATGACAGAGGAATCTTTTTCAGTGGTCTGCATACCGATGGGTTATTGTTTCTGACCAGCAGTAATAAAGTCAAAACTGTTTGCGATCTTCCTGCTAATACACACAATCCTCAACTGTGGAAAGATGGGGTACTATTCAATGATACTGCCAGCGACTATGTTCGTTATGTGCCACGTCAAGGACCAGAACAGGCTCATAAGATCATTACTTATCAAGAAAAAGACATCCAGTTTTCCGGTATCGATGACTCTAATATTGCTCGCCAAGGATTCGGTCGAGGCTTGTGCACAATTGGGGACCAATTTGTTGCCGGTGGCTCTTCGCCATCAACGGTGACCCTCTATGATTTTGAAGCCGCTATGGTTGTAGGATCGGTTAATCTGACGATGGATATCAGAAATGCAATCCATGGGCTAGAAGTCTGGCCATATAAGGACTAAAAAAAACCGGGCTAGTGCCCGGTTTCTTTTTATCCTATCGCTTGGATTTATTATTCAATCACCAAGACTGGGTGAATCTAATACCAATTTCACGAGGCCGGTTCACATAAACCACCTGATGATGATCAACACCATCCGCAGATGAACCCATTCCCCATAAATATGTTCCAGTACTGTAGGTATAGGCGGCTCGCTCATCGAAAAGGTTATTGACGAACACTGAAACCTCCCAATCATCGCCTTGCAATCCGACTCTAGCATCCGCAATTGCATAACCTGGAACGCGTTGTCTAGGATTTGCACTATCGAGAGGAGATCCGCCGTCTAGATTATTCCAAATCGCACCTTGTTTAGAGTATTGGAATCGTGCAAAACCATAGTTTGAACCCCATTGTGAAGATTCCCAAGTATAATCTAACCAGAGGGCACCTTTACCGTCTGCTGACAACGGTAAGGCTAGTCCGGAATCAACAATCCCAGTAGCATCCTCATCAGTCTCTGCTTCCTTGACCTCCAAGTTGAAACCAAAGCTGAACTTTTCACTCAACCGGTAATCCAATTCAAGGTTCAATCCTGTAATGTGCGCCTCACCTGTATTGGCCACCAAGTTCTGCCATGGCTGTCCGCAAACACCAGGGATTTTTGAGCCTTGGGGTTCACCGATGGTAACACAAGGAATATATGATGGGTCAACCTGTTCCAGTTGATATTCAGACCATACCATATGGTAGCCGATGATATTGAGACGTCCTCTACCATCTGCAAAGGATGACTTGTAGCCAATTTCATTGTTTTCCATCATGTCAGGTCCATAAGCATTTGGAAAGAAAGGTTGTCCACGACTACGATTTACACCCCCGGGACGATAACCCTTGGTGTATAACCCATAGATCATGTTTGTGTCATTCATCATGTAAGAAACACTGACTTTGGGAATAAATTCCTTGTCATTACCAACACGTGGAAGGGTGGTGTCAGTGCCGGTCTTACCTAGGGCCTGTTGAGCCAGACGATATTCTTGTGTCTCGGGAACAGCCCCGTCTGGATATCCCGCAACTCCTTTTCCTCTACCACGCAATGTATCTTGCCCCGGGTGGTTGACGATATAGGATTGAGCATTTGTGCGATCAAAACTTCGTGCACCGAAGGTGACGTCGATTTTGTCAGTCGCATGCCAAGTCAATTCACCAAATACGGCTGTTTGATCCCATTCGGTAAGATTCTCAGAATACCAATGCGAGGTTGCTTTCGGGTAGTCTATTCCAGCCCATCTACCCGCAGCTGCTGCGTATGAATTTTGGTAATCAGAATATCCCCATTTGACCTTGCCACCATGAGTCGGAATTGCGAACGGTGCCGTCCACCAATCTTCTGAATCTTCATAATACATTCCCACGAGCCAGTCGAATGTATCGCCCTGGGCACTGAGACGAACTTCTGCAGCTAATTTATCGTTGCCGCTCCTACCTTGGTATGTAGAAAAGAAATCAGAATCAATGTCTGTGCCCTGACAGTAGACAGGATACCAAGAAATGTATCCAGTCTCTGGATTAGCGTAGTAGTAAGGGTAATAAGCTTGAGTGTAGTATGAATCAAAGCAGTAGTTGTGTGACCAGTAATGTGCATAATTGGTAATGTCCCACACACCAATTCCTTGTCTTTCATGATACGACAGTGATGCCACCAGCTGGGCAAAACCAAGGTCGCCTTCGAGAGTGAATGAATGTGCCTGCCAGTCTTCCTCGTACCAGTCATCAATAAAGGAAACAATGTTTAGGTCGCCCCTGTTTGGATCATAGTAGTTACCTATTCCCTGTGAGGTCTCCTGATACATTGAGTAAAACGTGGCTGCCCATTGATCATCCATCTCCCATCTGAGCGCGACTCTACCGCCTTTGTGTCTTGCAAAATTAGCAGAATCTTCAACAGAAAGAGAGTTGTCCAGTGTGCCATGCCCGTCTTCAGCGCTTGCTTGGGGCCACATTACTCCGAAAGTTGAATCGGCAGTGTGTCCTAAAACATTATCTATGAAACCGCCGTCTTCATCATTGTAGATTGACATTCGCAAAGCGATATTGTCTTTAATCGGGACGTTAAAAACAAATGACCCACGATAACTAGGATCACCGTCTTTGTGTTTCGCCTCTCCAAAATTCATTCTGTATTCACCATCAAAAACAGCACTCGTTTCTCCCATCACCGGCTTATTGGTAATGATGCGCATGGTTCCAGCCTGTGCATCCGAACCGTAGAGTGTTCCTTGTGGTCCAGACAATGCTTCAACACGCTGAATATCAACCAAACGCACATTCGGTTGTGAGCCTACTTGTGTTAGGGGTAATTCGTCTAAATAAACTGAACCAGTCGATGAGGCAATGTAACCAGAACCAGTGATCGCTCCACGGAATACCACAGTACTACTGGTAACCCCGGAGACCACATTAACGCCTGGCATAAAACGTGCAAAATCTTCCATGGATTTGGCACCCATTAATTTCAAGCTTGCCTCTGGAATAGCTTGTACTGTTGATGCAATTTCCTGAATACTTAAGCTACGTTTTGTCGCAGTAACAACAATCTCTTCGAGTGCTAGATCTTGAGCCATTGCTTGATAGCTTGGATATAGCGCTGCTAATACAGCAAGATGGACTGGATTAAAGTTTAGGCTTTTATTCGATTTATTTTCTGGCATTGGTTCCCCCAAGTTTATGACCAACTATTACAGTTCTTATAGAATAACCATACAATATAGGTTTTTCCTAGATTTAACAATATCTAAATCGCTTTTTTTTAGCTGTTTTTTTTCTAATTTCAATGCTTTAAAGAAGACAAAAGTAAGAAATTAACCATTAGTCATTTATCTTCTGTTTGAAGGGAAAGTGGCTGTTCAGATTGTGGCAATTTAATTAACAGCGGTTTTAAGATTTCTATTAAATCACTCAAATTGTTTTCATACCTTCGCCAAAGATTAATCGAACTGGAATAAAGAGGTTGTCTGACTTGTTCTGAGCTAGCGGTTTTAACCGCCCTTTCTGTTTCATGAAAACGCAAACAATTCTCCTCAAATGGCAAGCCACAAAAATCAAGCATTCGCTCTACCTCTGTCTCAAGATCACTGACCACTTTCTCGTAGTGAACGTCTAGGATAAAATTTGGTAACACCCGGTGCCAATATTCCATAAGGTTTTGATATTGAAGGTAATATTCTCCCAATTCAACTAAGTCATAAGTGAAGGGTTGGCCACTAGCAAATAACTGTTTGTAAGATCCATAGCAGCTATCAAGTGGGTGGCGCCTTGCATTAATAATTTTGGCATTGGGTATAGCTAATTTAAGAGCGCCAATAAAAGTAAAATTATTAGGATTTTTATCTACAAAAAATGCCCGATCAGTCCGATATTTTTTCGTGCTTTCAAGGTAACCCTGGCCAATTGCAACCCATTGCTGAAGGCTAAAATGCTCTAAGCCTTCCGGAAAACTTTTCTTACCTAGAGGGTTTTTGCGTCGGACAGATTGAATTGTACGTGATAAATCACTCAGCTCATGAGTTCCTTCAACCTGGGTATGGCTGGCTAAAATTTGCTCAAGGAGAGTAGATCCTGAGCGTGGTAATCCAACAATAAAAATTGGAGAAATATCACTGACATCAGCTGTATCCTGCTCAAATAATCCGGTATTAAAAATGGTAATAATCTTCTGATGAAGCGTTTCGATCTCCACGGGATCATAAGATTCTGATTTTCGTCGAAGCTGATTACATGTTTTCATGTTGTCGAATGACTTTTGATAATCCTTACGAGATTCGTATTCAAAACCTAAGGCGTTGTGTATATGTACCCGTGATTCATCGCTTAAATCTTTTTTCAAAAGTAATGCTTGCATGGCATCGATTTCCTCATCCTTGAACTGGAAAGTCTTAAGATTCACCATACTCCAATAGGCTTCAGTATGATCAGGCTTGATTGTAATACTGCGACGATAAGCTGCAATTGCTTCATCTTGACGACCTATGGTTTTCAGATGATGGGCCATACTGGAGAATGCTCCTGCCTGAGCATTTATTTTGGTCTGAGGGGCTAACTCAATCACTTTTTCGTATGCGACAATCGCTGCTTCATGGCGTCCTGCTGATCCAATAATACCAGCATACAACATATGAGATTCAGCACTATCCGGAGTAATCTTCAATAGTTCAAGTGCGCTTTTTGTGGCCTCATTGTATTTGTCTTGTTCTTTTTGTGCATTGGCCAAGTCTATCCAAGCACGTGCGTAATCAGGGGCATTCTGAACAACACGCGTCAAGAAAATTTCTGCTTCATGATAACGCTCATGGTCCATAGCCATTCGGGCCAGCAGCCGTGCCGCTTCAACATGGTTGGGATCTCTTTTTAAAATACTGCGATAAATGTCCTCCGCCTCCTTTTCCCTACCTGCTTCCTGATGCTCTAGTGCTTGGGTCATTTCAGCCTCAAATGACATCCGTGGTTGTGATGTTATGCTACGATCCTCCCGTGCCTTTTTCTGTAATGCTCGTAGTTTAGTTTGCAGCGCTTTGGCTCGCTCAATCTTCTCATCTATATGACTACGACCAGGATCCAACTGGAGAGTGTATTGGTATTCCTTGAGTGCCTGATCGGGTTTTCCTTGGATAAATAGTAAATCTCCATAAGTATCTCTTGCTATTACAAAATCTGGGGCCATGAGAATTGCCGCATCGAGATTCTTTTCTGCATCCTCAAATAAGTGCAGAGTGATATTGGCACGAGCACAGAGACACAATAGGTTTAGATCTTTGGGAAAACGCTTGAGTGCAACATTGCAAGCAGTTAGACACATTCTTGCATCCCCAGATTTGAGATAAGACAGTGCTTGCTTAAATGCTTGTTGTTGATTTAACTTACTCAAATGAGTTCATCCTCACATTCCATTAACATTAAGATTCCATCATAGGATGTCTTGAAACTCTAGCCTAGTATAAATTATCCATCACTCAGAAAATTCAAGCTTGCACATCATTAAGGAACCTTATACCTTTAGTTTTTCCATCATCAGCAAATAAATGAGCATCCTAAAGCAGATAATAATAAATTGAAAAATTTCAGAACAGCCCTTAACACCCAGGATTTTGTCATCACATCGGAAATCTTTCTCAGGCCTGAGACTAATTCTAATAGCATCCAGATTCAAGCAGATATTCTTCGTGATTATGTGGATGCAATACTCATCACGGACAATCAATCAGGACGCGTCCATATGTCAAGTTTAGCTGCAGGGGTACTACTCTTGGACGCTGGGATAGATCCAATCGTGCAATTAAGTTGTAGGAATAGAAATCGTATTTCACTTTTAAGTGATTTACTGGGCTGCTCGGCACTGGGTATCACCAGTATATCTCTTGTGCGAGGAGATAAGGTGCCTGATGATTTTCAACCCAGGCCAAAAGCCATCGTCGATGTCACTGCAACTGAACTCATTCAAATGGCCAACATAATGAAAAATGACGGGAAAATCGACTCTCCTCAAAATTTTTTTCTCGGTGGTGTCATCACCGCTCATCGGCCAAAACCGGGCTGGCCTGCAAAAAATATAACAGAAAAAGTAGATGCAGGTGCCCAGTTTGTCATCACCCATACCTGCCTGGATATGGATTTACTGCGTCTCTACATGCAACGCTTGTCGGAGATTAAGCTTTTATGGCGTTGTCATGTAGTCGTAGGAATTGCAATCTTGAGTTCAGCAGAAGATGCGCAGTGGCTAAGAAAGAACAGACCCAATGTCAATATTCCTAATGATATCGTTACTCGTTTAAGTAATGCCAAAGACCCCAAAAAAGAAGGAATCGCTATCTGTGTTGAACAACTACAGGAACTATCGACAATACCAGGTATATCGGGAGCCCATATTATTGCCCCAGAAAAGTTAACAAATATCCCAGTAGCTGTTGATCAATCAGGTACCTATAAAAAGAAAACAAACTAGAAACCTAATATCGACAGACATTTCAAGCATCATCCAATCAGAGTGCTGCAGGTAACTTTTCAATTTCCCCGAGCGGCACATAATCAAAAATAAAAGTAATTCGATCTGCGGTTCCTTTATTCATCACAGAGTGTGTTTTTTGATTGTTGATTTCATACGCCTCACCAACTTTAAATTGATAGGGTTGCCCGGAGATATTGAATCTCACGCGAGGATTAGTGGTGATCGGTACATGAATGCGATGTCCGCAATGAAATGATGGATGCTTATCCAAATGCGTTTCAATATTCATCCCTGCAAGGAGTTTAGCAGCCATCGCTCTAATTACTGTTCCCCCGGGTGGATAGTGGCGCTCAATGATGTCATTCATTAAGGGTAAGGCAACATCAGCGAGGCGATTCCATCCGGCTTCCCTGGTCACTATTATGTCTGGCCACCGATCGGTATCCACAAAGATCATGACAATTGATTGGGTTGCTCTATGAACCTCATATGCATCTTGTCGATATTGGTCTTCTTCCCAGGCGACAGCCTCTTGAGCTAAGATTGTCTCACGCAAATCAGTGCTATTTACAGGTCCAAGTTCTCTGAGTGGGTTCTCGATATCCATGATGCTATTTTCCCACATTAGTGCGGTAAATACTTTCTTGTCGAGTTAAATTGATTTAAATCAAATACTCACAAGAAAAAATCCTGCATTATTTTATTTAGAATAATATGAATGATCCAAAAGAAATAATCTGGTCAATTTACAGGGAAGGCACAGACGTTGTAGATACCTCAACAGATGCACCAGATGGTAGTTATCCTCTCCTGCACCATAACTTTAAATCTAAACACAAAATCATAGTCAAGAATGGTCAGGTTGATATCGACAACGTTTTGCAATGTGTCCAAGATATTCCAAAAGAAGAACGTTGGTGGGGGAACTCATTAGAGCGTCTAGACTTTGACCCAATCACCAAAACATTTAGATGTGACGTAGAAGAGACAAGCATGGATTTTAACTCTGCAGGACCCTGGGGTAGAAAGTAAAGAGAGCTATAAATCTAATTAAAAAAAAGGGCGGTTATAAAACCGCCCTTCTTATTTCTAAGGAAATCTAACTAGCTTTAGAAACTAATTTTCCACTTAAGATAGCTAATTTTTCCTCTGTTATCATAAAGACCTGTATAGGCATCATAGTTCTGACCTCCATTATCCGTCAATGGATCTTCATCAGAAACGTTAATCATACCTAGACTAACTACGCCCCACTGATCAAAGTCAGCATACGCTTGGATATCATAGGTGTCGTATTCGTCCTGGGTGTTACCTGCTTTCACAAGACCACCGGTTAATTCACCACCGACACTTTCTGGTGCAGAACTTTGTCTGTAATCACCTATGTGCCTGTTGGTCACAATGACGCCAAAACGACCCCATTCGTAACCCACATTAAGGTTCCATCTATTCTCTGGGACACCATCAAAACCAATGTTATTCACTGTTCTTGAACTTCCTGTGTAGGCATCAGTGTCGTAATCGGTCATGTTGGAGTAATCAAAGGATACATCAAAGACACCTGGACCTAAGTCTCTGGTGTAATTAACAAATAGATCCCAACCTTTAACTTCAACACTACCAGCATTAGCATAACTAGCACCAACATAGTCAATTCTTCCGTTTGCACAACTTCTGATTGTGTAAATAGAATCTTGCTCGCCTAATCTTTTGACGTAGGTTGCGCCAGCTGGGCAAGCATCTCCCACTGAACCAGAACCAACTGGAGCTCCAGCGGCTGATCCATCTCCAGCAACACCTGCTGCATCAAAGAATTGTACGTTGTTAGTAAGCAAAGCTCCGCCGATAAAATCAGTCCACATGACGTCTTGCGTTCCAGCACTTACGATTGCATCTGAAATTTTGATGTTATAATAGTCAAACCGAACATTCAGACCTTCCAACCGATCATTCCAGCTACCAAAATCATGCGCTACACTGAAAGTCAATCCTTCAGATTCCTCAGCACCAAGCTGACTATTGGCAACAATCAGGGTTGATATTTGCTTTGAAGCACATTCGGTAGTAGCTAATCCAGCTGCAGCACAAGCTTTGTAGTCATATGCAGTATTCGCACTAAAAGTGGTTACTCCATAAAGTGTGTCCATGGAAGGTGCTCTAAAGCCCTCACCATAGTTCGCCTTCATAGTAGTGCCTGTCAATAAACCGTCCCAAAGCACTCCAAACTTGAAAGACTCGCTTGAACCAACATCGCTATAATCATCAGTCCTGACCGAAGCATTGAGCTCAAGTCCTGCCATCACTGGGAAAACAGCTTCACCAAAGAATGAATCTACATTCCTAGTGCCTGTTCCTGAGTTACCAGCAGATCCACCAACATAACCTCCCTCGGAGTGTTTGTCGTATTGAGCTGAATACCGGTTGTCAAAACCTTCATATCCAACAACAACGTCCACAGAACCACCTGGTAGTTCCATTAAGTTACTGAATTGAGCGACTAAATCTATCTTCTCATAATGGTTGTCATACTCAACAACTGTTGTGGCAGATAAAGCATACAAACCATCTTCAGAACCAAAAGGTGTCTCGTAGTAAAGGTTTGAAGCTAGACCAGCGTAATCAAGGTAGTATCTACCAATATCTGTTCCATAGAACTTATTGACTTGATGTCCGAGTTTAACTTCAATGTCATCGGTGACATCAAAAGTGAACTCAGTAACTACATCGGTGCCCTGATCAACAAAGTGCATGCCTCTGTTGCCGATCTCTGTCCATCTCCAGTAGCCTGTTACATCTACATCAAAAGGATTGGCAGCATCGGAAGCTAGAATTCCTGGATATCGAGCAGCAGGAGGTGCATAACGACCTACTGATTCGTTGCGAACAAAATTTGCTCTGCTATAGAATTTCACTCTATCGGCAATTTGATGTTCAATGTTTGCTGTCATTGTATCTCTATACAAGCCAGCATCTTGGACCATGATATCGGCCCATGCATATCCACAAATACCCTGAGGAGTTGCTCCAGCATAGGAAGGAGTAGTCGTGGCAGGTTGCCCGAAAGCAGCGCCACCAAAATCACCACCCCACCATGGAGTTGTAGATCCATCAATATTACCCTCACAAGTAGGTGCAGCAAAAATATTTCCTGTCACTGGATCGGCAAGGTTTCTTGAATACCAACTTAAACCGTAGGTTTCGTTGTATAGATCAATAACGCCGTCTCCATTTTGATCGGAAGCACGTGCTGCAGTGTACCATCTGTCTTTAAGGTAAATCTCATCCCGAATATCATGTTCTGCCATGAAAGTGATGTAACCTTTATCATTGGTAGCACCATAGAGCATAGATACTGAATTCTCCGACCCATCGTCTCGATCACGATCGCCCATTCTGTATTGAAATTCTAAACCGTCAAAATTCTTTTTGGTAATCACGTTAACAACACCTGCGATCGCATCTGATCCGTAAACAGAAGATGCTCCATCAGCAAGTATGTCCACTCTTTCCACAGCAACTGTTGGTATCATATTGATGTTAACAGCACCTGCTCCACCCAAATGTGGGGAACCAGGTAATCTCCTGCCATCCATAAGAACCAAAGTTCTACTGGAGCCCAATCCTCTTAGGTTAATCGTGGTGTTAGACATGGCAGAGTTACCAGCACTAGGTGGGTAAGACCCAAAAGTGTTATAGGTCGACAGCCTTAAAGCGTCAGCAATGATTAATGCTTGGCTTTGTTCAATGTCTCGTGATGTGATTGTAGATACAACTGAAGCAGAGTTAATGGACTCTCTCTTGATCCTAGAACCAGTAACAGTGATTTCCTCTATATCTACGCTTGCATCAGCGTCTTGTGCCTTCAGTGTGGGCGTGCCAACGAGTACAAAAACTAGTAATGACAAACCAAATAAGGCCTGATTAAATTTCTTCATTATATTATCCCTCTTTATTATATTTGGTAGCGTTCCTCCCCTTAGAAGTAGATAGAGAGTGATCCTGCCATCTAATAGTGACGATCATAAACAAATACGACTTATTGTCAAAAGAAACATGACAAATAATGCCGTTGATTTGAAATGATTTGTTGTAATAATACAACAATAAGACAGTAGCTTATATTTTTTTGTTTACTATTTGCTAATAAATGGCAGTTAACCTAGATACCCTCATCGTCTTGGAAGTTAATTAGAAAGGGGGCTTTGGAGCTTTTCAGTGATGGTGGTGATCCTCGGATAAGTCTTTTTCAATATCTTCGTGATCACCAACCATAATATGACTGCTACTTTTGGTGACATACTTGTCTAGAAAGGGTATGAAAATTAAAGGTAACAAGCCTCCCAGGACAATGCCTAGAGTTCTTGCCCTCATAGTTGGGTCAACAATGGCCGCTATCAAATCAGCAAGGACATGAGCCATGCCGGCACCAATGATCCCAGCAATGTATCCTTTGGTAATATTTTTTAATAAACGGTTGATGCTCCAGCCTGTATAAAAGCCCAAAATAACAAGACCAACATGAACTACACCAAATATAAAGCCGGGCAATATGACCCCGTTCTGAATGAAGCCTACGTTCTCAAGTACCTGTTCCATGGTGTTACTCCAAAGATGTATAATCTTTAATAAAAATTATGAAAGATCTATCCATCAAATGCTATTTTGTATCCGCTTGTCTTATAGTAACTCTATATGCAACTCTAGGACACACAAAAAACAACGAGTATCCATTTTCTAAAACTACTGATGTCTCTGATCATTATCATGGACAAGCAATCGCGGATCCCTATCGATGGCTGGAAGACCTTAATTCCAAAGAAACCAAAGATTGGATCAAGCAACAAAACCAGTTTAGCCAAAACTATTTGCATGATGTCAAGCAGAAGCAAAGCATTAAAAACATTCTCATCAAGGCCTACGACAAAGAAACCAGATCTGTTCCATTTCGTGTGCAATCTAAAACTTTCTTTTATTTCAATAGTGGAGAATGGCAACAAAGTAAATTATTTTTTAGGGACACTCATCAAGAAAAACAGCAATTGGTTCTAGATCCAAACACATTTTCAGATGATGGAACTATTGCTCTTGGTGGTGTCGATGTCAGCCCAAACTCAGAATTAATAGCCTATGCCATTACCGATGGTGGCTCTGATTGGAAAACTTGGAAGATAAGAAATATCAAAACAGGCAAGGATTTAAAAGACAGCATCGCTTGGTCTAAATTTAGCAATGCAGAATGGGCCAAAGACAACTCTGGTTTCTATTACTCTGCTTATGAAAAGCCTAAAGCAGGCGATGAATATGAAAGCCTGAATACCAGCCAAAGGTTGTTTTTTCATAAGCTTGGTCAAAACCAGACTGAAGACCAGTTGATTTTTGTACGCCCAGACCATCCAGAATGGGGCTTTGGAGCAACAGTGAGTGAAGATGGCAAATACCTGGTGCTTAGCATCAGTGAAGGGACGGATGAGAGAAATAGAATCTTTTATAAAGATCTGTCTAATGACAACAGTGATTTCATAGAACTCATTGGAGAACTCAAAGCCCAATTTAGTTTCGTTGGGAATGAGGGTACTATCTTTTGGTTTTTTACTGATCTCAATGCGCCAATGGGCAGAGTCATAGCTATAGATATTAATCAATCAGAAGAAGAAAATTGGCATGAACTGATTCCTGAAAAAGAATACCCCTTGACCAATGTCAGGGAGCTAAAAGATTTTCTACTCTGTCAGTATTTGGTCGATGTAACCAGTCGAATCAATCTGTATCAAAAAAAAGGACACCTTGAGAAAACAATGCAATTCTCCAAAACTGGAACTATCTCAAGTTTGTCTGCACAGCCTGAGACCAATACTTTTTACTTCTCATTTTCAAACTACATTCTACCCAATGAAATTTTTAAATATGACGCTTCCCTAGATACTCTCAACACCATTTGGAAGAGAAAAGTTCCAGGTTACAATGCAGACGAATACGTCAGCAATAAGGTTTTCTATGAAAGCAGAGACGGAACTCTGATTCCGATGTTCATTTCTCACCAAAAAGGGATCTCATTCAATCATGACAATCCTTTATTACTTTATGGATATGGTGGTTTTGATATTTCTATCCTACCTGGATTTCGAGAAAGATATTTTGCTTGGATGAAAATGGGTGGTGTGGTTGCCATACCCAATCTTAGAGGTGGCGGTGAATACGGTGAACAATGGCACCAACAAGGAATGTTGCACAACAAACAAAATGTGTTCGATGACTTTGCAGCAGCTGCAGAATATCTCCACAGAGAAGGCTATTCGAGACCAGATCTGACCACCATTGAAGGACGTTCCAATGGCGGGTTATTGGTTGGGGCAACGCTACTGCAAAGACCGGAGCTTTTTGGTGCTACCCTGCCTGGTGTTGGGGTCATGGATATGCTGAGGTTTAATAAATTTACCATTGGATGGGCTTGGGAAAGCGATTATGGATCGCCTGAAAAAGAAGATGATTTCAAGGTGATAATAAAATACTCTCCCTATCACAATATCAAAGATGATCAATGTTACCCACCAACGCTGATCACCACTTCCGAATTAGATGATCGAGTTGTTCCCTCACACTCCTATAAATTTGCTGCCAGAATGCAGCGTGCTCAAAATTGTGAGAATCCAATTTTAATTCGGATTGAAACTCGGGCAGGCCATGGAGCCGGAACACCAAAAGATAAGATCATTGATAATATTTCAGATGTTTATGGTTTTGCCTTGAATGCGTTACTGGAAAAATAATAAACGATTGGAGCCAACTTCCTGATATATTGACTAGAATAAGCTCTGTATTGATATGAAAAAAATTATATTTAGATCCGTTCTGATAATAATCCTTCTTTTTTTAGGTATTCGTTACTTTACTAGTGACGCCAGTTCTGACAATCAAACTTTTGGAGTGACTCTTGAGGGTAAGGTCATCGATGTCATTGATATGCATATGCACACAGGTACCTGGGAGGCGTTAACTGAGCCTTACAAGAAAAGATATTCTGAACGAGTTCCCAAACCATTTAAATTTGTAATCAAATATTTACTTGCCAATGGCACTACCTCTGAGGGAATCATTAAACAACTGAATAAAGCCGGTATCCGAAGGGCTGGTGTTTTTGCAGTCTACAGCCCAGACACTACTGGCATTGCCAGTAATGAATTTCTGAACGAACAAATCAGGAATTATCCCGATCGGATGTTAGGCTTTGCAAGTATACGAGTTGATCACTGGAACCTAGACAGTGAATATCAACTTGAGAAACTTGAACAAGATATCGGAAAATACAATATGGTTGGTTTGAAAATAGCTCATGCTCACCAACAAATCAGGTTGGATGACGATCGCTTTGATGGTATTTATGAAATTTCAGGGCGTTTAAATAAACCTATATATGTTCACACCGGAACCAGTCCAAACCCCTACACTAGACTCGAACCTCCCTACGTAGATCCAATATATCTAGAAAATTCAATCAGAAAATATCCAAACACTCAATTTATTCTTGGTCATTCTGGATACGATAGTGCTACTGTTTCACTGACTTATCTGGATTCTGCCATTACCTTGGCAAAAAGATATGACAATGTCTATTTAGAACCAGGTGCTTTGGGAGCCAGCAAGGCTGAAAAAGTTCTACCTGAATACCTAAAAATCATTAAAGAGAATGGTCTCATTGGTAAGGTCATTTATGGCTCAGATGGGCCCCAATTCCCAGGTTATACAAAGAGTCACTTGGATCGCTTTTTAACTGCCATGCAAGACACAGGATATACCGCAGAAGAGATAGAATTGCTACTACAAACTAATTTCGAAATATTATTTGAGCTCTAGTAAGTACTGATCAACCCTCTCTTCTAGAACGCTCAGTGGAAGAGCACCCTGCCCTAATATCAGATCGTGAAAGGCCTTAATGTCAAACGATTCCCCTAGTTCCTTAATGGCTCTGTTCTTCAGTTCCAATATCTTCAATTGACCAATTTTATAAGCTAGTGCTTGTCCGGGCATAATTAAATAGCGGTCAATCTCATTGACAATATCTTGTTCAGTTTTTGCTGCATTAGTTTTAAAAAAATCAATCGCTGCATCTCTGCTCCAACCTTTATAATGCATTCCTGTATCCACAACCAAACGAATCGCACGCCACATTTCATAAGTCAGTGCTCCGAATTTAGAATAAGGATCTTGATACAGATCTAGTTCTTCACCTAAGCTCTCACTATACAAACCCCAACCTTCTACAAAAGCAGTGTATCCTGAAAATCGCCTGAAATTTGGGATGTTTTCTAATTCCATCGCCAAGGCTATTTGCAAATGATGCCCTGGCACAGCTTCGTGGACTGACAATACTTCAATTTCATATTTAGGTCTCACTTCAGGTCGATATAAATTCACATAATAATAACCCGCCCTAGTGCCATCAGCAGCAGGACTCATATAATAAGCTGTAGTAGTATCAGGGGCAGATTCTATTGGAATTGGTTTAATGCCATAAGGCATCCTAGGTAAAGTATCAAACAATCGTGTCAGTAGTGGATCAATTCTCTTAGACGTAGCCAGGTATGCTTGGAGTAATTCCTCTTCTGTTTCAAAATAAAACTGTGGGTCCGTTCTAAGGTAAGTTAAGAACTCATCAAACGTTCCTTCCCAATTGAGGGATTCAATGATCGTTTGCATTTCACCTCGAATCCTTTGGACCTCTCTCAGACCTATCTGATGAATTTCATCAGGACTAAGAGCTGTTGTGGTGTGCCACTTTGAAAGTTGTTCATACCACTGGTATCCATTGGGAAGATCGTAGACACCATAGGATTCCCTAGCAGCAGGGAGGTACTCGTTGATAAAAAATTTATCCAAGATACGGTAAGCTGGAATCACCTGATCTTGAATCACTAGCAGAGCCCGTTGTTGAATATGAAGCTGATCTTGGGTATCAATTTTATCTGAAATATTTTTAAAAACTTTATAGAAAGGACTCTTTTTAGGGTCATCGGTCATTTGCAATCTAATTTGTTTTGGAATTCTCTGCATCAACACCTTGGGTGCAGTAATACCTTTTTGAATCCCTAGCTTTGCTAATTCAATATGGGCTGAAATTAAAGCCGGCAGCTTGGTCAACCTGACCAACCAATCTTCATAATCTTGTTTTGTCTGAAAGGATAAGCCCTCTGCTGTTTCATGCTCCAGTTGAATCCCACCTCTTTGACTAAATGGCAATAGATGACGATCAAATCGTTGAGCATCAACAGCTCTCTCATAATTGTAAAGAAACAATCTATAATTCAATTGCTCTGATTCTGGTAATGTTGCAGGGTCAATCGATCTTATTTTATCCAGAACTTCTCGGTCTTTTTTCTGTCGCTCACGGACAGCTGCATTTGAAATATCAGGCCAGTCCTGGTTGGCTCTCTTGTCTCCCAAATAGGAAGCGGAAACTGGATTTTCATTGAGCCTCCTTTGCCATTGCTCTTCCATGATTCTTTCAAATACATCCAAAGGTTCATCTTTGGCAAAAGCAGTGATGGGCAGTAGGCAAATAACAAGAATTATAATGATTCTATCTTTCATGATCTTGGGTCACTATTTTATGATAACGGGCCATGCCTTTGTAAGATAAACGAGCATAGTCCACAGAGTTAGAATGGCAGCAACGACTAATAGAAGCTGACCGATTGTATAAATAGGGAGTCCGAAAATAGGTATTTGATAAAGCATAAAGGATAGACCAAACATTTGCAGAACGGTTTTGAGTTTGGCATAACCGATGACTGAAACCTGATGACGGGCTCCCAGTTCCGACATCCACTCTCTCAATGCAGAAACGGTAATTTCTCTTCCTATAATGATAGCTGCAATGATACTGTTCAAAATAGTGGGATCGCTCTGCACGATTAAAATTAAAGCCACGGAAACAATCAATTTGTCAGCCACTGGATCTAGAAATGCACCCAGTTTCGAACTTTGATTAAATTCTCTTGCTACCCAACCATCTAACCAATCGGTGATGGAAGCTACTATAAAAATTACCGCAGTTATAGGTCTTGAAAGATCAGTGGGCAGAAAAAAAATAATAACGATTAGAGGAATACAAACGATCCGGACAAAAGTCAGAAGATTGGCTACATTGTATGTGCTATTCATGTTCACAGATTATAGTATGGATTGACGAAGAAAGATCAGCTTGAGTTAAAAAAATTATAAATTCTATTTGCTAAAGGCTTATTGATGCCATTGATTGTCATCAAATCTTCAACAGAGGCTCTTTTGACTTCCTGAATGCCTCCAAATTGTCTGATGAGGTTTTTTTTCTTAACTGGGCCAATCCCTTCAATGGATTCTAAATCCGATGTTAACAATGTTTTTCTTTTCTTTGCCCGGTGACCAGTGATCGCAAAGCGATGTGCCTCGTCTCTTATTTTTTGTAACAAGTGTCTCGCAGGAGAATGCTTCTCTAAAAACAATGGAATTTGCTGCTCATTGAGGAAGATTTTTTCTTCTCCCGATTTCCTTCGAATACCTTTAGCTATCGCAATCAAAGGTATCTCGTTGATGCCTAATTCCATTAATGCTTCTCTGGCAACATTCAATTGCCCCTTACCTCCATCAATCATAACTATATCGGGTAAAAAATCGTTTGCTTTCAATGCTTTTTTGTAATGACGAGACACTGCTTGTTTGATCGCTGCATAATCATCACTTGGAGTAATTCCTGAAATATTAAAGCGCCTGTACGATTTCTTTTCAAACCCTTCACCATTAAAAGCGATGCACGCCGCAACACATTTATCACCGGTCGTATGGCTAATATCAAAGCATTCAATCTTGATAATTTCATCTTCCAGTTCTAATAGTTCTGACAAGGATAGTAATTGAGATCGGATGGTTGACCTGATTGCCAATTTTGTTGTCAAGGCTTCCTGGGAGTTGGTAGCTGCGATTTTGATCCACTGTTTTCGATCCATTCTCACCCGTAGTTTGATTTGCACTGAATGATTCGTCTTCTCAGACAACACTTCTTGAATAGTTTCTAGGTGATCAATTTTGTGGTTGATAATCACTTCATTAGGAACATCGTGTTCAAGGTAATATTGCATCAGAAAAGATTCTAGAACTTCTTCCTCACCTGCCAATTTTGTTTTTGTAGGAAAAAAGTTTTTGCTTCCCATTATCCGACCGCCACGAACAAACAGAACCGAAATACAAAACATGTCCAAATCATAGGACAATGCCACGGCATCCAGATCGATCGGGATCTTGCCATCAGCAAACTGGTGGGCCTGAATCATCTTTAATGAACTGACTTGATCCCTATAAAAGGCAGCTTTCTCATATTCTTTATTGTTAGACGCTTGATCCATTTTCTTGAGAAATTCATCGATGACAAAACGATTATTGCCTTTCAAATATTCGAGACCCTGATTGACATCAAAGGTATAGTCTTTTTTATCAATCATACCCACACAAGGTCCTGAGCATCTTTTAATTTGGTGTTGTAGGCAGACTCTAGATCGATGATTAAAAAACGACTTTTCGCAATTTCTCAACCTAAATATTTTCTGCAATTGGCTGAGTGTGTCTCTGAGAGCATTGACATTGGGATATGGACCAAAATACACGGCTCCTTTACTATCCTGCTTGCCTCTATGGAATGAAAAACGAGGAAATTCGTCGCTTAATGACACCTCTATAAAGGGATAGCTTTTACTGTCTTTGAGTAAAATATTAAAACGAGGTTTGTGTTCTTTGATTAAACTATTTTCCAAAATCAAAGCTTCTCTCTCGGTTCTGGTGATGGTGACATGAATCTCATAAGTTGCTGAAAGAATTGCTTGAGATTTTTGGTTGTTCTTAGTTTGACTGAAGTAACTGCCTACTCGTTTTCTCAAATTTTTTGCTTTACCGACATAGACGATCGTTTCTTTATCATTGACCATACAATAAACGCCAGGCTTTGAGGATAATTGCCTGCTGTATTTTTTTAGAATTGAAAATCGTTCAGAAACGAGAGGGTTCATTTTCTATTCCTGACTTTTAACCTGCTCCCACAATCTGTCCATTTCGGTAAAAGATAAATTTTCCATTTTTTGATCTGTAGCAAGAAGTTTTTCTTCCATTTTTCCGAATCGAGTTTCAAATTTTCGGTTTGATTGTCTTAAGGCGTTCTCTGGATCAAGTTGGGAGTATCTAGCAATATTGACAACACTAAAAAGAAGATCACCTATCTCCTCTTTGATGGATTCACTGTCTTGGTTCTCTACAGCGACTTTGAGCTCATCGAGTTCTTCGGCAATTTTAGTGAGTACTTCTTGCTCGGATTGCCAATCGAATCCAACCGATGCAGCTCTCTTGCTGAGTTTCAATGCCCGGTTCAGAGCAGGCTGATTGGTACCGATCCCATCCAGAATTTTTACCTCGCTAGCTGCTAGTTTCATCTCCTTAATTTTATGGTGTTCCCAAAGATTTACTTGAGTTTTAGCATCGTTGACTGGATCTTCACCAAAAACATGTGGGTGTCTTGCTGTCAACTTCTCTGAAATTGAATCGACAACATCTTGAAAATTAAACAGATTAAGTTCGTTCGCCATTTCAGAATGAAAAACTACTTGAAAAAGCAAATCACCTAATTCATTTTTTAGTTGTTGAAAATCTTGATCTTCTATGGACTCAACAACCTCATAGGCCTCCTCAACAGCACAGTTTGAGATTGAATCAAACGTTTGCTCAATATCCCAAGGACAACCTGTTTTAGGATCTCTAAGTTCTTGCATAATGGCTAATAATTTTTCCAATGGATCACCTTAAATTAATTATTACTGGATTAATTCTTTACAAAATTTTCGAATGATTTGGGCTGTTAAGCCCCAAATCATATATTGGTGGTAATTGTAACTATAAACCGACCATTTGATCTGCTCAAAAATTCGGTATTCATGTTTTAAATTGTTTTGATCCAGAAAAAAACTAAGGGGTACAGAAAAAAGTTCTGCAACTTCATTGGCATCTATTTTAGGTACAAAATTGCTCTCAATGCTTGCAATTAAAGGCGTAACAATGAAACCGGTTCCAAGACTGACTTGTGGCTCAAGAAAACCTAATATTTCAGCTTGGTCTTTATCAAGACCAATTTCCTCATGGGCTTCTCTCAAAGCCGTACTAAGAATATCTTGGTCTTTTTGTTGATCATAGGTGCCTCCTGGTAGGCTGATCTCACCGGCATGTTGTTTGAGTTTTGTTGTTCTTTTAGTGAGTAAAACATTTAAGCCCGATTTTGCATTTTCTTCTAATCCTATCAAAACACCCGCGTGCTTCAGATCAGTTTTTTGCAGATAATTATCAACAATTTCCTGAGGCAATCTATTCATTACATTGGTGACTGGATCATCAAACAGATGGCTATCTTGAAATTTTTGTCTGATGTTTTCAAGCACAATCGTTAGGGATGGTTTTTTCAGATTTCAAAGCTTATTATTCGTTAAATTGGATGGGTTCAATAATTCTTTCAATTCACTCTCATCCAATTCGGTCATCTCCAGAGCAACATCAATAATGGTTCTTTTTTCCTGATAAGCTTTCTTAATGATGATCGCACCCTGTTCATAACCAATCGTATCGTTTAATGCTGTGACTAATATTGGATTCTTGTTGATCACTGCGTCTATATTGTCTTGATTGACCTCAAAGTCCTTTATAGCTTTGTCTGCTAGCGCCATACACGCATGACTTAGAAGTGAAACAGACTGAATAAGATTGAATGCAATCACCGGTAACATCACGTTCAACTGAAAATTACCTGACTGTGCAGCGAGGACAATAGTTGCGTCATTCCCTATGACCTGGGCTGCAACCATCAAAACAGATTCAGGTATAACAGGATTCACTTTCCCAGGCATAATACTACTTCCTGGTTGCAACGGTGGGAGTGATATTTCACCTAAGCCAGCAAGCGGTCCACTATTCATCCAACGCAGATCATTGGCAATTTTTATTAAGGCAACTGCAAGATTTCGAGCATTGGATGACAATTCCAATGATCCATCCTGAGCACTTATGGCCTTGAATAAATCGGTCGATGGTTGAAAGTTTAATCCTGTTTTTTGATTGAGTAGTTTTGAAACTTTCTCCGATAAGTCAGGATGAGAGTTAACGCCTGTGCCAACAGCAGTTCCCCCTATTGCTAGGTGTTGCATCGTTGGTAAAGTTGCTTCAAATTGTCTTTTTGCCGCCTCTATCTGGCTCGCCCATGCCCCTATTTCTTGACCAAAAGTTATAGGCATGGCATCCATTAGATGAGTTCTGCCTGTTTTGACAATACCGGATAAGCTTGAGGATTTATCTTCAAGGGTTTTTTGTAGGTGTGACAGAGAACCAAGCAAACTATTTTTTATCAAAAGTGTTGATGCCACGTTGATTGCCGATGGGATCACATCATTACTACTTTGTCCCATATTGACATCATCATTAGGATGTATTGGCATGCCTTCAGAGGAGCCTAGATTAGCAATCACCTCATTCATATTCATATTCGTACTGGTTCCAGATCCTGTTTGAAAAACATCAACTGGAAACTCATCAGAAAATTCGCCTTCTGCAATTTCTAGTGCAATTTTACCAATGGCTTGTGATTTATCACTTGAAAGTAAACCCAGATCACAATTGGCAGCTGATATAGCCCATTTTAGTAAAGCCAATGATTGAATGAATTCAGACGGCATCTTAGTATTACTTATTTTAAAGTTTTCTAAAGCACGCTGTGTTTGTGCCCCCCAGTGTTTTTCGCTCGGTACTTTAAGCTCCCCCATACTGTCTTTTTCTAGGCGATAATCTTTATCAGTCATTTTGTACTCCACATATCCATATACGATAATACACACACAATGGCGGTCAAGAAAGTAAGATTAGTGTATCATTCACTTTTGTAAGTACAGGTGAATTTCATGAAAAAACATCAACTGCAGGCAATCTCTCCAATAGATGGGAGGTACGCAGAAAAATGTGCTCATTTAAGGGATCTCTTCAGCGAAGCATCTCTGATCAAATATCGAGTTATTACTGAAATAAAATGGCTTCAGTTTTTGGCTCAAGAAGCAGACATAAAAGACATTAAAATGATGCCTAATGAGGTCAGTCAGGGATTGCAAAAGATTATTGATGAATTCTCTATAGAGGAGGCTCTACAGGTCAAAGAAATTGAGTCTGAAATCAATCACGACGTCAAAGCAGTTGAATACTACCTGCAAGATAAATTGTCGTCACTGCCTAATTCTAAAGACTATATTGCATTCATTCATTTTGGCTGTACATCCGAAGACATCAACAATATCTCCTATGCTTTGATGATTCAGAATGGGGTGAAGGCCATCCGCATCTCCCTTGAAGAGATTACATCATCACTAAGATCTTTCTCGCACCAATGGCACGATCTGGCAATGCTAGCCCATACCCACGGACAACCCGCAACACCAACCACAATGGGTAAAGAATTCGCTAATTTTCTCTATCGTCTTGAACAACAATTCGACTTACTGGATAGACTGAAATATAAGGCCAAAATGAATGGTGCTGTTGGGAATTTTAATGCTCATAAAATTGCTTACCCAAATATTGATTGGCCAAAAGTTTCAGAAAATTTCTTGCAAACCTTAAACTTAACAAACAATCCTTATACCACCCAAATTGAGCCTCATGACTGGATCGCTGAATTATTCCATTGCATGATAAGAATGAATAATATTTTATTGAATTTCAGCAAAGATCTCTGGCTTTACATTTCAATGGGTTATTTTGAACAACTAATGAATAGCAATGAAGTGGGCTCCTCAACCATGCCACATAAAATCAATCCCATTGATTTCGAAAATGCAGAAGGAAATTTGGGAATTGCTAATGCGTTATTGACCCATCTTAGTTCCAAACTATCTAATTCAAGAATGCAAAGAGATTTGAGTGATTCTACCGCTCTTAGAAACATAGGTTCTTGTTTTGGGCACACAGAAATTGCCTGTAGCTCACTGAAAAGAGGTTTGGGAAAAATTAGAGTCAATGAAGCCAAAATGAAACAGGATCTTGATGCTCACTGGGAAATTATTGCTGAAGCCATTCAGACAATTTTACGTCGAGAACATATTGACAATGCCTATGAACAACTCAAAAACTTAACTCGTGGAGAAGATTTTAATAAAAATCATTTCGAACAATTTATCCAATCGTTAGATGTTTCAAAATCAGTTCAACAAGAATTGCTCGATCTGTCTCCAAACAACTATCTTGGGTTTGCATCAATACTGGCAAAAAAAATATAGTTCCCAAGTAATTCAACATGGGAGTGAACAATTTAATCATGGTAGGAATGTCGGGTGGTGTCGATTCTGCTGTATCTGCTTCTATGCTGATCGAGCAAGGTTTTGAAGTAGAAGCCCTACACATGACCAATTGGGAAGATGACGAGCCCTTCTGCACAGCAGCTCAAGATTTTCAAGATACAAGGCAGGTCTGTAGAGAGTTGGGTATAACATTGCATCATGTGAATTTTTCTAAAGAATACAAAGAAAAAGTTTTTGATCAAACATTAAAAGAATTTGATATGGGGTTAACACCAAACCCTGATGTGCTTTGCAATAGAATGATTAAATTTGATGACTTTACCAACCATGCATTCAGACTGGGTGCAAAAAAAATAGCAACAGGACATTACGCACGAATCAAAAAAGATCAGCAAAGATTAAGTCTATTAAAAGGACTGGATCGGGAAAAGGACCAAAGTTATTTCCTACACTCGATTAATCCAGAAATTATGAACTCAATACTTTTCCCGATTGGGGAAATGACAAAAAAAGAAGTCAGAGAGTACGCAAATAGAAAAGGACTACCTAATTACAACAAACCAGACAGCACTGGAATTTGTTTCATTGGTGAGAGGCCTTTTAAAGACTTTTTAAAAACTTTTCTGCCTCCAAAACCAGGGGTGATTATATCCGAAGAAGGTGAAGAGCTTGGGAGTCATGAAGGGTTAATGTATTTCACGATCGGCCAACGAAAAGATCTTGGGATTGGTGGAATTAAGAACAAGCCAGATCAGCCATGGTATGTTGCTAAAAAAGACATGGAAAATAACCGCCTGGTAGTTGTCCAAGGAAGAGAGCATCCCATTTTATGGACCCAAAAGGTATTTGTTGAAAAAGTCCGTTGGTTACACTCTGAGCCTATAAAAAATCTGGAAATAGAAAAAAGCTTCCACTGTTTTGCAAAAAACCGGTATCGTCAATCGGACGTACAATGCAAAATAACGCCCAATCGAAAAGGGTTGGAAGTTGATTTTAAAGAACCACAATGGGCGATTACTTATGGACAATACATGGTGTTTTACGAACAAGATGAATGTTTAGGTGGAGGTAAAATTATGCCTCAACCCAATGCATCGAACTAAAGACAAAAAGGAAGTATTCAGATACAATCACCGCCCAAGATTAGAGAAAAGATTAATGGACTATTTTTATGACTAAATCGCTTCAATCGTTTGAAATCAATGGCATCAAGTATTTTTACAACGATCTAAATACGGTTGAAAAATCAAAACTAGCTACAATCCCCTACTCTCACAAAATCCTTTTGGAAAATGTTCTGAGACACCATGACACTGATGATTCCCATTCAGAGGATGCAGATGCAATTATTAATTGGAATCCAAAATCAAAAACAACAACAGAAATATCGTTCACTCCGAGTCGAGTCATCCTGCAAGATTTCACTGGAGTGCCAGCTGTCGTTGATCTCGCCGCTATGAGAGATGCAGTTTCTGAATTAGGAGGAAACCCCAATGATATCAACCCTCTCTCTCCAGCAGAATTAGTCATAGATCATTCAGTTCAAGTGGATCATTTTGGTACACAAAATGCCTTGGATCAAAATAATAAAATTGAGTTTGAAAGAAACAAAGAACGTTACAAATTTCTAAAATGGGGACAAGAATCCTTCTCTAACTTTAAAGTCATACCACCCAACACAGGTATCATTCATCAAGTCAATCTTGAGTATTTGGGTCGTGTTATTTTCTCAGAACAAAGAGAGCATGGAAGGGTTGCTTTCCCAGATACTTTAGTTGGTACAGACTCTCATACAACCATGATTAATGGAATTGGAACACTGGGTTGGGGAGTGGGTGGTATAGAAGCAGAGGCTGCAATGCTGGGACAGCCCATCACTATGCTGATACCCGATGTAGTTGGCATCAAGGTCTGTGGTCGACTTGAGGATGGAGTCACCGCAACAGATTTGGTCCTTACTGTTACTGAACTAATGAGAACACATGGAGTAGTCGGAAAATTTGTTGAGTTCTTTGGTGATGATCTTGCGAATCTTCCAGTTTCAGACAGAGCCACACTCAGTAATATGGCTCCTGAATTCGGAAGTACTTGTGCCATTTTTCCAATCGATAAAGAAACCATCCGCTATTTACACTTAACCGGAAGAGATAGTCATCACATAGAGTTGGTTGAAAAGTATGCTAAAACTCAGAATCTGTGGCGGGAAAGTGGACAACCAGAAGCTAACTATAAAGATATTATTGAACTGCACTTAGAAAATATCCAACCTTGTATTTCAGGACCAAAAAGGCCTCATGATCGTATCAATCTGGATACAGTGCCAACAGTTATTGAGAAAGAGCTTGGCAATGCCAACAGACAATGCGATGAATTGAGTCATGGATCTGTGTTGATTGCTGCTATCACCAGTTGCACCAATACATCAAATCCAGCAGTCATGATTGCTGCTGGCCTGTTAGCAAGAAATGCCAGAAAATTAGGACTAAAGCCAAAACCTTGGGTGAAAACCAGCCTAGCTCCAGGTTCAAGAGTTGTCACTGAATATCTCAAAAAAACTAATCTTCTTGAAGACCTTGAGTCGCTCGGTTTTAACCTTGTCGGCTATGGCTGTACCACCTGCATTGGTAACTCAGGTCCACTGAATGTAGAAGTTGCTAAAACTGTCTCATCAGAAGCACTCATTACTTCCAGTGTCTTGTCGGGAAATAGAAATTTTGAGGGTCGTATTCATCCTTTGGTAAAGCTTAATTTTCTGGCATCACCACCCTTGGTTGTTGCCTATGCTATAGCAGGCTCCATCATGATCAATCTGAGCAAAGAGCCCCTTGGAACACTGGAAAACGGAACAGAAATCTTCCTCCGTGATATTTGGCCAGCACAACAAGAGATTCAACAATTGATAACGGAAACTATAACCCCGGAAATGTTTAATCAAAGTTATACAACAGCCATTGATGGTGATTCGAATTGGCAGAACATAACTACACCAAAGGGAGAAATTTTTGACTGGGATCAAGACTCAACTTACATCAAGAAACCTCCTTATTTTGATTCCATGACCATGAAACCTGAACCAAGAACAAAAATTAAACAAGCAAGAGTACTGGCTCTGTTAGGAGACTTTGTAACCACAGACCATATCTCTCCTGCTGGCAGTATTGATCCTAGCTCACCTGCAGGACAGTATTTATTGGAACGAGGAGTGGAAAAAAAGGATTTTAATTCCTATGGCTCCAGAAGAGGCAATCATGAAGTGATGATGAGGGGTACTTTTGCAAATATTAGACTGAGAAATAAATTGGCAGCTGCAACTGAAGGGAGTTGGACCAAACTATCTCCAGGAACAGAGCCTATTTCAATTTACGAGGCTGCATCGCACTACCAACAAAACCAAACTGAACTTATAGTCATTGCAGGGAAAGAATATGGTACCGGATCATCAAGGGATTGGGCAGCCAAAGGAACTGCACTCCTAGGTGTTAAAGCTGTGATTGCGGAATCATTTGAACGTATCCACCGATCCAACCTGATTGGAATGGGTGTGTTGCCCCTGGAATTCAATACTGGTGAAAATGCAGATCAACTCCAATTAGATGGTTTCGAGTTATTTGATATAGAAAATATTCATCCTGACAGTAAACACATTAAAATAACTGCCACCAACAATGAACAAGAAACCAGTAAAGAATTCATTACTAAAGTTCGAATTGATACCCCAAAGGAATGGGATTACTTTCTACATGGTGGCATCTTGCAATACGTTATTAGGCGCTTAGTTACTTAAACTAAAAATTCTAAGCTTGATACATGTTAAACATACTTGAAGTTAAAAATTTGAGGAAAAAATACCCGGACGTGATCGCTGTCGACGGGATTAGTTTTGCTGTAAAAAAAGGGATATGCTTTGGTTTACTTGGACCCAATGGAGCTGGGAAAACAACTGTTATAGAAATTATTGAAGGCATTACTGCGTCTGATGGAGGAACTATCCTATATAAAGATCAGCCCATTAATAAGAACTTTCACAAGGAAACAGGCATTCAATTTCAAGCGACGGCCTTACAAGAATTCTTGACAGTTAAAGAAACATTGAAATTGTTTCATAAATTGTATCCTCATCCAGCTCATCTGGATGAAATCATTCAGGAATGTTCTCTAGAAAACCTTCTGTCTAGAGACAATAGGAAATTATCAGGAGGTCAAAGACAGAGATTACTGGTTGCCATTGCTCTGATCAACCAACCTGAATTATTATTTATGGATGAACCAACAACAGGTCTTGATCCTCAAGCTAGGCGTAATTTTTGGAACATGGTGGAGAAAATCAAATTAAGAAAAACGACCATAATACTGACTACGCATTATATGGAAGAAGCCGATTACCTCTGCGATGAAATTATCATCATGGACAAGGGTAAAATTTTAGCCAGTGGTGAACCAAAAAAATTAATAGCTGCTCATTTTAAAGAAGTTATTTTGGAACTACCAGAAAATGAAGTGGTGAATGGTGAGTTAGATATACCTATAAAATATGAACTCAAATATGGGCATTATGAAATATATACTCGAGACATTTCGAGCACTTTGGATCTCTTAAAAAAACATAATATTTCCCTTGATAACTTGAAAATTAGATCCTTTAATTTGGAAGATTTATTTCTCGAACTCACTGGGAGCGAACTCCGCTCATGATAGCTAGGATTTTGGCAGTCTTTCATGCAAGAAACCTTGAATTTGTAAGGGATAGGGGTACATTGTCATGGAATATAATGTTTCCAGTGATAGTGCTTTTTGGTCTCAATTTTGTCTTTTCTGCAGGAGAACGAAACCAGTTCAAAATTGGAGTCCTAACCAACAATCCAGTCATCAGTGAAATTGATCATCCGTTCATGGATATCCGATACATTAATAAAATCCAAATAGTTGATCAAGATGCTGGATTGGAATCAGTTAGAAGGCATAAATTAGACATGCTTGTTGACCTAGATGATCCAGTCATTCATTACTGGATAAATGAAGAGTCACCAACGGGCTATATGGTTGAGAAAATCCTTCTACAATCCTCAAAAGATGAATTCCTTAAAGGTGTTGTGCAAGGAAAAAACATCCGTTACGTTGAATGGCTTCTGCCTGGGGTGCTTGGTATGAATTTAATGTTTGGCTGTTTATTTGGTGTGGGCTATGTCATTGTGCGTTATAGAAAGAATGGTTTCCTTAAACGGCTTAAAGCAACGCCACTACAAGCAATAGAATTCATTATTGCTCAAGTCCTGTCTCGATTAATCCTGACAATGTCTATGGCAATTTTTATTTATATAGGGGCTAGTTTTATTCTTGAAACAAGAATGGAAGGCAGTTACTTTGTATTGCTGCTGGTTGGGATACTGGGAGCTACTTCACTCATTTCCATGGGTTTGCTGATTGCTTCGAGAGTCTCGAGTGAAGAACTAGCCGGAGGATTACTCAATCTTATGACCTGGCCGATGATGACTTTATCTGGGATATTTTTCTCCTTGGAAGGATCACCGGAGTGGGTAATAACTCTTTCCAATTTTTTCCCTCTGACACACACACTGAATGCGGCAAGAGCAATCATGATTGATGGGGCAACCATCACCGAGATTTCTTTTGAACTTATGATTCTAATAGTGATCTCTGTTGTATTTACATCACTAGGTGCCTTTTTGTTTAAATGGCAACCCGACTAAGATCAATTAATAAGTTCAGTTTCTTTGACGATCGTCATTAATTGGTTTTCAAAAGTCATTGCCCTTCTATAATTGGGCTCTAGTTTTAAGGCTAATCGAGCATGCTTTAAAGAGAGCTCAAATTCTTGCTTTGTAAAAAAATAAATCACTGCAAGATGATAATGAGCTATAGCTTCTCCTATCTGCATGGTGTTCTCCAGACGCATTTGGTATAAATCTATGGCTCGATTGAGGTTCTTGATTGCATTTTCAGAGCTGCCACCAAATAGTTCGGGTCTTTGATAGTCCCCTATCCCCTTTACCAAGTATATAAAGGGATTGTTTGAGTCGATTTCAAGAGCCCGCTCAATCATCCGACCAGATTTAGCACCATGACTAGCGGCCTTTAATAAGTTACTTTGAGCGCTTAAACCATAGCAAGCAGAAAGAAATGCGTACACTTCAGGAGGATAACGATTCGATTGTTGTATGATTTGATTTCGATCAATGCAAGATTTTGAAAATTTTTTTTTGTCTTTTCTGTTGGAGATATCTGCAATTAAAAATTCATGTAATGTCAGCAGAGAAACAACGCTCTCATTTTCACTCTCAGCGAGTTTGCTCAAGAGAGATTGATAACTACGAATTAAATCATCTTTATGTTCTCCAAGATAGTCTTCATAGCTTTGTTTGATTATAAGGTTAGAGTCTGTTTCAATTGAATTCGAATCAGGCGGGCTGACCAAAAGAACTAAAAAGAGCAACAGTAGTTTTTGTTTATACAATTTCATAACTCTTCAAATTTGATGCACTGGCATTGTATCAATAAATTATAGAAAAATTTATGGCAACTCAATTAATCGATATCGGAGCCAATCTAACTCATGAAAGCTATGATCTTGATATTGACCAAGTCATCAAGAGAAGTCAGGATGCTGGCATAGCAAAAATTATAGTCACAGCAAGTTCTATCAGTGAATCAAAAAGGGTGGCTGCAATGATAAAGCAATACTCTGGGATTCTATGGGGAACATCAGGGGTACATCCTCACCATGCCAAAGAAGCAGACGATTTATTCGCTGAGACACTTGATGAGTTAATACAAAACGAAAATATTGTGGCCGTAGGAGAATGTGGCTTGGACTATTTTAGAAACTTTTCAGAACCTAGAGAGCAACAAAAAGTCTTCCGGATCCAACTTCAAATTGCTCTTAAAAATTCTCTCCCCATTTTTCTCCATCAAAGAGATGCACATAATGACTTTATTGGCATTTTAAAAGAGCATGAGTCTTCGGTCATTGATGGTGTAGCTCATTGTTTCACCGGAAATAAAAAACAACTGAAAGCATACCTGGATATTGGATTGTATATTGGCATTACCGGCTGGCTTTGTGATCCACGAAGAAACCAAGATCTGATTGATTCAATTCACTATATTCCCATGGATAAGTTATTAATTGAAACCGACTCACCCTACCTTATGCCTAAGGCCTTGGAGAAGGAATTAAAAACAAGGAGAAATGAACCATGTTTTTTACCCTATATAGCCCAAGCGATTGCTGAGTTAAAAAAATTAGATCTCCAAGAAGTGATGTTAAACACTTATCAAAACTCAGAGAGGCTTTTCTTTAAGCAGAAGCAATAATATCAACCAATTGATTCAGTTCTGGGTCTATTGTTACAAAGGATGAATCAAGTTCAAGAAGAGCTCTAAGCTTCTCAGGCACCATAATCTCTTCGCCAATGATTGGTTCGACTATGTTTTCGAATTTTGATGGGTGTGCTGTAGCAGCAATACACCAATGGGTCTCTTTTTTATCACTATCACAAAGTCCTCGATAGACATGCAAAGCGGTTGCAGTATGAGGACAACACAGTATTTGATTATCTTGATACTCACTTCTGATTTGGTCGATGATCTGTTCGTCGGTTACCGATACGGCTTGAAGTTTATCAATCAAGGTCTCAGGACTATCAAAAAAATGAAAGAATCTTTCCATATTACTTGGATTGCCAACATCCATTGCAGAGGCTAACGTAGGTAGTGTCGCTCTTGGTTCCCATTGGCCTGTGGAAATAAAATCGGAAATGGTTTTATTCGAATTGGTTGCAAAAATAATCTGATCTATTGGAAACCCCATCTCTTTGGCAATAAAACAGGCAAAAGCATTACCTAAATTACCTGTCGGCACAATAAAACTCGTATTATCTCCAGATCCTTTATATCGCTTTAAGCTAGACCATGCGTAATAAGTTGCTTGAGGAAGCAAACGACCAATATTAATACTATTGGCAGAACATAAATTATGCTTCATTGAGAGTTCATTGTTACTAAAAGCTTCTTTAACCAACCGCTGACAGTCGTCAAACTCTCCTTTAACCTCAATTGAAGTGACATTATCACCCCAGCAAGTTAACTGATGCTTTTGTCTTGGAGAGACTCTTCCTTCTGGAAACAAAACCACCACTTTAAATTCAGGGCATTGATCAAAAGCTGATGCAACAGCACCTCCGGTATCTCCTGATGTGGCAACCAAAATAGTGGTTATTCCAGGGTTTTTATTTTTTCTAGTTATCTCAGACATTGTCAAAGATAAGAAACGCGCCCCAAAGTCTTTAAATGCTGCAGTTGGTCCATGGAACAATTCAAGAACAGAGTACTGAAGATCTTTTTCAAAATAATCTTTGTTAATTAATGGAAAATTAAAAGCTTTGTTAACGATATCTTCTAATTCATTTTCTACACTTGAGCCTGCAAAATAAGGTAATAATATTTGATGAGAAAATTCCTGGTAACTCAAAAACTGACTAAAGTCATTAATCTTAACTTCTGGGATTGACTCAGGCATTACCAGGCCCCCGTCTGTAGAAGTGCCACTGAACAAAGCATCTTCTATCGAGGGGATAGAATGGCCCTTTGTACTGATGTATCTCATTATTGGTTAATTTTCTAGGCTAATGAGTGTTCAAAAAAGCTAATAAATCACCAAATATACCAGCAGCAGTTACTTCTGGTCCTGCCCCTGGCCCGCGATGCACTAGAGGGTGTTTTGAATAACGCCTAGTTTTGTATTTTATGATATTTTCTGTACCCTCTAATCGAGAAAATGGATGCTCTTTACTCAAAGCTTCCAATTTTACTGAGGCCTTGCCATCAGCGTTTAGACGAGCTAGGTAGCAAAGAACTTTCCCGTCATGATTGGCTTGTTTATATCTTTTCTCCATTATTGAATCATCATTTACCATTTCTTTTAAATAATCTACAACACTAAGATCACTATGATTCTGACTAACTAGATTTTCTATTTCAACATCCTTGACTTCAATGTTTAGTCCCATTTCTCTTGCTAAAATTGCTAATTTTCTTGCGACATCCATTCCTGACAGATCATCTCTAGGATCTGGCTCTGTATAACCCTGTTCTCTGGCAGTTGAGACGATATTTGAAAATGGTTTAGATCCATCGAAAGAATTGAATAAATAGGCCAATGTCCCTGAAAACACTCCTTCTATTTCCTCGATTACATCTCCTGAGATTGAAATATCTTTTACTGATTTTATAAACGGTAGAGCAGCTCCTGCAGTGGTTTCATATAAAAAAGTACGTTTATTGTTTTTAGCAGATCTCATAATATCCCTATAACGACTTAAAGGTCCGCTTAAACCCTTCTTATTTGCCGTAATGACATTTATTCCTGATTGGAAACACTCCGTATAGAGATCTGGAATCGTATCACTTGCTGAACAATCAATAAAAACCTTAAGATCTGCAGGTGTTTTCTCTAGAAAATCAATAATATCTTCAACTTTAGATGCTTGACATGATTGATCTTTTGCAATTAATGAAGCTATATCAGACTCGGAAATATCTTCGTCTAGAATCATATGGGATGAATTTGCGATAGCCACAAAATTAATCTCCAAGTTAAAATCTTTAAAAATTTTGTCTTTTTGTGCTTCCACTTGATGATAAAATTCTTGTCCCACATTACCAAAACCAACTAGAGCTATAATTAGTTCAGTTTTGCCTGTAAAAAAGGCATTGTGAACGGATTGAACTGCTTGATTTAAATCGTCCTTTTTTACCACTACAGAAATATTTTTTTCTGAAGAGCCCTGTGCAATAGCCATTATATTAACTTCTGATTGAGTAATTGCTTTAAAAAATTGAGCTGCGATACCTTTTGTTCCCGTCATTCCTGATCCAACTACAGCAATAATGCTGCAATTTTCTTGTATTTGGAGCTGTTGTAGATTTCCATTTTGGAAATCGATGTTAAATTCCACTTGAAGAACGCTTTCAATTTGATCTGAATACTTGTCATCTATAGCAAAACAAATTGAATGTTCTGAACTAGCTTGTGTTATGAGTATGACTGATATTCCAGCATCGCTAAGACATGAAAATAATCGCTTTGCTGTTCCTGGGACACCTATCATCCCTGAGCCTTCAACATTTACCAAAATAATATTGTCAATGGTTGTTATCCCTTTAACGCTATTAACACCATTGACCTTAGATGAAATTTCAGTTCCTTGAGATTCAGGGTTGAATGTGTTCCGAATGTAAATAGGGATCCCTTTATTCATCAATGGTAGCATTGTTTTTTCATGTATTACCTCAGCTCCAAAATAAGCTAACTCTATTGCTTCGTCATAAGACATTTGCTCAATGGTTTTTGCTGTTTGAATTTGATTAGGATCAGCTGTCATAATGCCGTCAGTATCCGTCCAGATAGAAACGGACCTAGCCTTAGCCAGTGAACCTATGATTGATGCTGAATAATCGCTGCCATTTCTACCTAAATTCGTGGGTACAGAATCTGAATTTTTTGCAATAAAGCCTGCCATAACAAATATTCCATTCCTACCAGAGAATACTTTATTAAAAGATTTCTCTGACTCTGCCCAATCTACATTGGCACCCATATCTGTAGGATAAAGAGTAATAACATCAAAAGGATTAATCAGATGCAAATCTCTGTCATTTAGATCGCTTGAAGATGCTTGACTTAAAATACCTTGAATAAGCCTGGAGGACCATAGTTCACCAAAACCTAGCACTTGATTTTCTTCTATACTTATCTTTTCTGTTGAAAATGATTGTGCAAGTTCCTTTATGGTATTCAAATCATTCCTAAACTCATCTTCAAGGCTTTTTATAATTGATTTTTCATGAATGGTTTCTTGAAGTGTCCTTCGGTATCGATCTTCTATTTTGAGCAAAATTGAATTATCTTTTGATTTAGAGTAATCCACGAGTTGATCGGTCATCCCTGCCATTGCAGAAACCACAACAATAAGATTAGAGCTCTTATTTTGATGGATAATTCGGTTGACTGTTAGCAGACATTGCCCATCTGCTAAACTGCTCCCACCAAATTTATAAACTTGCCAAATCTCTTTAACCATCTTTTTATATACCCTCAGTACTAATATTTTTATGCCATTAAAAAGTTGACCATGATACTCTTTTCACAACACATTTACATACAAACAGAACCAATCTGTAAATATGGCTATATTGAGTCTTTTATATCAAAATGACAATATGAAATAGAACAATCGATTAAACAGTTATTGCTAGATAGTTTAATTGCCAGAACAATACAACCATGAAAACAACTGCATCGGAATTCATTAATGAGCCTCATAAAGCGATAACCTTAATGGGAATGTCAGGTATTGGCAAAACAACACTTGCAAACAAACTCCCCAAAGCTAATTGGTTTCATTACTCTGGAGACTATCGAATTGGAACAAAATACCTAGAAGAACCTATTCTAGATAATATCAAAGAAAGAGCGATGGAAGTTCCTTTTTTGAGAACACTGCTCAAGACTGACTCTATCTATATTTCTAGCAATATCACAGTTGATAACCTCGCTCCAATATCATCTTTTCTAGGAAAAATTGGCGCTCCATCCAAGGGGGGATTAACACTAAAAGAGTTCTCAATAAGACAAGAACTCCATAAAAGTGCAGAAATTAATGCTATGAAGGATGTTCCCGATTTTATTGAAAAATCCAGTAGAATTTATGGCTATGATCATTTTATCAATGATGCCGGTGGCAGCATCTGTGAACTGATCGATAGCGAAGCAATGGATGCATTAGTAAACCATACAGTCATTCTATACATTGAAGAAAATGACGAAGTGAGGCAAACATTAATTGAACGATCAAAAAATCATCCAAAACCTCTCTATTATAATCACGATTTCCTAGTAAATAATTTAGAGGTCTATCAGAAAGAAACGGGTGGAGATCATGAATCAATGGATCCAGATGAGTTTGTTCGTTGGATTTTTCCAAGGCTGCTTGATTACCGAAAAGCAAAGTATCAGGCCATTGCAAAACAATACGGTTACACTGTTCAAGCATCAGATACTATGAATCTCAATAATGAAAATGAATTGATCGATCTTGTCGCAAAAGCTATTGAATCGGAATGACTGCTTTTGCATCAAACAAGAAAAGAATTTCCGTCAATGGTAAGCGCTTAGCCTATACAGAATCTGGATCTGGAGATCCTATTATTTTTCTCCATGGAAACCCGACTTCTTCCTATCTCTGGCGAAATATTACTCCCTATTTAGAATCTCAGGGTCGGTGTGTTTGTATTGATCTGATTGGGATGGGAGACTCGGATAAACTAGACAATCCTGATGAGAACTCCTATCGATTTGAAGAACATTATCATTATGTTAGTGCTGCTATAGAATCTCTAACCAATGGTAAGAATATCACTTTTGTTCTCCACGACTGGGGTTCAGCATTGGGTTTTAATTGGTGTTATCACAACCCTGAGTCGGTTAAGGGAATTACCTATATGGAAGCAATTGTAAAAGAAATGACTTGGGAGGATTGGCAGGATGAAGCCAAAGGTATTTTTCAAGGTTTTAGGTCTGATGCTGGAGAAAGTTTGGTGTTAGAAAAAAATTACTTTGTTGAAAGAGTACTTCCCGGTTCAATCATCAGAAAGCTAAGTGATGAAGAAATGGAAGAATACAGAAGACCTTTTACTAATGAGGGTGAAGACAGAAGACCCACATTGTCATGGCCGAGAGAAATACCTATAAACAACTATCCTGAAAATGTCTGTGCAATTGTTAATCAATATGCTGAATGGATGCAAACAAATGACCTACCCAAGTTGTTCATCAATGCAGAACCTGGTGCAATTACCACAGGGAGAATTAGAGATTTTTGTAGAAGTTGGAAGAATCAAACAGAAACTACGGTCAAAGGCATTCACTTCATCCAGGAAGATGTACCGGATGAAATTGGAAATGCTATATCATCATGGTATAAGAATATTGAATAGAATACTGTCAGTAATATTGATGTAAACAATGAATGCAACTAATAACAATAAACCACTCCATGGCATGAGAGTCATTGAAATGGGACAGCTGATTGCTGGTCCTTTTACAGGGAGCGTTCTTGGTTACTATGGAGCAGAAATAATAAAAATTGAACCTCCCACAGGAGATCCAGTTCGATATTGGCGGCTCACTGAAAATAACACATCCTATTGGTGGCATAGTGTTTCTCGAAATAAAAAATCAATTACATTAAATTTAAAAACGGAAGAAGGTAGACAAATAGCCAAAGATTTAATTATGAAATCGGATGTTTTAATAGAGAATTTTAAACCTGGGAAATTAGAAGAATGGGGGATGGGACCTGATGATTTAAAAAAAGACAACCCTGGTTTAATTACTGCAAGAATATCAGGCTATGGACAAACAGGTCCTCGTTCTCATCTTCCAGGTTATGCTTCAGTGTGTGAAGGATATGGTGGATTCAGATACGTTAATGGCTTTGCAGATAGGCCTCCCGTCAGACCCAACTTGAGTATCGGGGATACTCTAGCTGGCTTGCATGCTGCCATGGGAGTTATGTTGGCCTACATCCAAAGGGAAAAAGATCCTAATAATAAAGGCCAGGTTGTAGATACAGCTATTTATGAATCGGTTTTCAATCTCATGGAAGCTGTGGTGCCAGAATACTCTGGATGTGGCGCAATCAGAGAACCATCTGGATCTACAATCACTGGTATAGCACCTACCAATACATATCTAACCTTGGATAAAAAACACGTTATTATTGGTGGTAATGGGGATTCTATTTTTAAACGACTGATGATAGCCATCGGCGAACCCAACATGGCAGAAGACCCTAGATTTAAACATAATGAAGGCCGTGTAAAGCATGAAAAAGAAATTGATGATGCAATACTAGAGTGGTCATCTAAACATACTTCTGAGGAAATCTTATCTGTGATGGATGAAGCCTCCGTACCCGCAGGTCCAATCTACAGTGTTGAAGATATGATGAAAGATGAACATTATATTGCCAGAGGGATGTTCCAAGAAGTCGAGGCCAATGGCAGAACACTGCAGATACCGGCAATGATTCCTTTATTAACAGAAACACCAGGAAGTACTGAATGGTCAGGGCCAAAACTGAGTGAACACACCCATGAAGTGTTATCGGAACTCTTAGGAAAAAATGATCAAGAAATCAAGAAATTAGTTGATGAAGGTATCGTTTAGGCAGCCTTTTTTCTCATTCTTCTCCTACGAATCAAAACAACGATTAAGATTAATAAAACGAACAATGCTACCCAGTAAGAAACGGGCAAGTTGCCAGATGCAATCGTCCCATATTCTCCGGTCTTCAAATTCTTAAACTCGTCTCTCCAGGCTCCCACAGGAAGGTTTTCATCGTTAATGATCTCGAAAGTTTTGTTGACTGCATCTAGATTAAAGGCAGATTCAATCATAACCTCGGCAACATCCTCTCGAGGAATATATCCCATGATTTCATCACCTTGACCAAATTTAATCCCACTCACACCAGGTTCACCTCGTAAACCACCCGGTCTGATGATGGTAAAATCTATTCCACTATTGCGCATATACTCTTCGCCCAAAGACTTCCATTTCAAGGTTTTATTCATAAATAGATTCAAGAAAGTTGTACTGAAATTTTCAGCACCGCCGGCTCCAATGGAGGACATATAAATAATATGTTGAGCCCCTGCTCTTTTTGCTTCATCGACTAAATTTATAACCCCTTTGTAAACCACAGATTCTGGTCCATCTGGTCCCTTTCCAGGTTTAGCTCCTATCGTTGAGATAATAATATCGGAACCTTGAAATGCCATAACTAAAGTCTCTGGCTGGGTCACATCAGCTTGGACCCACTCATAATTCCCACTAATATCTGCACTTGCTCTTTCAATGTTTCTGGATAGTGCACGGATGCGAACATCTTTGTTAGCTAGACCCTCAAGAACAAACCTACCCGTCCTGCCTGATGCTCCGATGACTACTATCAATGGTTTTTCCATCGGTGTGAGCATATTGTTCTCTGCATCAAGTGATCTTGGAATGAGTCTCTCAATACATGGTCGGCTGAATTCTTGGCCGTCCAAATTTAAACATTCACTGTCGTGTGAAAATCCTGCTTGGGAAAATAGTACTAGAATCGTTATAGGTAAAAGTTTTCTCAAATCCATGTTTTTAGTTCTCTTGATTAATTATCGCTAAATAGTCTAGCCTAAAATTACATCGATTTAACATTTAAAACAATAAGTAATTAAATACTTCATGGTGGGATTGAGTATTAAGATTTTTTTACTTATTATTAACATTATGAAGGTTTTAGAAGGTAATAATATTTTGTTAATTGTGGGACTTGTATTCCTTGCAATCTCCACTGTTCACCCTATAGATCATATTGATTTAAATGATCAAAGTGAACAAATTGAATGTCAACTTTGCAACAATGATGCTTCACAACCGCTTAAAACTAAATCTCTTGATAGTAACTACTATCTTTCATCAATTTTAATCACTGAGATAAGAAATAAATTTATCTCAACTAATTCTAAGGACTTTCAATCAAGGGCACCTCCAAAAATTTAGATTTGCAATAACTAAATTTTTTTAATCTAAGGAGGACTCCATGAAACATAATTTATATCTATACACTATTTTTAGCGTTTTAATTTCAAATAATTTATTTGCACAAAATATTGAAGAAATAACTGTCACCGGAAGTTATATCGATTCAAAATCTGAGAAAATCAGTGTTGAGGTTGTGGATGAAACTGAATTCAATAATCTAAATATCTCAACCGTTGGTGAAATAAGTAAATATCTAGCAAGTTCATCAGGATCACATTTTCAATCCAACACTCTCGACGGAGTTGATCAAGGAATGTCTGCAATCACTCTAAGAGGACTAGATCATGCCTCAACATTAGTTTTACTTAATAATAAAAGACAAACATTTGCAGGAACCCCGTCTCATGAAGGTGAAGGATATATTGATGTAAATATTATTCCAGAAATTGCTCTTAAAAGAATTGAGATCCTTAAAGAAGGAGCCACCTCTCTTTACGGAAGTGATGCGGTTGCCGGAGTTATTAATTTCATTACCCATGATGAGTTTATTGGAACAAAAATAAGTTTAGGTCATCAAGAAACATCAGACTATGATCAGTCTGATAAAACTCTAGGAATCATATTTGGTAAAGACTTTGGAAATTCAAACCTAGTGTTAGCCATGAATTTTCTAGACAGAAGCCCTCTTTCATCATCAGATATACCTCGAATAGCTGAAAATGGATTAAGCACTCTAGGCAATACATTTAAAGTGAGTGAGGCAGATACAGTTTTATTAGGTGGCTATGCGGGGGCATATACATCCGGTCAATGGGTACCAGATCCAAATTGTGAGACAAATGGAGGAGTTTTAGTTGGATCATTTTGCAAATTTCTCTATGGAACAAGATTTAATATTGTTAATGACGAGGATCATAAAAAATTCTACCTAAGTTATAAGAAAATAAATGAAAATTTAAGTTATAAAATCACGGCAATTGGTGCCAATATTGATGTAAATGACAATCCTCAGTCCCCCTCATATCCAGCCCTTTCTTTTATGTCGAGAAAGATACAACCAGGACAAGGCGGTAGTCCTTTTAATGTTCCAGTAACATGGTACGGAAGACCTTTAGGATCATCGTTCCCTTCTCCATTCTCTCCTAAAGATATTGACCAATATCATATAAGCGGTGTTGTTAATTTTTTTATTAAGGACAACTCTGATCTAGAGCTATCAATCACTCAAAGTAAGCATGAAAATTTTCATAATCGACCAGATACCATCAATTCAAGAATGGAAAATGCAATCGCAGGCAAAGGAGGTTCAAACGGCAATCAAATGTGGAATATCTTTGACCCATTATCAAACCCATCAGATCTTATCCAATACATAAAGGGCTCAGAACAAAGTTTAAGAACTGGCAAATTAACATCTCTTGATGCCATCTTTAGAACTAAAATTAATAAAAATAATTTTGCGATTGGGATGCAGCTAAATGATGAGTCTCTTAATGTTAAATATAATGAATTAGCAAGATCTGAATTTGATCAATCAGGAAATCTGATCAAAGGTGCCGATCTTTTATTTCTAGGTGGTGGTAAAAATATTGCATCGAATAGGGACAAAAAAGCCATTTTTTTTGAAATAGAAAAGGTTTTTTCAGATCGTTTTGATCTTATCTTTGCCACCAGGTATGAAAAAGTAGAAAATGATTCTTCTTTTGATCCTAAATTATCACTTAATTTTAGACCCACTGATGAATTATTGTTAAGGGGTTCAGTGGGAACTTCATTCTCAACACCATCAATGGCTCAGTTATATAGTTCTGAAATTGCATTAGGTGGTGTAAGAGATGTCATCAATGGTGTTGAGCAATCTAGTTCACTTTTTGTAAGGGTTATCCAGGTTGGAAACTCAAATCTAAAACCAGCTACTTCGACTAATACAAATTTGGGTTTACTTTGGGATATTAGTGATAATGCTTCTCTATCAATAGATTTATGGAAAATAAATTATAAAGACCGACTTGAACTCGAAGATGCTCAAGCAAAAATTACTGAAAACCCTGATAACCCAGATATTCAAAGGAATGAATACGGGGATATAACAGCGGTTAGCACATCATTCTTCAATGAAGAGAAAACAAAAGTTAAAGGCTTAGATTTCAACTTAGATTATAAGAAAACACTAACCAACGGTGTTCTTTTGGATTTAGGGATCAATGCCACTCATCTCTTTAAGTTCCTAACACCAGAACATGAAGAAGAAGAGGAAGGTCATGAAGGGGAAGAGGAAGGAGGACATGAAGAACATATGGTTAATAGGGTCGGAAAATTTAATTATAATGCACATACGCACTCACTTCCTCGACTTAGATTAAACTCATTCTTTGGCTTAACCTATAATGAAATTCGTTATTCGATTAATGCTAGATATCTGGATGGCTATAAGAATCTAAGACCTTTACCTGCAGCCGCTATTTCTAGTGGTTATGAAAATAAAGTCGATTCTTCGTTGGTATTTGATATTGGAGCCAGTAAAACTCTTGAAATAAATAACAATGAACTAAAACTAGGACTACATTTAATGAATGCTTTTGATGAATCGGCACCACTGCTTTATGATTCACCAGACTTTAGCTTTGATACGAGGCTACATGACCCCCGAGGTCGACTCATCAACCTTTCCTTAGACTATAAATTTTAGCTTTATTTAAATATTGGCAGAACTTCTTTAGCAAAGATCTCTGTCTGATCAACCATAGCTTTTAAACGAAGATCTCTCGGTTCTGGGACAGGGGATCCTCCCAATAAATAAATATAATCCAAACCCATTTCTATCAGTTCACCCAATCGATCAATACACTTTTGAGGAGGACCAGCGATTGAAAACCATTCAATAAAATCATCATCAATCAGCTCAAGATGCTCCCCTTTTTCGCTAGAATGGTTTTTCATATCGTATTCAGTTTGTAGTTTTTCAGTAATTGGTTTTAACTGCTTAGGTAAATGTTCTGTTGGTGCTTGTTTCATGGCAGTAAAGTGAGCTACCATCCCTGCTAACATTCTTGCCAAAGAAATTGCTTTCTTTTCATCATAATCGCATATTAAATTTATATAAGCCCCAATCTTGATGCTCTCTCGAGACCTCCCTATTCTCTCAAGATGCTCTTCTGCTGTTTTAATGGCCCAACGAAGTCTTTCTTTAGCACTCCCTACTGCGAATGAGATTTGATCCGAAACTTCACAAGCCATAGCAATTGTCTTGGGTCCAGTGCATGCAATATCAATAGGCACTGGCTGAATAATCTTAGGGTCAATCCAACGAATCGGTGATTGCATTGTGCCCACATCGACTGCTTCACCATTAAAATAGGACTTCAGTCTTAATACATAGTCTCTCAATTCCTCAGTTGTTGCTTGCTTCTTGCCTATGTGGGCTGCCGAAGAATCACCCCGACCTATACCACAGATAACTCTTCCACCTGATTCTTCTTGTAGTGTAGCCATTGCTGAAGCTGTGACTGCTGCTTCACGAGTAACTGGATGTGTGACCCCTGTTCCTATTTTCAAAGTTTTAGTTTGGTTGGCCATTAATGACAGTTGACCATAAGGATCAGCAGAGAGGTTTTGGGTATCTGGACACAGTGCAGAGTTAAATCCCATTTGCTCAATACGTGCAGCCATTTCTGCAGAACATCTTGGAACTGGTTCCATGACAACACCAAACTCAGTCAATTTTTTTCTCCATTTTTATCTGTATGATCATTATATCTTAACTGCAACTGCTAGCTATTTTCTATAGCCAAAACCAAACAATCCATGCAAAATGAATTCAGTTTAAGGAATATTACATGGATGATTTACAAATTGAGATTGAAAATGTTTTTCGTGATGCGGAAAAGATTTGGGACTCACAACAATACGGCAACCTCAAAAACCTCTGGGATCAAGAAGATCCCTCTCCTTTTTATTTAGCTGAAGAACAATCGAACTGGAAGATCGGTTGGGAAGCATTAAAGAAATATTGGGAACCAATACCAGGCAAAAGGATGATAGAAGCAATCCGAATGAGATTCTATGATATTCAAGTTAAACGGTTATCTGACGATCTGGTTTTTGCTGCTGGGTGGATAAGGCACGATATGAAAATACGGGGTCCAATGAAGGCTTGGGGCGGGGATGCGAGAGTCTCTGCTGTCCTGAGAAAGAAAGAGGATGGTTGGAAATTTATTACTTATGCAGAAAGTCACAAAACACCCCTCATTTATATGAAAGAACTCTACCAGAAACAACCAAGAATCCCTGTCATCACACCAATTGTTGAGCGTTTCATGACACGTTTATATGAGAAAAATGTACACCCAGAGTTTTCAGAATTTCATAAACAAATAATGGAAAATGAAAAAACCTGACCATCAAGCTAGTCAAAGAGAAAAGCGTAATTCTAGCATTACAAAATTAACTGATCCTTTTGCACAAACAAAAGGTATAACAAACATTCCTAAACCACTCTTTCCTGGTCTAATTCCAACGCTGAATAAGAGAGGCTTCATGGAAGAAGATCTCAATGACATATCACGAAGATTTGTGGAAGAATCCAATGGACTGGATGGATTATCTCTAGACATGGGCTGTGCTTACGGAGTAGCTACACTGGCAGCACTGCAAAATGGATTGCACGTATTGGCAAGCGACATGGATCAAGCACACCTGGATATTCTTATCAAGGAAACTCCTAAAGAAGATCTACCCAGACTAAAAACTAAAAAAGGAACATTGCCAGAAATTAATTTTAAAGACGAAATGTTCACAACTATTCATTGTTCCCGAACTTTGCATTTTTTAATGCCTGATGATCTTAAAACGACCTTGACAAAAATGTATAGATGGCTCAGACCTAAGGGAAAGGTATATTTTGTTACCGATACTTGTTTTTCAGGTCCATGGCAAAAATTTCTACCAGAATTTAAAAAAAGAAAAGCAGCGGGTGAGCTATTCCCTGGACTTATAGAGGATGTCTTGCAATGTCTACCTATCCCAGAATTACCCTCAGGGATGACTCCTTACATGAATTGCCTGGATCCTGAAACGCTAGCCCGTGAATGTAGAGATGCTGGATTTAAAATTCTTGAATCAACCTTTCTAGGTTTTTCTCATAATGAGGACAAAGATGCTAAAGACCATGCCGGTGTCATTGCCATTAAAAATTAGATCTCCCTCAAATTGCTATATTCTTTGATAGTGTATGTTTCAAGACTTAATGCATGGAGTCTACCAGCAAGAAAATCAGCCAGAATAGAGTATATGTTTTGATGTCTTTCAACAGGATTTAAATTTATAAATTCATCAGAAACAATGATCATTTTTAGATGCAGTTTCCCCTCCACAGCAGCTTTATGTCCTTGATGTAAGTGACCTTGATCTTCAACTTCAAGTATTGATATATCCATACTTTGGTTGAGTGTCTTTTTAATTTTAATGATTTCCTTGTCCAACTTTACTCCCTCTAGAACCGCTATCATGATCTAAATAAAAGCAATTCCGTAATCGTTATATAGTATTTATATTAAAGTATTATATAGTCTCTAATTGCAATAAGTATGAGTGAAACACATATTGAAAAAACTCAGTTTTAAAAATTTTCAAATCGACATTGACAGCAAAGCTGCACAAAGAGAAATAGATCTTCTCAAAGAAGCCTTGTATGCAAATGAGGTTCTGATCTTAATTGATCACAAGATACCAAAAGAGATTATTGACAATGCTTATGAGCAATCTAAAATCTTTCACAGCTTGGATGATGATGATCCAAGAAAACAGTCGGCTCATTACCGAAACGCTCACTTTGGGAGAGGATGGTCGCCGTGTGGACAAGAACCAGCTTATTTAGCAAATACAAAAGCCACGTGTTCTGCCTTTGATTTATGTTATGAGATTACAGAGATTGATCATGAGCATGAAAATTATGGTCCCAACCTGTGGCCGCCAAAGATGCCTGAATTCAGGAAACATGTTTATAATTATTACCTAACATTTACAGCGCTAGAACAAACATTTGCAAGAGCCCTTGAACATGCACTTGATCTTGAAAAAGATTACATAACATCAAAAATGACCGAGCGATCCCCTTCAACGATGAGGTTAATTTACTATCCCTGTGTAGAAGATGAACCTGAAGCAAACCTTTATGGAATCAGCGCTCATACAGACTATGAAGTCTTTACACTGCTGACACAAACGAACTTAGGACTAGAAATTCAGAACCAGAAAGGCGAATGGCTTGGTGTTGACGTAGGTCCTTATGAGGTTGTCGTCAATATTGGAGATATGATTGAACGCATGACTAATGGAAAAATAAAAGCCAGCAATCACAGAGTCGTTCCTGTGCAGTGGATACGCTATTCTATTGCTCGGTTTTGTGCCATTGATGGAGACCACATTGTCAAACCCCTGTCTCAATTTGTTGATCCAGATATTGGACCTCTTTATGAGCCGATCACTCAACAAGATAATATCAAAAACGGATTGGCCCAAGCTACAGCAAATTCTGAGGCGATGAAACAGCAAGCAGTGAATTAGCAACTAATTAAGGGGTTTCTTTCTAAGAATTTAAAATATAGTTAATTTTGGAAAGGGCGTCACCCAAGCAATCTTTACAACCATACACAAGAAAATATAGATGGTTAAAAGTAAAGCTATATTCCCTCTAATTAAACCGCTGGCCATCCCATGTTTAGGGTCACCAGCATTCCTGTTTCTTCCATATCTAATAACATCTGGAGTAATACTTACGGCTCCCATAATCCAAAATGCTAAATAAGCATTCCATGCCCAAGCCGCATTATGAAGCCCTCCCCACGTTTCTATAAGCATGAGTCCCACAACTGGGATAATAATTGAGGTAGTCATGGTAATTGATAGAGCAAGTTTTCTTAAAAATGCTCTCGCCCAAACACCCACTTCAGTTGATTGATTAAAACGAATCTGCATAGCCCAAATATTAGAAAACAATGTGTGTCCAAAAAATAAAAATGCCGCCATCTCATGGACCACAAGCAAAAATAAGTAATTGATTCCAAAATCACTTATCCTTAATCCCAGTAAAGGTAAAGCAGTAACAATGGTTATGGAAGCATAGATGAAATACCAAAAGAATCTATTAGGATCCTCATATTCATTATCTATTTTTATACTATTTTCCATTAAAATCTTACTGTTGGAGGCATATTGGCAGTTGACCAAACCTCGAAAGGTACAATTTTACTAGCATATGGATCTGAGAATAGCTGATCAATTAGCCAGCGCTTTCGCATTTCCTCTTGGGCCAAGAGATCTTCATTGGTGAATCTATCATTCATCCTTCTTTCAACCAGTTGCAAATAAGCATCCACAAATTCCGTGAACATCCCTTTAATAAATTGATAGCTTTTCTCACCACTTTCCCTAAAGACAGGTGGACCGTAAAAACTCACACCAGAACAGGAAGGTTTCCTGCGCCAATACTCGATGGTGTCCTCAGTTCCTTTGCAAACTAATCTCCGGTATAAGGATGGGTTTGCACCATTCTTTGCAAAATAATTATCGGTAACCTGTCTTAAAAATTCCAGATCCTCAGGAATTCTTGTTCCTGGCATCATGTCAAGCCATCCACCAGTAGCCACAGAATTGTCCTCAAAGAATTGTAAAACAATAGTTGCATGTAACATTCCCACTAAAGGTGTTTTTGGATGAATGTCTATAGAATAGAATCGACCCCAAACTAGATCTTTATTCCCCCTTCCTGGGGCAGTCAATTTACCCTCTGATAGCATTCTTCCTATCTTCTCTACCACATCTCCTCTCATAACTTTGACATTAAAATCAGAATATTCAGTAATCCAATCAAAGTTTTCATCGGTAATTGATTGTTTATTGATTGTTTCTACCCAAGAAAAATATTGGTCATCGGATGCCTTCATAAAAGACATCAAATCCTCAGCAATTATTCTGTTATCAGGTGTCAATGCATCCAATCGTTCTGCTTGGTCAGAGTAATCAGCCTGCAAAGAAAAAAATCCTTGCATTAAAAAAACGAAAGCAAGTGATAAAAATAGTCTAGTTTTCATTTACCTCTTCTCAATCATTCATCCAATCGTATTAATTTTTATTATATTCTAAATCAAAATTACAGCTTGCTTTTAAAACTTAGTTTAAATCAATGGCAAATTGTTTCAGATACTTGATGTCAATGTATTCAAGTGCCCCTTGATGAGTGGCAGACAATAAAACTTTTGGAGCGGCTCCAGCTTCCAAAGCTTCTTGCCATCTTGGCGCACAGAGACACCATTGGTCTCCAGGGTTTAAACCTGAAAATCCCATTGCAGGCATAGGTGTGGATAAATCATTACCAACCGAGGCAGAGAATAATAGAAATTCTTTTGTAACAATTATACAAACTGTATGACTGCCAAAGTCCTCATCAGAGGTGTCACAGCATCCATTTCTAAAAAAACCTGTCATCGGAGAGTTGCTACATTCTCTGAGAGGCTCTCCAAAAACATTAATTGATTCTTTCATAAAAATTTACAATGAATTAATAAAGATTAGAACTAGTATTACAAAAAAAACCATTGCTGTAACAGCAGAGACCTTCCAGTATTTTCTTGTATTTCGATTCATCTATTCAAGCTGGTGGGCCGTGAAGGATTCGAACCTTCGACCAACTGGTTAAAAGCCAGCTGCTCTACCGACTGAGCTAACGGCCCGGTAAAAGTATGAAATGCGGTTGAATAATACCTCAAGGCAAATAAATAAAAAACTCATTTAACAGTCGAATTTCTTTTAACGTATTCAATAGTATCTTCAATTTGCAAGTCTTTAAAAGCCTTAATCCTGAGCCTACACGAATCACAAATTCCACAAGATCTTCCATCTTCATCGGTTTGATAACAAGAAACTGTTTTTGAAAAATCAACACCTTTACTTCTTCCCAAAGAAATAATCTCAGTCTTTGTGAGATCTATCAATGGTGTTTTTAAATGGATTTTATGTCCCTCTACAGTTTTTTTAGTGGCCAGGTCAAATAAGTCTTGAAGAGCAACTATATATTCAGGCCTGCAATCAGGATAGCCTGAGTAATCAATTGCATTGATTCCAGAGTAAATTAGCTCCGCTTCTATAGTTTCGCTCCATGCTAAGGCTAGGGAGAAAAAAATAGTATTTCTTGCTGGAACATAAGTGATAGGTATACCAGTGGATTCCTCTACAGGAATTGGTAAATTTTGATCAGTTAATGCTGAACCACCAAAAGCACTTAAATCAATAGTAATAATTTTATGTTCGATAACACCTAAATCATCAGCAATTACTTTAGCTGCGGTCAATTCATACTTGTGTCTCTGGCCGTAATCAATACTCAAAGCATAACAATCGCAACCATCTGTTTTTGCCACAGCCAATGCTGTTGCAGAATCCATTCCCCCTGACAATAAAACAACAGCTTTGGTCATAATGTTATTTTCCTGGTTGATTATTCCATAAAATCTTATGTATCTGCATTTGGAATCTTGCTGGAATATGGTCCTCTAAAATCCATTCTGCAAGCTGTCTTGGCTCTAATGTCCCTGAACATGGAGATAAGAGAATCTGACATTTCTCATTGATATGATACTGATCAATGATATCTCTAGACCAAAGATAGTCCTCCCTACTGCAAATGACTATTTTTAATTCATCTGATGCTTTTAATAACTCTATATTTTTCCAGAGATTATTAGCTACTTCACCGGAATCAGGGGACTTAATATCCATAATTATTTTTACTCTCTCGTCAATGCCTGCAACACTAATTGAACCTCCAGTTTCAAGACTGACCTCAAACCCCAAATCAGCCAGTTCTTTAAGAAGATGTTTTGTATTATCATTTTGAGCTAAAGGTTCTCCGCCTGTAATACACACATCTTTAAACCCAAGTTCTTTTACCTTTTGAATAACGGCTACTAGTTGCATCAATTCACCCCCATTGAATGCATAACTAGTATCACAATAGTGGCATCTTAGTGGGCATCCCGTAAGTCTAATAAAGACAGTTGGCAATCCAACTTTTGATGTTTCTCCCTGAATAGAAGAAAAGATTTCAGTGATTCTTAAGCTATTTTTTTTAAGCATCTACTATTCTGTAACGCTAACAATCATTTTAAGTTTTTGGACTGCTAACCGAGAAACGGAACTATCAGGGTACTGGTTGACAACACTCTTTAAAAGCTGTCTTGATTTCTCAACTTCACCCAATTCAAAATAGCAAAAACCTTTTTTTAGTAATGCCTCTGGAATTTTCCCAGAGTTAGGAAATTTAGTAAGAACCTCCTCAAACTCCTTCAAAGCTTGTGTAAAAAACCTTTGCGCATAGTATGTTTCACCTAACCAATATTTTGCATCGTCAACAAAATCGCTATCTTGATACAAACGAATAAACTCAATGAAAGAATCTCTTGCGGTTTCATAATTTTCATCTTTAAGTAATTCGAAAGCCAATTGATATTCTTCCCTTCCTAAGTCATTTTTACTTTGGTTAAGTACCATGACTTTAGTATCTGATTCATTATCTGTTTGGAGATCTTTTACTAACTGGAATAGAATTTGTTCTAATTGGTTTATTCTAGAAGCTAACTCGTTGAATTTTTCCTCATTTTGTTTCTCTAAATTTTCAATATCCTTCAGACTAGAATTAATTTCTATTTCAATTTCTTCAATGGTTTTTTTTTGGTCTATATTGTTACTGGAATTCATTATTGAAGACAAGATACCCTCCTCACTCATTGCACAACCACTGAGCACCACAACACCTAAAACTAGTAATAATAGTTTTTTGTTTAAACCTAGCACCTCGATAAAACTCCTAATTATATTGTTTAATAACTTTGAATAAACTAAAGACAAATATTATTAGTAGTAGAATTGGCGACCAACCTACCAAGAATGGCTCAAAATTATAAACCACGGCACTCTCAGTTAATGTTCGTTGCAGTAAAAAGTAGAACAAACCAATCATTACTCCTAACATAATTCTAAAGCCAATGCCTTTCTTCCTTAAGAACCCCAATGAAAAAGGCAGAGCAAGTAAACACATAATTGGAATAGCTAGTAAAGACGCTATTCTTGAGTGAAAAACCATACGATATGGTGAAGAATCTAAATCATTACTATCTAGATAGTTAATAAATCTATAAAGCTCAACAATATTGAGATCCTCGGATTTAACAATAGTCAGATTCACAAGATCTCTATTGAGTTTTGTTTTTTCTATTTTATAGCGTGAATAATCATCAGTAATCCCATCACTGTCGAAAACAGTTTCACTTAAATTACTCAAAATCCATTGATTGTAATCATCAATACCAGCTGATGATGCTCTAGAAATTTTTGATAATTTATTATGTCCTGCTAATTGATAAATGCTTACATTCCCAAAACTTTTGTTTTCTTTCAGTAAGTTAATATGGATAATTTTATCTCCTTCTCTCAGCCAAATACCTCCAGTATCACCAAGTCTTGAATATTGATATTTATTGATCGTTCGATATTGATCCGCATATCGCTCCATTTTTGGAGAAATATACTCTCCTATACTGGCGGTAAAAAAACACAACACTATCCCTGAAAAAAATACAGATATACCCATTCGTTGAAAAGAAACTCCTGATGTAAGTAGAACCAAGAGCTCGCTATTCTTTGACATATCACCAAGAGCCAAAAGACTTCCAATAAGGATAATAATTGGCATTAATTGGAAAATTGCACTGGGTAGTTTTAATAATGAATACTGGATTGCTTGATTAAGTCCATAACTACCGATTCCAATATCATCGGCTTGGGCTATAAATTCTAAAAACCCTAGAAGAGCTAAAAAAATAAACAACACAACTAAGACACTCTGTAGAATATTTTTAAGAATATATAAATCGAACAGTTTCATTTTCTTGTCAGTCTTTAAATAAGACGCGCTGAAATACTCTATTACTACTTAGCAACATTATGACACTTACCAAAAGTGCTATTAAATGTACCCACCACAATCCATATACTTCCTGGATAATCCCTTGTTCCAACCAAACCTTTGCTGCCCCTAAACAATTTACATAGATCATGTAGACCAAAACACCTATAACTAATCCCCCAAATCGCCCCTGCCTTGGGGAGCTTTTACTTAAAGGTATAGATAGTATTACCAAAATAACCAACGCAATGGCTGGAGAGATTCTCCATTGAATCTCAGCCAAACTCTCCGATGTATTTTTCTCTATTAAACTAGTGAAACTTTCTAAAGATAAATCAATTTTGTCTGTGTTACTCTCCGGATTCAATAATGGCAATCGATGTTCGGAGAATTCTAAGATTCTAAATTCCAAATCTCCAGGCACTCCTTCGTAGAGATATCCATTGTAAAAAACCAGAGCAACCCCACCGTTATCTGGATTATCAATAATTTCTGCAGTTTTAGAAACGACTACATGGACACCGTTTCTTAGCTCTTGTTGAGCAAAAACATTTGATAATTGGTTATTTTCTAAACGTTTTTCAGAATAAAGAACAGCACCATTTCTCAATGTGACAAATTGACCCGGCTGTAGAGATTCTATCCCTAGATTTAACATAGCAGCCTGATTTGATTCATTCATATTTTTCCTTGCCTCTGGTGCTACAAAGATAGCAATAACGCCTACCGTGATTGCTAAAAAAATGGTTGGGATCCATAAAGGGCGATAAAGTGACATCGGACTGATCCCAGAGGCCATCATGGCAGCCATTTCACTTTCTTTATACAAACGACCAAAAACTAATAAAATAGCCAAAAAAGTACTCAGAGGCATTAACACTGTTAAATATTCCACCGTTGAGAAAAAAAGTAACTCTGATATAACACTCCCAGTGTAGTTTCCAGCAGATGCAGCACCTAATATTTTTGCAAATTGGTTGATAACTAAGATAGCTAGCAAGATGAGTGTGACAGCTAACCAAGATTGGGCAACTTCCTTAATAAGATATTGATTAATTACCTTTCTCATACATCAAATATTTTTATTAATCTAAAAGGAGTTCACACTGAGGTTTTAAATATTATTGTTATTTACACTACACATAAGATAAAAAGAATACTAGATTGATTCAATTTTCAATACAATACTCCAGCAGGTTATTATTATAATGACGATGAATATTAAATATTAATTTATAGAGGAAGTGATGAGATTCACAATTAAGACTGCAAAAATAACAGAAACAAAATCAGACTGTTTGGTAATTCCTATTTTCAAAAAGGGGAATTTAATAAAAGCATCCCAATCCATAGATACTGCAAACAACGGCATAATTTCAGATTTTCTGAAAAATGGTGATATAAGCGGCAAATTAGGTCAATGTCGAATGTTACCTGTACAAGGAAAACCTTATAAGAGAATTTTATTGGTCGGTTGCGGTGAATACGAGAAATACTCAGAAAAACCATACAAAAAAGCATTGGCATCTGCCCTGAAAAAATTATCTTCAACTTCACATAAATCAGCAACAAATTTTCTTTCTGTCGTTAAAACTAGTAAAAAAACTGATTATCGTGCTACCCGCATAATGGCAGAAATTTGGCATGATATCACCTATGAATACACAGCAACACATTCAAAAAAGACCAAAAAAATCGCATTGAATAAACTTTCACTTGGCACCAATGGGAGAAAAATAAATCCTGAAATGAAGAAAGGATTTAAACATGGAGATGTCGTTGGTAAGGCTAAACAGAAAGTTAGACATCTGGCAGATTTACCCGCAAATATATGTACTCCCTCTTACTTAGTAAAAGAAGCAAGAAAAATATCATCCAAACATTCATCGGTGTCTTTAACAGTCATCAATGAAAAAGAAATGAAACGGCTAAAAATGGGAGCCTTATTGTCAGTCACTGCTGGATCTGTGGAGCCTGCCAAATTAATAGTACTCAAATACAGTGGCGGGAAATCATCTCAACAACCCATTGTAATCGTCGGTAAAGGTATTACAT
>Ga0208132_1000030_pt1 | contig 56923 bp, 53 predicted proteins | sample ETNtaG_16_FD_185785 | JGI IMG/M metagenome (GOLD analysis project Ga0208132, IMG submission 185785) | Marine microbial and viral communities from oxygen minimum zone, Eastern Pacific Ocean - ETNP201406SV199 (SPAdes) (version 2) | ecosystem: Environmental > Aquatic > Marine > Oceanic ... | reverse complement strand
AAAAGATCATTTATACCGCCAGTAGAAGCACTGCCAACTTCAATTTCTTGTATTAGAGTAAAACCATCCCCCGCTGTTTGAGCGAAGATAATGGAATGGGTTAATGCTATTAAATAAAAAGCAAAATTTATGTATTGAATTTTTTGTGCAATATTGGGGATAATAACAGCGGATTTGTTTGAAAGACTGTTTATGTGACCATAAAAGTATATACATTAGTATAAATAAAATCAACAACTTCTAATTATTTATAATTTAGGCTTTTAACAAACTGTCACTAATAACCCATTCACTCACTGTCATCTTTCGGAACAACCTTGAATACTTTTTCTCCCGGTTTAGCCATGCGATATTTTTCCCGGGCTAATTCTTCGATGTATTCATAGTCTGTTTCCAGGCGCGTTTTTTTAGCTTCCAACCGTTTTTTCTCTTCCCGCAACTCGGCAATGGAATTCTGGATTTCAGTTTTTTCCTGTTGCAGGCGGTATAATTGGTAAACACCATGATCGCCAAAAAAGAAAATAATGAGTAATACAATCGCTCCAAGAACCAATACAATACGCATCAGTCTCTTTTGTAATTCATGAGTTTGGTTTGGTCGTTTTTTCTTGCGCCTGCGCTGCATGGAAGAATAACGCCGCATTATTTACCAAGCACTTCGATCCCCGGGAATTTGGCAGCGCTGCCCAGAGTTTCTTCAATACGCAAAAGCTGGTTGTATTTACAGATGCGGTCTGTCCGCGAAGCAGAACCTGTTTTAATTTGCCCGGCACACATCGCTACGGCGAAATCAGCAATAATGGTGTCTTCTGTTTCACCCGAACGGTGGCTGATAATTGTACCATAATTATTGGCCTTGGCTAAAGCTATGGCATCTATTGTTTCACTAACTGTGCCAATCTGGTTCAGCTTGATCAAAATTGCATTCATGGTTTTTTCATCAATAGCCCGTTGTAGGCGGGTAATATTGGTTACGGTCAAATCGTCGCCGACTATTTGAATCTCACCACTCAGTCTTGCATTCATTGCTACCCAGCCGTCCCAGTCGTTTTCCGCCAGGCCGTCTTCAATGGACACAATGGGATATTTATCAACCAGCGCTGAATAATAATCCACCATTTTTTCAGCTGTTAGCGTGCGCCCTTCAGATTCTAAATGATACACGCCATCCTTGAATAATTCACTGGCGGCCACATCCAAGGCAAGAAAAACCTGTTTTCCAATTTCATATCCAGCATTGTTAGTTGCTTCAAGAATAATTTCAATCGCTTCTTCATTACTGTTAAGATCCGGGGCAAAACCGCCTTCGTCGCCTACAGCAGTGTTTAATCCTTTTCCTTTTAAAACAGATTTCAAGTGGTGGAATATTTCAGTACCCATTTGCAGTGCTTCAGAAAATGATGAGGCGCCAATAGGGAACACCATAAACTCCTGGATATCTACACTGTTGTCTGCATGGCTACCGCCATTTAGAATATTCATCATGGGAATCGGTAGCGTGGCAGTATCGTTGCCGCCCAGGGATTGAAACAACGGCAGTTGGTGATGATCCGCGGCCGCCCTTGCTGTGGCCATGGAAACACCGAGAATCGCGTTGGCCCCCATGTTGGACTTATTTTCAGTCCCGTCCAATTCGATCATCAAATGATCTATATGCCGCTGATCCAGCGCATCATTGCCGCTCATGGCTGGTCCAATAACATCATTTACGTTATTGACAGCTTGCTGTGTACCTTTGCCTAAATATCGTTTTCCGCCATCGCGCAATTCAACCGCTTCATGTTCCCCGGTGGAAGCACCGGAAGGCACAGCGGCCCTGCCGAAACTGCCGTCGTTTAAATGAACGTCAACTTCTACAGTTGGATTACCACGGGAATCAAGTATTTCCCGGGCCTGTATGTGTGTTATGTGTGTATCTGACATGAAACTCCCATAAATCAAGTAAACAAATTAGAGAGTCGATTTTAGCGGTGCAAACGCAAAACATTCAGGAATTGTTTATGGAAACATCTCCCCCTAATTTTTCGTTTCATTTTGTTACATGATTACTGTAAAACGATATATAAACAATGCTAAAGACTGGGATGCCTTTGTTTCCTCGGCAAATAACGGCACCATTTTCCATACGCGCCGGTTTTTGAGCTATCACCCGGAAGACCGCTTCTCTGATCATAGCCTTGAGTTCTATAAAAAAGAGAAATTGGTAAGTATACTGCCTGCTGCTGAAGTAAAAAGCGGGGATACATTCCAACTGGTGTCCCATCCCGGCGCATCCATGGGCTCGTTTGTTGTACCGGAAGATCTGTCCTTTGCCGATTCCCTGGAAATAGTTGCACAGCTTACGGAATATGCCAAGGCAAATAAATTTGACAATATTCGCCTCACACAGCCACCCACGATCTACAGCAGGCGTTCATCTAACTATATCGATTTCGCATTACAGCGTAATGGTTTTCAATACACCAAGCGGGAAGTATCCAGTGTTCTCTTTTTGGAAAAGACCATTGAATCGACACTGGCAAAATTTAAACAAACGCATAGAACGGCAGTCCGTAAGGCAGAACGTTCCGGGGTGGTGGTAAAACAATCTGGTGATTATAAGGCATTTTATGAAATTCTTTCCAAAAACTTGAGTATACGCCATGGTGTAAAACCGACTCATACGCTGAATGAATTACTGCATCTGAAAGATTTATTTCCGGATAAGGTCAACCTGTTCGGCGCCTATCTTGAGGATAAAATGGTTGCCGGTGTTGTGAATTTTATTGCCAGTGAAAATGTAGTCTTGGCCTTTTACATCAGCCATGACGAAGATTACCAGGAAGCGCGCCCCATCAATTTATTGTTTTACAAGATCTTTGCATGGGCCATTGATCACCATTATTCTATTTTTGACTTCGGCATTTTTACGGTAAATGAAGAGCCCAATATGGGATTAGCCCGCTTTAAGGAAAATTTTGGCGCCAGCGGCCAATTCAGGGACACCCTTGAGCTGCAGCTTTAACTTACGTGTTTGATCAAATCAAAAAACTGTCCGGCCAAACGGCAATATACGGTACAGGCCATATCCTTGCCCGGTTGGTCACCTTTTTACTTTTACCCCTGTACACAAATATATTTACCGCTGAAGAGTATGGTGTAATCTCGTTAGCTTATGTATTCATGGGCTTTATGGGGGTTGTGCTCCACTATGGATTGGACGTTGCCCTGATGAAACAGTATGTGCAAACCAAAAGTGAGGAAAGAACCGCGTTTTTTTCCAGCGCTTATGTTTCCCTTGTGCTGACATCATTATTATTTGCGATTGTTGTTTCCTTGAATCAAAATGCGCTGGCACCCATTATACTGGACAGCGACTACCCGCGTTTAATTGTATTAATTGCCTGGATTTTGTTCTGTGATGTATTGTGGTCCGTGCCCCAACTCATCTTAAGGGCTGAAGAAAAACCAACAAAATATATTGCCTTAAGCTTAATCAATGTAATCGCCACTATGGCACTGAACCTGGTTTTTGTGCTTGTGCTGAAAATGGGTATTGAAGGCGTATTGTTAAGCAACCTCATTGTTTCTGGCAGCTTGTTGATCATATCCCTGCCCATTGTTTTAAAGCGATTCAGTGTAAAGCATGTGTCGGGAAAGTATTGGCGGAGGTTGATGACATTTGGGTTCCCTTTTCTGCCAGCGGGTATTTTTTCCATGCTGATGGAAATAGCGGACCGATATTTATTGAAATGGCTGACCAACATGGAAACTGTGGGTTTATACAGCGCCGGTTATAAGATCGGCATGCTGATGATGCTGGCGGTCATGGGTTTCAATATGGGCTGGCAGCCATTTTTTTTAAAAGCCGGAGCGGATCAGAAAATTGTATTTGCGAGGATAACAACCTATGTATTGGCCATATTAGGATTTTTATGGCTCCTGCTTTATATATGGGTTGAAGATATTGTACGAATCAATATTGGTGGAATTTCATTCTATGGAGAAGCATTTTGGGCTTCCACGGCTATTGTTCCTGTGATTGCCCTGGGTTACTGGTTTCATGGGGTATATATTTTGCAGGTACCTGGAATGTATTTGCAGGAGAAATCAAAAAACCTCATGGCGGTGAGAGCCATGGGTGCTTTCACCAACATTGTGCTAAACTTTATTTTAATTCCTGAATACGGTGCCATGGGCGCCGCCTGGGCAACCTGTGCATCGTTTGCAGCCATGGCTTTTTTGATATTTTTTATGAACCTGCAGTCGTTTCCCATGGATTACGAGTGGGGCAGGATAATTCGTGTAATCATGTCCATCATGTTCGTGTTTGCCATGAGTTATACAATGATAGATACCTGGGTAAATAAGTTGATTTTATCAATAGCTTTTCCAGTCATTTTGTATTTCACCGGTTTTATGACTGTCGGTGAGCAGCGGCGATTGCAACGGTATTTTAAATGATTGTTGTGGCTACTTCAGGGCATAAGCCTGACGATGAACGCGTATACCATCGCGAAATAAAATCACTGCTGAATGCTGGTTATAACATTTTATACTGCACCCGCTGGGATGGGGATATGGATTTATCTGAAGAACACTTGAGGCATATCAATGTATCCCGCAGCGCTACACCCATAAAAAATTATATTCAAATAATACAAGATGAAGTTTCCATGGCAGCCCCAGCAGATATACTCCATATACATGAGTTTGACCTGTTGCCTTTGGCCAAGCAAATGAAAAAGAAACTGGGTATAAAAGTCATTTATGATGTGCATGATACGTTAAGAGCAATGTGGGCTACATTTTCCTCTAAAAAGGGGATCATGAAAAAAGCGATCAACAAAGCACTGTCATTTTTTGAAACATCCCACATCATGTATGTGGATGAGGTTATTTTGGCCAATAGAGTTATTGGTCAGAACTATTATGAGGAGAAAGGGCTGTCCACAACGGTAGTCGAGAATTTTCCTCGTAAAGATCGCTTGTCTGACACTAAACAACTTGCTGGTACGCCCCTCATTTTATACCAGGGACAAATAAGTGCAGACCGGGGGATCACATTGTTGGTGGATGCCTTCGCAATTGTTAAAAAGGAATTCCCTGATGTTAAGCTACGCATAATAGGTACTTTCAGGCACCCAAGGTTTAAAAAGGAACTTATTGATAAAATCAACTTGTCTGATTTTAATGCAGCAATTGAACTCCATCCTGAGGTGCACCATGACGAAATCTGGAAACATATGCAGGCAGCCCATATAGGCGTTATCCCTTCATTTGCTACCCCCAGAGTAAGTGTTGATACTCCTACAAAAATGTTTGAGTATATGGCCTCTGGCTGTGCAGTAGTAGCTACGGATGTTCCGCCTGTACGCCATTTTTTGGATGGAGCAGGCGTGTTGGTTAACCCAAATGATGTTAAAGCGCTGGCGGAAGGAATCATTTCCATTTTGAGTAATAGGCCTATGTTCTATGAATTAACCACCGAGAGCCAAAAGAGAATTCAGGAACAGTTCAACTGGGAAGCGATCAAGGACAAATTCCTTGCTGTATATGAAAAGAAAGCTGAATGAAAATTCTGTATATAGCCCCGGAAAACACAGTGGGAACATTGAATTTGTGGAAACAGGCTCACGAGGCCAGAGGGAATGAATGCACGTTCGTTACCCTATATCATACAAAACACGATTATGATCCTGGTATTTGCCTCAATTTACCTTTGGTAAAGGCCAGCCCCTGGTATATGCAGGGCCGCCACCGATATTACCAAATGGCCCGGGGTGGATCTGGCGATTACCAGGAAAAAGAAGGCTGCCCTCCCGTATGGGAACCCAATTCATTTTTGGAAAAGAAATACTTCCAGTTTCGCGACTGGCTGTGGAGTTCCAAGATTGAGCCGGCAATTGAAAAATACGATTTATTAAACTATGACATTATACACTTGGACTGGGGATTGGAATTTTACCGTGACGGCCGGTTTGTGCAAAAATTAGCGGAAGCAGGGAAACCCATAATGTGTACATACAATGGACAGGACCTCAGAACCAGGGGTGTGATACCAGCCATTGACGCTGCCAGTAGTTTAAACCTAACCAGCGAGTTGGATTTATTGAAAAAACACCCCGATATAAAATATTTGTTCCTGCCCTTCGATACAAAACAGCATCAGCCTGATTATACTATGAGTGAAACCATTCGCATTTGCCACAGCCCTACCGACAGGTATTATAAGGGCAGTGAAACGATTATCCCCATCTGCGAGGATTTAGCCAAGAGAAATAACGTAGAATTTGTGCTCATTGAAAACCTGCCCAATACCGAAGCGCAAAGGATTAAACAATCATGTGATATTTTAATTGACCAGGTGCACAACCGCGGCGGCTGGGGCTATGGCATGAATTCTGTGGAAGCTTTGTCAATGAGTTTATGCTGTGTGACGGAATTGGTAGATGAGTATGTTGATTTTATCCCTGACCATCCCTTTGTAAATATAAATGGGAATAATCTAAAAGAAACGCTGGAGGACTTGATTGTTAACCCTGATAAAATTAAGGAGCATAAAAAAACAGGACGGGAGTGGGTGATTGCAAACCATGATATGCATAATACAGCCAATGTATTATACGAATATTATAAGGAACGGGGTATAGCTTGAGCTGGTCACCGACTGTTGATATTGTCGTGCCCTGTTATAATGTGGACCATATTGTGGAACAATGTGTAAATAGTTTACTCGAACAGTCCTATAGTGAAAATACAATTAATATTTATCTGGTCAATGATGGTTCCACTGATACAACCGGGGAAATACTGGATTCCTTTGCCCACCATAAACAGGTTCATATTATCCTCCTTGAATCAAACAGTGGTCTTTCTACTGCGCGAAATGCAGGGATAAAAGCAGGAAGCGGAGAAGTCATATTTTTTTTAGATAGTGATATGGTTGTAAAACAAAATTGGATTACCGTTCATTTAAACACTTTAGAAGGAACTGGTGTAATAGGTATTGTAGGTGATTTACTTTTGCCGGAAGGTCAAACACCCAATGCTCTTGATCACTATTTATATAATCCCCGCAGGGGCGGCCGGCGTTTTGGAGAAGGTGTTCCTATTGGGTTCTCATATTTTTTATTCAATAATACATCCCTGAAGCGATCCGTGTTTGATGTGGTTGAACTTTTTGACGAAAATATTACTTCCTACGGGGGTGAAGACACCGAATTAGCTATTCGAATTTGGGAAACATATCCAGACGGCTTGCGTTTTTCGTTTTCTGCCGGGTGTGAGCACCACCACCACCGAGGACTAACAGATTTTTGTAATTCGATGTACAACTATGGGAAATCAAATCTCCCGTCGTTATTGGTGCAATTTCCCCAGTATGAAAAAGAGTTGGCAGGACAGTGGATAAAATCAATAAAAGGATATTTATTGTTTAATCCTGTTCTACGCTGGTTTATCTATAAAACACACCATTTTTGTAATTGTTATTGGTTGTCAAGATACCAAGTCATTGACGCCGTTATCCGTGGTGCAAGGTCGGTTTCTCGTCGATAGAATAGGGATTTTAATCGATTTCTTATTGATGAATAAAAATGTTGACAAATATCGAATTGTGCTTAAATTCAAACGATTTGAAGATATTTAACTCAAATCTTAAGATAGAACACATGCCAAAACGGGGGCGAAGTGCCTCCGTTTTTACTAATAAACAAACCAAGGAGGAACATCATGGCTGATGTGAGTTCAACTGTCAATAGCGTCGTCGCTGGAATCGTAAGTCTTGTTAAAGGCTTAATTGTATTCTTTGTGTTTGCTAACATTCTATACTCAACAGGATTTGATCCTGTAGGTGGTGTAGTCGATCTGGTAAATACATTCTTGGATGGCGGATTGGCCGGTCTGTTAGCACTGTTATTTCTCGTATCAATGGCATAATTAACAGGATGACAAAAAACAGGGTTCCTTTTGAAACACAGGAACCCTGTATCCTGTTAACGTCATCATAGGAGGAAATATGAGTGCTTTCGACAGCGTAAATGAATGGATAGCCAAAATAACCGACCTGCTGAAAACGCTGGTGGTCCTCGGTATCGTCATCGGAATTCTATTTGATGATCCATTTGGCGTGATTGCTGGAGTTGGTAGACTAATGGGACAATTTGGTGATGCGGGTCTTGCTGGCCTGTTGGCACTGATTTTTCTCGTTGCTATGTACCCCAAGAAGTAATACACAACAAATATCCATTTAAATTACTGCGCCCCGCTTGCCGGGGCGTAGTTGTTTATGCATTATCTGCGTATATTGCATTCCACTAACAATCTGTATCCCCTTAAATGATTAAAAACAGATTCATTATTTTCCCGCAAATTCTGTTTTTATGTTTGTTTTCTTTTTGTTCGGATACTTCACTATTCCAACAGCGCTACAAAACAAGGGTAGTTCTCACCAGTCAAATCGGCCGGCCATTAATTACCCGTACCTATGACTTGGCTGTTAATGAATTGAAAAAAGAAGAACATTTTTACAGTAATGGCATAAAAAAACATGAATGCCTGTATGCTAACCATACGTTGCAAACAGGTTCACCTGTTTTATGGTGGTATAATAATGGACAGATACAATCCAGGACCATCTTTTCAGAAAATGACCAAATAGTCAGTATTGACATCTGGTATAATAATGGTGTTAAACAATTTTCATTTTACGGCAATGTGTTCACTTGGTGGAATGAAAAAGGCCATAAGGAAACGGTCGGGACCTTGGATGATTTCACATGTAAACTTCCTATCATTACCACAAGGGGCCGTATAGCGGGACAGCGCATTGCAACAGGTCTGGAAAATAGAACCTGGCAGGAAGAATGGGTTTTATTTGACGGTAATAACCACAGGGAATTTTCTGGATTAGTACAATGTACATTGACCTCCAGACAAAATGTCCATCGTGAAGCTATCCCAGGATGGATCAATGAAAAAACGGGGAAACGCTATAAAATTGAAAATCAGCTTCAAGACATTTTAAATAATCATACCAGAGGGTTTTATTTTGTTATAATTGATAAAATGGGTAAAAATAATATACCGGAGGAGGACAATAATTCCGAAAAAGTGTCTGAATTATTGCGGGGCAAAGAAAAAACAACTTTTAAAGCACGTCAATATCAACGGATGTATGAATTAATTTTGAATGCTGATGGTACATTTATCCATTCATGGGATAAAGGCCGCTTGGATAAAAGTGATTTAGAGTCAGGTTATGCAACTGGTCATTTTGCCGTTAATTCGATGGGAACAAAAGCAAAACTCTATTACAAACAGGGACTCCATTCCGGTGAAGCCCATGAACTGGAAATTGTAAGCCATCGGGAAATAAAATATTCATTTCGTGGAACATCATATTTCTTAAGGTGATCTATAGTGATTGTAAGATTTTATCTACACTGTTTTGATATTTCATATTTTTCTCAATAATGGAGTAGCGGAAAATCAAAAAAACTGTGATAAAAATATCATTCATCCATGTGTATGTATTGTGTTTAAGTACGTATTTATCTGCTGCATTTGAACACTATCCCGCTGACCCGGCTGCGGTGGGGTCAGGACTTATAACTATCAATATACAGGCGAATGCTATTGGTATATTTGCAGACCCGGCCAGTGTAACGTCATTTCAAAATAGACACGTTGGTGTTTCCTCAGGTAAGCGTTTTGGATTAAGCTTGCTGAAGCATCAGAGCGCCGCACTAGCATTCCCTGTTAAAAATGGGTATGCGGCTTTTGGCGCAAGTATTTTTGGGGATGAACATTATAGTGAAAAAATGTGGTGTTTAATCATGGGCAGACAGTTTTCAGATAGATTGAGCATTGGTATGGGATTAATGTATTATGATTTACAAATTAAGAATTATGGCCAGGCCGGCAGCTGGGGTATCAATGTCGGCTGGAATATGAAATTGGATGATACTTTGTATTGGCGAGGCTATTGGAGAAATATTAATGGTCCTACGATTGGTTCAGCACGGGAATCGCTGCCCCAAGTTCTTGTTTCTGCCTTGACGTATACCCCGATTCCGCAGGCAAATGTTATAGTGGAATGGGAACAGGATACCATTTATGACAGCAGAGTGAAGTTCGGCGGGCAATTCAATCTTTTACCCTGGGTTACTATTCATACTGGTCATGCTATATCACCCGGGCAAACGACAGCAGGAATAGAAATAAACTATAAACAAATAATAATCAATTATGCGTTATCAACACATAGTCATTTGGATTTGTCTCACTGGTTGGGGCTGGGGTTTTCTTTCCGCTGAAAAAATTCATTCAGTTGATGAATGGATAGATGTATTGGGCTATGATGCCGAAACATCTGTTTCTGAAGAAGACCTTATCAGTGCCCAGCAGATTATTGCAACTCCTGTTACCTTTAACGCCGCCAGAAGTATTTTAACTTCTATATCAATTTTATCCCTTACTGATATTGAAATAATCAATAGTTCAAAAAATATTCATGTTTTAAAAACAAACCGTGATTTATCTCCAGCAGCGGAATACCTGGTTCAAAGTATTCAAACAGTTGACCAGCTGCCGATATCTCTATCTGTAAGAGAAAGGATATCGTTTAATAATGGTGTACGTCATTATTGGCGCGCCCAGGGAAGAAGTCGTAGCTATCATTTTGGAATATTACTGGAAAAAGATCCTTGGGAAAAGAATATAGCAGACCACAACAGTATATATGTGCAGTGGAATTCAGAAAATGTGCAGATGATTACGGGGGATCACCAGTTGATTGGCGGGTATGGTCTTATATCCTGGCGTACAGTTGCAGCCCATAAAGGATTTGAAACAATTAATACTTTGCCGCGCCATGGGAAAGGCATAACAGGATACCGCTCGAGTAATGAATATTGGTGTACACGGGGTATCGGGGGAGAGTGGAAAACCGATTATGGACAGGTTTCGTTTTCATTGGGCAGGACATATCGGGATGGAACCTTGGAAAATGGTGCTGTAAAATTAGATATTACGGGTCAGCATATAACAGCCAGTGACTTACATCAACAGAATCAATTGCTGGAAAATGCTGCAACTGTAATGTGGAGTAGGGATTTACAATTTGGTCGATTAGGTCTATTAGTGAATACACAAAATATTGAAGATCCTTCAAAGAAACAGGTTAATGCTGCATCAGCTTCTATGTTTGGATCGAAACAGTGGAATAACTGGCATATTTTTGGTGAAAGTGCATTTATAAAACATACAACCCCGGCTCTTTTTAGTGGCGCATTATTCAAAAGTAAAGCACTTAAATACCTGGTCTCATGGCGTTATTATCCAACTGATTACAGAACGTATCGTACACAATCATTTTCTGAATGGACAAGTAGCGCTGCCGGGGAAACAGGAATTTTTCAAAATGTACAGGTCAAATATGGTAAAAATAAACTTTCGATTTATAGTGATCTGGCAGAAAAAATAGAGGAAAATAATCCGGTAGTATATAACAATCTAAAAAGTGAAACGGGAATACGCTGGCGTTGGCAAAGTAAAAAACACCATTTTCTGGTTCAATACAAGAAAAGTAATCAATCTGAAGAAAACCAAACCTTTTATCCTGATATAACTGCTTACGATAGTTATAAGATTACCACGAAGGGGCTTTATAAATATAAGCCAACCAGGAAACTGGATTTGCGCTGGCAAATTAATTCTACACTTTATAATGATAACCAGAAGGGCCTTGGCTTTGAAACGCGTATGAATTGGCAGACACCTTCGCTTATTATTACTGGAAATTGGATTGCTGCAAAAATTGATGATTTCAACAGTCGAGTATACTTTTGGGAATTGAATCTTCCCGGGGAAATGAATAGTGTAGCCATTTCAGAGGATAAACAACTGGTAGGAGTCAAGATACAAATAAAAAGTAAAAAGAATTACCAAATGTACATGCGCTGGCGGGCTGTCTGGAATAACTTGAGTTTTATCGGAACACCAGAACAAAGAAGTGCGTTAGCACTCCAAATAATTTTCTAGAGCAACATTGCCAGGGTTAACTTCCTTATAATAATTTTGCCCTTATGTTTAAGTGTTATAAAACAATATTATTTTCATTCTTGACCTGTACACACCTGTCAGCCGCTATTCTTGTGGTAAACAGTGTGGATCAGAAAGAAAACGAATTGCAGGTATTGGATAATGCAAAAGCATCCTACGTATCAACAACCGATCTTTCGAAGGTACTCACTTCACGGCTGCCGTATATGAATAAAGAACGCATGAAAATGGTTCTTTATTTTTCCGACACACGTATAAAAATTTCCAGCAATTCAAGTTACGTCCTTGTAGATGAAGTAGTGTATCATATGCCTGTCCCCGCTAAGGATAACGGGGTGGATATTTTTTTGCCGACTGTACCAATATTTAATATTTTAAAACAAACTGTTTTACCCGGGATTACCTATGACGCCATTAAGCAACGGTTAGATATAGATGTAGTCGAATTCAATATTACTAATCTTGGTATTGAACAAAAAGCAAACGGCACCATTTTGTCTATCTATACACGTGAACGATTTTATGATGGGCATATCAGCTCATTTGAGCATGACAATGGTTGGTTTTATTTGACTGTTCAAGACGGAATAGTAGACACCACCCGTATCAATAAGGCCGAAACCCGAGGCGTGATAGCTAAAGTAACAGCTAACCAGTTCGCTGAATCTGCTCAAATTTCCTTCCGCCTGAGGTCAGAAATCATCGGCCATGAAGTATTTCAAAGTCCGGACCCTAATGCTATTGTCGTTACCCTCCGTACCCCATTTGATAAAAGCGCAGAACGCATTCGGGCATTGCGTGATCGCTGGCAATTGGACACGGTAGTACTGGATGCAGGACACGGGGGTAAAGATGGGGGTACGGTTGGCAAAAGTGGGGCGAAGGAAAAAAATATTGTTTTGGATATTACTAAACGTCTGGGCCTGCTTTTAGAGAAAAAAACAAATATTAACGTGGTGTATACAAGGGAGGAAGATGTTTTTATTCCATTGTGGAAACGTACACAGAAGGCCAATGAGAGCAATGGTAAAATATTTGTCAGCATCCATGCCAATAGCAATCCAAACCGAACAGCGCGCGGGTTCGAAACATATTTATTGAATCAAGGTAAATCAGATGATGCAATTGAATTGGCATCCAGGGAAAATGCAGTAATTAAACTGGAAGAACACAGCGGCAACAAATATAAGGATTTGACCGGCGAAAACCTGATCATGGCTACTATGGCCCAATCTATGTTTATGAAAGAAAGCGAAGAATTGGCGGCATTAATCCAGAGTGAACTGGGGAATCGCTTGGACTCCAGAAACCGTGGTGTAAAGCAAGCAGGATTTGTAGTCTTGATTGGAGCCAGTATGCCAAATGTGTTGATTGAAACAGGTTTCCTGTCCAATCCTTCAGATGAAAAACGCTTAAAGCAAGCTGCGTACCGCCAGCAGATCGCGGAAGGAATTTTCAGCGCCATTGTAAAGTTTCGCTCCGTAAGAGAAGAATTACTGGCCGAAGGTTAATGGCTGATTCAAGACCAATTGGTGTTTTTGATTCCGGTTTGGGCGGTCTGACTGTTGTTAAAGCATTGCGTTCTACCTTACCCCATGAATCCATAGTCTATTTTGGGGATACCGCCCGGGTTCCATATGGTAATAAGAGTAAGGAACTGGTCAGTGAATTTTCCATGGAAATCGTCGATTTTTTGATAAAATACGATGTGAAGATGATTGTAGTGGCCTGTAATACTGTTTCAGCGCAGGTTTTAGATGAATTGCATGAACATAGTACCGTACCTGTAATTGGAGTCATTCACGCGGGAGCTGAGGAAGCTGTTAAAGCAACTAATAATAATCATATTGGCATTATTGGAACCATGGCAACCATATCTTCCAAAGCCTATGAAAAAGCATTAAGTAATCTAGATAAAAAAATCCAAACAAGCTCTCAAGCCTGTCCCTTACTGGTTCCTCTGGCTGAAGAAGGTTGGCTGGAAGGCGACGTAGCTGAAACAGTTGTACAGCATTATGTTAAACCATTAAATGCAAATGGTATTGATACACTCATACTGGGTTGCACTCATTATCCCCTGTTAAAAGATGTTATTTCCCGTCAGGTTAATAAAGGCACAACGTTGATTGATTCTGCAGATGCTGTAGCGGGAGCTGTTAAAAAAAGACTATCAGCAGCTGGGCAAATGAATGATGCTTCTGCAAAAAGTTTGTTAACTTGTTTTATAACAGATATACCCCTGCATTTTGAAAGGGTCGGCCAGCGATTTTTAGGGGCCCCTATGGACCATGTCCAGACTGTACATGACATCTGATTTTCAGCAATTATTACAGAAGTTATACAATTTACAGCGACTGGGTATAAAAACAGGCCTGGAACATACTTGCGAATTATTGGAGGTGTGTGATAATCCCCAGAAAAAAATAAAATTCATTCATTTGGCTGGGACCAATGGCAAAGGTTCTACAGCTGCATTTATATCATCAATATTGCGGTCTATAGGTTTAAAGGTGGGCTTGTATACATCCCCGCATTTGGTAAGTTTCAATGAACGAATCCGGGTGGATGGTATTCCTATTACTAACAACAAGATTGTTGAGTTTATGGAATTGTTTTCCGCAGATATTCAGCGTATTGAGAATACCTTTTTTGAAACAACGTCTGCCATAGCTTTCTGGCATTTTGCCAGGGAAGAAGTTGATATTGCTGTCGTAGAAACAGGCCTGGGCGGCAGGCTGGATTCTACTAATGTTATTACACCTGAAATTGCCGTTATTACACCAATTAGTTTAGATCATCGTGAACTGCTGGGGAATGATCTTGTAACAATTGCCAAAGAAAAAGCAGGTATCATAAAAGAAAATGTACCTGTTATTTGTAATCACCAGGAAAATATGGTTAAAAATGTATTGCTGGAAAAGGCGGCGGAAATGAATACAAAAATCTCTTTCGTTAAACCACCCACTGATTGTACTGTAACTATGGAAGGAACATTTTTTCATTATAAAGATACCAATTATCAATTAACACTGATTGGTGAACACCAGGCTCTAAATGCAGCTTTGGCAGTGGCGGCAGTTCAAGAATTAGAAAAAGGTATTTTTGATATTAAAATTAAAAGAGGTCTACAAAATACCACGTGGCCTGGACGGTTCCAGGTATTATCAAAAACACCGCCAGTTATTTATGATGTAGCACATAATGAACAAGGTATCCGATCTGTTTTAAAAACGTTTAACCAGTTGTTTAAACAAAAACCACTAGGTTTAATTGTCCTTAAGGAAGATAAAGAACTGGAATTAATTGCCACTGCCCTGCGAGGGCAATTTGAAACATTGTTTGTTATGGATGATACCAATGGCTTATTAATGAAATCAAAAACATTGGCTGCACACTTGAACAAATTGGGAATTTCTGCAGAACCTGTAAAAAACCTTCGGGATTTTACTGACCATTTACAGAGCGACTATGCAGGCCTTGTATTCGGCTCTCATTACATTGCGGAAGCTGTTTTTGAGTATTTTCAATTTTCCTTTGACACAGCGGTGATTTAGAGTAATTTCAACCATCAAAGGCACCTGCTCCCGCAGGAGCATCACTCTTTAGACAGTATTTAATAACTCAACTTTAATGCATAGTATAATATTGGAGTTTTTTATATATGGATGTTAATCAATTACAATCCTTAAACATAAAAGAGTTGGCAAAAATGGCCCAGGACTTGGAGGTCCAGGGTTATTCCGGTTTGAATAAACAGGAATTGATTGTCAACATACTGGAAACACAGAATGAAAAAGAAGGTGTATTACACGCTAAAGGAGTACTGGAAGTTTTAAATGAAGGCTACGGATTTCTGCGCAGTCCCGATTTTAACTATTTACCAGGCCCCGATGATATATATGTGAGTCCCTCTCAGATCAAACGATTTGGCCTCAGGACAGGTCATTCCATTTATGGCCAGATACGGAAGCCAAAAGACAAGGAGCGGTTTTATGCACTGTTAAAAATGGAAACAGTGAATGATAAAAGCCCTGACCATGTCAAACAGGCGATTCTTTTTGATAACCTTACGCCCCTATATCCTGAAGAAAAATTCAACCTTGAATCAGATCCAAAAGATTTGTCTACTCGAATAATGGATATTGTTTCTCCTATTGGTAAAGGACAACGCGGGTTGATTGTTGCCCAACCAAAAACAGGTAAAACAATCTTACTGCAAAAAATTGCTAATTCAATTTTGAAAAATCATTCAAAAATAAAATTAATCATTTTACTTATTGATGAACGACCTGAAGAAGTAACAGATATGAAACGTAATGTGAACGCTGAAGTGGTTAGCTCAACATTTGATGAACCGCCTGAACGCCACGTTGCCGTAGCTGATATGGTTCTTCAAAAAGCACGACGCATGGTGGAATATGGTGATGATGTCGTTATTCTGCTGGACAGCTTAACACGCCTGGGGCGGGCACATAATGCAGTTATTCCACATAGTGGTAAAATTCTTTCCGGCGGAGTGGACTCCAATGCGTTGAAGAAACCAAAACAATTTTTTGGTGCAGCTCGCAATACTGAGGAAAGCGGTAGTCTTACCATTGTTTCTACGGCTCTCATTGACACAGGCAGTCGAATGGATGAAGTTATTTTCGAAGAGTTTAAGGGAACTGGAAATATGGAACTGGTGTTGGATCGTCGTTTAAGCGATCGCAGGATTTATCCATCTTTTGATATTGTACGTTCCGGGACAAGAAAAGAAGAATTATTATTGGACAAAAAAACCTTGGCCCGCATGTGGATCCTGCGGAAACTGCTGAATGAAATGAATGTAATTGAGGCCATGGAGTTTATGCATGAGCGCATGAAACGCACCAAGTCCAATGAAGAATTTATGGAAACAATGAGCCAGTAAGCTTAATTTCTACTGAAAGGTGTAGCACTTTTCAATATAACTAACTTATGAGGTGCACATATGGAATATATTAGTTCTTCTATACGAACAGTTATTGCCCGTGTAATTACAGATAAACCTGTAAGAAAAACACCCTATCAGGTTAAAGGTGTTTTTATGCGTCAGTATCCTGATCTGGAGATTGTACCAATGATGGATGGTACATATAGGGATCGGTTTTTATATCCCCGCGTTCAAATTAAGATACTAAATGAGCAAGTCTATATGATTGGAATACACGAAGGTGTTGATCCAATCGTTGAATTGGCTGATCGCCTGGATATTTTGGATTTTGGAAACATAACATTCCAAGTATTTGATACAGATGTAAATATTAAAGATGACCAGTTCAGGGCAGTTGACCGTTTGGTTCGTTATCGTTTGCTTACACCGTGGGTCGCCCTGAACCAGACAACCGGAAGCCGCTACCGGTTTTTAAATAATATGGAACGCATCGCGTTTTTAAACCGGTTGCTGGGGCAAAATATTGTCTTTTTGGCACGAGAAATGGGAATAAAACTTCAAAACAAAGTTTTTACAAAAGTAAATTTGACTTCCATGTTTCCAAAACCGGTAGACGAACGGAACTGGGGCGCTTTTTCTGGGGAATTCAGAACCAACTTTCTCTTACCGAATTACTTGGGGATAGGTAACGGAATTACCCGTGGTTATGGCGCTGTATACGGCATGTTCAACCCGCAATCATTTCAATTTGATGAAGCCAGCCTGAAAGAAGCCAGTCAGAACGGCATTCAGCCTGAAAGTGATGCGCTGGCTATGTCAGATCTTGAAGGCGTAACGGTTGATGAAGTACCAAAACCAAAACGGCATAAGGCTAAAAAACGCAAACCTAAAAAAAGTACTAAAAAAGTACTGTCTGAAGAATTTGACATTGAAGAGGAAGAAATACCTAAAAAGTCAAAACCCAAAAAAGTCGAAAAAGAACCCGCAGAACCCGCAGAACCCGCAGAACCTGAAGATGACAAATTCAATAGTCCAGAGTTCCACAAAAAGCAGCACAAACTCTAAGTGACGCCCCAAACTGTAAAATTAGCATCCCGTGTTGCACGGGTTAAGCCATCATTTACCCTAGAAATGGCCTCCAAGGCTGCGGAAATGAGGTCCCAGGGAATCGATGTAATCAATTTCAGTGTTGGCGAACCTGATTTCAATACTCCAGACCATATCATTGCTGCCGGAAAAGCTGCCATGGATGAGGGTTTTACAAAATATACTGCCGGTCCGGGGATGATTGAACTGCGTCAAGCCATATGTGAAAAATTAAAACGGGAAAATGGTTTGGATTATAAACCAACTGAAATCCTTGTTTCCAATGGTGAAAAGCAAAGTTTATACAATGTTTGCCAAGTGTTGTTTGATAAAGGCGATGAAGTTGTTGTGTTTTCCCCATATTGGGTATCATTCCCTGAATTTGTACGCCTTGCAGATGCAGAACCCATTTTAGTAGATACACTACCGGACAAGCAGTTTGAAGCAGATTTTATTGATCTTGAAAAAAAGATAACACCTGCTATAAAAGGAGTGATTGTTAATTCACCATCAAATCCAACCGGGGGCCTTTGGAGCGCAGACGCTCTTATTCGACTACTTAAACTTGCAGCACGAAATGATTGGACCGTGATATCTGATGAATGTTATGAACGCCTTGTGTTTGATGGCGAATTTATCAGCACCGAAAAACTAAACCGTGACCAAAATATCGGGGCAAGAGTAATCACGTGTTTAAGTCTATCCAAAACATATGCCATGACAGGCTGGCGCATTGGGTATGCTGCTGGAAACGAAAAAATTATTAAAGCTATGAGTAAAATTCAGGGTCAAGCAACATCCTGCGCTAATTCCATTGGACAACGAGCCGGGATAGTAGCATTGACGGGAGATCAGCAACCAGTAGAAGATATGCGTTTGCAGTTTATGGAACGCAGGGATTTGATGGTAAAATTGTTAAATGATATACCAGGTGTTTCCTGTGCTGTTCCCGGGGGCGCTTTTTATACATTCCCGAATTTTTCAAATTACATAGGTAAAAAAGCCAATGGAAAAGTTATTCAGGATTCTTTCGACCTGAGTGATTATATATTAAATTCGAAGGCTGTAGTCACGGTGCCTGGAGATGGTTTTGGCGCACCGGGACATATAAGATTTTCGTGTGCCACAGATATGGAAACGATTAAGCGCGGTATTTCGAAGGTGGCAAGCGCTTTAGAAAAATTGATATAATAAGGAGTTTTATCATGAAACAGGGAATACATCCCGATTATAAACTTGGCAATGTACATTGTGCTTGCGGACATACATTTGAGGTATTCAGTACGTTGGGCGATCAAAGGATAGAAATCTGTTCTGTTTGTCACCCGTTTTTTTCCGGAAAGCAGAAGCTGGTAGACACAGCCGGACGTATTGAAAAATTCAAGGCAAAATACGCCAAATCAGCCCAGTAACTATACAAAAAAACATAATGGCTCCGGGAAAAGGTACATCCTTTTTGGAGCCATTTTTTTATCTATGAAACATTTACTTCTAACTATAATGAAACCATCGATCCTTGTTGGTGGCCAAGCAGTCATCGAAGGCGTTATGATGCGTGTTCCGGGAGCCTACGCAACGGCTGTTCGTGACCCTGAAGGCAACGTTCATGTGGACAAACACGATTTTACATCCCGGGTGGAAACATCGTGGTCTTGGAGAAAACCAATACTGCGAGGCATGATGGCCTTGTTTGAATCCATGAAAATGGGCATGAAAACGCTGCAGTGGTCAGCGGACATTGCCATGCCAGAAGAAACCGCAAAGCAACCGGGAAAATTGGCCAATTTCCTTTCCATGGTGTTTGCTATTATATTAGCCGTTGGCATGTTTGTGGTGGCACCCTTGGGATTGACAACATGGTTGCTGGATATTGAACGCGAAGCAGTTGCGTTTAACATGATTTCAGGATTATTCCGCATTTCCTTTTTTATCCTGTATTTACTGGCCATTTCCATGATGAAAGACGTTAAACGCCTGTTTCGATTCCATGGAGCGGAGCACCGTGTTGTTTTCAACTTTGAATCTGGAAAAGATGTCAATGTTGACAATGCGCAATCTTTTTCAACTTATCACCCCCGCTGTGGCACCAGTTTCCTGTTTATTGTATTAATATCCGCAATAATCGTTTTTGCGCTTATCGATACCGTTATCATAGCTGTTTTTGGCGAAATTACTATTTTATATCGTATTGCTTTTCATTTGCCGTTGATGCCATTGGTCGCCGGTCTTTCATATGAGGTAATTAAAATTACAGCCCGTAAGGAAAATGTACTTTTCTTCCGTGCCTTGCGTGCCCCCGGTTTATGGCTGCAGCGCATAACGACCCAACCTCCTGAAAATGATATGGTGGCTGTAGCTATTACAGCATTACAACATGCCTTCGGGGAGAAATATGATGAAATGGTAGGCAGGGAATACATAGCAGAGGCCATTGGATGAAGGATAAAATCGAGTCAGTTATAGCCCGTCAAAATGAACTGGCAAATTTATTGGCTGATCCTGCTGTAATGAATGACCAGGACAGGTTAAAAACCACCGCCCGGGAACACAGTCAATTAAGGCCAATTGTTCTTAAGGGCCAGGAATATCTCGAAGTAGTCGAGCAAATTGCGGATGATGAAGCAATCCTCGCAGGTGATGATGCTGATTTAAAGGAAATCGCTCAGGAAGAATTATCCAGGCTTAAGAAACAAAAGGAAGACTTGGAAGATGAGTTAAAAATTATGCTTCTTCCCAAAGACCCTAATGATGATAAAAACACAATTGTTGAGATCAGGGCCGGTACTGGCGGCGAAGAAGCTGCTTTATTCGCGGCGGATTTATTCAGGTTATATACCCGTTTTGCTGAACGCAATAACTGGCAGCGTGAAATTTTGGAAATGAATGATACTGGAATTGGCGGTTATAAGGAAGTTATATTTTCAATTACGGGTAAAGGCGCATATGGCCTGATGAAATATGAAAGCGGTGTTCACCGGGTACAGCGTGTTCCAAAAACAGAGGCCGGAGGCCGGGTGCATACTTCTGCGTCAACGGTGGCTGTGCTTCCTGAAGCAGAAGAAGCTGAAATTGACATTAATGAAGGTGATCTGAAAATTGATACTTTCCGGGCCAGCGGAGCCGGAGGCCAGCATGTCAACAAGACGGAATCAGCTATTCGAATAACACATTTACCCTCCGGTTTGGTTGTTTCCTGCCAAGATGAAAAATCCCAGCATCAGAATAGAATTTTAGCAATGAAAGTACTGCGTTCCAGGTTGCTGGCTCAAGAGCAGGAAAGACTGGCTAAAGCACGAGCCGACGCCCGTAAGTCCATGGTCTCCACTGGTGATCGGTCAGCAAAGATTCGTACATACAATTTCCCCCAGGGACGGATTACGGACCACCGTATAAACTACACTGCCTATAACCTTGAGAATGTAATGGATGGAGATATTGCTGAATTAATTGAACAGTTGAAGTTGGCGGAACAGCAGGAACAACTGGCTGGCGATTAAATGACCAGTACACCCCAAAACGGCCAAATTAATCACTGGCTGAACTGGTCAGCGGCAGAACTTGCCCTTACATTGGAGGAAAATAATAAAGAGGCTGAATGGCTTTTATCATCACTTTTGAATTGCTCAAAATCAGAATTATATCTCCAGGAAGGAGAGTTGTCTTTACTGCAATGTACACAGTTTCAAAATTGGATCAATAAGCGTTTAGCGGGCGAACCGGCGCAATATATTGCCGGTTGGACGGAATTTTACGGTCGGCGGTTTAATGTTAATCCCGCGGTGCTCATCCCAAGACCGGAAACGGAGCGCCTGGTAGATGTAGCCATTCATACTCTCCAGGAATTAGCCCAACCTCAAATTGTAGATATTGGCACTGGTTCAGGCTGTATTGCAATTTCTATAGCGGATGAAATACCAGCGGCAAAGGTATTGGGCTTGGATATTTTCCCAAACGCGTTATCCGTGGCGGAGGAGAATGCAGCGATAAATAATATATCCAACGTGGAGTTTTTACAGTCAGACTTCCTGCAGTTTTTCCCTCCTGAACCTATATACGACGGCTTGCTCATGAACCCGCCGTATATTCCAAATAATGAGATGGATACGTTGACCAAGGAAGTCTTTGATTTTGAACCTGCTCTGGCATTGACGGATGAGAAAGATGGTTTAACGTTTTATAAACATTTATCTGCAACAGCCAAAAAATGGGTAAAGCCCGGCGGCTGGCTAATATTAGAAGTTGGGCTTGGAGGGCATCCTCAAAAGGCAGCTGACTGTTTTCTATCCAGTGATTTTACTAATATTGAATTGATTCCAGACTTTAATACGAATGACCGTATTTTGAAAATCCAGATTGTATGAGTCCAATCTGGCCTCACATAAAACTCTTGCGCCCTATAAATTTGTTTACATCAGCATTTGCTATGGTCGTCTGCGCCAGCATTTTAAATGGGCTCGATGATACAAACACACTATTGATGACTGTCTTAATTGTCGTTTGTTACAATGCTGCTGCCAATGCCTATAATGATGTTGTAGATTATAAAACGGATGTGATCAACCGACCCAAACGTCCACTGGTAACAGGACATGTAAAAATAAACACTGCACTAACTATAGCAGTTATTTTATTTGTTATAGGCAGTGGATTAACATTTGGGTTGAATGGAACAGCTCAATTCATAGCCGTTGGTTTGGCTCTCCCCACCATGATTATTTACAGCAGGTATCTTAAAAGCTCACCCTTAATAGGTAATGCAGTTGTCGCTTTTATTTTAGGATTATCATTCATTTTTTCAGGAGCGGCATTTGGCCAAATAGACACAATGATCATTCCTGCCTGTCTGGCCTTCGGCCTTACCTTTGTCCGGGAGCTGGTGAAAGATATGGCTGACATTGAAGGCGATTTGCAATCCGGGTTAAATACATTCCCTGTGCAAGCCGGGTTAGGCAAGTCTGCTAAAGTTGCTGTCTCGGCAGCATTTATAATTGGTGTGGGCGCTGTCATTCCTTTTCTAAAAAGTTATTATGGCTGGCCTTATTTGCTTATACTTGTTTTAGGAGTGGAAATACCTTTGGCAATGATTGTACTTTCATTTCTGAAAGAACCTGCTGTTGCGCAGGCAAAACGGTTTTCCGAGGTATTAAAATTCAGTACAATTGCAGGATTAATGGCTTTTTTTGTAGATAATTATGTCAGCTGAATTCGTCCATTTACACAACCATTCCGATTACAGTCTGTTGGACGGCGCCCAGACCGTCCAGACACTGGTGAATACCATTGATGATTTGAAAATGGATTCCGTGGCCCTGACCGAACACGGTAACATGTTCAGTGTAGTGCCTTATTATAAATCAGCAAAAAAAGCTGGCGTAAAGCCCATTATCGGTTGTGAGATCTATGTTGCCCACGGCAGCCGTTTTGACAAGAAACCACGAGCTGAAGGCGGCTGGGGGAATAATCACCTGATTTTATTGGTCCAGAATTATACCGGTTACCGCAACTTAATGAAATTGGTTACAATCGGCTATTTAGAAGGATTTTATTACCGCCCCCGCATTGATAAAGAATTGTTAAAAGAATACAGTGAAGGTCTCATTTGTTCTTCCGGCTGTTTAAAGGGCGAAGTTTCAGAAAAGTTATTGAATGGTGATTGGGCGGGAGCCAAAGAAACAGCATTGGAATATGCGGAAATATTTCCCGGGAATTACTACTTGGAGATCCAGAACCACGGTATTGAGGAAGAAAAACACAATGTAGAACTCATGACAAAACTGGCCAAGGAACTAGATCTGCCCCTGGTTGCAACCAATGATACCCATTATGCCAAGCACGAGCACTGGGAAGCACACGATATCCATATTTGTCTTGGAACAGGTAAGGAAAGGAATGACCCTAACCGCCTGCGTTATGCCACACCGGAGTTTTATTTCAAAACACAGGATGATATGTACAAGCTGTTCAAGGATTATCCCGATGCCTTGGAGAATACCCGTAAAATCGCCGACAGCATCGAACTTGAATTGCCCATGGGAGACTATCATTTACCCACATTTCCCATTCCGCAAGACGCGCCTTCACAAAATCCGGATCAATATTTGCGTCATATTTGCGAAACAGGTGTAAGCAGTTTATATGGCGGGATTACCTCCGAATTACAGGAACGCCTGAACCACGAACTGGATGTGATTCAAAAAATGGGATTTGCCGGTTATTTTTTAATTACCATGGATTTTGTAAAATATGCAAAAGATAACGATATCCCTGTTGGACCCGGCCGCGGTTCGGCTGCGGGCAGCCTAGTGTCTTATGCCTTGGACATAACAACCATAGATCCTATGAAGCATGATCTCCTGTTTGAGCGCTTTTTAAACCCGGAACGGATCAGTCTCCCGGATATTGATATTGACTTTTGTATTGAGCGCCGGGGTGAAGTTATCAATTATATCAAACAGCAATACGGTGATAATTCAGTTACGCAGATCATTACTTTTGGGAAAATGAAAGCACGCCAGGCCGTGCGTGATGTGGGCCGCGTACTTGGTTTTTCCTTTGGCGATGTCGATAAGGTTGCCAAAATGATTCCCGTTGGGCCGTTTGTTACATTACAGCAGGCATTGAAACAAAATCCTGATTTGCGTGAAGCTGCTGATGGAAAATATAAGGAATTGATCGAGCATGCACTGACTCTGGAAGGAATGAACCGTCATGCCTCCACCCATGCTGCCGGCGTTGTCGTTACTCCCGGGGACCTGACGGATTATACGCCCCTTTTCAAATCCAATACCGGTGATATCACCAGCCAGTATGACATGAAAGGCCTGGAAGAGCTGGGCCTGTTAAAAATGGATTTTCTTGGATTGCGCAATTTGACGGTTATTGATCATACCCTGAAACTATTGGAGGAACATGGTGATAAAATCGACATAGCCAAAATTGATATGCAGGATCCCAAGGTATACAAACTCTTTGCCAAGGGTATGACAATTGGCGTATTTCAGTTTGAGTCTTCTGGTATGCGGGAATTTTTGAAAAAACTAAAACCCACCCAGATTGAAGATCTCATTGCCATGAACGCCCTTTACCGCCCGGGGCCCATGGAAAATATCGATAATTTCATTAAGCGTAAACACGGCAAGAAAAAGATCACCTATATCCACCCGGCCCTGGAGCATATCCTGGAAGAAACATACGGCATTATCGTTTACCAGGAACAGGTCATGCAGATCGCCCACGAGATCGCCCAGTTCAGCCTTGCTGAAGCGGACATTATGCGCCGCGCCATGGGCAAGAAGATCAAAAAACTCATGGATGAAATGAAAGTGAAATTCATTGAGGGCTCAGTTACCAACGACATCGGCCGCAGAACGGCTGAAGATATTTATGCTTTGATTGAAAAATTTGCTAAATACGGATTTAACAAAAGCCACTCCACTGCCTATGCTTATGTTGCCTACCAGACAGCTTGGCTGAAGACCCATTACCCTGCTGAATTCATGGCTGCGAATTTGACCAGCGAAATGTCCAATATTGACCGCGTGGTGATCCTGATAAATGAATGCCAAAAACTGAAAATCACCGTTGATGCTCCCGATGTGAATGTATCCGCTATTCATTTTCGACCGGTAGATAAAAAAACCATTTCATTTGGATTAAACGCTATTAAGAATGTGGGTGCTAAAGCCCTAGAGCATATACTGGAAGCGCGTGAAAAAGAGGGGCCTTTTAAATCAATCTTCGATTTTACAGCTGCAGTTGATCTGCGTGCTGTGAATCGCAAGGTTTTGGAAAGCCTGATCATGGCCGGTACCATGGATGGCTTGGAAGGTACGCGGGCGGAGAAATTCGCAACGATTGATATTGCCTTAAAATACGGCCAGCAGATCCAGGAAAATAAACACCGTAACCAGGAAGACCTTTTCAGCCAGGCAAGCAACGGCCAGACCGCTATGGTGCCGGAGCTGAAAAGTGCCGACAGCTGGCCGGATAGTGTGGCTCTGCCGAAAGAAAAAGAAGTTCTGGGACTCTACCTCACGGGGCACCCATTGCTGAAATACGCTGAAGACCTGGAAGAATTCAGCAATTTTGATTTCACAGAAAATGTTGAGGAATTAAAACTTGAGACTGTCCGTATTGGCGGATCAGTTCAGGAATTTAAACTCCATTTTGACCGCAAGAATAACCAGATGGCTTTCTTCAAGCTGGAATGCCTCGGCGGTCAGGCAGAAATTCTCGCTTTCAGTTCTGTGTTTGATAAATATAAAAATTTACTAGACAATGATGAGATCGTTTTCGTAAACGGCCGCCCCACTGACACTTCAGACTTTAGTGACCTGAAGATCATTGCCGATGAAATTGTAGCCTTGGATAGCGCCCGGGATTATTACGCCAAGCATGTAAATATCAAATTCGAACCCGATGAAATGAGCCCTGATGATGTGGATGCTGTCTATGCATTGTCACAAAAACACCACGGCAGTTGCGGGTTAATGTTTCATATTGCTGGTAACGAAGGCCGGGATCAGCGCATTTTTGCCCATAATATCCGTGTTTCATCCGGCCGGGAATTCATCAAAAAACTCCGGGATGTTTACGGTAAGGAAAACGTTTGGGTCTCTAATTGATTGCTGTTTTACAGCGGGTCACTTCCGGGAAGGTGACCATTGACGATACCATCGTTGGTGAAATTAGTCATGGACTTGTTATACTACTGGGCGTTATGGGAGATGATGAACAAGGTGACAATGATTTCCTGGTTAATAAGATCACCGACCTGCGTATCTTCAATGATGAAAATGGCAAAATGAACGTATCCATTAAAGATGTGAATGGATCTGCTCTTGTTGTAAGCCAATTTACATTGTGCGCGGATACGCGCAAAGGTAGACGACCAAGTTTTATCCATGCAGCTCCGACTGAAAAGGGAAATGCATTATATGAAGATTTCAAGAAAAAACTGGAAGCTCAAGGCGTTCCGGTTCAAGCGGGAGAATTTGGCGCTATGATGAAAGTCAGTATAGAAAATGACGGGCCGGTAACAATCGTTCTCGACAGCAGGGATTGAAATATACTGATTCAGTTCAACGTATCGTCGTAATTTTCCATATATCGAGTTAAAAAGAATGGATCGTAAAATAAGAATATTAATGGCCAAACCCGGACTGGACGGCCATGATCGCGGTATCAAGGTATTGGCTGCGGCTTATCGTGATGCCGGGATGGAGGTGATCTATCTTGGCCTACGCCAGACACCGGAAATGATCGTCTCTGCCGCCCTGCAGGAAGATGCCGATGTGATAGCGCTCTCCAGCCTGAATAATGCCCATATGACCATTTTTACAAAAGTAATGGAATTGATGAAGGATAAAGGCCTGGACGATGTTCTATTGACCGGTGGAGGTATTATCCCGGAAAAAGATATGGCTGCTTTGGGCAGCATTGGGGTTGGAAAATTATTCGGACCCGGCACGCCGGTCCAGGATACCATCGATTATATAACAGATTGGGTGCAAACCAACCGCCGCTAAATATGGACCTTGCCAGCCGTACAGCCATGGAACTCCATTTTGCTGATAATTTTGAAACACGCCTATTTCCTGTTTTGGCGGATCATTATTTAAAAGACGGGGACTTGGAACGGGCCAAAAAAGTGTGCAAGATAGGACTCGAATATCATCCTGAAAATGCAGACGGGCTGTATATTTTAGGCCAAGCGAACCGAAATAATGGTGATCTGCAGAAAGCAGAGCAATCCTTTAAGTCTGTATTGCAGAACGGAACGGTGCATTTACTGGCCGCTACGGGCCTGGCTGAAATTCAATCCGAACTGGATCGGTCAAATGCATCTTTGCTGAAAACATGGCAGCAGGTATTGAAATGGGATCCGGGCAACAAGTCAGCGCGGGAATGGGTGGACAATCATACAGCTAAAGAACCTCCGCGGAAGATAAAAAAGAAAAGCACCAAGAAAGCATCCCCGCAGAAAAATAATGAACGTTTTGAAATCAGCTCGAGGTTGGCCACGTTTACAATGGTGGCTGTTTTGCGCAATCAGGGCTTGTACCATCAGGCGTTGGCTGTCCTTGATTTGCTCGAGAAAAAAGGGACCGATAAAAAACGTATTCAAAGCGAAAAACAAGAATTATTAACAATGATGGAAGAATAAAATGAGTGCCGAAATTTTTTCAAAACGCCAAGCGACATTAAAAAATAAATTGGCCGAACAAAAACTTGATGGCATATTATTGACCAACTTGACAAGTATCCGTTATGTATGTGGATTTACCGGTTCTGCGGCATCGTGTCTGGTTACTCTTGATGGGTCCTATTTTATTTCGGACGGCAGGTATGATGTGCAGTCAAAAGATCAAGTGCAAGGACTAGACAGGTTTATAGATTTTGGGACTCATTTATCTATCATTGAAAAGAATAACCTTATTAATAATGGATTGAAACTTGCATTCGAAGGTGACCATACCAGCGTAAGTCAATTCAAAGCAATGCAGGACACCTTCTCAAATGTTACTTGGGAATCCACATCCATGCTCATGGAAAACCTGCAGGCAGTTAAAGATCAGTCAGAACTGGATGCGATTCGTGCGGCAGTTGAAGTTACAGATGCAGTTTATGAAGAAATATTACCTATGCTAAAACCGGGAACAACAGAAAAGGAAGTCGCCATTCAACTGGTTACTCGCTATCGACAGGAAAGTGACGGTGAAGCCTATGACCCCATAGTCGCAGGAGGGCCGAATGGTGCCTTACCCCACGCCATCCCCGGAGACCGTCCCTTTGAAAAAGGCGATTTTATTGTGATTGATGCAGCGGCAAAAATTGCTGGTTATCATGCGGACATGACACGAACTCCTGTAGTTGGTGAAGCATCGGAAAAACACAAGGAAATTTATGCTGCAGTTCAAGGAGCACAACTAGCCGGATGTGAAGTAGCAAAAGCCGGTATATCTTGTAAAGATATGGACAGCGTGACCCGGGATTATATAACAGAGCGAGGATATGGTAAATATTATAACCATGGTACAGGCCACGGCTTGGGTCTGGAAATTCATACTGAACCACGGTTAAGCCATTTGAGCAAATCGATCCTGGAAGTAAATAATGTAGTCACCATTGAGCCAGGGATATACTTGGCCGGCTGGGGCGGAGTGCGCATTGAAGATGATGTTATCATTAATAAAGACGGTTGTGAAGTGTTGAATAAAACCACCAAGGAATTGGTTGTTTTGAATTAGTGTTGTAGCTCAAGCTGTACTGCAGACATTCCTGTCTGTCCTACGTTTCACAAACAAAACATAGCTTAACAAAACCAATTTTGATTAAAGATATTTATTCCGATCCAGAGCTGTACGATATAGCGCATTGGTGGAAAACGAATGATTTAGAATTCATTGCCAATGCAGCCGATGAATTTGGTGGTTTGGTTCTTGAATTAGGTGCAGGAACAGGACGGCTTGCTTTGCCAATACTGGAAAATGGACATACTTATACGGGCATTGAATCCAGCCCTGCTTTTGTTAAATGTGCAAAAAATAAACTAGCAGCATTTGGTGAAAAAGCAACTGTGTTGGAAGGAGATATGCGAAGCTTTGATCTTAATCAGCAGTTCAAATTTATTTTCATCGGATTCAATTCCATTTTTCATTTAATGAACGAAAAAGATGTGTTGTCATTTTTCCAATGCGTAAAAAAACATTTAACGGATGATGGTACATTTCTAATTGATACCTTTATACCAGATCCGTTGTTTTTATACCGGGATAAGCAAAAGTATTATGTGATGGAGTTTGATGATCCTGATGGAACCCATTGTATCGTCAGTGAAACAAATGAATATGACAATGATTCACAAGTAAATCATATCCAATGGTTCTTCAATTATGAAGGCAAGGATGAACCGAAAATATTCAAGTTCGATATGCACATGATTTTTCCTGATACTATGGACAGATTATTAACAGATGCCGGTTTGGTGATTAAGAGGAAGTATGGCAGTTATGAAAAAGCTCCATTGGGACCGGAAAGTCAGTTACAAATTTATGAGTGCAGTAAATGAACGTCAAAAAAGGATTAGAACACTTAAGTAATGTGGATAAAAAAATGGCTCGAGTCATTTATGAGTTTGAAGAACCTACTTTTAGAAAAGAGACCAACTATTTTGAAGCATTGGTTCGCGCTATTGTGTATCAACAGTTGAGTGGAAAAGCAGCTTCGACCATTTATAATCGATTTAAAGAGCTATTTAATGGAGAAGAATTTCCGCCGCCAAAAAAAGTAATGGAAAAATCCCATGAAGAATTACGATCTGTAGGCTTTTCAAATCAGAAAGCTATGTATGTACACAATATAGCTGAAGCTTTTGAAAATGGTTCTGTGTCGAAAAATTTGGACCAATTAGATGATGAAGCGATAATTGAAAACCTAACATCTATTAAAGGCGTGGGTCCCTGGACGGCAGAGATGTTTTTGATGTTCACTTTACATCGCCCTGATGTTTTTCCAGTAACGGATTTAGGTGTCAGAAAAGGTTTTCAATTATTCTGTGGACTGGATGAATTACCCGATCCAGATTCTATGATCAAAACAGCTGAGCCATGGCGGCCCTTCCGAACACTGGCATCCTGGTATTTGTGGCGTTTAGTGGAGGGCCCATTTGAATGGTGATTAAACACATCTTTTTTGATATTGGGGGTGTGTTGCTGGAGATCGACCATGTGCGGTCATTACAATATTGGAGCGACTGTACCGACCTGTCAATTGATGTTATCAAAGATCATTTTCCCTATGAAGCACATGAACAATACGAAATTGGCAAATTAACCGATCATGAATTTTCCCAGGCTATGAAAGATGCTCTTCCCCAACCTAATTGTTTGAAAGAGGATGATTTCTGGCGGGGCTGGAATAAATTGATTGTGGCAGAAAAAGAAACAGTCAAACTGTTTCCGCTGTTGAAACAATCGTATAATGTATACCTCCTATCCAATACCAATCCCAGGCACATTAAGCATGAAGTGGACAAACGATTTTCTTTCCAAAAAAATGTAGACAGGGCATTCTACTCTTTTGATTTGGGCTGCAGGAAACCGGACGAAGAAATTTATTTAAAAGCTTTGAAATTGGCCGGCGCAAAACCAGAAGATTCATTATTTATTGATGATGTAATGATCAATATTGATACCGCTCGATCTTTAGGGATAAAAACGATTCATTATAAAGATCCCCAAAATCTCTATGATGAATTAAGAAATTTGCCGTAGAGGGATTGATTTAATTGAATATTCAGGTGAATGACGTAATTTTATATTCGTAACGGTTTCTATTTGAACTAAATGAATTATACAATTCCCCTCACCTTGCTGGCCTTTTTGTGCAATTTATCCGCCAAAAATAATGACTGGCAATTGATCAGCAATGAACGCTCCGTCGCCATGAGTGGTCTCGCCAGGGTTGACGGTCAGACGATTGTTGTCCATGATAATAAGCGTGAATACGAAGGCCGTATCGGTATTGTTACAGAATCTGGGGAAGGCTTAAAATACCGTATTCTTGAATGGCCAGATGAAACATTACCTTTTGACGTGGAAGCATTGGCAACCATTCCGGGAAGCGTCACAGATATGATAGCCATGGAAAGCCAAGGTAAATGTCACTGGCTGGTTTTTGATCAGGCAAAAATGCGCTTGGTATATAACGGCTTTATCCAGATCCCCAAGATCAAGTGGCCCACAAACTTGGAGGGTTTTGGGTTGATGCAAGTCGGGGGTAAATTTCTTGCTGCTTGGGGGCACCGGGGTAAATCTGAATATCCCGGAAAACTATTCTGGGGTTGGATGGATTTTAATTCTCGAACAGTCGAGGCGGTGGATTCCATAGAGATTTCTGTGGAATGGCCTACGGAACACGTGCGTCATATTGCAGACCTGAAAATAAATGAAATGGGTGATTGCTGGGTATCATCAACATCGGACCCCGGGGACGATGGTCCCTTTTCATCGGCATTGTATAATTTGGGGCGGTTCCAGATAGAAGACAACCAAATCAACTTTTACCAAATCTTAAGCCGCACGCCTGCCTTTAAATTTGAAACCCATAAAGTTGAAGGATTTGATTTTATAGATAACGGGATCATAACTGCCACGGATGACGAGAATTTCGGTGGCTCCATAAAAACAGTTTATTTTAAGTAAGGATTATATTAATGAAGCTATTCAATATTTTATTTTTAACTACTTTTTTGTCCATTGGCTGGACACAGACATGGCAGTGGACCGGTAGAACCCATGGTGAACTGGACTGGACAACCATTGAAACGGATCATTTTCGTATTCACCATCACCAGGGCATAGAAGATATTGCCAAAGAAGGGGCCTCGATGGCAGAACAAGTTCGTCCGACCTTGTTAAAACAAATGAACTTGGATGATATTCCCACAATTGATATCATTTTCACAACTGAAGATGAAATTATGAATGGGTTCGCAAATTGGACCAATACCACATTTATATGGGTGGACCAAAACGATGCTGCCATTTGGCTAGAAGATGAAAAATGGCTTTACCAGGTTTTGTCACATGAACTGCAGCATATTGTCTTTTTCAATAGGGTAAAAACTTGGCTGCCGGAACCGTGGTCATATCTATTATCCCAAGTTCCCGGGTGGGTGGTAGAAGGTTTAGCTGAATATGAAACGGAACGCTGGCGGCCCTACCGGGCGGATATTAGCCACAAGTTTCATGTTCTTCAGAATAAAATGGATCAAATGGACCCCCATCATGACGGCTATTCCAAACTTCTTTACTGGTCTGAACGCTTCGGTGATTCAACGATTGTAAATACTTTATTAGAACGTAATGGCATGGGTTTATTCATGTTTGATGAAGCGTTTAAAAAGCACACCAGCATAACGGTGGGGCAGTTCAACGAAGACTGGCGCCGTCATATGAATACCTATTATTACGGCTACCGCGCTCAGAAAGAAGCCATTGAAGAAATCGGGAAAGTGGTCACATTGCCTATTAAAAAAATTGCCGGTTTTTCCTTTTTCCAGGACAGTACACAAATTGCTATTTCAGGATTAGATGATGAAAACCAACGTGATATGTCTTTATTTGTATTGCAAAGAGATACAACCAAAGAGCGTGAAAAGCGGGAAGAAAGGCAGGAAGCCCTTGAAAAGAAAAAGGATAAGGAAGAGGATAAAGAACCCGGGTTTTTTGCGAAATTATTTGGTCAGGATAAAAAAGATGAAAAGAAAAAGAAAAAGCCCAAACCGATTGTCATCTGGGATAAGGAAGAAGTGGATTTTGGTTCTTTTCACAAGTATATGAACTGGTCCTATGATGGCCGCAAGTTGGCGTACGCAAAATACCATTTTGGGAAATATCAATCCATGGTCAATGATATCAAAGTCTATGATCTTGATAAAAAATCATCTGCATGGCTCACCCAATCTGAACGGGCCACCTATCCTGATTGGTCACCTGATGGCCAACAAATTGTTTATGTTGCTCATGAAAATAGTGTTTCAAATCTTTACACCATGAACGCCGCTGGTGCTGATAAAAAACAAATCACACACTATGTGTATGATACCCAGATTATTAATCCCCATTATAGTCCTGACGGCAATTTTATTGTTTTTGCCATGGCGGATAAAGAAGCCAACCTGGATCTGTTTATTTTGGAGCTTACCAGCGGTGATGTCCGTCGGTTAACTGACGATCTTGCAGCGGATTATGATCCGGTATGGCACCCTGGTGGTGATTTTGTGTCCTATACGTCTCACGCTAGTTCCACACCAAACATTCATACAGTAAACGTTGTCACAGGTGTAAGCAGGCAGATTTCGGATGTGGGTGACGCTGTCTGGGCCGCCCAGTGGTCGCCGGTGGACAGCACTATCATGGCCGTCACGCTGCCAGATGTAGATACAGTCCGCATTGTAAATGTGAACCCCCATCGTGATGTTGCAACTCCAGCATTAGCTATCCGAGACCATTACAGTAATTGGCGCAGTGCCGGACCGGATATTCTGCTGTCTGGTATTGATCCGAAAAAGGAAGTCAATATTTTAAAATCACATGACTATACACCTACAATTGGTATAAAGCATTTAGCTACACTAGTATTACCACTGGGTTATGAGGTCTTTGGTTTGACACAATGGTCAGATGCTATGAGCCGGCATTTATTCGCAGGTATTGGACTGGTAGATTTTTCAGAAAACGGCACACATAGGTTTTTAATAGAATATGCCAATGCCATGGGCGGACCGATGTGGGGGGTTACTGCTACATCATTATTGGATATCAAAACAAAGCCCTACGACCGTACAAAATGGGGTTTACTTGAAGAAAACAAAAGCATCGCATTATGGGCTAATATGCCCTACAACACTGGTAATAACATGTCCAGCAACCATACTTTTGGCGGGGGAGTAAAATTTACAGATCGCAATGCTAATGTGATCAAAGATGTGGATGATGAAACAGGCGAATTGATTTACTTGGATTCAACGGAGTTTCGTTATTTAAACATACCTGTTTCCGGGAACGAAGGATTGATCAGCTTATCATATACCTGGTTGAGCCGTCGTCCCCATAAGCGCAATGCCATGATCCCCAATCAAGGGCAGGGCTTTGACCTGACCTTGGAATATGCCAATTCCGGTCTCTATGGAGATTTTGATTATACCCGCATCCTTACTGATGTGTTCATCAATTTGCTGCCTCACAAAAAAAGCCCGATTGTTTTATTTGGACGTATAAAATCTGTAATTATGTTGGGTAAAACTCCACCGCCTCAGGATATGCCGGCCATAACGAATGATACTCCTATTTATGGCGGTGGCAACAACATTTTAGGTTCAGATGAAGTAGTCCACCTCCGCGGCTGGGACGACTGGCGTTTAGGGGACAGGTTGATATTTGGAACCTTGGAAGTCCGCGCTGGAGCATCGCAATTTTCATTGGCAGCGTTTCTTGATTTTGGCAATGCCTGGTACGCAGATGGCGAAAAAGATGATATGTTGTATACCGGAGGATATGAAGCGCGAGTGAATTTTATGGGATTTATTGTGGCTTATGGAACAGCCCAGGATTTCAACCGCTGGCAGGATAAAAATATTCCAACCAATTACTTGCGCTTAACACTGGTGAATCCGTTTTAGCACTTATGGATTCAAAATTATCTGGATCAGGGACAAAGCGTCTATAATATTTAAGTTTCCATCCTGGTTTATATCCCCAGCGTAAAACTGTATACCGTTTGGGGAAATAAAACCAAGAATAAAATCTACTAACTGTAAAACATCATTGATAGAAAGTTCACCATTAAAATCTACATCTCCTATCATTACATCTACATTGACCCCATTTAACACGAAAATATCATCTATTGCAGCCTCTACCAATGATCCTGCTCCACCATCCTCGGCGATAAATCGCACCTGCACTTGACTGGACATTGTAATGTATTGATTAAGTAAAAATTGTTTGTAAAACCAAGACGCTTCGGATTGGCTTGTGTGTTCTAGGTCTATCCAGCTTTGTCCATCGGCTGTGACTTGGACCACCCAGTCATCAGCATTGGGGGCATTCCCCAGGTTATTTGAGTACCAGCGCCAGTATCCAAAAACAGGGTTAACAACGCCAGTTAAATTCATTACAGGAGTTAATAATGTTGTCGCGCCATTATCAACATCATCATCCCCAGCGTTAGAACCATCGAAGGGTGCATTCCCGGTAACAAACGCAGTAATACCGTCGATAGTATGGTCATCTTCGGGCTGTAATTGCTGGCCATTGTTCGTTGTACCAATCGGATCTTCTCTGACCCAGATACCAGTTGTGGCACTGTCTGAAGAAATACCAAGTGTCCACCCTTGATCAGATTCACTATCATCTGAAAAAAGTGTTGGGAATGAAGCAAGGTTGCCAATCAAAAAGAAATGTTGAATATCAGGAGCTGTCTCTGGAGAAAAATATTCATTCCCATTCACATCAACGGCGTGGATATAATAAGTAATAACCGATCCTGGTGGCTGGGCAGGAATGGTGGCAATGTATTCATTTGCTTCATCCCCCGGAGCCATGGCAGTGCTAATCTCAACCGCTCCAAAAGAATAGACAACTTCTGCCGTATAAATTATTGAGTTTAAAGATAAAATAATTGCTTCAATGGCAATAGGGTCATTCGCGATCATCATGTTTTGGATTGGAGAATGCAAGATACCGAACGCAGGTAAAGGAGAAGGGACATTGTGTTGGGCAAAACCATCAATGATCTCCTGGAAATAAGGAGTACCATTTAAAAGGTATCCATCATTATCGTCAGCTGTAAGTACTTCGATTAATAGATCCGGTACTGAATATGGTCGTCCGACCATGGCAAATCTGAACAATGAATCTGAATGAGCTACCGCTGCAGCAGTATCGCTAAATGCGGTAATGAGATTTTTCCGCATCTGCCATAGTGAACCCATAGAAAGTTGTCCTAAACAGTGAGCACTGCCGCCGCATTCATCACCGGGATACTGGAGTGTGTTTTCGCCATTTCGTAAACATGATCCAGGGGTACCGTAAAAAGCATCGCCAAGGCAGGGGGAGTTTCGTATTGTCATCCCCGCATAGTCACTGAATCCTTCGCCCATCCCTGAAGTATATGGAGAATCAAAAGGCTCGTATGCAAATTGGGTAATACCATGCTGGTATTCGTGGTAAATGACATCAGCCATTTGATCTGTAGCACTGCAGCCCCCGCCAGCTGAAAACATGTTTATACCAATACCATTCCAATAAGCATTACAAGGCCAGAGGTTGTCTTCCGAACCGATATTGACAGCCGCCGGCATGATATAATCAACTCCATCGAAAAAATTATCAATGTTCTTGATCCAATCATGGATCAGATTGGCATGAAAATACGTATCCCGTTCACCGGCTAGGGAATTAAGGTTGTCAAAATGAACATTGAATGTATCTCCGGGGGTTACTGTTGAACTCACATAAGCATCATTGGCATTACTGGCATTGACATTAAGATATGAACCCAGTAATTCTATAGATACTGTTCGCTGATCAGTACCTGCCTCAATACTATAATACCCATTTTCGTCGGTATATGTATCACCAACTCCAGACACAGCTACTTTAACATCTTCAATAGGGCGCAGTCTTTGCATTCCATAGGGCACATCTTTAACCATAGCAGTTACAGAACCTTGGATCTCGATTTCTTCCACGCGATCCACTATGGAAAAAATATCACCACTATGGGCATCTACCCAGACTAGATAATTACTTACAGAACGCTCGTATAGATCAGGATCATCATGATGTATAAATAATCCCAGACGCCATGCTAATCGGTAATCCCCCAGACTAAATGCATATATATATAGTTGGGGTTCATCTATAAGAAAATCATCATTATCAAGATCAAATTCTAGTTCAGCTTCAGCCAGTAGTAATGCTGTTTTAGTGTCAATCTGTGGATGTACATCTATAGCAATGTTTGGATATGTATCTGCCCCAAACCACACGAGGTTATTATTGCTGTAACGAAAATTGATCCTTGACTGATATACTGGAACCTGTTCATAAGTTTGACGGTAGATAACATAATCAACAATGCCACGTTTTTCAAAAACTTCCAGTTTAATCTCGTTGACTTGATTTCTAAATATCTCCGGAGAGTCAGCAATATATTTTTTTGTTCTTTCTAAAAGGTTTATATGGTCTTTGTAAGGATCATTTTCAGGAAAAACACGGTGTGCCGATCCCAGCTCATGATCTAATAATATAATGCTTTGATCACCAAAAACAGAATGGACCATTGCGTTAGATACTGTACCAAAATGATCAGGTGCGTTTAATTCAGTATTTGTACCCTGAAGGGATACTATTAAAATAAATAATAATAGATTATTTTTCATTTATTTACTAAACGCACAAACCTAACGGGTAATGATGTTTGTTTAGTAACGTTTCCATTGCTGTCTTTACTTATGATACGCAGTGTTTGGCTGAACATGATTTTACCTACGGGAATGATCATGATGCCATTATTGGACAATTGGTCCAGCAATGCCTGGGGAATTTTTTTGGCTCCAGCCGTAACAATAATTCTGTCATAGGGGGCTTTTTTTTCGTAACCATGCCAGCCGTTAGTATTGATCACATCCACATTCGTATAACCAAGCTCTTGCAGTCTTCGCTGGGCAGATTCAGCCAGTTCCTTAATGCGTTCCAGGGAAACGATATTGCGGGCCAGGGTAGATAAGATTGCCGCCTGGTAACCGCAGCCGGTGCCCACTTCCAGGACTGAATGATGTTGTTCAACCTTTAAAACTTCAGTCATGTATGCGACGATGTAGGGTTGGCTAATTGTTTGGCCAAAACCAATGGGCAGGGGACCATCCATGTATGCTTCATCCCGCAAGTCTTCAGTCACAAAGAGGTGGCGGGGCACATCACCCATGGCATCCAGGACACGATCATCTGTAATACCCCGCTGCCGGAGCTGGTTTTCCACCATATCCTTACGCATATTTTCTATAAATGGCTTGTGCATCGTTACGGATTCAGTTCAATTTCAGCGCCGGATTTTAACCATTAAATGAACTACCTACGCAAATTACTCGTTCTCTTTTTATTATTTGTAATTGCTGTTGAAGCAAAAGAGAGGCCCTATGTTTTACTTATTTCTTTTGATGGTTTTAGAGCAGATTATCTAGACTGGTATGACACTCCAAACTTTGATCGTTTTGCCGAACACGGAGTAAAAGCGGATGGTCTGAAACCCGTTTTTGTATCCAAAACTTTTCCAAATCACTATAGCATAGCTACAGGGATGTTTATTGAAAATCATGGGTTAATTGCGAATCATTTTTACGATACAAAACTGGACGAGTATTTCACGCTTTCTGACCGTTCGAAAGTAGAAGATTCCCGTTTTTATGGTGGCGACCCCATTTGGGTTACTGCAGAAAAACAGGGAGTAAAAACTGCATCATATTTCTGGGCCGGTACCGAAGCTCCTGTGGGTGGTGTGTGGTCAAGTATCTGGAAAAGATACGATCATGATTTTCCATTTTCTGCGAGGATTGATTCAGTTGCAAAATGGTTTAGTTTACCCCAATCAAGACGTCCCCATTTGGTTATGTTGTATTTTCATGAACCGGATGATGCCGGACATCGCTATGGCCCGAAATCTGCAGAAGCAGAGGCGATGGTAGACTCAATGGATTCAATCATGGGAAACATTATGAAAACCATGGAATCGTTGGAAATATTTCCAAATTTGAATATCATTGCAGTTGCGGATCACGGCATGACGGCCATCAGCCCAGAGCGGACGATTGATTTATCTGGTTATGTCAATCTATTGGGAATTAAACAAGAAGGGTCCGGTCCGTTTGCAATGTTGTATGGGGAGGATAATCAGAAATTAAACACCATTGTAAAAAAATTAAAAAAGGTGCCCCATATAAGTGTATATAAAAAAGAGGATATTCCAGAACGGTATCATTATAAAAATCATTACCGTATCAAAGATGTATTATTAGTGGCAGATGAGGGCTGGTTTATATTGGATAAAAAATATCATGGAGCAGATATATTTAAATTGAAATTTCTGCAAGGCGGCACCCACGGTTACGATAATGAATTGCGCAGCATGCACGCAATTTTCTTGGCAGATGGGCCGGCGTTCAAAGATGGATATTCAAGACCAACACTGGAAAATATCCATATATACCCGCTGATAGCAGAAATTTTGGGACTAACACCTAATGATAAAATTGATGGCAATCTTGATAAGATCAGAGATGTTCTGATAGATCAATAGTCGATCTTAATGTCGAGATACCGAATACTGAAATTGATATACATACCGGATGCATCCAGGGCAGGTTCGCCTCTTTCATCCCATTCAGCATCAAACCATTCTACATCTTCCCCTTCCCCTTCTGTATAGTCCCAAGTACTGTATGATCCCGGAGAACTGATCCCCCCGCGAATCACAAAGTCTAACTTGCGGTTGATCATGATTTCTGTCTGCAGTCCTAATTGAGGGGCCAACAAGATAGTACTTACTGAATGACCAAAATCATCATCCCTGTTAACGAATAAAAATGGAAGATCGACCACACCGCCTAAATTGAATTGTGGAGTGTAAAAAAAGCGGTAAATGAATCCACCACCAACTGAAAAAACTCCGTCCATATCATTCCTGCTGTCGAAGATAGATCCGCCTCCGAGGTAGAAAAAACCACCCCACCTACTTAATGGATTTATCTGGAATAATATATCACCATGATCGATCCTTTGCTCATCATGGTTCAAACGAAGAGAAAAACCAATACTTCCGCGTGGTGGATCAAGCATTTCCTTTGCCTGGTATCCTGTCTTGACCCTTCCCCATTTACGGATAACAGTTCCCATACTTGCATCACCGCTTGAACGATTGATCCTGACAAGCCCTACGGTTCTTCCAGGAATGATAATCTCCCTTTCACCAATGGTTCGCTTCTTATCCAAGCGGGAAATTTCATAGATTGTTCCCTTATCAACGCCTAGATCGCTCCCAAGGAGTAAGGTGACCTTGCTTCCCTTCGCTTCAAGTATTTCAGATTGAACAACGTACATTTCTTTTAAAGAGCGTACTATACTATTTTTTAATACATCTAAAGCAATACCAAGAGATTTTCCCCTGCTTCCACCAGTATGAGTTCCGCTGATGGGATAGATACTGATCGTTATGCCTGTTTCTATATTTAACAATATAATGTCTGCTTGGATGATGGTCTCCATATTGTTTGCATAGGGTTCTTCTTCTTCTGGTGTGGTCGCCATGCGGATGACACCTTTCACGGATTCATAGACCAACATTTCCCAGAAACCCCTGTCATCATCGTCATCATCATCATCATCATTATCCTTTGGAGGAACCCCTTTTTGACTGTAATGGTTGATCTGTACTTTCATGGCTTCTTTTGCAGAAGCGATACCTCCTAATTCAATGATGTTTTTTTCATCTATAAAACCTGCTCGCTGCAAAGCCAGCTCATTCAATATAGATTTAAGCTGATTTCGGTCTATCACTTCATAACGGCCAAGTTTACTCGCCACTTCAGCAACTATTTTTGAGACCTTTCTATCAATAGCATCATCAGGTATCCCTTTATCTGCCGCTAGGACCAAAAGACGTTTTTTCTCTTCAGTCACTTCTGGTGCAATGGTTTGAGCTGAAAGCAGGGAAAGAGAAAAGAGTATAAGTAGAATTTGATTAAGCATTAAAAGATTTTTAACGGTCAATTTAAATACACTCACATTTATTGTTTGTGTCAAATGTCACAGAATTATTTACGCCAGCCAAGCGAAATATAATACGACTGTGGATGTTGTTTGGTTTCAGTATAATAATCCTGTTCAACACCAGCAATAAGCGCTAAGGATTTATTTATTTGGTAAGTTAGTTCAGCAAAGAATTGAAAACGTGACAGATCAAAATCCACCACATCACTAATCTGTTTGAACCATTCTGCATCCACCTTTAAACTTATCTTGTTCATATCATGATCCCAGAATAAACCGCTTTTTAAATACGATGTCTTGTGGGTATCATTCAGGTAATTTGACATATCATAGGCATGACCAATTTCAGCATGAACAAGCCCTTGCTCGTAATCGTTGATAAAATACCCAAAGCCTTGGTTGAAGTGATAGCGCAAATCCAAATCTGCTCTGGTGTTTTTTTGGTAGGCAATGGTAGTAAAATTGTACAACCTGCCGCTGGGGTTATATTTGATACTGCTTTTATAGCGCAGGTAAATATACGAATCGTTACTTAAGCTGTAACCAAATAAACGCAAATCCTGAAACGTACTCAATGTTTTACGGTTAATGCGGTAATAGGCATGGCCGCCGTTTATTCCAAGGTCGTGTGACAACCCGCCACGGGCGTATTGGGTCCAGTGAACATCTTCAAGGGTTTGTTCCTCGGCTGCCAATACCGCAAATCCCAAGCCTATTAGTATCAATGCAAATTTCATTGTTTAATCTTTTTACCGCTTTTCATCAACAAAATGGTAGTTGTTGTAAATACAATTGTCATGAAAAGAGCCATGAGAAAACTATTAAACGGCGATGAATCTGAAACACCCAGAATAGTATATCTAATGCAATTGATCATGTAATAAATGGGATTCACCAATGATAATTGTTGAGCCCAGTCAGGCAGCATATGAATGGAATAAAATATGCCGCCCAAAAAACTCAATGGTGTTAAAAAGAAATTCTGCATCATGGCTAATTGATCCCACGTATCAGCCAATTGCCCCAGCAAAAGGCCCATACTCGAGAATGCCCAGGACACGAGAAAGATAAACCCAATCGTCGCCAGGGGCTGCTGGACGGGCATATCAATAAGCAGTACACCAAGCAGCATCACCAATATTCCATTGACCAGTCCCCGAACGGTGCCGCCGATGATATAAGCCAGGCAAATTTCCAAGCTGGATAGTGGCGCCGTAAGAATATCCGGAAGCTGTTGGAGGAGTTTCATTTGCAGCATGGAAGAAGAAGAATTGGAACTGGCATTGGTCAGTGTATTCATCATAATCAACCCCGGCAGGATAAAGAGGGTATAGGGCACACCGTCAATTTCACTGATACGCCGTTCGAGGGTAAACCCGAATATGAGAATATATAATGCTGAAGAAATCAGCCCTGGTAAAACGGTTTGGCGGTATACGGTAAAAAATCGTCCTACCTCCCGGCTGGTAAGGGTATATAGACCAACCCAATTCATGCCCGTCATCAGTTGATTCCTTTACCTGTGAGGCTTAAAAAAACATCCTCCAGTGAAGATTTTTCCGTGGAGACACTATGGATGTGACAGCCATGTTTAGATAAAATCTGGATAATCTTGGCCATCGCTTCTTCCGGGTCCCGGACGGTGAAATGCAGGCGACTGTCTTCCAAGGTGAATGAAAAATCAGTCAGGGCAGTATTGATTTTATCTTTCCAGCCGGTGAGGTGCACGTTTATGCCTGCCTTACCTAACTCTTTAGTGAGTTCTTTGGGTGATCCTTCCTTGATGATTTTGCCCTGATCGATGATGCCGACTTTTTCACAGAGCAATTCCGCTTCTTCTATATAATGGGTGGTGAGTAAAATGGTTTTCCCATTTTCATGAAGTTTTCGTAAATAATTCCAAAGCTCATGACGCAGTTCTACATCTACACCTGCAGTAGGCTCATCCAGGATAATAATTTTAGGGTCATGAACCAATGCTTTGGCCAGTTGGTAGCGCCGTTTCATCCCTCCGGACAATTGTCTTAAGCGGGATGTTCTTTTTTCTTTCAAGCCCAAGCGCTCAAGTAATTCTTCTACACGAGGTTTAGCCTCATGTTTGGTTATACCATAATAACCAGCGTGGAAATAAAGCAATTTTTCAATGGGGAAGAACCAATCTATCGGTAGTTCCTGGTGAGCAATACCCAGCTGTGCGCGAGTGAAGCGGTAATCTTTAACCGTGTCCTTGCCGTAAATTTCAGTGACGCCCCGGTTCTTCAAAACAAGGCCGGTTAATATATGGATCGTTGTTGTCTTGCCAGCTCCGTTAGGGCCCAACAGTCCGTAGAACTGGCCGTCTTCTATTGTAAGGTCAACACCACTTAAGGCAACTGTATCTTCATAGGACTTATGAAGACCAGCTATATGAACAGCGGGAAGGTTCAATTGTTCAGATCAAAGCCGATCTTTGAATCAAAGGGGCTGGGAAAATCGAAACCTTTTATGTTGGGAAAATGCACAATGGATGATATATAAGCCCAGGCGATCAATATGGATGCTTTTACTGATTTGAAAGCATTTGGATCATCTTCTGAAGTATCAGGCAGCCGGAAATCAGGGTTTTCGATCCAGACTCCATTTTCATCATAACCCACCACTTTAGCAAACAGTTTATTTTGTGTTATGCCCAGTTCTTTTAGTGGTTCATTTTCAGTTAGTATCAGTAAGATAATGTCTCCTACTATATCTTCAATTTTCATCATCATCATTTTCCTTTATTCCGAGGCAGTAAGTTTAAAGATTATTCCGTTATAGTCCACAATATAGAGTTCACCATTATTATCCTCACCGAAAGAAGAAATATAATTGGTAAACTCGCCGCCGCCCAAATTGATCTCTTCAGTTCTGTTTTGAAATTCAGTGGCTATTCCATTTTTTTCTTTAAATGTCCAGATGTTGCCTGAACAGTAATCTGCGAAAATATACGTTCCTTGAAATCCCGGTATGGCTGAACCGCGATATACATAACCGCCCGTGACAGAACAACCGTCCACATTTGGTTCATCCATGCCGGTCAAGATCTTCATATAATTGGCATCGTTGGGGTATTCAAAAATGGGGAGCACACCGGTTGGTTCACAATCCTCCGGGGGGTTATAGCAATGGTTTCCTTCCATCACCCGCCAGCCGAAATTCTGTCCGCCTGCTTTATCGGCAACAACAAAATCAATTTCTTCCCATAGATCCTGGCCTACGTCGCCAAGGTACATATCACCTGTTTCACGATCGAATGAAAAACGCCAAACATTTCGCAATCCGTACAGCCAAATCTCGCCTTTAACATCTTCATTATTAATAAATGGGTTATCATCTGGAATTGCATATGGATCACCAGTATCCACATCAATGCGCAGAATTTTGCCAAAAAGATTTTCCAGATTTTGGGCATTATTATAAGGATCGCCCCATTTTCCCCCGTCACCTACTGAAATATATAAATAGCCATCCGGACCGAATTCCATATGGCCACCATTATGGTTGGAAAAAGGCTGCTTCAATTTGATTAGTACTTTTTCAGATTTTGTATCTAATCTATCTGGATCATTTGCAATCCTGAAGCGAGAAACGATAGTATGGTCATTTTTATCAGAATAATTGATATAGACAAAACCATTATTTTGATAATTAGCATGAAAGGCCAGTCCAAGTAGTCCGCGTTCATCCCCAGGCGTGATAGGATTATGAATCCTGTTACGCAGGTCAGCATAGGGCTTTCGAACTGTCTTACCATTTTTGATGATTTTGATAATTCCTTTTTGTTCCAATACAAAGAGTCTGTCATTCTCTCCTGGTGGTTGACAAACATAGACTGGTTTAGTAAAACCGTTGGCTATTTGAATGGACGAAAGACCTAGGTCTTTTGCAAATAAAAACAAGGAGGTGAAAAAAAATAAAATGTATCTCATGGTAAAGGTATACTAAATCTTAACTGCGGAGATTCATTTGTATTATATTTTTTGTTGTTGATTAAATTATTGGAGAAAAAAGCAACAGCATAGCCCACCACCCAGCCGGCAATAACATCAGACACATAATGATTACCCACATATACCTGGCTGTAGCCAGTAATAAGAGTATAGCCCGCCAATGGCAGTGAATATTTTGAGTCAGCAAATGAAATCGTAGCCGCCCAGGCAACTGTAGTGGCAGCGTGTCCGGAAGGGAATGATGGCGTCCAACGTGAATTCCACAACCGGGGTCTGTATTGCCGCTGGGGCCGCTGCCGTTTGCAAATATACTTTCCTGCGAGGATGGGTAGTTGTACGCCTAAACTTGCAGCAAGCAGTGGAGAAAGTTTACTGTTTTCTATTTGCGAAAACCCGGCGTGTCCTATTTCAATAAAGGGTGTCGCTAAGGCTAACCCTTCCATGGCAACATCGAGATAAAAAGAACTGTTTTTCCCTTCAAGAGCCGTTGTTATTGATGCATCTGCACTCCGCCAAAAACTTTCTGCATAAGCAATAGAAAGTATAGATACAATGACAAACCACTTTCTCATTTCACCATATCCAGAAATTCAGATTCTGTTAATACAGCAATATCCAGTTCTTCAGCCTTTTTCAGTTTTGAACCCGCTCCCGGCCCGGCTACCACGTAGTCTGTTTTTCCGCTGACAGATCCCGCTGCCCGACCACCACTGCTTTCTACCATCACCTTTGCTTCTTGGCGCGTGAATTTTTCCAGGGAGCCGGTGAATACAAATGTTTTTCCGGTCAATATTCGCGCAGTTTCATCTTCAAATTCCTCAAGGGTAACACCCTGTTCAAAACAGTTTTTTACTACCTGCACGTTGTTTTCATCTGCCCAGAATTTGACAACGGTGTCTGCCACTATAGGCCCAACTTCATCAATGTTTTCGAGTTCTTCCAAATTTGCATCCATAAAAGAATTCATCTTACCCTGGAACGCTTTTTCCAGAACTTTGGCTACGTGTTCACCTACATTGCGAATCCCCAAAGCGTAGACAAAATGGTGGAAAGTTGTGTGCTTGAAAGCATCCAACGCGTTTATAATATTGTCAGCAGACTTGTCCGCCATGCGATCCAGTTCTGCTAATTGCTGTTTTGTCAAACGATAAAGGTCATCTACAGATCTTACCAATTCTTTTTCTACTAATTGATTGATTAGTTTTTCACCCATGCCATCAATATCCATGGCACCTTTAGATACAAAATGCCCGATGCGGCGCTTGATCTGAGCCGGGCAAGATAGGTTCTGGCAGCGGGCCACCGCTTCATCTTCCGGCCGGTGGACTTCATGCCCGCATTCCGGGCAAGCATTTACCATTCGAAACGGATTAGCTCCCGGCAGCCGTTTTTCTAAAATAACCTTCACCACCTGGGGAATCACATCACCGGCTCGCTGGATTAATACAGTGTCCCCCACGCGAATGTCCTTGCGTTCAATTTCATCTTGGTTATGCAGGGTAACATTGGACACCATAACTCCGCTTACATTCACGGGTTGTAGTTTTGCTACAGGTGTAACAGCCCCTGTGCGGCCCACGGATAAAATAATATCCTCGATCACCGTTGTTTCCTGCTGGGCCTTGAATTTCCCGGCGATAGCCCAGCGGGGTGAGCGACTCCGTGCACCCAACTCATTTCGTAAAGCATAGTTATTTACTTTAATGACGGAACCATCAATTTCATAAGCGAGTGTATTGCGCCGCGTCTCCAATTCTGTGTGAAAAGCAACCGCTTCCTCAATTCCGTTCAAGAACCTGATTTCGGGATTAACAGGGAAGCCCCAGTCTTGCAGGGCAGCCAGAAAAGTGCTGTGCGTTTCGAAATCAACGCCTTCAATAAACCCAGCCTGGTAACAGAAAATGGACAAAGGTCGTGTTGCTGTGATGGCTGAATCCAGTTGCCGCAGGCTGCCGGCGGCGGCGTTCCGCGGATTGGCAAAAACGGGTTCATCGTTTTCTTCACGCTGTTTATTCAATATTTCAAAATCATTTTTCCTGATAAAAACCTCGCCGCGGACTTCCAAAAGCGCCGGCGCCGACTGCGCAGAATTGCGCAGGGCGAGGGGAATAGCCCGGATGGTCTTCAAATTTTGGGTTATGTTTTCACCGGTGGTGCCGTCCCCGCGAGTAGAGCCGTTAACAAAAAGACCGTGTTCATAGACCAATTCAACCGCCAAGCCGTCAAGCTTAGGTTCAGCGACATATTCAATGTCCTGTTCCTCACCCAGCCTGCGGATCAGGCGCTCGTGAAAAGCCAATATTTCATCTGTAGCCATGGCATTGGCCAGGGACTGCATGGGGATACGGTGCTCAATGGTACCAAAAGCTTCCAGCGGCGGAGCGCCAACACGCTGGGTAGGAGAATCGACTGTTTTCAAGTCGGGATGGGCATCTTCAAGTTCCTGCAGCTCGCGGAGCATACGGTCGTATTCAGCATCTGAAACAACAGGTTCATCCAATACATAATAGCGGTAATTATGCTTATTCAGATCAGCCCGAAGCTTTTGGATTTTATCCGGGATACTCATCGCCGCTGGGCCAGCCTGCGCTTAAAATATTCAGCGGGATCTTCCAATGTCCGTTCTACAATGTTGATATTACCGTTTTTATCCAGCGGCGCAGCAAAGACTGAATGGTCTTGCAGTGTTACCACGAAAAAATAGGAGATTGTTTTGGCCGGAGTTATGTTGGGATTAAAACGGTGACGGTAGCGGGCCCGATCTTTGCTTAGGGGAAATTCTACATAGTGATTCATGACATCGGTTTTTAAAAATAGGGTAGCTGATTCAATCTCGTTTTCTTCAAAATCCACAAAGAGATCGATTTCATAAGGGCGGGTGGTAAAAACAACTTTATCAGGGTGGTGAAAAACCTGGGGCGTTATGGGAAAAGGGCCTTTGGGAATGGCAGCGGCTGAATCAGGTATTTGATTCAGCAGTAAAATCATAAGTAGGTTGATCAAGAGAGCAGTTAGTGAAAATTATTATTTTCAACTCGCCTGTCCACATCATTGCAGACTTTACGGACAATATTACTGGCGGTTGTTTGAAATATAAGTGGAAACAAAGCACAGATAACACAACAAACGTCTGCCAGCATCATATGCAAAGTGTAGCTCACTGTCTTACTGCCATGGCCGATGCTGGATTCACCAACAGAATTGGGATATTCTGTAAATATATATTTTTTCATAAATCTTACTCTATGAGCTTATACGTTATGGCTGAATTTAACTGTTTCGGCGGTGAGTTCACATCTCCTTGAAGTAAATGCATTCCTTGTACCATTTTTCATAACTCACTTTTTCATGGATGAATGTGTCGATACTGCATTTTGCCTTACCAATACACACTTGTGGCGGTTCGCCGCGGACATCGCTGTGCATGACAACAATGAACTGGTTGAATTTCTTTTTGGCGTACTGCCCCATATTGGTTAACGCTGAATAGGCAAAACCCATATCCTCATTGGACCGATTGCGGTCCACGAGTATATCCACCTGGTACACGCGGCCCTGGCGGTTCTGGTAGATATTCACACCCATCAGTTTGGGTGCTGTATGGTTGCGCTGGAAATAACGTGGCGTCATGGATTTTATTTCCGCATCGTTGAATTTTGGTTTTGCAAAAATCACAAGTGGGATCAGCAATAATATAAGTCCTTTCATTTTTGTCCTCTTTTGTAGGCTAAATATAATATAACCAGGAATAATCCTGCTGTGATGAGCACCGCAACCTGGATGCGCCGGGCTGAATAAACAACTGAAGCTGCGGAAACCACATGGTCATCGTTTAAATATTGCTGTAACCCAAATGACCACTTTAATGTATCTCCTGATATAGTATCAGCATTTGTGAATGAGATCATCCCCGGCATAATCACTCGATATTCAAATTGATCATCCTGTAAATCGTTGGTGAGGCGCAGTTCTTCTGCATAGGCATCGGTGGCCTTGCTCAATAGTGTGCCGTAACCCAAGGGCAGATCCCTGCTGAAGGGCCGCAGCGTCTGGTCGATAAATGCCTGCTTGTTTTCCAGTTCATTGAATAATTCCTTTTGGCTCACTCTGGCCAGGGTATTGCGGATATGGTTTTCCACACGCTCAGCCAAGCCTTCTTCAATAGATGTTGCCGGGTCATTTTGCAGGTTGTTGATCGCTTGGGAACACATATAGTTAAAGGCTTCATCCAGCCAGCGGGTGGAGTCAGAATCCGATTCCTGCAGGCTCTGGCCAAAAGCGGGGTATTTGCGGTAAACCTGGCGTCCGACGAACACATTGCGTAGTGTATAGCGGGTAGCAAAATAACCTTCCTTACGTTCAACTTGGATGGGATGCTGGAGGGCAACAAGAGAGTCCTTCCTGGAAGTAAATATATATGATCCTGCTATGATTCCCTGGGTAGACATGGTCCAGATATCATCTTTTTCTTTTTTTTCCTTGCTGACATGGGTGGTCCAATCCGGGCCGGAGGGGTGGGGAAAATCGTTGTTAAATACGTCTGTAGAATCACCCTTGGTAGTGAAACCCATGGTATAGCGTCCATCGGGATGGACGCGTACATTTATGATCGTTTCCACGCAGCCGGTAAAAAGGATGCCTATTAAAGCAAAAAAGAAAACAGAATGTTTAATATTTATGGATGTATTCATAGATACGAGGTAGGTAAATATAACAAAGCCATCCAGTAATTGCTCCAACAAGACTGTCAATTGGGTAATGATAGGAACAAACGAAAGTTGCTGTTGTAATTGCGCAAAATACAAAGATCCACACCCCTTTCCATTCCGGGATAAACTTGTAGGCATACATGCAGGTAATGACGGCTCCGGCTACATGAAGGCTGGGAAAAGCGCCACCACCGGCATCCAGCTGGTAGATCAAATTCATGATAGGTATCATCAATACTCCATCGGGCATTATATCCGGGCGTAAAGGCACCGGCCCATCTGCAGGAATGAAAATGACAAACCACTGGTGTATAATATTGGTTACTATGATCACAAAAAGGTATTCGCTGATTTTTGAATGCCTTTTTTTATATACGATCCACGCTGGTATACCAAGAGAAAGATAATAGCAAAAATAAAAAAAGTGGAAAATCTCCAGCCCCAGCATATTCAGTTTGCGGGGAATAATGTCGTATAGTGCCACCCTGAATATGGCTAGGTCCCAGGGGATCAGGATATGATCTAAACTGGATGTGATGACAGAATAACGCAGTGCACAAGCTTGCGGGTAATGCCAGATAAGCAGGAACAGGGGGTAGAATGTGTGTATAAATTTTAGAGGTTGGCGGTTGTACCGTTTATCCGCCCATGCTGAATAGAAAATCCATACTATTATAATTGCATTTAATTGTATATGTCCCGACCAGTCAGGAATATTGTGTTTAAATAACAGCACGTGGACTGTAAGCAGCAGCTCATAGAGAAGTATTAGCTTGTCAACGAGATTCAGCATAATCACAATTAATAAAAATCCCTTTAAATGTTAAAAGGGATTTCGGTACTGTCGCCTTCTCTAAATCCCCTCCTCGTATGAGGAGGGGTCTAGTGGAGTGGTGAAAATAATAACTAGTTAAGTCGAAGAATATTATGTTAAAGTTAAAACGTCATGCGCAACGAACTTTGAATTCCCCGAATGATAAGCAACGCATCTGCGCCGGTTACCGTTCCTGATGGATTGAATCTCCCGGTGATCATATCCACTTGCATGATACTGCGTTCAGCACATAAAGCCATAGCATTATAAGCAAAATGACTGCTGGGCACATCACCAAATCTTGAAGGATTTTCTCCAAAATAGCGTGTTTCCAACCCGGCATCTTTTGTGGCCAGGACAAGTAGACTTTGCACAGCCATGGCATATTCAGCGCGTGTGATTTCTTCATCTGGGTAAAATTTACGATCCGGGCTTACTTGCAGCACACCCAGTTTAGTCATTTCATTGATCCAGGTTTCTGCCCAGTGGCCCTTACTGTCAGACGGATTTGCAGCAGCGCTGCCGCTGGCACTGGCTTGGCCAGGAGTCTGAAAACCGGTATTTTGTTGAGGCATGCGAGCCACTAGTTCGCTGATTTTTAACTCTTCAGCAAACAACACAGCCAGATCGGCCCGAGTGATCCTTTCGCGCAGGGCTACTTTTTTACCCACGGGAGTGCCGGGCATGGCCCGGACGATTTTCTGGGCCAAATTCCATTTGGCATCCGCTTTCCCGGCATAAGCGCCTTTTTGTTCGATCACTTTCCGGAAATAGTCCCCGGATTCACTAAAATCATAATTATATAGATGCGCTACGCCATAATAGTACAAAGAAGCTTCATGGCCTTCTTTTCTTTTTAGTGCTTTATCCAGCAGTTTTGTTGCCAGTTTGAACCATTTTTTTTCGTGGTCACGCAAAGTGATCCAGACCCGGGCGCCCAAGGCCAGAACATCTGGATCTTTACTGCCTTTACTGATACCCTTATCTACATTTTTCTTGGCCTCTTTGACATTTCCAAGGTGGGCATGTGCCAGTCCCAAACCGCAGTATCCAGGAGCAAATTTTTTGTCGAGATCAACAGAGCGCTGGAAAGAATTCAGGGCGGCATTGTATTCACCCGTTTCCACTGCCCGCATACCCGCCTTAAAGTGGTACTCAGGCGTATCCACATCACTTTGAGGCTTTTGACTGCAGCCAGCCAGTAATAAAATTGCAAGTGCGTAATAAAGAGAATGTTTCATGTCAGTACCCTTTTTGTTAGTAAACTTGCCGGAATATAGGGTAAAATTGACTGAAAATAAAAGGACCTGAATTTATCAATTTGATTTAGATCACATTAGTCGATGTTTATCATTGCATATCGAGATATGATTGGATAATTTAGATCAATATTCAATACAGGGGATTATTTAAGTATGAAAGCCATTTTACACATGCAAAAGGCAGCAATATTTCTTTTGTTGTTTATGTCTATAATCTGGGCCCAGGCACAAACTGCCCAGGGAACGGGTTATGGACAAACAAAGGATGCTGCCATAGAACAAGCCAAGCGAGATGCTGTAGAGGTTGGCCTTGGTGCATTTATTTCCTCTGAAACTGTAGTTACCGCAACCACTTTCAATGATAATATATATTCTAAGGCACAGGGATTTGTAAAAACCTTTAAGGTTGTTTCCGAAAGCCAAGGACCCGATGGGCTATGGGAAGTAACTATCGCAGCAGAGGTGACCCAAATGCTGGACCAGGTCATGCAGGATGAAGCGGCATTGCAGACTCTGTTGAATGCCATGAATCGTCCCCGTATCATATTTATGATCCGCGAGGAAAACCTGATTGATAATACGCCCACAGATTTTGCTGAAACAAAACTCTTGAGCATGTTTTATGAAAAAGGATTCGATGTGGTTGATCGCCAGCTAGTTCAAGCTTTGAAAGGTGAGCCGGATTATGAGCAGGCTTTGGCCGGTAATGTTTCTGCTGCTGCCAAGATTGCCAGCATGCTGGGGGCAGAGGTCATTGTCATTGGTACGGCCAAAATATCTTCAGGCGGCAAAGTTTACAATATGGTCTCCGGTCAGGCAGACTTGAATGGAAAAATTGTTCGGTCTGATACAGGGGAAATTTTGGCGGTTGTACCCAGTGCTCATGGCAAAAAGCCGCATATTTCAGCGTCTACAGCTGGTGTCAATGCAGTGAATGATGCGGCCGATAAACTGGGGACGGATATTATTCGCCAGCTGATCCAAAAATGGAGTACCCAGCAGTCCAATTTTATCAAAGTATTCATTGTCTTGAAAAATGCAGATTTTATGTCTTACATGACCTTTGAATCTTTCTTGAAAGCACAGACAGTTTCCGGTATCCGCAACGCCTATGCCAAAAGCCTGAATGATGGCGTGGCTGAATTTGAAGTAGAATTTGAAGGTAAAGCCCAGGACCTGGCCATGGGCTTAAGCCGTACGTCGCCCGATGGCTTAAATTTTAGAGTGACAGGATTATCGGGGAATCGGCTAACAGCAGAAATTGTACAATAATAACGAGGTAAGTTATGAAAAAATTATTCATATTAATCAGTTTTAGCCTGATCTTTGGGCAATCAGCGTTCGTTGGTGAACAGCTGGCAAAGGGCTCCATAAATTATGCGGACCGCAAGATCCAGGCAACAGGAATTGGTTATGTACCTGACAACATGATTAACGCTGCCACAGCTCGCCGGTCTGCCACACGCATTGCCAAGGTTGATGCTATGCGGAACCTTGTTGAAATCGTTAATGGTATCACAGTTGACAGTGAGACCACAATGAGTGATGCCATGTTTGATGATGTGGTCAAGACTAAGGTACAGGGACTAATCCGCGGCGCTGTACAGGTTGGTGATATAAAATACTTGAGCGATACATCTATTGAAGTAACCTATGAGGTGCCCATGAGCGGTGTTTCAGAGATAATGATGCCGCCGACCGGTTTTTTACCAACAGCTGCAGCTGCCCCGGCAATAACTGATGCATCAGCAGCAACTACTACATCTGCTACTACCGGCCTGATCATTGACGCCCGGGGATTGGGTATTCGCCCAGCCATGTCCCCCCGGATATTGGATCAAAATGGCGGCGTGGTCTACGGTCCCGGTAATTATACCCGTGAATATTCAATCCAGAATGGTGTCGCTGGATATGCCAAGGGTCTAGATAAAGCACAAGCCGATGATCGTGTAAAAGGCAATCCTCTGGTGATCAAAGGCGTAGCAACCAGCGGTGCTAACAAAGCAGACGTTGTTGTTGGTAATTCCGAAGTGATGAAGATCCGAACTGCCAATTCTACAGGTAATGTTCTTCGTGATTGTCGGGTATTATTTGTTTTAGACTGATAAATAATTAAATAAGGGAATAATGATTGTGAAAAATGTTCTTAAATGGCTAAGCATATTTTTAATCACTACTGCTTTTGGCATTGCCCAGGAAGTGGGTGAAGTCGCTGTTGTACCGGATGATACAACCAATTCACTTGACGTTGCCCAAGAAGTGGAGGAAGAGACTGTTGTACCGGATGATACAACTAATTCACTTGGCGTTGCCCAGGAAGTGGGTGAAGTCGCTGTTGTACCGGATGATACAACTAAGGACCCCGGTTTAAAGCCCGGTGACCTGGCGCCGTCCTGGGCACTGATGTATGCCCCAGGCAAATTCGAATTTTTAAAGAATTGGACTGTTGAACGTAATCAAAAATTGCGCAAATTTATGTCACAGCCGAATCGCTATCCTATGGTGTTGAGCTTTTTCGCTACATGGTGTAAACCTTGTATGAAGGAATTGCCCCATTTGGAAAATGTCTACCAGGCTTATAAAAATGAACAAGTCAAATTCTTCCTGGTGGACATAACCGAAGCTACGCGGAATAACAAAGGTTTCGAAGATTCACCTAAAGCAGGCCCATTTTTGGATCAAAAAGGTATTACCATTCCCATATTGTATGATAACCGGGGAGTGGCAAAGGAGCGGTATGGCGCAAAAACATTACCTCGGCTCTTTGTCATCGATAAATTTCAAACTATCCGTGATGCCAGACAGGGATTCCACGAAGGCGAGGACCTGGAGGGCGAATTATCCGTCCTCATTGATGAGTTAATGGCCGAAGAGGAATAGTGGTGTGTCCCAGCGCACTGCAAGATTATTCTAACATTTGATAAATTGGAGAACAATATGATACAGGCCAAGGTACATAATATTAAGAACCTTTTGAGTTTGTTTGCCTTATCAGCATTAATATCAGCCCAGGGCAATCCTGCGCTCAATGAAGACACAGCAGCGGATCTTGCATCCGGCAAGTATACAGTCGCTGTTTTGGACTTTGAAGGTCGGGGTATTTCTAAGCTGGAAGCAGCAACTCTTACGGATCGCCTTTCATCAGAGTTAGCCAATACCGAAGCTGTTATTTTGGTGGAACGGGGACAAATGTCCGAAATTTTGGATGAGCAGGGTTTCCAGCAGTCCGGCTGTACATCAGCGGAATGTGCCGCTGAAGTGGGCGCACTGCTGGGTGTAAAGAATATGATCTCCGGCGCGTTTGGAAAGCTGGGAAATACGTACACCATTGATGCCAAGATGTTCTCTGTTGAATCTGGCGCAACTATTAAATCGGTCAGCAAATCTTATAAAGGAGAGATCGATGGTTTGATCACGGAGATCGAGATCCTGGCCTGGGAGATCCTCAGTCTGCAGCCGCCTGAACATATACTGGCCAAGAAAAAACAACCTGAAGGCCCGGTAGCAGCAGCTCCTGCAAAAAAAGGTGGCAGAGGCTGGATGTTGTGGGCGACCCTAGGACTCGCCGCGGCCGGCGGCGGAGCCTACTTTTTACTTGCTGAAGCACCGCCTGCTGCATTGCCTGAACCACCAGTTTTGCCTTAATAAAAATATAACTTAAGAGAATTTTATGATTAAACGATTAACAGCCTTTACAGCAACATTATTTTTTCCAGTGCTCATTATGGCTAATACGGTCACTTGGTCTAATCCAATAGGTGGGGAATCTTATAATACGGGCGAAACAGTCACCATACAGTGGATGAGTGATTTTGATCCATTTTACGGTTCTATTAATTTGTATCAGAACGGCACATTTGTTCAAACCATAGACCCTTATTTTTATTTCTTCAGTGGTTCTCAAACGTATTATTGGACCATTCCGTCTGCAGTTTCTTCTGCATCAGATTACCAGATTGAATTGAATTTAGGTCCACCACCTGCTGGTCTTGGTTCATGGTTTAGCAGCAACTTTTCAATTTCGAATACTAGTAGTGGATCAGATGACGATGGCTCAATCGAGCTTTTAACCAATGCTACAGAAAATGGTGTCGGCGGCAGTGAACAGGGTTATCCGCTCAATTCGTTTTACCACGATGTAAAACACCAATCGCTTTACTGGGCGTCTGACCTGTCCGATGCCGGCATATTATCAGGGTCAGTTATAACAGGTATAAAATTTAAAGTCAATCAAACCCCTGGGCGAAATCTGGATAGTTTGCGCATTGCCTATAGTTGGACCAGTAATACAGAAATTAGCAGTTTCGATACCACAACCGTTGTTCATGGTCCTACAAATTATTTTATGAGTGAATTTCTTCCGAATAATTGGGTCCAGTTTGATTTTATCACGCCGATTACCTGGGATGGTGTCAACAATCTCATTATCGAGTACAGCCATGATAATGGTCCTCCATTCGTTACAGGAGGCGGTACGTATATGCGGAATGCGGGTACCAATAGAGGTCTTAGGGGATATTCAGATAGTGAGGCTGGGAATTATCCATTTAACAGTTCTTTGGACATGTTACCCCCTGAAACGAAAGTTGCGTCTATCCGCTTAGTCATTGAAGAAGCCGATGTGTTTCCGCCAACAGATTTGATTGCTACACCTTCCTATCAGCAGGTGGATTTGAGCTGGACAGCCTCCACATCTGACAGCCTTGCCAATTACCTGATTTACAGGGGCAGCAGTACTGATGAGTTGGATTCTATCGATGCGGTAGCATCGACTGTTACTTCTTATTCAGATTC